>Ga0207684_10000351_pt1 | contig 63289 bp, 56 predicted proteins | sample KBSK5501metaG_FD_184342 | JGI IMG/M metagenome (GOLD analysis project Ga0207684, IMG submission 184342) | Corn, switchgrass and miscanthus rhizosphere microbial communities from Kellogg Biological Station, Michigan, USA - KBS K5-50-1 metaG... | ecosystem: Host-associated > Plants > Roots >...
TCCCTCACACGGGGAGCCCGTTTCGTTTGCCCCCGCATCTCTCCCGCGCCTGTCTGCTGGACAGCGCACCGTATGATGTAACCATTTCGCCACGCCATGGATGTATGAGAGTGGATGCGGCGCCATCATGACCATCAGCCGCTGTTGTCAGCGTCAGGAGCCATCCATGCTCGTCCCGGCGCAACCGCGCCTGCCCTGGCTCCAACGCATGGGCGTAGTCCCCTCTGGGGACGCTCCCTGGCGGCGCGGCGCGGGCTGGATTCATCCTTCGATTCCGCATTCGATCCAGAGACGGCTGGCGCTCGCGACGATGGCGCGCCGCTGGCGTATGCGCAGCCAGGCTCCGGGAGAACGACGCTCGACGAGTTCGAGAGCTTCTTCCGCGCCCATGAGGCGCGTCTCTCCGCCTATCTGTGGCGCATGACCGGCGACCAGCAGAGCGCGAGCGACCTCTGCCAGGAGACCTTCCTGCGCGCCTGGCAGCGCTACGACACTATTCGCGCCTACGACCAGCCCGACGCCTGGCTCTTCCGCGTCGCGACCAACCTCGCCCTGCAACTGGCGCGCCGCAGGAAAGCGCCTGTGGGAGCCGCCGCCCGCTGGAGGACGCCTTTGAGCCGAGCGTGAGCGATCCTGCCTGGCGTCTCGCCGAGCGCGATCTGGTGCGCGAGACGCTACTGGAGTTGCCGGCGCGGGCGCGCGCGCTACTGATCCTGCGCGAGGTGAGCGGCTTCTCAGCAGAGGAGGCGGCGCAGGCGCTGGGGATGTCGCTGGCGGCCGTGAAGGTCGCGCTCTGGCGGGCGCGGGCGCAGTTCCGCGAGGTGTATCTGCGCAAGGAGGGGCAGCCATGACGACGCGCGCGCTCCCTCCCTGCGTCCTGGGGCTGGACGGCGAGACGCTCTCCGCCTGGCGCGACGGCCTGCTCTTCGCGGATGAGTCGCGGCGCATCGCGAGCCATACACCGGGCTGCGCCTCCTGCCAGCGCAACATGGGCGACTTCGAAACCATCGCGTCGCTGCTGAATGGCCAGCGCGCGCCCACGCTGCGCGCTGAGGTCTGGGATGGCATACGGAGGCGCATCATGGAGAGTGGACAGCGCGGCTTCTTCATGGGGAGAGGACGCGTCTGGGGCGGCGCCGTGGCGGCGGTCGTGGCAGTGACGCTGGTGGGGCTGTTCGCTGCGCTGCTGGCGCGCGGCCCGCTGGGTGGGCCGCAGGGCGGCGGGACGCCTGGGCCTACTGCGACAGCCTGCAAGACACCCACACCCTTCGCCGGCCCAACGGCGACCACAACCCCGTTTCCAGCAGAGACGCCGATATCCGACACGCCAGGCCCGACAGTGACGGCGCATCCCTGTGCGCCGACACCAGTCTCCGGCGCGACACCAACCGCTATAACGACCCAATCCAGCGCCTACGAGCAATTGGGCTGGACGGCTCCGCCCGGGGTGGCGCAGGGACTGATCCCGCGTGTCGCCTTCGCGGCGTCGAAGCCGAGTGTGGGCTATGCGTGTACCGCTGGTTCGGGCGGCGCCTTGCAGATCAGCAAGACATCCGATGGCGGGGCCACCTGGAAGTTCCTGAGTAGCCCGATCAGCGGCGCCTTCTGCTTCGTCACGGTGAATCCCACCAATTCTGATGATATCCTGGTGAACGATGGCAACTCGTTCACCAACGTCATCGTTCGTTCGCGTGATGGCGGCGTGACGCTGGCGTTCCAGAACTGGGGCTGGGCTGGCTCGACCCTGCTGGTGGCTACGATCCTGACGGAGAGCCAGGAGCCACTGACCGCGCTCTACAAGAGTGTCAACGGCGGCCCATTCGTCCAGGTGGATCAGCAGGGACAGCTCGCGGGCGTCAAGTTGGGAATGCCGTCGTTCGTGGGCGGAACGGCGTCGCAGCTCTACGTCCAGAGCGGAACGGTGCAACTCAGCGATCCCGTTTCGGTCAAGGAAGAGACCTTTACCAGCCGCGATGGCGGGGCCACCTGGCAGAAAGTAACCTTCGCGGGCGGCGCGGTTCATCTGGTCGGCGCGAGCGCGGATGGGCGCGCGTTTGTTGGTCTGGCTAGCGATGACCTTACGCGCGTGGAGGTCTCGCTGGACGCCGGGCAGACCTGGCGCAAACTGCCCGCCAAACCAGCGGGTGTCCCGGGATTTGGCGCGCTCTATGTGACGCCCGACGGCAGCGTTATCGCGACCAGCCAGCGCCTGGGGATGGTGGATCGCCCGGATAACCGCATCTTCCTCGCACGGCCGGGCGCGACGCAGTGGGGTGTCCCAGCGACCCTGCCGGAGCATGGCTACCTGCAGTGGGTGGCGGCGGATGGCGCCGGACGACCTAGCGCGCTCTGGGCCAGCTACGCCACCGACGATCGCGGGACGGCCTGGCTCCTGCTCTCGCATCCACTCTCATAAGGCGCTACATCACGCGGCTCACAGCTTGAACGCGTACACGTAGTTGTCGTAGGAGGCGAAATAGAGCACGCCCTCCACGATGCGCGGCGAGGCGAAGATCTGCCCGTTCGTCTGATAGGTCTGCTGGAGCTTGCCCGTCATGGCGTCGAGCGCATAGAGGTTGTTGTCGTACGAGCCGACATAGACGACACCATTGTCCACGGCGGGCGACGACTTGATTTTGCCGCCGGTGGCGTACTTCCATAAGCCTTTGCCGGTCGCTGCGTCAACCGCATGCAGCGACTTGTCATCCGAGCCAATGTAGACGATCCCGTTCGCCACAGCGGGCGACGAGAAGTTGATGACGTCGCCAGTCTCGTATTTCCAGAGAACCTTCCCGGTCGTGGCGTTGACCGCATAGAGGTTATGATCGGGGGAGCCGATATAGACAACGCCGTTGGCGGCGGCAGGCGAGGAGTTGACGGAGGTGTCGCTGGTATCCACGCCGGCCACCGGTGTGCCAGCCGCGGCGCCGCTGGCAATCTGTGTGCGCCAGGCGGAGGCCAGGTTCTTCGTCGTGTCCAGCGCGTAGAGGTATCCCGCCAACTCGCCAATGTAGAGAAGGGCGCCGGCGATTGTTGGTGAAGACGCGGCGTATCCGTCGGGGCCATCATAATGGAGCGGCGTTCCTGTGGCGGCGTCACCCCTGCCAACCAGGAGAGATTCAATAGCAGACCCGATTGACGGGATATAGATGACGCCATCCTGTATCAGCACAGCCGCGAAACTCAGGAGCGGAGGAGTCAGTTTGGGAGGAGCCGCCTTGGTAGTCCACACCACCGCGCCATCCGTCACCCGCAACGCATACAGGGGATTATCTCCGAAATTGCCTTCAGCGTGCCCATGCGTATAGACCAATCCTCCGGCGACCACCGGCGGGGCGTAGATCTGACCGTTGCTTGCAACGGTGAAGCTCCACAGCTTCTTGCCCTGGTTCCTGGCGTCCAGCGCATAGAGATTGCCGTCCCAGGCGCCGGCGAAGACGACCCCATTGGCGATGGCGAGCGTCGCCTGGACGATCTGACCTAACCCAACCGACCACAGCGGCTTCACCGACGAGCGGACCAGCGCCGTCGCCGTCGGCGTACTCTCGACGAACCCCTTGGGCAGTTTGAGGATACCGCTTGAGGCGACCGCGACTGCGCCGCTCGCAACGGCCAGCACGCCCACCGCGAGGCCGCCCGCGATCAGCCGGCGGCGCGCCACGCCGCTGGCCGTCAGCATGCGCTCCAATCCCAGCCCAGTCGTGTCAGGAAGTGGAGCCAAGCCCAGCGCCTCGCGCAGCCGATTCACCCAGACGCCGACCGGCTCTTTGGTGGCGTCGATCAGGACGCCGGCGCGGTCGAATGGCTCAAAGGTGTAGTCGCGGTCGAGGATGAGGTTGACCAGCGCGCGCGCATCGCTCCGCCCCTGCCGGTGGTCTTCGGCTTGCAGGCCAAGGAACGCGCCCGCCTCAAGGCTCATCCAGTAGGAGCGCCGAATGGCGTTCGTACAGATGCGCAGGAAGATGGGACACTCCGAGATCGCCAGCTGGGTACGCTCGGAGAGTTGCAGCTCATCGCCCTTGCGAGGCGCCTCAAAGACATACTCCACGCCCCAGGCGTCCAGCGCCGCCAGCAGCGGCGCGCAGCGTGCGGCGTCCTCCTGCGAGTGGCTGATAAACACGCGACCTCTGCCAGCCATGCTGTACCTTCCCTTATTTCTTCCGGGACACCTTATTCCGTAATCGACACGCTACGGCGCATGAGCGAGCAGAGCCTAGCTCAGAGTCAGCGCATAGATCGAGCGGTCGTCGCTATCGCCGCCGAAATAGAGCACGCCGTTCGCCACCGCCGGATAGCGATCAAGGTAGAAACCGGCGGTCTGATAGCGCCAGAGCCGCTTGCCATCCGCCGCTTTGACCGCATAGACATACTTTCCAGCGGTGAAGTAGACGCCGCCATCGGCGAAGACCACCCGGCCATCGATGAGGTCGCCGAATCCTGTAGGGTTGCCGTCCGCGTCCAGATCGCCGGTGGCCGCCTTCCAGATCACTGCGCCGGTCACGGCGTTGAATGCGTACAGGCGGTCATCACTCGATCCGATGTAGACCACGCCGTTCGCCACAATCGGCGAGGCGTTCACCTCGTAGCCCGTCTTGTACATCCAGTGTGGCGCGCCGGTCGCGCCGTCGAGGGCGTAGACACTCTTATCGGTAGAGCCAATGTAGACAACGCCGTTGGCGAAGGCGGGTGAGGAGGTGACCTTGCCTCCCGTCTGATATTTCCACGCCAGCGCGCCGGTGGCCTTGTTGAGCGCGTACAGGTGACCATCGCCTGAGCCAACGTAGAGAAAGCTTGCGCTGCCCGCAGGCGACGAGAGATCTAAGAATTCCTTGTCACCGATCTGCGTCTTCCAGCGCGCCGAGCCGTCCGCCGCATTGACAGCGTAGACAAAGCCGTCGCTGGCGTTGACGTAAACTGTTCCAGCGTCTACCAGGGGAGTGGACGAAGAATCAAACCCGGTTGGCGCGGTCCAGACCTGTGCGCCGTTGGCGGTATTGATCGCCAGCAGGAAGTCCTCACTTCCGCAGTAGTACATCGTCGGGCCGACGATCTGTGGGATGGAGCGCGACGCTCCCTTAATCTTCGACTTGAACCACTTCAGATCTCCCGCCGCGGCGGTGAGCGCGTACATGCCATCGACCCCGTCGCTCAGGTAGACCGTATCTCCGGCGACGGCGAGCGCCGCAGGCCCGAATCCCGATGTGAAGAACCACTTGAGACGCGCGGCTTCGGGCTGGGGTGTGTTCGTGGGCATGTGGACTTTGGGCGTCACCACCGGTCTCGCGGCTCCCTGCGCGCTCAACAGGCGCACGCCGGCGACGGCGCTGGCGGCCAGGGCGATGGTGGCGGTCGCGCCAGCGGCGATGACCGCGCGACGGCTCAGGCCATGTCGTGGCGGCTTGACGCCGAGGGCCTGGCGCAATTCCTTGAACCAGACCGAAGGGTGCGTCTGGGTGGCGTCAATCACGACATCGTGCGGGCCTACTGGCTGACGCGCGTAGGCAGGATCGAGAATCAAAAAGATGATCCTGCGCTGCTCCCCACGTCCAGATCGCCTGTCCCGCTCCAGGAGACCACGAAACGCCTGCAACTCCAGCCCGGTCCACATCGAGGCGCTCGTCGCGGGCGTGCAGATGAGCATGAAGATGTCCCGCTCGGCCAGCGCCTGTTGCACGCGCTCAGAGATGCTCTGTCCCGCGCCAAGCTGCTGGGTGTCGAACCAGTAATCAACACCCCAGGCGTCCAGCGCCGCCAGCAGTGGCGCAGCGCGCGCGTTGTCCTCGTGGACGTGACTGATAAATACCCTGCCGTTACCCGGCATGCTATCCTCCCCCAGGCGCGAGGCGGCTGCGCCCGCCATTCTTTCTGCTGTCTATCTGGCTATCTGTCCGTAGTGGGTTTCAGGCGCCGAGCACGTAGAGCAGGTGATCGCCACGGAAGCCGAAGGCGGCGACGCCATTGCTGACCGCGATTCCGGAGAGCTCCCCATCTCCCCCCTTGCCTGGCTTGAGTCGCCAGCGGCGGCTGCCGTCGGTGACGTTGAAGCTGTAATAGGTTTCGTTCGCTCTGACGGCGACGACCGCGCCATCCACCGAGGGTGAGCCATGGATCGGCTCCGCGGTGGTGAGTCCCAGCGAGTCCACGTCGCCCGCGAGCGCGCGCCAGAACAGCGCGCCCGTCTTCGCGTCGAGCGCATACAGATACTGGTCGTTGGAGCCGATGAAGATCGCTCCGCCGGCGACGGCTGGAGAGGAGATGATGTTGTGCTCGGTCTGGAAGCGCCAGAGCAGTGAGCCATCGCTCGTCTTCAGCGCATAGACGTAGCTATCTTCACCGCCGAAATACACGACGCCATCGGCGACCGCTGGCGATGAGTGGATAGGGCCGCGCGTCAGATACTTCCACTTGACAGAGCCAGTAGCCGTATCCAGCGCATAGAAGTAGTGGTCCCTGCTGCCAAAATAGACCCCTGAGCCGTCGGCGACTGGCGCGGAGATATTGCCATCGAGAGCAGGGAATGCGGTGGATGGCTGGCTCCAGCGCTGTTTGCCGTCGCTGGCGGAGGAGGCAGTGACATCACCGGAGGACGAGATGGTATAGAGTACACCGTCGAAGTAGGCTGGCCCATTGGCGATATCAGTTCCAGGGACGACGGCGACGCTCCAGCGTTTCGACCCACTGGCGGTGTTGAGCGCGTAAACGGTGTCGTCGAGGCCGACATAGAGGACGCCACCAACAATTTGCGGAGAGCCGTAGCTGCGCTTGACCGTGGGCGTGGCGCGCCAGAGCTGGCGACCATCCGCGACGCGAAATGCGTACACGCCTGTCTCCGAGGTGGCATAGATAACGTCGTCCGCGATGGACGGCGACGGAAGCGCCTTGTCGCTGCCCTGCTTCTTCCAGGCGATCTGGCCCGGCGTGAGCTTGGGGCGCTGCGTGCGCGACTGGTAATCCAGCAGGAATGTCCCCGCGGCGCCAAGCGAGGCGAGCGTAGCGACGCCCGCGACGCCCAGGCCGAGCACGGCGCGCCGGCTGAGGCGTCCGCGTATCAGCGTCACGCCGAGCGCGCGTCCCAGCTCGTTCAGCCAGTCCTGGCGCGGGCGGTTTGTCGCGTCGATGAAGATGGTGGCGTTGTCAAACGGCTCGCGCACGTAGCCGGGAACGAGGATCAGGTTGATGAGCGCGCGTTTGTTCTTGCGTGAACCCTGGCGGTCGCTCGCCTGCATGCCGCGATAGACACTCACCTGCAAGTTCATCGCAATTGAGCGCTGCGCGGCGGGCGAGCAGACACGGATAAAGACGTCGCGCTCGGCGATGTCGCGTTGCACGGCGGGCGGGATCTGCTGGGCGGGGTCGAGCGCGGCGGGCGCGGCGTGATAATCGACCTCCCAGGCGTCCAGCGCGGCGAACAGCGCAAGACAGACCTGCGCATCCTCAGGGGCGTAGCTGACGAAAACCTTGCCGTTGCCCGGCATCCTGCGCTCCTTCTCATCGGTCCGGCACATACGTCCGAGCGGATGCGGCGCACGAGAACGGGTGGCGCGCATCCTTGCACTCATGTAAGCCGCAGCCAGTATAGCGCCGTCTGGCGACTCCGGCAAGTGGGCGGTTGTCAAAAAGTGCCGTTACGCAGCATTGCCGAGCGTTTCTTCGACCGATCCGACATTTTGAACCAGCGCGAGAGAGGAAGATAAATGGCCCTTGCATGTTGAGGCAAGTTCCTGTACCATGCGCGCCAGGGATATTCGGGGCGAATGCCCATGGCGCGCCGCGGTGACGCGTCCAGTTCGAGAAAGGCGCATTGCGAGCATGTTGATTCCCTTCATCCACGAGGGCATACTCAAGACCATCTTCATCGACACCTGGCTGCGCATCAGCCTGTTCGGGCAACCTGCAGGCGGCTTCCTGCTCACGCTGATCGACCTGATCATCCTGGCGATACTCGCGTTCGCGGTCAACGGCATCACCGAGTGGCTGACCACCAAGAAGGTCGGCAACCTCTTCGCCGGGATAGTGGTGACCATCATCGGGGCGCTGCTGATGGTGGCCTTCGTCAAGTTGCCATTCGACTTTAAGATCGAGGATATTCCCATTGTCGCCGCGCTGATCGGCTCGATCATCGTCGGCGTCTTCTACACGCTGATTCGCGCGCGCATGTCCAAGAAGTAGGATCCAGTTGGCCCTGTGACCGAACCCCTGCCGGCGATCCTGCGTAGTCTTGCGTAGACTCGCGGTGATCATGGCGCTGGCAGGGGCGGTTTCCCTGCGTGGCGCGCGGATCGGGGGGCAGATCCGGGCAATCTGTGAGGCTTCTCACGTTTTTTGGCGTATTTCGCCGCCTCCCAGGGTGTACAATACGGCCAGTGAGTATAGGAAGCGCACGGGGAGTGCGGTTGAGCGCCCCCAGGAGGAGACACGATGAGTGGCGCCAGCGGCGGGAATGATCCGCCGCCTCTCGACCGGACGCCCGGCCAGCCGCCAGGGCAGTCGCCAGGGCAGTCGCCAGGGCAGTCGCCGGAGCAGGCCCCCGGCGCGACTATACCGCCCGACGTGGCGCCAGACACCGCGCCTAAGGAGCGCCCGCCGACACTGCGCTATGTGCCGACGAACCCTCCCCCCACCGCCGCGCCTCCCAAAGAAGAGATCACGCAGGAAATGCCTCGTGAGGGCGCGCTGCCCGATATATTCGGCGCCCGCTCGGTCGAGATGTCGCCACAGGCGCGTCGTCTCGCGCTGCTCGCCACCTCCATCATCGTCATTGTCTCGATCATCCTTGGCGCGATCTATCTGCCCTGGCGCGACTGGTTCAAGAACTCACCGCTGCCCATCGTTGGCGGCTGCGCGGCTGGCTCGCCCTGCGCCGCAGGGAACGACTACCTCGACGCCTACTCCAGCGGTGACTACGAAGCGATGTACAATCTGACCTCGGCCGCCAGCCATCAGCGCTTTGGCTCCGCGCAGATCCTCGGCAATAGTTTCAAAGACGCGCACGACTATATCGTCAACCGCACGAAGTCGATCCTGGCAGAGTCGCAAGTGACGACGATCCGTGTCTCCCCAGGCGACGTGAAGCAGAAGAATGATGGGGCCGCCACCCTCCCAGCGCACATTATCCTCAGCAGTGGGCGCGTTGGTGACATCGAGCAGGACATCAACCTTCCGCTGGTCAACGAGAAGGGCAAGTGGCTGGTGGACTGGAGTCCCGGCCTGATCTACTCCCAGATGGATAATTCCGCCGACCCGAATTACACCCGTAAGATCCATCTCTTCGGCGCCATTGGCAAGCGCGGCTCGATCCTCGACCGCGACGGCAATGCGCTTGCCAAGGACGATACCGTCTACGATGTCGGCGTGGTCCGTAGCAAGATCGGCAATGAAGCGGCGCTCCTCAACGCGCTCGCCAGCAGCCTCGACTTCACCACCGATCAGGTGAAGGCCAAATATCAGAACGCCGGCGCCAACGACTTCACCCTTATCCGTTCGATCACCCCCATGCTCTATGGGCAGGTGAGCAAGTCAATCTCCGGCGTCACGGGTATCGAGATCCACCAGCGGACCGCGCGCGTCTACCCGTATGGGGCCGACACCGCCGCCGCGACGGGCTACGCGCAATCGGTTTCAGCCGACGATCTGAAGAACGACAAATCCGGTTACTACGACCAGAGCGACGTGATTGGTCGCGCGGGGATCGAGTTGTGGGCGGAGCGACAACTGCGCCCCGTCAAGGGCGGCAGCCTGCAGATCGTCGAGCAGAACGCGGATGGCTCGCTCGGCAAGCCAGACTTCACGCTGGGCGCGCGCGACGCGGCGAATGGCGACGACATCCACACCTCGCTCTCGCTGGCTGACCAGCAGGCCGCAATGTCAGGGCTGCGTGGCTCTGGCTATAGTGGCGGCGCGATGGCGGTCGATCCCGTCAGTGGTGAAGTGTTCGCGCTGGCGAGCTTTCCGATCTACGATCCGAACGATCTGATGCTCGGCTTCACGCCCAACGGGCTGGCGCGCTTCCAGAAGCTCGATGCGCCCTACAATAACCGCGCCCTGCAGAGCGCGCAGCCGATTGGGTCCGTCTTCAAGATCATCACGCTCTCGTCGGGCCTGGAACACGGCGTTAGGCCCACCGATGTCTTCACCGATACCGGCTCCGTCTCGGTCCCTGGAACCAATTACACCTTGCACGAGCTCCAATCCATCTGCATTGGAAACATCACCGCCCCTGCCGCCATCGGGCCATCGTGTGACGTCACTCCGGCGCAGGTTGCGCTCAAACTGAACACACAGGATCCCAACATCCTCCCCACGACAGCGAAGGACTTCGGCTTCGGCTCACCAACAGGCATCGTCGGCTTCGTCCCAAGCGAGGAGAAAGCTGGGCTGGTGCCAGATCCGCAATATTACAAAGACGTGAAGCACGCCGACTGGACGGGCATCAATGCGGTGAACCTCTCCATCGGCCAGGACGATTTCGGCGCGACTCCCGCGCAGGTCGCGATGGTAGCCCAGGCGCTGGCGAACGGCGGCGTGCGGATGCAGCCACGATTGGTGACACAGGTAACCAGTCCGGATGGCGCGATCATCGCCAGCTATGCGCCGAAGCAGGTGGGCAAGCTCCCACTTTCGGCCGGCAATCTGAGCGTCGTTCAGATCGCGATGCTTGGCCCGACGACTCAGCCCAATGGCACCGCATACCTTCGTTTCAAGGATTTTCCGGTCCCGGTCGCCGGCAAGACAGGTACAGCGGAATCAGGGCAGGCGAAGCCGGATGGCTGGTTCATGAGCTTCGCCCCCGCCATCACGTCGAACCAGAACAGCGCCAAGCCACAGATCGCAATGGGCTCGCTCGTCGAGTACTCGGATTTCGGCGAATGCTACGCCGCCCCGACCACAGCGCTCACCTACATCGCACACCTCAAGGGCCAGTACAATCTGAACGGGACCTATTACGCAGCGCACATCGGCTGTTCGTATTACGGCGTGTAGTGGTAGCGGAACACTACAGAAACACAAAGGCTATGATCACCAGGCTATGAGCACCAGAGTCGGCATCGGCTACGATGTCCACGCATTCGCGGCTCCGGAAGCGCAACGCCCGCTCGTGATCGGCGGCGTGGCCATCCCGCATGAGCGTGGTCTCGCGGGCCATTCGGACGCTGACGTGCTGCTGCATGCGCTGGTGGACGCGCTGCTGGGCGCGGCGGCGCTCGGTGACATCGGAACGCACTTCCCGTCCAGCGACCCCCGCTGGCGCGACAGCGCGAGTATGGCTTTCCTGACCTACACGCTGGAGCTGCTCAGCGGTCAGGGTTGGCGCATTGGCAATGTGGACGCGACTCTCGTCGCCGAACGCCCACGCATGGCGCCGCACATCCCCGCGATTCGCGCGCGGCTGGCCGAGGCAATGGGTCTGCCGCTGAACGCCGTCAGTCTGAAGGCCAAAACGACCGATGGGCTGGGCTTCACGGGACGCAGCGAGGGGATGGCGTGCCACGCAATTGCCTTGATCGAGCGCGACGCCTGATCGCAATTGGGCCTGCTCGAACGCGGCCTGAGCGCCTGGCGCGCGGAAAGGCCCGCGGGAACATCTTAGTTCGCGGCGATCTCGTCCACGCAGCCGCAGCCGAGCCACTGGTTGCCGTAGGCGCGCATCGCGTCGATAAGCGTCGCCAGCGCCAGGCCCTTCTCGGTCAGCGAATACTCGACGCGCGGCGGCACTTCGGCATAGGTCTGGCGATTCAGGATACCCATGCGCTCCAGCGTGCTCAGGCGCTCGGAGAGCGTCTTGGGGCTGATGCCTTCGAGCGAGCGCTCCAGCTCGCTGAAGCGCTGGGTGCCGGTGGTGAGGTCGCGGATGATGAGCAGCGTCCATTTACCGCTGACGATCTCGGCGGTGCGCGCTACCGGGCAAACCACCTGATCGCGGGTCTCGTGCGTCACTGTGGCCGCGAGCGAGGGTTCGTTGGTTGTCATCGTGGCGCCTCCCAGGGAATCACGGCGCGCAGGGTGGTGGCGTCATTGCGCCGAACCAGTAAGGCTTCGCGGTGGTGATCACCGATATGTAGAGCTAGCCCAGGATAGTGGATGCTCCAATAGAGCATAGCACGTCGCGCCGCGCTGGTAAAGAGGCGCGGTACGCGATGAGTCGCTTAGTGGCGTCCCGCTAGGGCAAAATCCCCTCGTCCACCATCCAGGGATGCAACTCGAAACGTAGCCGGCCCGCCTGCACGGATGGGTCCGTCTTGGCGAGCGCCTCCGCCTCCTCCAGCGAGGCGACCTTCAGGACAGAGACGCCACGCAGGTCACCGCCATCTGTGCATGGTCCCGAGATGACTTGCTTGCCCGCTTCAGCTAAACCGCGATTGAAGGCCAGGTGCGCCTCTTGCAGGCGATCAAGCTCCAGCGACTCACCAGGCGCCCAGGTGGGGCCACGATAGAGCAGATTCAGGTAGTAGGTGACCATCGCCGTAGACTGACCTTCCCATCTATCTTCCGTGCCCCAACCATAGAATACGCCGCCATTCTGGCGGACGCACGGTGAAACGGAAAGGCGTGGCGATCGCGCGCCCGTGCGCCTAGTGAGCAATGTCCTTCTGGCTGAAGCGCCACGTCGCAATGGCGAGCGCGCCGATCGTGAGGGCTAGCAGCGCAAGGACATTGCTCCATTCGAGTCCCTTGGAGAAGGGCGATCCATACAACTGAAAGATCGAGAGTTTCGTCACCCAGGCCGGCCACTTGAAAATCGCGCCGACCAATTCATCAAGGAACGAGAAGGCGAGCAAGGCGCCGAGCACGCCTGTGACCGCGCCGGAGCGCAGCCAGCCGGAGAGCAGATAGCCCACCGAGCCGACGGCCAGCGCAATCGGCACGATGGCAACGACCGCGGCGACGACCTTGCCGCCATCCAGCGGGAGCTGCTGCTGTACGGCCGCAAGGACAACCGCGAGCAGGAGTATCGCCGCGAGCGCAAGCAGCGACGTGGCGAAGGCGGCGTAACGCGCGAGCAGCACCCGCCAGCGCGGTTGCGGAGTGGCGAGCACCAGCTCGAAGCGCCCGTTCTCTTCGTCCTCCGCCCAACTGCTCGCCTGGATCAGGGCATAGATGGTGAACACCAGCGGCAACTCGGCGAATATGATGCTCAGGAAAAACGCGCCTGATCCAATCCCGGCTCCTCCGGTGAGCGCCTTGATGATCTCCTCAAAGGGCGTTCCTTGCAGGACGCCGGCGAGGTTCTGCTCGGTCTGTCGCGCCATGAGCGTGAACACCGCGCCAAAGAAGCCGATGCTCAACCCCCACCAGAGGGTAGGGCCGGCAAGCGTGCGCAGGCTATAGGCGTACACCGAACGCAACGTCACGTCGCCGGACGGCAGCTCGCGCGAATGCGACGCCTCGGCGGCGCTTGCGGCAGGCGCAAGTTGGAGCAGCGGGATGACTGCGCCAACATCGCGTCGCAGGAAAAGCACGACACCGAGGGCGGTGAAGATCACGCTGATTCCGGCCAGGACGAGCATGGCGACGACATCAACGTCATGTCCGGGGATCAGTGGCTTGCTCAAGGCGAAGTAGTACACCGGCGAGAGATGCCCGAGACCGTCGGCGCTGGGCGCGATGTGGGCCAGGCTATTCAAGAGGATGGCCAGACCAAACAGCGCTCCGGTCAGGCCAGCGGCGGTACGGCGCTCCAGTGTGAACTGGGAGATGAAGAGCGCGATGGCCCCGAAGACCGCGCTGACCAGGGCGACGTTCAGACCGAAGAGCAGGGCGTCGCCGTACGAGAAGCCCGCGTTGGCCCGCATTCCAGCAGCCCCAGTTAGCACACCGACCAACAGTCCTATCAGGAGCAGCGCCGTTCCCAGCGCGGCCACCTTCGCGAGAACAACCTGCTGGCGCGAGCGCGGCAGCGAGAGCAGGACATCGAGCGAGCCACGCTCTTCCTCGCCACGCAGCGTGCGGCTGCCGGCGAGCAGCGCCCAGATAGCGGGAAACGCCAGGATTGGGCCAAGTTTCCACATCGCGTAGCCACCAGGAGTATCTACTCCTACCGCCTCCCAATACCAGCTCCAGGCTCTGGCCGTCGCGACGAGGGCTTCCTTGGCGCCCGGCGAGGCGACAGCCGCTTCGAAGGCCGCAATGGTAAAGGAGACAACCGCGCCGAACCCGATGCCCCAGCCGAGAATGGCGACACGATAGTCGCGCAGGGTCTTGAGGAAGACACTGGTCAACCAGAAACGTGAGTCCGGGATCGTCAACGCTTTCGGCGTTGTGGCGAGAGAACTACTGGCGGACACCACTGGCCTCCTTGCTCGCGGACGTGGCAGGCGCGCCCTGACCAGGCTGATGGCCGTCGTAGTAGCGCAGGAAGATGTCCTCCAGGCTCGGCTCGTGGGTCGTGAGATTGACCGCGTCACGCTCCGCCGCCACGCGCAGGACTTCCCTGAGGTCACCCTGCACGGTGAGCCGCGCGGCGTTCCCACCATTCGCCGCCGCGACTGAAGTCACATTGGGCAGCGTCTTGAAGGCGTCAAGTGGCGCTGGCCCGGCGAAGATAATCTCCACCTCGTGATGACGCAGGTCCTTGAGGGCGCTGACCTCATCAATACGCACCACTTCGCCCTCGCGGATGATGCCGACGCGGTCGCAGGTGTGCTCAACCTCGGGCAGGATGTGCGAGGAGAGGAAGATGGTCCGTCCGTCGGCGCGCGTCTCGGCGGCCAGCTTGTAGAATTCTTGCTGGTTCAGTGGGTCGAGGCCGCTTGTCGGCTCATCCAGGATCAAGAGCTTCGGCTTGTGCATGAAGGCCTGCACCAGCCCGACCTTCTGCTTGTTGCCGCGCGAGTACTCGCGGAAGCGCTTCGTCGTATCCAGTTCCAGCCGCGCGATCAGCGACTCCGCATATGATTTGTCCACGCCGCCACGCAGGTTGGCAAAGTACTCCAGGATCTGCCCGCCGGTGAGGCCGGGATCGAGCGAGAGCTCGCCGGGCAGGTAGCCGACAAGCTTCTTGACCTCGACCGATTGCGCCCAGCAGTCCAGCCCGCCGATGCTGGCGTGGCCAGCGGTGGGATGCAACAGACCCATCAGCACGCGGATCGTCGTCGTCTTGCCCGCGCCATTCGGCCCCAGGAAGCCGAAGACCGACCCTTCGTCCACGCTGAACGTGACGTGGGTCACGCCCCGACTGCGCCCGTACGATTTCGTCAGATCGTTGACCGCGATGATCGCCGCCATGCCGATTCACCTTTCGAACTCCAAAACACTCGAGTCGCGCAGCCACGCTAACTCGCTACCGCAGGCTGCTGGCGGCGTCCCAAGCGGCGCCCCAGATTGGGGAGGAAGGACCAGCGGCCAATATCCTTCGCCGCGAAGCCCCAGACCGCCAGCGCCGTGAAGACCACGCTCAGCCCCAGGATGATCCCGGCGGCCCGCCAGTCGAGGCCAGTGATAAGCGGATTCCCGTAGTATAGGTAGATGGAGAGGCGTTTGACCCACTCCGGCCAGCCGGCGGCGTCGGAGGCAAGCCCGATGCCGTAGGAGATCGCCAGCAGGAGCGAGAGCACGGTGACGAGCAGCGAGCGGCGGATCCAGGTGGCAAGCAAATATCCCGCCGAGAGCACGACCAGCCCCCACGGAAGCGCGCCGAGCGTCGCCTGCGCCAGCTTCCCGTTATCGAGGGTCAACCCAGCGATGGCCGCAGCGAGCAGGATCGCCCCAAAGGTGACCGTCAGGGTCAGCGCCTGGCCCGCTGTCGCCGCGCCGATACGGGTAAGGATCGCCTTCGCGCGTGTCTGCGGCGTGGCGAGCACGAGGTCGAGTTGGCCTTCCGCCTCGACACGCTCCCACCCATTCACCTGTGTGACGGCCATGACCGTGATCAGCACGGGAATAAAGCCGATCAGCAGGCTCAGGAAGAACGCATTGCCAGCGGCGCTCTGGCCGCCGGCGAGCGCCGTGATGATCGGCTCATATGTCGTGCCCTTGAAGGAGTCGATCAGGTCGAGCTGTATCTGGCGCGTGATGATGGTGAAGATAAAGTAGAACAGCCCTAGCCCCAACGACCACCAGAGCGCGCGCGGCGCCTCCAGCGCGATGGCGCGGGCCAGCAGGGAGCGCAACGACCAGCCACCCTGCGAGGCGGCGGGACGCGCGCCTGGCAGACTCACGCCAGCGGGCGCCACAGGAATGACGCTGCCGACATCGCGCCGCAGGAAGAGCGCCGTCCCCACGCCGGCGAATACCAGGGCCAAGAGCAACAGGACGCCCGCCGCGCCCCAGTTCATGCCGTAGTCCTCGACGAGCGGCTTGCTGATGCGGAAATAGTAGACGGGGGAGAGCTTCCCGACCCAATCATACGCGGGTGAGATGAGGCTGACGGAGTTGAGCACGATCGCCAGCGCGAAGAGCGCCCCGGTGATCCCCGCCGCGGTTCCCCGGCGGCGCGTGAACTGCGAGACGAGCACACTCAGGCCAGCGAAGCTGGCCGCCAGGAGACTGACCATCAGGCCCTCGAGCAGCGCATTGGCAAAGCTGAATTTGGTACTGGTGATGCGCGCCTCGCCAGCGTACGTGAAAAGGCCGATGATCAGGCCAATAAGCAGCAGCGCCACAAAGAGCGCGCCCAGCTTCTCGGCCACCACGCGCGCCCGCGATCGCGGCAGGGAGAGCAGCATGTCGAGCTGTCCCGTTTCCTCCTGGCCGCGCAGGATGCGCGAGCCGGCCAGTAGTCCCCAGATCGAGACCAGCATGAGGATAACCGAGTATTTCGCGGTGGCGTAACCGCCTGTTGAGACCACTGCCTTGGGATAATCCCAGAGCCAGCCAACGCTCTGAAACGCGAGCAGGAACTCCGCTTTGGTCGCCGGTGGGAAGCTGCCGATGGCCGAGTCGAAGGCCGCCACCACGATGAACATGAGGATTCCCACGCCTACGCCCCAGCCCAGGATCGCGACGCGGAAGCTCCACAGGGTCCGCAAGAATATGCTCCTACGCATGCGCGGCCTCCGGCGCGGCTGGCGCGCCCGTCTGGTAATAGCGGAGGAAGACGTCTTCGAGGGACGGCTCGTGGGTGGTGAAATTGGTCACGTTATGGTCGGCGGCGGCCTTGACGATCGGGCCAAGATCGCCGGTTACGATGAGCTTCACGGTATTGCCGTCGGCGGTGGCTGAATGCACCCCCGGCAGACCGGCGAAGTCGCTGGCCGGCGTGGGCGCGGCGAAGGTGAGCGTCACCTCATGCTGGCGCAGGTCGCGCAGCGCAGCGACTGTATCCACCCGGATAAGCGCGCCGTCACGGATGATGCCCACGCGCTCGCAGACCTGCTCGACCTCGGGCAGGATGTGCGAGGAGAGGAAGACGGTGCGCCCGTCAGCGCGCACCTCGAAGAGCAGCTTGTTGAATTCCAGCTGATTCAGTGGATCAAGTCCGCTGCTCGCCTCGTCCAGCACGAGCAGGCGCGGCTTGTGCATGAACGCCTGCACGATGCCGACCTTCTGCTTGTTGCCACGCGAGTAGTCGCGGAAGCGCTTGCGCGTGTCCAGCTCGAAGCGGTCCACGAGCGACTTGACATAGGCTTTATCCACGCCGCCGCGCAGGTTGGCGAAATACTCGATGATCTGGCCGCCAGTGAGGTCGGGGTCCAGTTGCGGATCGCTCGGCAGGTAGCCGACAATCTTCTTGACTGCGACAGACTCGCGCCACACGTCATGCCCACCGATGGTCGCGCCGCCGGAGGTAGGATGCAGCAGGCCCATCAATACGCGGATCGTCGTCGTCTTGCCCGCCCCGTTGGGCCCCAGGAAGCCGAAGATCTCGCCCTCGTCGACGCTGAACGTGACATCCACAACGCCCCGAGTGCGCCCGTACATTTTCGTCAGATCATTGACCGCGATGATTGCCGCCATACTGTGCTTCCTTCCAATCCTCGTTCGCTCTAGCACGTCCCATCATGCTCATCGTGGGGCAGCCGCCCACGCGCCCGTAGTCGCTCGCGCCAGCGCGCGATCATGCTGTGATGCTCCTCGATAAAGAAATCGCAAAAATCCACCGCATCCTCCAGTTGCGCGCGCGCCATATGGTCGTCAGGCCCCAGCGCAGCCAGTGCGCGCGCCACCATACGCCGGAGTGGCAGCAGCGCCCTCAACTCGACATGCAGGCTGTGCCCCCAGGCGTCGTCGGTGAAGCGATAGTAGTCGCGCCGGTCACCGGGCTTCGTGACGAGTTCGGCCAGACCAGAGGTGGTGGCGAGGCGGATGTTCGTCGAGATCGAGGCGCGCGAGACGCTCAGTGTCGTCGCCATATCGTCCAGCGAGAGCGGCTCCTCGGCCAGCATGAGGAGTCCCAGCACGCGCCCACCAATGCGCGATAAGCCAAACTGCTCGAAGTAGCGCCCCATGCCCTCGACGAAGCGCGCCTTCTCCGGGTGCAGGGCGCCCGCCTCACGCAGCGTCAGGTCAACGAATTCATCGGGGCGCTCGTCGGGAGCGTTCATGGGGTACACTCCAACCTGACATTGCGGGGGGAGACGCGCGAGACCTTCCTGTGCAAGCATAACCGGAAAGGTTTGTTTAGTCAATACTGAAACCACTGAATAATCTGAATCATCTGAAAAGTCGCGCGTCGTAATGCTATTCGCTTCTTGGTCCTATACTGGGCGCTCGCGCGCGTGGCGCGTTGACCGGCGATGGTATACTTGCCTCGTTCCGGGCGGCTTGTGTAGACGATTCTGGCGCGTGACAGTGGCGCCATTTCCAGGCAGGTACCTGTGTCAACGCCCTTCTCATCCCAGCGTCCTTCTCAGCGGCGCGCCACCCTCCGCTTGCAGGAGATGGCGCAGACCGACCAGGACAGCGTCTATCACGCGCCACGCGCGCCAGACTGGCTCTGGCTCGGCGTCTTCGCGCTCGTCGTGCTGGGCTGCGGCGCCTGGGTCTGGGGGCAACTGGGGACCGAGAGCGAGGCTGGGCGCGCGGTCTTCTTCGGCGCGGTCCTGCTGGCGCTGCTCTGGGCGGCCCTGATCTACACCTTCAAACTCTCCGTGAGCGTCGCGGTTGGCCCCGGCGGGATGAGACTGACGCGCGGCCCCTGGCGCACGCAGTTGCCCTGGGCGGAGGTTGGCCGGCTTGTCGAACGCTCCAAGGTCAGCAACGGTCAGCGCTTCCGCTGGCTCGTCGCGCTGGCCCGCGATGGCCGCGAGCTGCGCATCCGTGAGGACATGGTCTCGCACTACGAACGCTTCCGTTACGAGGTCTACGAGCGCTACCGGCTGTGGGAGGACCACGGCGGCACCTGGGGCACGACCTATGGCGGCCCATTTTCCGCCACCGACGATGTCTTCGACCTCGTGGTCTGGTGGCTGATCGGCGCGGGCGCGACGCTCCTGCCCGGTCTCTACTTCGCGCTGCTCATTCCCACCGGGCTGATCCTCGGACTGACGCTCATCTTCTGCGCGCTGGTCTGCCTGTGGATGGCCCTGCGCGTCTGGCTCAGCCGCCAGACCTACACCGTGGACGGCCAGGAGGCCGCGGTGCGCCGCCCGTTGAGCGCGACGTCGCTGCCCTGGAGCGATGTGACGCGTGTCGAGCGCCAGCGGTCGCCAGCGCGGCTGCTCTTTCGCCTCGGCATCCTGCTCGGCCATCTCTTGCTGCTGCTGGCGGCGCGCGCGGATGGTCGTGTCGAGAGCTTCGAGTGGACGCCGCGTGTGCCGGAGTTCCTGCTGATCCGTGGCATGGGCCGGCAGATTCGCGTCAACCTGCACCGGTTGGCGCGACCGGATGAACTGCTCGCGTGGGTCGAGTTCTACGAGCAGGTGGCGCGCCAGGCGCAGCGGCCACAGACAGCCGCCCCCGCGTTCGAGCTTCCCCCGGAGCCGCAGCCAGCGGACCTCACCGGCGCGAGCGGACCGCTCGATCCTTGGGGCGCTGGACGTGGCGGCGATCCATCGCGAAGCGGCGCGAGTGGAGGCATCTCACAGCCGACTGGCGCGCCGCCAGGTCCGCGAGTGACGAAGAAGTTCACCGGCCCGGAGTACGACGAGATCGACCCGCGCATCCTGGCCGTCCTGCGGGACCAGAACCCCTCACAGCCGCCGGCGTTTGGGACTGGTCCGGCGTCGAGGCGCGCCTCAGGCGTGTTCGATTATTCGGATCAAAGTCCTGACCAGGACGAAGACGACCTGGACGCGGAGGACGACGAAGAGGACACAGATGAGATGCCGGCAACGGCGCCAGATCAGGGTTGGGCACGCCCGCCGTTGCCGCGCTACGGTCCCCCGCCAGACGCCCTTCGCGAGCGCGAGACTGACCGCTAGTGCGCGACACCGACCAACCTCGTACCAGTTCCGGTTGGAGTGGTGTTGATCGTCCCCCGCGGCTCTTCAGAGCCGGAACATGGCGGAGGAGGGACTGAAGTCCCGTACGCCACAAGAGCCGAAACGGATTCGATAGCGCGAAAGATCATCTCTCGCAGAGGAGCATTTCCCAATGGCGCTCATCCCGCTCGCCACACTGCTCGCGCCCGCGCGCACTGATCCCAACGCCTATGTCTGGCTCTTCTACCTCGGCTTCCTGCTGCTCGTCGGCGGCTGCTGCGCGTACGGCGCGGCGCTCTTCTCCTTCGGCGGTGTCGCGCGCAATTTCGGCGCGCTCGTCGCGGTGGGGTTGTACATGCTCCTCACCGGCGTCGCGTTCGTCGCGGCGGTCTGGATCTGGGGCCTCCAGGATCAACAAGTGCGGGACAACAACGCCTTCCTTGGCGTCTACTTCGCGGGCCTCGCGGTGATGATCGTTGGCGCGGCGCTCGTGGTCTTCAGCCGCCTGCTCCCGACCAGCGCGCGCGTGCCCCTGCCCGACATCCTGACGCCGGGGCTATTCGGCTTGCTGGGGTTCGTGCCCACGCTCGTAGTGGCTTTCCTGCTGGCTTCGCTCAACGCTGCGCTGGATCAACTCTCGCCGATCGGCCCAGTGTTGATCTTGGTTGTCCTCACGCTGCTGGTGGTCCTGCTGCGACGCGGCGTCCACGCGCCGTTGAACGTGAAGCTGCTGGCAGTGGGCGCGGCGGCGGTGGTGACCCTGGCGCTCTTCCTGCGTGGGCCGTCCAATTGGAGCGAGCCGCCGATCTGGGGCTTCGACATCCTGCTGCTCGCGCTCGCTGGCAGCGCAATAGTCTATTTCGTCAGCCGCAACCTCACTGCGCGGGATGAAGCGCCACCCGAGGCGCCTGCCCCAACCAGCGCCGAACCACCGCCGCAGCAGGCCGCCTCTACGGCCGTTATTTGGGAAGAGCCGCCCACAGGCGATTGAAATCGCGCCTGCGCGCCGTCGGCCACGAAGCCAAGTATCATCCGCATCACACACGTCCAGCCAGAGCAAGCCGCTCCAACTCGATCGCAGCGCCCTTGGCCCCTGGGGCAGTATGGATAGCGGCAGCGAGCCTCTTCGCAGCGGCGGCATACGCAGGCTGTTCGATGACTGCTCGGATCGCCAAGCGAATGGCGTCAGGTCCTGACTCCCCATCGAGCGCGAGACCAGCCCCTAGCCGCTGCAGTGTTGCCGCCAGGAACGGCTGGTCCGCTGACGGATTGGGAAGGGCAACGATTGGGACGCCGTGGGCGAGAGACGCGCTCACCGTGCCATGACCCGCGTGGGTAACGGTGATAGCCGCCGCTGGCAGTATCGCCGCATGTGGCGCAAATGACCGGATGACGGCGTTGGTTGGAATCAGTCCGATGTCTCCAGGTTCCGTCGCAGTCACCAGCACGCGCACAGGCTCATCGCGGAGCGCTTCGAGCGTGTTGCGGATGCGACCGCACTGGTCCCAGAGGCCGGTCGTCGTGAAGCTGACAAGGACAAGCGTGCGATCATCGTCGGCCTCCCAGGGTGAATCCATATCAGTGAACTGCTCGAAGATTGGCCCTACATAGCGCACGAGCGTGTCCGCGCCTGTGGCGGCGGGGTCTAACTCGGGGATAGTCGTCACCAGGGTCAGTCGCCCGGACCAGCCATCGTTTAAGCGCGTCAACGCAGATAGACCGGCCTGCTCTCGCAGGCGATTCGTGGCGGCCAGACGAGCGGCTCCCATTGGCGACTCAGGCGGAGGGATCAGCCCGGCGATAGATGAGTGCGCCAGGACCACGACGGGTAAGGAGAGACGTGGAATCGCCGCCAGGGCGCCCTGCATCATGAAGTCGACCACCAGTGCGTCAGCGGAGCAAACAGCGACCGCCTCTGGAACGTCATCGAGGTGCGCAGGACATGCCCAGACATTTGCTATGAACGGGATACGCTCGGCAGGTTGGCCTGTGCTGTAGATGTCAAAGGAACCGCTCCGCCGCAGCGCAGAAAATGTGAACCCTTGCGCCTCAAAGCGCTTCCGCTGGGTCTCGTAGCCAAAGAACATGACCTCATGCCCTCGCAGCGTCAGTTCCTGCGCGAGGCCAATGGCTGGCGGCGTGTTGCCACCGCCATCCCAGCTGACACATGCGAAACGCGCCATCGCCTGGACTCCTTCTACGGATCTTCAGCTCATACCGCGTCACGGCGCGCTCATGGAGAATATCGAGGATCTCGGCAGCTGCTCTGGACCGCCTGGTATATTCGTGGCACACAGATTCATCATTACCCCCTACTTATCCTAATGCCACTGTCTCACATGTGAGACAAGACGTGGTATTGACAACGCTCTTAGGACCGGAATAAACTGGCGGCGCTGCGACTCCCCTTTGCCGCCAACACACCGGCGCCTGAGAGGATAGCATCGCTTGCTGCGTATCTATTCTAGGAGCTGCGCCAGCGCGAGCTGAGGGGAGTCTCCCATGGACAAGCGCCGCTCGCCCCTCTGCCTCATCGCCGCCGTCCTCTGCGCGGTGGTCGTGCTCGTCGCCTGCAACTCACCCCAAGGGACCCATCTCTCCACGGCTCCTGCTGAGCGGCTAGACCTTCGCCTGAAGTTCACGTATTTCGGCGCTCCCCCAGGGCAAGTGATCGTCGATGTGACAGTGCTCAGCGCAGCTGGCCCCGGTCAGGTGATCGTCGCGCTTGCCGACAATCAGCGCCTGACCATCAACGGGCACTCGAAAGACCCCTCTCCCCTCGTGTCTTGCTGTCTCTACCGCTTCACGGCGCCCCGTCCAGCGGCCGGCGGGGAATACACCATCGTCTATAGCGATGAGCGCGGTCAGCAAACCAGAGTGGTCGCCCCAGCGCCCCAGCACGAGCTCACGATTACCGCGCCCGCCGCGTACGCTCAGGTCCCGATCCCTGCGCGTGGAGCGCAACTTGCTGTGCGCTACACACCTCCAGGGTTCTTCCCTCCGACCTCGCAAGTGGGCAAGCCGTTCTACACGGAGATTGACGCTGGCGTTGAGGGCTCCTACCGAGTAGCGAAGGGCGACGGGATCCCGGCGTCCGCCCCCACCCGTCTAAACATCAGCAGCGGGCGCCTCGGCAGCGCGCAACCCGACGAGACTGCCAGCGCCGTCATCAGCGATAGGGATGAGCCGGAGTATGGGTTCGGCAACCTCGCGCCAGGGCCAGGCAGGCTGTATGTCGCAGTGAACGTGGACGGGAACCTACCGAACCTGCCCTCGGGGGGGTTCGCCTCGGTGTTGGTGAGCGTCAGGGACCTCACCTCCATCCCCATCACGTGGGTCTAGGCCTGCTCCGCAGCATGGGTAGGAGGGACGCTGGTGGTTGCGGCGAGGAGAAATCGGCTCGATACGCACTGGTAAACGCTTAAAGATACAGGCCAGTAATAGTTTCCAATCTCTAGCGAACTATTGATTGGTTCATGCGGCAAGCCGCACTGGGTGAACTACGCACCCTCTACTCCCTCGCGCGAACGCCTCGGGAGCTACTTTGCGCAGGATGTTGTACGCGCCGTTGACATCGGCGTTGATCGGTGTCCCGTCCGCCGCCCGATACAGCCCACGCTTCACGCGCCGCCCGCTGAAGCGCGGCTGATCGGGGCGCGCGGCGTCGTAGACCGGTAGCGCGTCGCCGTCCAGGAAGCTGGCCTTGCTGGTGTAGCTCTCCTCGGTCACAATCACCCAGATGCCCACCAACTCCGCCTTATAGGTCAGCATCGCGATGAAGCGCGCATGCGGGATGGCGACGAACTGCTGGTTCGTGCGTCGTCCCAGGTTCACCTGCTGCTTCCACAACAGATTCTTGCCGATCACCAGCGTCCCAATGCCCTCGGATACCAATAGATCAATGATGCGCCGGGACACCATGTGCAGCTCGTGATCGATGCGCCGCATCCGTTGTGTGGCGAATCGTTCCATGCGATGACTGCTACCCACTGGTCCAAGCTGGCTCTGTAGCTCGGCACGGCGCTTGTTGTAGAACTGGTTGATCGACTTGACTGGCCGCCCGTTGACGATGCGCGGGATGAAGCCCGGCTTGTCTGAAGCTAGCGTCGCCAGATTGTTGATGCCAATGTCACAACCCGCCTGGAGAGCCGGGTCTACCGCCGCCTGGATGGGTGCGCGCTCATAGATGACCTCCACGACGTAGAAGCCGGGACGCGGCACGATGCGAACCTGCTGGACATTGGTTTGCTTGGTTTCCACGATGATGCCCAACATGGATGGCACGATCACGCCCTGTCGTCGCGCGGGGATGCTGAGCGCCTGCGTGGTGTAGATCAGTAGATTGCGCCCCTTCTGCTTGTCCTTGTACCTCGGCAACTTGGGTTGTCCCAGGAACTTGGACGGGTCTTTCCGCCAGACTGAGCGCGCCTCAAAGAAGCTCTGCCAGTTCTTATCAAGCAGGCGCAGCACCCACTGGGCGACTTTGGCCGGCAGGGCTTGGTATGCCTCGTGGTCCTTCATGCGGCGGTGCATCTCGTGGTAGTTGAGATAGACGCCCTCATAGATGAAGGATTGCCGCATGACGTAGTTGGCGGCGTTGTAGAGGTTCTTGGAGGCGAACGCCGCTGCGTCGATGGCGGCGAAGCGGGGGTTGGCGCGCTTGTTGACATGCTGCTCAACCAGTTGCATCGACCCCTCCTTTCGCCTCTAACTCGCGCACGATCAAGTCCATTTTACGCTTGGCTCGCCGCTGTCCATAGAGCCGCGCACAGAACGAGTTGACAATGGCCGTCAGATCGGCCAGCAAATCCTCCGTCCCTGCGCTTTGAGCAGCGTGTCCAAATTGCGAAAACCAAAGCGCGTGAGTCGATCTTTGTGCTCTACGACGATGAGACCAATGCTCTGGTCTTCTAGCAGCGCCAAGAGCTTGGGCCGAGCGTCGTTCACGCCAGACCCTACCTCCTTGACTACCTTTGCCACTTGGTACCCACGTGCCGCACAGTAGGCAACCAGCCGCTCCGCTTGACTGTCCAGGTTGCTCTTGTTCTCGGCAGAGGATACCCGCGCGTAAATCGCCACCCGTTGGCGCGACTCTCGTGTTGGCTCCTCTTGGCCCTCGGTAATAATAATGGTGTGCGGCCCAATCCGGCGGCCCTGGATTTTGCCGTCGCGAAACCACCGCCAGGCGGTCTCGTACCGCACACCCATCTGTTTTGCGTAGTCAGATAGCTTCATGCTTCTAGTCTAACTGACAGTCAAGTCCGATACCGGACGTGACTGGTAGAGGCCAGCCGTTACACGAAGGTTCACCCAGCCATCGTGTGTCAGGGACATCAGTCCACTTGCAAGAGTTCGAGGTCACGTAGCTGTCCATCTGGCAAGGCATAGCCGGTGTGCATGGCGAGTTGCCTCTCTCTGGAAACACAGGTGACTGCTGCGCCAGCGATGCTCCCCTGTCCGGTGATAGCGTTGGGGAATGCCCATGGAGGATCGTAGAGCTGGATGATGGCGCCGTCTGGCCCAATGTCGATAACATGCACGTCGAGTTCCCGGCCCTGGCCGTCCGCCACGGCGAACGCGCTGGGCTGTCGATGCGTCTCCTCGCCCAGCCAGCGATTCTCCTGCCACACATACCGCAAGGTGAAACCGTGATCGTCGACCAGCTTCCAGAGTGTGGGCAGGTCGCCCAGCGCCACCAGCAGGTCGAGGTCCTTGTGCGGTCGGGTCTCGCGGTGGAGCAAGGCGTCCACGCCCCAGCCCCCCATCACCCAGAAGCGAATGTTTTCCTGTTCGAAGAGCCTGCACAGGGCGACGGCGTCGTGCGCTGAGAGCATGGTCGGCTTCTCTCCTTACGGCTATTGCTTCAGCGGCTCTTCATCGCGCCGCTCGCCTCCGTTGCCTGGGCATACCCCGCGCCAGGTCAGCGGCTATGGGCGACGCATGACTGCTATCAGGAACAGTGACACTACGAATAACATCACGGCGAAGGCAGCGGCGGCTAACGTTAGGGCCAGCACAGCATCACCGTACTTCGCGCCAGACACCGCCATCGCGATTGACCCGATGCTGACTGAGAACACGAGACCTGCTGTGATAATTTCGCGGTTGCGGGCGGCGACGAGACTCTTTACGTCAAGAGTACGGCGCAAGTCCACGATGTGATCCACATATTCCCAGCCTGCGTACACGATCAAACTGCACATACTAGGAACGCCCATGGCGACGATGAACCAGAAATAGACGGTGATCAAAAGATTAGGTGGGTTCTGAGAATTGAATGGATCAAGTCCAAAAGCGACAGCTAACGCAAAGCAACCGACGCTGAACGCGGCTCCAGGGAGGCCAAGGGACCCTAGATACTGCCGTATGCGCGGCTGTGCTGCATGCTTCTCGGAAATCGCATATATCTATCTAAGAGCTGTAAAGGATAACCACGCCGCCGCGAACGCGAACAAGGCACTTGCGAACCACAGGACGGTCTCTCCTCTGTCCGTCAAGAACTGCCTCCTTTCGATCGGGATCATCAACGCTTCGTTCGCGTCTTGCCATTCGTCGGCGCCGCGTTCTCATCTGGCAGGTTGACTGATGCCTCGCGGGCGGCCGCCGCGCGCAACGCCTGCACGTCTTCGCCGAAGCGCACGGGATACGCGGGCGCGTCCTTCAGCGCGCGATACCGCTCCGGCAGCGCGCGCAGGCTCGCCTGGGCGTGCTCCCAGACCTCGCCCAGTGGTGGCAGGCTCCCCGGCACGAGCTTCCCCTGGCGCATCACCGGCCGCAGCAGCCGCGTGTAGCCCTCCGGCCCCGGCTCGCCTTCGAGCTGGATCACATCCTCGCGCCACTCAGGATGGCGGTAGATCTCCTTGCGTCCCGGCCACGTCGTCTTCGCCCCCGCCAGCTTCACCTTCGGATGCGCGCCGCCGTCCTCCTCGACGTAGAAGACCTCCTTATAGACGCCGCCCAGCGCGCCGCCGCCAATTCCATGCTCGACACTACCCGCGCCAGCCCCCAGCGCCGTTCCCACGCCAAGCGAGTCGATCTCCGCGCCCGCCGCCAGCAGATCGGCGATGGCGAACTCGTCCAGGTCGCCACTGGCGAGGATACGCACACCGCCCATGCCCGCCCTGGTCAATTGTTCGCGCACGTACCTGCTGTCCGCCGCGATGTCGCCGCTATCCAGCCGCACCGCCGCCAGCGTGTGGCCGAGGTCACGCTGCGCGCGCTTGGCGACGGTGATCGCCGTGTGGATCGCCTGACGCGGGTCGTAGGTGTCCAGCAGCAGCGTGTAGCGGTTGAACGACTCGGCGATGGCGCTGAAAGCTTCTTCTTCGGTGGGAAAGAGCTGGATCAGCGCGTGCGGCACGGTGCCGGTCGCGAGCAGGCGATAGTCGAAGGCGGCGGCCAGGAACGAGGTGCTGGCGCAACCGCCGATGTACGACGAGCGCGCCACAACGAGCGGATTCTGCGCGCGGCGGAAGGCGAACTCGGCGACGCGGCGTTGCTCGGCGGCCCACACGATGCGCGCGGCCTTGGTGGCGATGAGCGTGGCCAGGTTGATCGCCTGGAGCAGCCCCGCCTCCAGCAGGATCGCCTCGCGGAAGGGCGCCGTCACACGCAGCAGCGGCTCGTTGGGAAACGCAATCGTGCCTTCGGGCAGCGCGACGATGTCGCCGGTGAAGCGCAAGCGCGCCAGCTCGTCGAGGAAGGCCGGCTCATAGTCGCGGATGCGCGCCAGGAAAGCCAGCTCCTCCTCGGAGTAGCGGAACGACTGCACGAATTCGAGCGCCGCCTCCAGCCCCGCAACGAGAAGGTACGCCCCGCCGAAGGGCGACGAGCGCGTGTAGAGGTCGAAGGTGGTCTGGCCGTTGCGCCCGCTGACCCAGCTCACGTACGCCGAGTCGGGGTGATACATGTCGGTCATCAGGCCGGGATGCTCGCCCGGCGCGCGGCGCAGGATCGGCGTCATGGGTTATCCTTTCAAGGGAAGTGGCGGCGCTGTCGCACCGTCGCGTCAGTGTATCACTGGCGGGACTACGCATCTGGGGCATTCAGCGCATCCGGCGGATTCCGCTTACCGCCACAGCCGGGCTGGCGGCTGCAGTCGCGTCGCAGGGAGCATGAACATCAACATGATCAAGGTGATCATACTCCTGGGATGATCACCTTGATCATGTTGAGCACGGTCCGGTGGCGTAAGCGAGACAACGGCCTTACAACGGCCTTCGGCGCGCTCACCTGCGCAGCGATTCAGTGTGATGAAGATGGGAAGCGCAACCACGGCGCTCCTTGACCATCCTGTGAGCATGAGCACGGTGAGCATGAGCGTGGTGAGCATGGTCGGTGTGCGGCCAGATCGGTGGCCAGGCTGGCGCTCTGTGGCGGCCCCGGTGGCGCGTATCTTGTCCGCCTCCATCCCCCGGTCGTGTTTACGGTGGAGAGCGGAGCCGACCCCAGCGCCGCGTCACGCGCGGCAGGTGGCCGGGGCCGGCGATGATTGGCTCTGAGCGATCGGAGGGACCCGGCGGCGGTCGGTGTGTTAGTGGCGCCGTATGGGGTGAGTAGAACGAACGTCCTGATGGTTTCGACATATCGAGCGCCCGTCGCTACAATAGGCCATCATGTTGACCATCGACATCCAGACCGCCCGCCGCTTCATCCTCGGCAAGCAGGGCCTGTGGCCGGGGCGGCGCTGGCGTGGCGTCCCGGGCGCGGAGCAGGCCATACGTGCGATGGAGTACCTGCAGCTCGACCCGCTGCAGATCATTGCGCGCAGCCAGGACATCGCGCTGCATAGCCGTGTGCTCGACTACACCCCTGGGATGTGGGAAGAGCTGGCCTATGTGCAGCGCATGTCCTTCGACTGGGGCGGCTGGCTGGCCGTCCGGCCGATGGACGAACTGCCGCATTGGCGCGTGGTCATGCGCCGCGAGCGCCAGCACAACGTGCGTATGCTCGGCATTGAGCGTGATCACGCCGAGGCCATAGTCGAGATGCGGGCCATCTTGCGCGAGCGTGGCCTCGTGAGCAACCGCGACTTCGCAATGGCGACGCGCACACGAACGCAAAACTATCGCGGCCGCAAGGACAGCGCGCTGGCGCTGTACTATTTGTGGCGCATCGGCGACGTGATGACGCACCATCGCGAGCGCTTCGAGCGTGTCTACGCGCTGACCGAAACGGTCGCCCCCGCCCATCTCATTCGTGAAAGTGACGAGGGAGAAGCCGATCGCTTCTTGATCAAAAAAGACGTCAGCTTCTCCGGCCTGTCGCGGCTGAACCGCGTGCAAGATTTGTTTCACCGTGGCGTGCCCTTTGGCGAAGCGAAGCAGATCTGCGAGGCGCTGCTGGCCGACGGCGAGCTCATCGAGACACAGGTTGAGGGCTGGAAGGCGGTCCATTACGCGCTCGGCAGCGACGCGGCCACCCTGCGCGAGCTGAGCGCTGGGCGTGTGCCGGCGGCATGGGCGCCGCTGGAGACGAACACCACGGAAGAGGCCGTTTTCCTGGCGCCGCTCGATCATGTCAGCGCGCGCGGGCGAGCAAAGGTGTTGTTCGGCTTCGACTATATATGGGAGGTCTACAAGCCGGAGCAGCAGCGCAAGTTCGGCTACTACACCTTGCCGGTGTTGTGGGGCGACCGGCTCGTCGCCCGTTTCGACAGCAAACTCGACCGGACGAGCAACACATTCGTCATCCTCGGGATGTGGTTGGAAGATGAAGCGCTCGGCGGCGATGAGGCCTTTGCGGTCGCATTGGCGCGCGGGTTCGCGCGATTCGTCACGTTTCTCGGCGCGAGCGCGCTGGATGCGCGAGCGATTTGTGAGCCGCTGCTCCGCCGACGCGCAGAGGCTGCTCAGGAAGCGATTTGACGCCGGGTCTCCTTAAGCGGCGCTGGCGGAGAGCGGTGGCGCTCTCTGGACCGCGCTCACCGTGCTCATGTACCTGGGATGATCGTGATGATCACGCGCACTGAGCGCTATCATGCGCGCGTGCGCCTGTTCCTGCATGAACGCGGCGCGTATGGTAGCAATGCTCCAGCCAACATGATCAAGATGATCACGCGCAAAGAATGATCATCTTGATCACATTGAGCGCATGCAGTGGCCACCCCTTGCAGCCGCGCCCCCGTCTGGCCCCACAACCCGCGCTATGACGCCAGCGTAACTTCCTTTGCGTTGGCGATTGAAACTGCCTCCGATGTCCGCCAGCGCGGGTCCACGACGGCGAGGCTCCGCAACGCGATACAATGGGGATACAATGGGGGCGAGATCACCTGAGCAGATGACAGGTAGATGAATCACAAGTGGCGCGGTTTGGTCCTGCGCACACGTCCAGCGATTGTGTGAAGGGAGCGACGGCGATGGCCGGTGAGGTCTCACTGATTTGCCAGATGGGTCGGGAACGCATGCAGGCGACCGGCGGCGCCCAGATGGTCTATGTACTGGTGGAGGCGCGCCCCAACGACGCGGCCATCCAGACGCGCATGCCGCTGAATCTGGCGCTCGTGCTCGATCATTCCGGCTCGATGAAGGGAGCCAAGCTCCAGGCCGTCAAGGACGCCGTCAAGCTGGTGATCGACCACATGGACCCGCAGGACATCATCTCGGTGGTGATCTTCGACGACAACGTGCGTGTCATCGTCCCCGCGCAGCTCGCCGCGGATAAGTACAGCCTCAAAGCGCAGGTGGATGGCATCCGCGACGGCGGCGGCACCGCGATGTCGCTCGGCATGAACGTCGGGCTGACGGAGCTACGCAAGTACGCCGCGCCCACCCTTGTCAGCCGCATGGTGCTGCTCACCGATGGCGTGACGTATGGCGACGCCGACCGCTGCCGCCGTATCGCCGACGACGCGGGCGCCTCCGGCGTGGGCATCTATCCGCTGGGCATCGGCGCCGACTGGGATGAGGACCTGCTCGACAACATCGGCCAGCGCAGCAGCGGTATGCCCGCCGAGTTCATCCGCCGCCCCGACGACGCGCTCAACCTCTTCAGCGCGCAGTTGCAGAGCGCGGCGGCGGTCGCGGTGCGCAACACGCAGATGACGCTGCGGCTGGCGGCGGGCGTCACGCCGAAGCGCGCAGTCAAGGTGCTGCCGATCATCGCCGAGACGGCGCAGAACACGCTCTCGGACCGCGAGGCGACGCTGAACCTGGGCGATGTGGAGCGCGCGACGCCACAGGCGGTGCTCTTCGAGCTGCTCGTCGAGCCAAAGCCCGTGGGCACGTTCCGGCTGGCGCAGGCGGAGCTCTCCTATGAGGTCCCGGGGCGCGGCGTCGAGAAGGCGCGCGCCGACGCTGTGGTCACCTTCACCAACGACCCTGTGCCGCCCGAAGAGACGAACCCCGTCGTGATGAACTACGCCGAGAAGTCCAACGCGCACCGGCTGGTGACGAAGGTGCTCGACGAGTACAAGAAGACGGGCAAGGCGACGACGGTGCTGCATCCCAACGTGACGCGTATCCTCGATCCCGAGACGCAGCGCGCGCTGGACCAGCTCGCGGCGGGCGGGGCGATCTCGCAGGAGGACGTGAAGAGCATCGGCAACAAGACGCGCAAGCTGACCCAACGCTTCGATCAGTAGGATGGTGGTAGTCGCATCGCGCGCTGGCGTGATATGCTGGCACGCGATGAGCGCCTGTGATAGACGCGCCAGGAACCTGCCAAGGAGGAGAACACGATGACGGTACGATGTTCACAGGGCCACGAGAATCCCGATGGCTCGATGTTTTGCGATGAGTGTGGCGAGCGGCTCGATCAGGGCGCGCAGATGTCCGCCCCGGTGGCGGCTCCCGTCGCGCCGCCACCCGCGCCAGCGCCCATCCCGGCCGCGCCGGTGGCTCCGGCGGTCGCCACGCCACTCAAGCTGGTCGTGGAGGCGGATAAAGCCGTCTTCGACCTCAGCGGCAAGAGCGAGATCACGATCGGTCGCGAGGACGCGGTGAGCAACATCTATCCCGACGTGGACCTCACCAGCCACGGCGGCGAGGAGGGCGGCGTCTCGCGGCTACACGCGAAGATCTACAATCAGGGCGCGCAGTACATGATCGAGGACCAGAACAGCACGAACTTCACCTTTGTGAACAAGCAGAAGCTGGCTCCCAAGACGCCGGCCCCAATCAAGGACGGCGACGAGATCCGCCTGGGTCGCGTCGCGTTGCAGTTCAAGACCTCCTAGCTGTTCGCCCACATTGCTCATACGCCCCTGGCGCTTTATCTCTGAGAGAGACGAGCGCCGGGGTGTCGTTTGTTTGCGTCGCGATCTATGTGGCTGTGCGCTTCCGCCCTGAATTGCCAGCGTGAAGATGGCTATAGCTGGTGAGGCGAGTTGTTATCCTCTTTCCGAAACAGGCTGAGAATCACATCACCTATGATGCTGAATACATCCAGTAGCAGGTCAGGCAGAGGCTGGATAGAGTGGCTGACCGCTACGACATCTTCAGCCTATTCTTGCTACGGAGAAGGTACTCTATGCGCGTCCAAACGCCCACGCCACCATCAGCGGGAACTCGTTGCGCCAGAATGCGCCGCCGTGCGATCCGACCCGCTCTTGCATGACCACGTCGGCGCCCGCAGCGCGCAGCGCGGTCGCCCACCTCGCCGCGTTCGCAAGGAAGAACGGCTCTTGCGTGCCGGCAACCAGGTACGTGCGCGGAATCCGACTCGGCAGCACCTCGGTCGGTTGGTAGCCCCCGCCCGGCGAGGCGCAGAAGATCGCCCCGTAGACGTCGGGATGCCGGAGCCCAAGAGCGAGCGCGAGTTCTCCACCTGCCGAGGCGCCGAACACTGCGGCGCGTTCCGTGGGCAGCGCTCCTCCAAACCGCGACGCTGTCCACTGGCGGACGTCCTCGACGAAGAACTGCTCATGGGCTGCGAACCGTTGTGCGTCAAAGACTGGTGAGTACTCCTGGAGCCGCAGCTGCTCGTCTGTCAGCCCGTGGACCCCGACGATTATCGTGGGCGGTACGTCAACTGCCTCGAGGAAGCGGCCCCACTGCGCGAGCCTCTGCCCGTCACCGGCGAAGACGACGGCCTCGGGCGGATCTGGTGGGACGTACACCGTCACCTGCCGACCACCGTCGTAGTCGAACGTCTCGCTCACACACTCTCCCGCGCGTGTTCGGTCATGCATGGTCGCACCTCTGCCCTGGAAGCTGTTCTGAAATTTTGCGCCTCTGTCTCCTCTCACCGAGGATGAACTGGCGTAGTAGCAGGCTAGGCAGAGGCTGGAGAGAAGGGCTGGCCGGCAAAGACGGTGTGAAGGGCGGCCAGGAGCGCGTGGCCCTGCTTGCGCAGCGTTGCCAGATAGCCGCGGATCGTCGCGTACGCCTCCGCGCCCCACTCGCTGCGGAAACAGCCGGAGACCTTTTGTTGCACCTTGAGGTCGCCCAGATCACGCTCCGCCTGGTTGTTGTCGAAGGGAATCGCCAGATCGTCGAGGAAGGCGAGCACCTCGTCTTGCTGCAGCAGGAGCCGTTCGAGCAGATTGCGCGCGGGGGATTGTTTGAGCCGCCTGCGCTGCCCCGGTCGACGCTCCTGGTCGGGGGGCGGTGGATTGGCGGCCAGCCCGGCTTTCAAGAGCGCCTGGTAGCGGTCGAGGAAGTCGGCGTGCAGCGCGGGCGCCAGTTGGGGGCGGCCGGTGATTCGTGCGCGATCGGTGGCCGCCTTCATCTCGCGCAGCAGCGCCTTCAGGTCGCTCGCCCATGCTTGGGCATACTGCTCCTCGAGGAAGGTCAACTCGCGCAGGTGGTGGACAGTGCACAGCGCATGGCGACACGTGGTGTACAGCGCGTAGGAGTCCGAGCCATCAGGCATGCTCACCCCGTGGTAGACGGGCATGATGCCAATGGCATCCATCGCCTCGTGCCCGCGCTTGGGGTGGATGGCGTACTGGGTGAGCCGGCTCGTGCTCGTCACATGCGCCCACGCCAGCGTCCCGGCCCGCCGCACGCCCGTCTCGTCGTGACGCAGCACCGGCGAGCGCACCAGCGCCGCCTTGATCTGCTGCTCGACCGGTACGAGCACGTGCGCCGCCTGCTGCACCCAGCCCACCAGGGTTCCCCGCGAGAGCCGCATCCCGAACAGATCGGCGAGCAGCTGCGGCACGCGACCCAGCGGCGGATGGCGCTGCTCGACCAAGTAGACCGCCAACGCCCGCACGTGCGAGCCGTAGTGGGCTCGGCTGGGAATCCCGGGGGGAAACGCGCCGCTGCTGACGTACGTGCAGTGCGGGCAACGTACATGCAGCGCCTGATGTCCGCTCACCACGAGGCGCACCACCAGCGGCAACTCCTGCACCTGTCGCCGCTCGCGCAGCGCCACCGGCGCGTCATCGGCGCGCGGGGCGTGACAGTGGGCACAGACAGCAGGGCGATGCTCCACCACGTCGTCTGGCATGGCCACCAGGTGCACTGTCTCGCCCGAGTGACCCAGTTGTCCACCTGGCTTCTTCCCGCTCTTTTGGCGCAAGCTCTTGGTCTTGCGCTTGAGGCCGTCACTGCTGGGGGGCTTGCTGCTGTTGTGGCTATCCTTGGCGAGGCGCGCCTCCAGGTCCTGCACACGTGCCAGCAGCGTAAGGTTCTGCTCGCGCAGGCGCTGATTCTCGGCTTCGAGTTGGGCAATCCGATCGTCGGGCGTCATGTCTCTACGCTACACCCGCTCTGCAAGTCTGACTGACCTGCTACTACATCCACCAAGAAATGGAATAGGTACAGAGCCGCTCCTGCAAAGGCATGCAAGACGATGGAGAGCAGGTCTTCCACAGGTATGCGCCTCCTCAAAACAAGCATGAGTATATTCCATAACGTAGAGGGTGTGCGCGCTGTTCCCTCGCCAGCGGCATTATCGCCATAAGCTCCGCTGTGGTACGATTGCCGTACGACGATACAGCAGAGGAGACGCGCCGCAGATGCCTGACGATCTTCCCGCGACGCCACGGCCAGCCGCCGCGCTTGTTCTGTTGCGTGATCGCGCTGAGAATGGCGGCGATGGCGCGCAGGGCGGCGGCGTCGAGGTCTTCATGGTGCGGCGCCACATCCAGAGCGACTTCGCGCCCAATGTCTTCGTCTTCCCCGGCGGCACAGTCACAACAGAGGATCGCGCGCTCGAAGCTGGCATGGCGCCCCCCTCGCCAGAAGATGGCCCGACGACGCTCGGTACTGGCTTTCGCGCCGCCGCGATTCGCGAGTGCTTCGAAGAGGCGGGTGTGCTGCTCGCGCGCCGTGGCGACCAGCCGCTTGACTTCACCGGCGCGGAGGCTGAGCGCTTCGCAGGTTATCGCGCGCAACTCCAGCGCAGGGAGATCGCCCTCAACGAGATCGTCGCGCGCGAGGGGCTGACGGTCGAAACGGACGCGCTGTTACACTGGGCGCACTGGATTACTCCCGAAGCCTGGCCCAAGCGCTTCGACACCCACTTCTTCCTCGCCCAAGCGCCCAAGGGGCAGCTTGCCGCGCACGACGATCTGGAGACGACCGACAGCGTCTGGATCGCGCCGGAGGTCGCCCTCAGCGGTTTTGAGGCCGGCGCATTCCCGCTCGTCTTCGCCACCATCTACCAGTTGCGCGACTTGAGTGGCCTGGCGAGCTACGCCACGGCGCGGGAGCGGTTCGCGGGCATGGCGCCGGAGACGATCATGCCGCGCGTCGTCGAGCGCGACGGCGCCAGTGTCATTCTGATGCCCGGCGAAGAATGAGTGATGGAAGGTAGCGCGCCAATGGAGTTGCCGCCCGGTGTTCTCCACATCCTCGCGCCCAATCCCTCGCTGCTGACGGGGCCGGGCACTAATTCCTACATCGTCACCGGCGCGACCGGCGGCTGCGCCGTGATTGATCCCGGCCCGGATATCGCCACGCACCTGGACGCCCTCGCCGATCTAGCGGCGGCGCATGGCGGCGCGCAGGCCATACTCATCACCCACGGCCACCCCGACCACATGGAGGGCGCCGCAGGGCTGCGCGAGCGGACGGGAGCTCCAGTCCTGGCGTGGAGCCATGAAGGAACGCCAGTGGCCGATCAGACGCTGCAAGACGACGAGGTCCTGGAACTGGGCGAACGTACGCTGCGGGTCGTCTACACGCCAGGGCATCGCTTCGACCACGTCTGCTTCCTGCTGGAAGACGCGCGCGCTCTCTTCGCAGGCGATCTGGTCGCCGGCGTCGGCACGGTGGTGATCGCGCCGCCGGAGGGCGACCTGCTCGACTACATGGCCTCGTTGCGGCGTCTGCTCGCGCTCGACCTGGACCTCATCCTGCCTGCGCATGGGCCGGCGATTACCGACCCGCGCGCGCTCCTCGAGCAGTATCTGGCGCACCGCGAGGAGCGCGAGCGAGAGGTGCTCGCCGCCCTCGCGGCTGCCCCCGCAACCATTCCCGCGCTGGTCAAACGCATCTATACCGACGTAGACCCGCAGCTGCATCCCGTCGCCGCGCTCTCCGTCGAGGCGCACCTGCTGAAGCTGGAGCGCGAGGAGCGTGTCGCGCGCGAAGGCGCTGTCCCTGCCGAAGCCATCTGGCGGCTGCGCGAGCGATCCGCTTGAGCGTTCCTGCATGACGGGAGGAGGTGTAGCAGCGACGCCCGCTCGCGCAGGCTTGCCGTCGCCTGGTGTAGGTACCTCATGGGCGACCACACTGGACACCGATCCGTATACTCGGTATATTCACACAATACTCGACCCGCTAGAGGGAGATCGGGGATGGCGCAGGCTCGTCGGACCCTCTATATCGTCGTCGGAAGCGCGCTCTGCCTTGGCAGCGCGCTCGTGATCTACGCCGCCGCGCATCAGTGGCTCCTAACGCGCCCAGAGGCGCTAGGCCACAGGCCGAATCTGGCGCTCATCGCGCTGCTGGGAATCGTCGCCTTCGCCGGCGGCGTCAGCCTCCTCGTCAGGGCGCTCCTGCCCGACAGAGCCAACCAGCGCGCAGTCGGCATGGCCTTGGGCCTCACGCTCTGCATCACAGCGGTTTTTGGGCTACTCTACACAGCGCAGGGATGGGCAGGCTCCATCAGCCGGAACGACGACTTGATCTATATCCTGGCATGGGCGGTGCTGGGCATGGGCAGCCTCGTGGTGTTTTTCGCCGGCGCGCGGGCGATCTATGATGTGACTCACCCCGCGCGCACGAGTGGCGCGCGCCACACGCCACAGAGTATCGTCTAGCGTCCCAGCAGGATCGTCGCGGGAACGGCGAGCGCGAGCAGCCACCCCACCAGCAGGGCCACTGCGCCCACCAGCGCGAATATGAGCGGGTTGCCGCGTGGAGCCGTTCGCTCTATAACGGGCGCAGGCGCGGCTGGACGGTCCGGCGAACCTTCGGCGAAGCGCAGCAGGCGTGGGTCAATCTTCGCCCACTGCTGTATCTCCTTGAGCTGGTCCAGCCGGGTCTCCAGCGTATGGATCGTCATCGCCGCCTCGGCCCCCAACTCGACGAGCGGACCACTCGCGACACTGCCCTTGACCGCCGCCGTCCCCGCCTTGGTCGGCTGGAGATCGCGCGCCGCCACCTGCAACGCCGCCCGATACTCGTCTTCGACCGCCGCGATCTCGCGCGCCAGCGCGGCGGTGATCACGGTGCGACGCGTCGTCTGGGAGATCATAGCGCCAAATCCTCTCTTCTCCGAATCCGTCTTAAAACCCGCGGCAAGCATCATGTTTTCACGGTTCGCTTGATATGGTACCATGGCGCTATCCCCTGGAGACTTGTGCCATGACCAACAACCTATCCGCCGAACCGCCCGCACGGGAGACGCCGCCGGATGCGCCTCTGTGGCCAGACACCGCGCGCATTGACGCGGCGGGGCGCCTGACCATCGCGGGACTCGATGTAATCACGCTGGCGCAAGCCTATGGCACGCCACTCTATCTCTTCGACGAGGCGACAATCCGCGTCCAGTGCCGCGCGTTACGCGCCGCGTTCGCCGCGCGCTGGCCATCCAGCGCCGTCGCCTATGCCGGCAAGGCGTTCCTCACACCCGCGCTCTGCCGTCTGCTAGATGAAGAAGGGTTGGAGCTTGACGCCGTCTCGGCCGGTGAGATTGGCCTGGCGCTAGCGGCGGCCTATCCGCCAGCGCGTATTCACCTCCACGGCAATTTCAAGCCCGACGCGGAACTGGCGCTGGCCCTGGACGTGGGCCTTGGGCGCGTCGTTGTGGATAGCGCCGAGGAGGTGGAGCGCCTGGAAGCGCTGGCGGCGGCGCGCGGGCGGCGTGTGGCGATCTGGCTGCGGCTGAATCTGGACATCGTGACCGAAACGCATGTCTACACACAGACCGGACAAGCTGGCTCGAAGTTTGGCCTGGATGTGGCGAGCGGGGCCGCTTTGGCCGCCGCCAAGCGAGCGAGCGCATCTGGCTGGCTCGATCTTGTCGGCCTTCACGCCCATGCCGGCTCGCAGCTCTTCGACCTGACACCGATTGCGCATCTCACGCGCGCGCTGGTCCAGTTTGCCGCTGAGTTGCGCGAGACCTGTGGCGTGGAGATCCAGGAGATCAGTCCCGGCGGTGGCCTGGCGGTCGCGTATACGCCGCAAGAACAGGCGCCCTCGCCGGACGAGTACGCCGAGATGGTGACTCACGCCCTGGATGAAGCCGTCTCTCGCTGGCGTCTGACCCCGCCAAAACTCGTTGTCGAGGTGGGACGGGGGCTGATCGCGCGCGCAGGCGTCGCGCTCTACACCGTCGGGCCGCGCAAGGTCACGTCGGGTGGCGTTATCCTCGCAGTAGATGGCGGCATGGGCGATAATCCACGCCCAGCGCTCTATGGCGCGCGCTATTATGCGGCGCTCGCCGGGCGCATGCGCGATTCCGCCGCCGAGACGGCGCGTGTCGTGGGGCGCTACTGCGAGTCGGGCGATACGCTCGTCGAAGCGGTCGCCCTGCCACGGGCGCGCTACGGCGAGACCCTGGTGATCCCTGTCAGCGGCGCGTATCATCTGCCGATGGCCAGCAACTACAATGGCGTGTCGCGTCCGGCGGCGCTCTTCCTGCGCGAGGGCCGGGCACGCCTCGTGCGCCGTCGTGAGACCCTGGACGATCTGCTGCGCGCCGAGCGCTGGCGCGAGGAGGGCGGCGACAGTTTTCTGGAAGGGAACGAAGACGAATCAAGAACGAATGAGGAGTGACTCTATGTCCATCACGACGATTGAGGACTACATGCGCGTGATGCGCCAGTCCTTTCAGCCAGAGCGGGCGCGCGGGCGACGGGCGGTTCTGCAATATCACTTCACGGGGCGTGTGCAGGACTCCTGTTACGCGCAGATAGACGACGGCGCGCTGCTCGTCGCACATGGGACGCATCCCGCGCCGACCGCGACGGTACGGGTGGATGTCGACCTCTGGCTGCGCATCCTCAGCTATGAACTCGACGGCCTGATGGCCTTTCAGGCTGGACAGTATCAGGTGGAGGGCGTCCTCGAGACGCTGATGGAATCGGACACGTGGTTTCGCCGCTAGCCGCAGCCGCATAGGCCATCGCGGCGCTGCTACTCGGGAGGATGCGCCGCGATGACTCCAATCATCCAGGCGCACCATGCGACATAGCCACGCTCGTATTCGATGCCACGCAGCAGCGTCGCGTAGGAGGCGAAGCGTGGTGAATCCAGCCGTCGCAGGTCTTCACGTGACTCCCGCTCCATACTTTCACGGATTGCTTCGTAGCGCGCCAGCCGCTTCTCGTGTTCGCTGGCATACCGCTGAATGAGCGCCAGCGCGCTCCGCGGCTCGGCCAGCCAGAGCGAATAGACCTTCAGCATGAACTCGTCGCGGTCTGGTGGGATGGCCATCGGTTCCGCCGCCCACCGAGCCAGCGCGCTGCGGCCCGCGTCGGTAATCGAATACACCTTCTTATCGGGCCGCTCTCGCTGCTCAACCAGGATATGCGCGACCATGCCCGCTCGCTCCAGCCGCACAAGCTCAGGGTAAATCTGGCTGCGCCGCGCATGCCAGAAGAACCCTATCGGCTCCTCCATGAGACGAATGAGATCGTAGCCAGAGCGTGGCGCCCTCGCCAGCAGCCCAAGCAACGCATAGGCAAGCGGAATGAGCGGACTGATAGGTGGCCTCCCCTGACAAACCGTGCTTGACGAAGCGTTTCCACGATGGTATCGTCACATCATACTATATCAATATTGATATAGCTCCGACGCGGTTTCCTGAGGGCCGAACCCGTGCTGACACCTTTTCTGCCGGCGCCATCCAATGAGCCGTGCGAGCCAGGCGCCCCGAATCGCTATTCGCGCCGCGCCGCGCTCAGCGGCTTGCTCAGGCTCTGCGCGGCAGGCTGCGTGATTGGCGGCCCTCTCGGGAGCCTGCGTGATTGGCGGCCCTCTCGGGAGCCTGGCGGCATGCGGCCCCGACAGCGCAATCCATAAAACGCCAACCCCGCTTCCCGCTCAGTTGCGCCGTATCACGCCCGGCAATGCTCGCACGATAACACAGATCGCCATGCTGCAATCGATGGATAGGTTCCTGCGCGGCGCCGCGGTCTCGCCTGACGGTCGGGTCATCGCCACAGGTGGGACAACCGACGTGCGCCTGTGGGACGCTGGGACCGGCGCACCCCGGAAAAAGCTGGTCGGCCACACGGACCAGATCTACGGCATGGCGTGGTCCCCCGCCAGTGGGCTGCTGGCGTCCGCCAGCTTCGACGGCACGGTGCGCCTGTGGGATGCGCAGCGCGACCAGGCGGTTCAGACGCTCAATTGCGGGTCCACTATGTCGGTCATCAGCGTCGCCTGGTCTCCTGACGGGCGGCAGATCGCCTGTGGCATGCGTGACGGGCGCGTGTTCCTCTGGGACACCATGACGGCCACGCAGCGTACAGTGTTGAGCGGGCCAACCGGGCATAGCGAAGGCGGGCGGTATCCGTTCGCGGCTTGGGGTGTCGCCTGGGCGCCCGATGGAAACCGCCTCGTCTCCACGCGCTATGATGATCTCCTGTTGCTCTGGAATCCCTCCTCTGGCGACAGCAGCGCCATTCCCAAGACAGACTCGCAGCCGAACACGGTCGCATGGGCGCCCAGTGGACAGGTCTTCGCCATGACCGATGACGAAGGCAAGGTCATCCTCTGGGATGGCGCGAGCGCGCAGCGCCGGGCGGCGTTCACGAGCCATGCCGATGGAGGCTGGTCCTATGGCCTGGCCTGGTCGCCAGATAGCGCGATGGTGGCGTCGGGGCGTGAGTCTGGAATCCTCCAGGTGTGGGACGCGCAAACCGGCCACGAGCTTGCGCTGCTCCAGGGGCACACTGGCCCGGTCTGGGGACTGGCGTGGTCGCCGGATGGGTTGCGCCTGGTCTCGGCGAGCGATGATGGCACAGCGCGCATCTGGGGCGTGCTTCTGACCTCGTAAACGACGCCCCGTCAGGCGCCGGGCCGCGATAGCCGCCGCACTCTCGGATACCCCTTTCACTGCGCCTACCGAATCCCTGCGCCGTGTAGTAAATTAGTGGAATGAATACACCATTCGGCGGAGGCACGGGGTGGACGCTAATCGCGCCGCCTTCACCTGCGCTCGCGGCGTATCCGTCGGCGTCTCCCTTGCCTGCTGACCTTCCCGATCAAGGATCGATGACCGCGGCGCTTCAAAGTCTATTTGCTAGATCAATGCGCAACAGGAACCGGGACGCCGTCATCAGGATGATTGCGGGTAGCGACGATGGCTGACATGGATGAGGGAGATTCGGCAGAGAAGGCAGGCAAAGGTCGTGGACGGATGGCGCGTGAGCGCCTGGACGTTTTGCTGGCGCGGCGCGGGCTGGCGCCGACACGCGAACGGGCGCGCGCGCTGGTGATGGCAGGCGTGGTGCGGGTGAACGGGCAGGTGGCGTACAAGGCGGGCGCGCTCACCGCCAGCGACGCCGCCCTGGAGATCATCGCCCAGCCAGCCGAAGCGCGCTACGTGAGCCGCGGCGGCCTGAAGCTGGAACGCGCGCTGGAGGCGTTTCACCTGGACCCAGCGGGCTGCGTCTGCCTGGATGTTGGCGCCTCGACCGGCGGCTTCACCGATGTCCTCTTGCGAGCAGGCGCGCGGAGAGTCTATGCTGTCGATGTCGGCTACGGCCAACTCGCCTGGTCGCTGCGCGCCGATCCACGCGTCGTCACGCTGGAGCGGACCAACATCCGCACGTTGACCGCGCTGCCGGAGCCAGTGGATGCGGCGGTAATCGATGTCTCCTTCATCTCGCTGCGCCTCGTCCTGCCGCCGGTCGCCGCGCTGCTCGCCCCAGACAGTTGGGTCGTGGCGCTGGTGAAGCCTCAGTTCGAGGCTGGGCGCGCCGAGGCGGATCGCGGCGGTGGCGTCATCTCCGATCCCCAGGTACATCTGCGCGTCCTGCGCGATCTGATGGCGTGGCTGCGTGAATGGCCAGCGCGCGCGCCCGCAGGACCGGCGCTGACGCCGCGCCGCATTGTCGGCTCGCCCATCGCCGGGCGGGAGGGCAATCGCGAGTATCTCCTGGAACTGGTCGCTCTCGAAACGGAGGCGCCGACCGCGCCGCTGGAGGATGACGCGCTGCTGCGAGTGGTCGAGGATGTCTTCGCGCCAAAAGCCGCGAAGGACGCGGCCGAGAACTGACGTTGAGTGGAGGATGAGGGATGCGCTACGTCGTTGGGATTGATGGCGGCGGCACGAAAACCACCGCCGCCGTGGTGGGCGAGGACTATCAGCTAGCGGCCAGCGCAACCTCTGGGCCGTCGAACCGGCGCTCGGTGGGGATGGAGTCCGCCAGCGCGAACATCGCCGAGGCCGTGACCGAGGCGCTCCAGAAGGTGGGTCTCCCGCTGGGTGAGCTGGCCGGCGTCTGCATGTGCCTCGCCGGCTTCGACACCGACCTGGACCTCTCCGTCCCCCAGCGCACGCTGCGCATTCTCCAGTACAGCGGTCCGGCCATCTTCGAGAACGACGTCGTTGGCGCGTGGGCGGGCGCGACCGCCGTCGGCCCTGGCATCGTCGCCATCGCCGGCACCGGCGCGACGGCGTTGGGGATGAACGAACGTGGGGAGTTCTGGCGCACGGACGGCTGGGACACCTTGCTGGGCGATCAGGGCAGCGGCTATGCTTTGGGGCTGGCCGCGATTCGCATCGTCATGCGCATGCTCGATGGCCGCATCGCGCCCTCACCCCTCGTCAACGCGCTCGGCCAGGCCTTCAGCGTTCACTCGGCGGAGGATATGCGCCGGCTGGTGGACAGCACCCCGTTTGGGAAGTATGAGGTGGCGTCATTCGCCCGCTACGTCTCCGAGACGGCGCAGGCGGGCGATCCCCTCGCGCGCGACCTCCTGCGCCAGGCAGGCGAGGCGCTGGCCGAGAATGTCGCGGCCATCGTGCGCATCCTCGGCATGGCGGGCGAGGAATTTCCGATCTCGACCGTGGGCAGCGTGATCCGCGACGACCCCTGGGTCACCAGGCCCTTCGAGACGGCGGTGAAGGTTATCGCGCCACATGCTACGTTGCGCGCGCCCCTGCATCCACCCGAGATGGGCGCCGCGTTGCTCTGCTTCGAGCGCCTCGCCGCGGACGACTTGGGAAGCTGGACGCTTGGCTCCGGCAAGCGTAGCATCCGCCGCAGCATGCGTATTGACGACCTGCCCCTACCCTGATCGGGGCGATGAGCAAGACACACGCGCGACACGCCCCAGATGGCGATGAGCTTTGACGGATAGGGCGCGTTGCTGTACGCTATGCGCGCACATGCGAGGCGACCATCACGGGGCGATCACCGAGCCATGACGAATTTTGACCCGACGACTGCGCGCCAGCCTGACCAGGTCATCGCCAGCGGGACGTGGGCGCCTCCAGCGGGGGAGCCAGAGGAGTCGCTGGAGGAGGCGCGCAAGAACTATAGCTGGGGCCGCAACCTGCCCGCCCTGCGTCTCAATCGCCCACCAGAGCTGGAGAAATCGCAGCGACCCAGGGCGGCGCCGGCGGTCTACCGCCTCAGGCCGCCGTGGTACCTGCGGCCCGCCCGGCTGCTGCTGGGAGTGGGGCTGCTTGCGGCCGCCTGGGGGCTCGCGATGGTGCTGATGGCCTGGGTACAGGCCATCTGGAACCACATCCCGCAGGTGTGGCTGGCTGAGTGGAGCGACGTGTATTTCGCGCTCAACATCCTCGGCGCGCTTGTGCTGGCAGTCGCCACCCTCGCGATCTTCGTGGTCGGAGCCTTCTCCCTGCTCGTCGGCCTCATTGCGCGTGGCTGGTAGCTGGATCGCTTGCCTCCGCCACGTCTCTCTCGCCTCCCTCATCGCTCGCGCCAGCCTCCTCCGTCAGCGCAAGTGGCGCCAATCCCGCCAGGTCACGCGCCTGCCGCATAAAGACGCGCTCCTGCTCCCAGTCCGGCTTGCCGGACGCCAGGTCAGGCAGCGGCGTCTCCAGAATCGCGGCGGTGTGCCCAAAGCCGGGATGGCGCAGGAACGCCTGCATCCCCTCCAGCGCGATCTGCCCCTCGCCCAACCGCGCATGCACATCACGATGACTGCCGAGCGCCTCGCGCGCGTCGTTCACGTGTAGGACCGGCACGCGCGCCAGAGCGATCGTGCGCTCGATCTCCGCCACCGTCGCCGCCACGCCCGCCGCCGCGCCGACATCGTAGCCCGCCCCCCACAGATGCGCGATGTCGATGCAGACGCCCAGCCGCGCGGCGTGTTGGGGCAGAAGATCGAGCGCGGTCGCCAGATTCTCCATGCGATACCCCAGTTTTCCGCCACCGCCCGTGTCGTTCTCCAGCAGCAGCGTCACCCCCTCTGGGGCCTCCGCCAGCGTCCGCTCGATGCCCTGCGCCAGCCGCTCCAGGCCAGCAGGCTCCCCAGCCCCGGTGTGGCTGCCGATGTGAAAGACCACGCTCCCTGCGCCATAGGCTTCCGCCCGGCGCATTGTCGCCACCAGCAGCGAGATCGAGCGCTCGAAGATCTCCTCGCGCGGCGAGGCGAGATTGATAATGTATGCGGCGTGCGCCACCACCGGCCATTCAAGGGCCGCGGCTCGCGCGCGAAAGGCGTCCTCGGCGTCGGGGTTGGGCGCGGGCGGTTGCCAGGCGCGTGGATTGGTCACGAAGATCTGGATGGCGTCGCCGCCGATCCCCTGGGTCAGATCGAGCGCCTGCGTGGCGTGCGATCCCGTCGGCATGTGGCGGCCCATACGCATCTGCGCCTGCTCCTTCCCACTAGGCGGTCTCTGTGTCGTCTGAGGGCAGACCTGCTGGCCGTTCCTCGTCCGCGGCGATGGAGCGGCGCACACGCTGCGCCGCGCGGCTGCGTTCCACCTCAGCCGCGCTCGCGGGAACTTCTGGTTTGGGGAGCGCGTCGAGGCTGGTGAGGCCAAACTGCTGTAGGAACTCTGGCGTGGTCCCGAAGAGCGCCGGTCGCCCGACGGTGGCGGCGCGCCCGACCTCGATCACCAGACCGTGCTGGATGAGGCTGGCGAGCGCGCGGTCGCTGTTGACGCCGCGGATGAACTCGACCTGTGAGCGTGTGATCGGCTGGCGGTAGGCGACGACGGCGAGCGTCTCCAGCGCGGCGGTGGTCAACTTCACCTGCGTCGGCAGCCCCAGCAGCGCGGCGACGAAACGCGCGTTCTCCGGCGCCGAAACGAACTGCGCCGTATTGCCCAGCAGCTGCACCCGCAGGCCACGTCCCTGCGCCTCGCACTCCGCCGCCAGCGCGAGCGCCGCCTCGCGCAGACGTCGCTCCTCGACCAGGAGCAGCCGGCGCAGCTCGCCGAAGTCGAGTGGGCGTCCCGCGACGAAGAGCAGGCTCTCGATGACCGAACGCAGTTGTTCGAGCGAGAGCAGGCTGGCGGGCAGCCCGACACGCTGCGCCTCGGCTGGGACTGTGTCCGCAACCGGCAACCCGGCGCCGCTGTCAGGCGTATCGGAAGGAGGTGGTGTGGATGAGCGTGGCATGGGCAGAGTATAGCATCCTGCTGGCGTTCGGGCGGACAACGTCCATCGGCGCGCCCCATGGTATACTGGGTGCGCTTGCGCAACAAACACAGCATGCGGTTGTAGCGCCAATGTGTATCGTCGAGACGACATGAGGTGGAGTCGAAGATGCGGCACAGGTCGGGATCAAGCGACGGGCGAGGACTCGCACGAATCGGCAGATTGGTCGTGTTGCTGGCGTTGAGCCTGCTCGCCCTTGCAGCGATGACCATCGCGTCCGCTCCAACCGTGCGCGCCGCCGACACCGTCTCGCTCAGTATCCTCGTCCCCAAGCCGCAGAGCAACACCGCCGAGGGGCCAGTCGGAACAAACGTGACCATCAGCGCGCAGGGCGCGGTAGCGGGACATGACTATCAGTTGAGCTACGCCCTGGGCAAGCTGTCGTGCCAGGCCGGTGGGAACCTGGGCGGGACGATCAGAGCCGACGCCGGCGGTAAATTCACGACGACCTTCGACTGGCCGGATGGCGCCAGCGCCGTGGGCTCCATCTACGTCATCTGTTACAAGGACAAGTCGATAGTCAGCCTGGCGCAGGCCTCCGATCAGAACTTCAAGCTGGACTCCGCCAGCCATCCATCCATCACGCTGGCGCAGGCGCCCACGACGGCGGGCGGCGACAATTCCCCAGGCGGTTTTTATGCGGGCGGGCCGGTCCAGATCAGCGGCAAGAACTACTACTCCAACCATACGCCGCTGCTGGCTTTCTACACGCTGAATCAGAATTTCGCGCCCGGCGACCTCCAACCCGGGAACGCGCTGAAGCAGCCGGGTGATGGAACGGCGTTCCTCGCTGACGCCAACGGCGCTTTCACCGTCACGGTGACGCTGCCGTCGATTACCGGACCCCTCTACATGCATGTCGTCTCGAACGACGGTACCGGGAAATATCTACCCGCGCTCATCGCCACCCAACCAATCACGATCACCCAACAACCAACGCCAACGCCGACTGTTGGCGCGACTGTCACGCCCACTCAACCTGGCGTCACGCCCACCCCCGGCGGATCCAGTGGCGCTGGCGGCAACACGGCCGGTATCATCGGCGTCTTCAGCCTCGGCGGGCTGAGCATCCTGCTCTTCATCCTCGGCGTCTATCTGCTCACCTCGACCGGCGCCTCCTCGCGCAACTTCTGAGGACCTCAGGTCAGGACTGCGCGGAGTGTTCACGTAAAACACGAGCAAGCGGCACACAGGTGCGTTTGACGCGTCGCCCGCTTATGCTACGCTGGCGTCATCGGCCAGGGGGTATTGTGGCCTCCTATAGCGCAGGAGGATTGCGATGGACGAGTCGCAAGGAAGAGTTTCGCCTGGAGGGGATGACCAATCTGGACGGGAGCGCGCTGGAGGCCATCCGCGCCGCCGCGGGCGATCCAGCGCGGCTTGAGAGTCTCTATCAGCGCGCCGGCGCCACAGGAACCGCGGGCAGTTTCGCCACCGCGCTCCAGACCGCTTACACCGCGGCGCCGGAGAACCTGCTGTATGGCGCCTGGCATTACCGGCTCCTTCAGGCTCCCGCCACGGCGGCGCACCCAGCGTCAGCCGCCACGGCGGATACATCGGACATTGAACGCACGGCGCGGCAGTGGCGCGTGGCGATCGCGCTTAGTATCGTGCTGGGCTTCGCCTTCTGGCTTCTCTCCGCTCCCGACCTCAGGCTCGATCTCGGCAATACGCCGCTCTTCCTCCTGCTCATGCCACCACTCGCCGCCGCCTTCCTCATCGGCTTCCTGGCGCTGGGCGCGCGGGCGCATTACCTCCGCGCGGCGATCTTCATCGCGCTGCTGGTCGCGCTGACTGCCTACGTCTACTTCGTGCGCCCCACGCGCGGGGGAGACGCGCTTACCTATCTGGCGCTGGCGCTGATCCATCTGCCGGTCGTCGCCTGGGGGCTAGTCGGGCTGAGTCTGCTGGGACTGCGCTTCTCGGCCAGGAGCGTCTTCGCCTTTCTCACGAAATCCATCGAGGCCATCGGGACGGGTGGCGTCTTCGCCATCGCTGGCGGCATCTTCGTCGGCGTCACCATCGCCCTCTTCCAGACGCTCGACATCACCCTGGAAGACCCTGCCCTGCGGCTCCTCGTCGCCGGCGGCGCCGGACTGATTCCTTTGCTCGCGGTGAGCGCCGTCTACGATACGTCAGCCACGCCGGAGCGTCAGGAGTTCCGCCGCGGCTTCGGCAAGATTCTGGCGGTGCTGATGCAGGGGTTGCTCGCGCTCGCGCTCGTCGTGATGTTCATCTACATCCTGGCGATCCCGTTCAACTTCTCACAGCCCTTTGTCTACCGCGAGACGCTGATCATCTACAACGTCGTCCTGATCGGCGTCATGGGCGTGCTGCTCGGCGCCACTCCCTACGCCAGCGACGACCTCTCCCCGCGCATGCAACGACTCGTGCGCGCGGGCATCCTCTTGCTGGCGGTGATGGTCGCGGGAGTGAGCGTCTACGCGCTCGCAGCGGTCCTCTATCGCACGGCGCAGGATACGCTGACGATGAACCGGCTGACGGTCATCGGCTGGAACGTAATCAACATCGCGGTCCTGGCTCTGCTGCTCATTCGCCAGTTCGTCGGTGGATCCACGAACTGGATCGCGTCGCTGCACGCGACCTTCCGCTGGGCGGCGATCCTCTATCTCGGCTGGGCGCTCTTCGTAACGGTCGCCTCGCCGCTGATCTTCTAAGCGCTGGCCAGCTACTTGTGCCGCATCTCGGCGCGGATCTCGTCGAGCTGCGCACGCGGGACGATGTGGTACATCTCCAGCAGCTTCTCCAGATCGACCTCCCGCCCGCCGTCGGCCAGCTCTTGCTTCTTGCGTCCAAGCGCGGCGATCTGCTGTGGGCTGACCAGTTCACGGCTGACCAGCAGCGCCGCCAGCAATTGATCCGGCGTAAGGAATTTGAACATCATGGCCAGCTCGCCGATATTCACCTGCATGTTCGACGCCTTGAGCATCTTGCGCACGCCCTTGAGCATGTCGAGCGTCTGGCGCGAGAGCAAGGCGCCTTCGATCAGCACATCGCTCAGCGCCTTCTCGCCCGGGCTGAGCGGAACACTCTCCTGTGCGGGCGCCCCAAAGCCTCCAGCCGCCGGCTCCAACGCGCCCCAGCGCGAGGCGGCGTCACCCATAGGCACATCAAGCCCCAGCGCGCCGCCCAGGGGGAACGCGGCCTCAGGCATGATCCCCGTGGGTTGCTCCGGCTCTCGGTCTTTCGCGTCCGGTGGCGTCCAGACGTCGGCGATGGAGGGGCGCACGCTAGATTGCGACGGATTGCTGGGCGAGGAGGGTGAGGATGAGGAGGGTGAGGATGAGGAGGGTGAGGAGGGCGAACTCGACGAACCAGTCGCGGGCTGGAAGGCGTGCGCCCCTGGGTTTTGCCCTGTGGGATCAAACGCCCCACCAGGCTTGAAGAAACCGTCGCCCTGGTCAGAGAAGCCGGCGAAAGAGGCGCTCAGCGCCGGATTGTCGCCAGGATCGCTGCGCTGCCAGGGGGATCGCCCGCCCAGGCTGCCGCCAAATGCATCCGCCGCGGCGGGAACCTCGGAGGCGAAGGGATTACTGTTGAAGGGCTGCGCGAAGGGGGAGGAGTCGGCGGGGGAGAAAGGCGACCCCGCGAAAGGGTTCCCTTCCAGGGGACTCGCGAAGGGACTCCCACCCGGCCCCGCGCTCGCACGCCCAAATGGCGCCATAGTCGCCATCGCGCCCAGCGCCTGATCAACACGCTGGCTCAGGTTCGGCGCCATCTCGGGGATCACCGAGGCCTGCGAACTGCTGAAGACGGGCACGCGCTGCCGCATCGCCTCGATCAGCGCGCCAAAGTCGTGCTTTCCCGCAATCTCAACGTCCGCCAGCGCCTGTGCGGTCGCATCGAGATCCAGATCGAGATCGCCGGTGGGATCGGCGATGCGAAATGTCATCACTTCGAGCGCGCGCCCGCTACGCAGGGCGTCCAGCGCGACCCAGAACTCACGCCGGCCCGCAGTGGCGTTGCCGAGGTCGACGAGGACGATGGACGCCTGCTGCTTTGTCAGGGTGTCGAATAACTCGACTGGCGTCCGCGCCGCCCGGACATCATATCCCGCGATCCGCGCCTGCGAGAGCAGCGGGATCGCGATACTGTCGTCACGTTCATAGATGACCACCAGGGGCGCGCCGCTTGTGGCGCCGTCGGCGCTCACTGGCCCCTGCGCCTGAAAACTGGCCATGATGCTTCGCACTCTCTCCCACGCTCGACGATCTTCCCCTACACGTCTCCCAGCTCGTTCTGGCCCCTGCAAGCGGCGTCACTGCCGGAATCAAGTATAGCATAGGATGTCGAGGCGGCTGCTTCTCTAGAACGTGACAGGCGGCGCGGGCGGTTGAAGCCGCGCCTTTGGGCCTCACGTCCACAAAACCCGCCTGCGCGGGTTCATCCTGTTCCCCACAGCTCTCTGTGGGGGCGCGACCCGTCGCGGTTGGCTGACGATCATCGTTTCCTGTCGCCGGCTGACTACCGTACGACTTCCTGTGTGGCGATGATCGTGCGCGCGAGCAGATTCACGCCGAAATGGTACGCCAGCTCGCGCTCGTCGTGACCGGTGAGGATGATCAGGTCGCAACGCTTGCCCGGCGCCAGGCTGCCAATCTCATCCTGCATGCCCAGCGCCCAGGCGCCGCCGACCGTCGCCGCCGTGAGCGCCTCGTCCAGTGTCATGCCCATCGCGCTGACCGCGAGCGCGACCATCATCTGCATGCTCTCGCAGTAGCTCGTGCCTGGATTGAAGTCGGTCGCCAGCGCGAGACGCAAGCTGTGATCGTAGAAGCGCCGCGCGGCGGGATAGGTCGTCGAGAGGCTGAAGGAGCAGCCCGGCAGCAGCGTCGCGGTCACACTCGCCTGACGGAGCGCATCCAGTTCCTCAGCGCTGGCAAAGTCCAGGTGGTCGGCGGAGGTCGCGCCCAGTTCCGCCGCCAGCCGCGCGCCACCGGAGGGGCCAAGCTGGTTCGCGTGCAGCTTGAGCAGGTAGCCCAACTCGCGCGCGCGCTCTAGTATCCGCCGCGTCTCCGCGACGGTGAAGGCCGTCGCCTCGCAGAAGACATCGCAGAAGCGCGCTTTGCCCGCGAAGGCGGGCAGCATCTCCTCGACTACGAGGTCCACGTAGCGCGAGCGGTCGTCCGGCGCGCCGCGAAACTCCGGCGGGATCGTATGCGCGCCGAGGAAGGTCGCGACGACGGCGGGCAGCCCTGGCTCGCCGGCCAGCGCGTTCATCAGGGCGAGGCAACGCGCCTCAGTGTCGGTATCCAGCCCGTAGCCGGTCTTGCCCTCGACGGTCGTCGTGCCATTGGCCGCGAAGGAGCGCAGCCGGGCGTAGGCGAGGTCCGCCAGCTCGTCGTCGCTCGCCGCGCGGGTGGCGCGTACGGTGCTGAGGATGCCGCGCCCCTGCCGCGCCAGTTCCTCGTAAGAGACGCCAGCGTGGCGCAACTGGAACTCCTCGGCGCGGTCGCCCGCAAAGACGAAGTGCGTGTGCGAGTCCACGAACCCCGGCAGGACAGCGCGCCCACCCGCATCCGCGATCTGCGCGCCACCAAGATCGACCTGAGCCGCCAGCGCATCCTCCGGCCCGATCCAGACGATGCGCCCGTCCCACGCCGCGACAGCTCCGCGCTCGATCACGCCCAACGGCCCCGCGCCTGCGCTGGGTTCGAGCGTAGCGAGCCTGCTAATGTTGGTGAGCGCCCAATCTGCGACGAGACGTGTTGTCTCGCTCATGTTTGCCGCCTCCATCTGAACGAGCCGTCTTCACGCATAAACCCCATCATAAAGAGCTGGGCGGCGAGAGGAAACACCATCAAAGCCACGGCGGATCCAAGAATGACTTCGCCTGGGATGGCTCCTAACACATCAGGCGCTGCCAGTGAGAGACAAACGGCTCCAGACATATAGAGGCAGAAGACGATTACGTATACCCATATCACCCGCACAAGCCCATTTCGCCAGAAACGATCTGCTTGTGGTCGCCATGAGTAAATGAGCGCGCCGATAGCGAATGGCATAACGAGCAACAAGAGATACGCCAATGTCGCGTAGCGCAGCGGAATTTCCCACTCATTCGCAGGAGGGCGTCCCGGAATACGGATTGTCTGCCGTACTCCCTGCTGATAGTAAAGGATAACGCCGTGCCGATAGCCGTTGCCGTCTTTGCTGAGCGTCTCACCCAGAAGCCAGATATCACCCTGCGCTACGGATGAGATACTATGCAGGTAAAGCCCTGATGGCAGCGGAACAGAGGTCCAGACTCCGTTCATGTAATGATAGAGTTCACTATCCATGTAGCGGTGGAGTTCAGCATCGTAGGCACCGCGATGACCAAGCGCCCAAGCATCTCCATCGGGAGCGACACTGACGCGATCCAGCGCAACGCCGGGAGCATCGCCAGATTGCGTCCACGTTGTTCCGTCAAGGTGATAGAACACGCCAACACCTGAGAAATCCGCTCCCACCGCCCAGCCATCTGACGGCGAGGCAATCGCAATGGCGGAGAGGTGGCCATCAGTGGTCGCAATCTCGTTCCATTTGCCCTTTTGATAGCGTATCAGTACACCGTTCTTGGGGTCATTGCCATCGTAGCGCGTGCCAGACGCCCATCCATCATCGGCGGAAAGCATCGAGACACCCGATGGGTACACATCTGCGTCGAGCGTGGCCGCACTCCAATCCCCAGCGTGATAATGCCAGAGCGTCGAACCGACAAACCAGGCGTCATCAGAGCCAGCGGCTGATACGCCAGTCAGAAATCCTTCGGCGATAGATACGTTTACCTTGCGCCATGATGCGTCCTGATAACGCAGGATTTTCAGTCCGGCGCCCCAGGCTTCTCCTTGCGCGCCAGGAGCAACAGCAAAGAGCAGCGTATCCGTCGACTGGCGCACCCAGGCCCACTTGCCATCCTGATAGCGCAGCAGGAAGTGTCCCTCGCCACCGGCCCAGCCCTCGCCTCGTGAGGACATCGCCAGCGACTCGAGACAGCTCGCGCACCTGCCGCCTCGTTCCTCAGGATTTCTCTCGCCGGTGATGGGTAGAAGCAAAATCATGGACAGCAGTACGATACAACCAAGCAAAATCAGACCTACATACGTGTTGAATGCGATCCGCTGCCAGCGCTTCATTCAGCCACTCCATCAGGAAATGACAATCAGTCTGATACAGACAAATTGTGCTGGCGACGGGCTTACTTCTTATCGTTGTGCAGTTTGGCGCGGAGGGCAGCGGCGACGCTGGGTGTCACGATGTCGTCCAGGTCGCCATCCAGCCGCGCGACCTCCTTCAGCAGCGACGCGCTGACGAAGAGGTGTCGCAGCGATGTGATGATCATCAGCGTCTCGATCTCCGGCGCCAGCTTGCGATTCATCAGCGCCTGCTGGAACTCCAGCTCGAAGTCCGTCACAGCGCGCAGCCCGCGTACGATCGCCTGCGCCCCCACCGCGCGCGCGAATTCGACGACCAGCCCGCTGAACGGCTCGACACGCACGTTGCCCATCTGCTCCTCGGCCAGCGCCTCGCGCCACATCGCGACGCGCTCGTCCAGGGAGAACAGCAGGTTCTTCGAGGGCGTGGCATAGACGGCGACGACCAGCTCATCGACGAGCTTGGCGGCGCGGCTGGCAATGTCGATGTGCCCGCGATGCACTGGATCGAACGAGCCAGGATACACGGCGATCAGACGACCATGTGGTTGCCCTGCGCCCGAAGGATGATCCGCGCTGTTCCGCAGCACTGGCTCTCGCTCGCTTTCCATCGCGCCATCTCGGCGTCCATCTACCCGCGTCCGTTCGTATACCCTATCGTACCGTCTGCGGCATTGTACTCATGCCGCCGGTCGCTGTCTACTGCGGAGCCTCGGCGTTCTCAGCGGCGTGTCCCACTCGTCCGATGTAAGGAGCGTAGAAGATGGTATGGGCGCGTTGGCGCCTGCGAGCGACAATGGTAGAATGCGAAGCGATCCGCCGTCCACGGAGCCTTCCGTGACACGGGGACGCAGGAGATTACGAGGACCAGATGGACGGATGGGACGGACGGCGAGACGCGGCGGACGCCTGGAATCGGCGCAGCGCGTGGGACGAGCAAGGATCGCCTCCCGGATCGCCACCTGGCCAGGCGCAGCGCTATCCCCCTGACAACAATTCGGCGTGGCCCGGCGATCCCTACCGGACGAACACCGCCAGCGAACAGAACGTCAACCCACCGTGGGAGAGCGAGAGCATGCGCTATCCTGTCCCGCCGGTGGAGGAGCCACCTGGCCCGACGCCCAATTGGGAGTGGGGTGCCGTCGAGGAGACCTATCCCGGCGTCAGCATGGACGCGATGACCGGAACCGGCAAGGTGCCTGTCGTCACGCTCCAGCCCAGCGACAGCGCATGGTCCGGCGGCGTGCGCGCGCCAACTCGACCGACGACTGAGAAGGTGCCCGCCGCGGCTGTCGGCGGCATCGTCTCCTCGGCGCGCGGCGCGGTAGCCGCCCCTCCTGCCGTAGGCGTCGAACTCGACGACCAGCCCTCATCGGCGATGCGCGCGATGCGTGTGGGAAACCTGGCGCGCGCGACCGCCATCGTGAGCGGCGCGTTGCTGCTCAGCCGTGTGCTCGGCCTCTTCCGTACGACGCTCTTCACCTACACCTTCGGCTTCAGTATGGAAGCCGACGCCTTTACCAACGCCTTCGTCTTCCCCGAGATCATCTTCAATATCGTTGCCGGCGGCGCGCTGGCCTCGGCCTTCATCCCCGTCTTCACGGGCTACCTGATCGAGAAACGCGACCGCCGGACGGCGTGGCATGTCGCCAGCGCCGCGCTCAACCTCAGCATCGCCGCGCTCACCATCCTCGCGATCATCGGCTTCATCTTCACGCCGCAGATCCTGAACGTCATCCTGCATCCGTACTTCGCCCGACCTGATCAGACCGAGGCGAACCTCATCGTTAATCTGACGCGTATCATGCTCCTGCAGCCAATCTTCCTTGGGGGGGCGACGGTCGCGGTGGCGATCCTGCAGGCGCGGCAGTCGTTTGTCCTGCCTGCCCTCGCGCAGGTGCTCTATACCGCCTGCCTCATCCTTGGCATCCTGGCGACCATCGCCGACAATAGTTGGGGTATCTTCGGTCATAATCTCGGCATCTACGGTCCGGCGCTCGGCGTCGTGCTCGGCGCTTTCTTGCAGTTGGTCATCCAGATTCCCGGGCTGCGCCGTGAGAAGATGCGGTACCGCCCTACCTTCGACGCCTTCCATCCCGGCGTGCGCCATATGTTTCGCCTGATGGTCCCACGGCTGATCAACGCGGCGATGCTCTACCTCTCGGTCGTCGTCAATCGCAGCCTGCTGGGCGTACTCAACGACACCGGCGCCGTCCTTGGCTATGTGACGGCGTTCACGCTCGTGATGTTGCCCATCGGCGTCTTCGGCATGGCGGTCTCACAGGCTTCTTTCCCGACGATGGCGGCGTTCGTCGCGGCGGGCGAGTGGACGCGTCTGCGCGACACCATCATGCGGACGCTGCGCGGCGTGACCTATCTGGCGCTGCCCTCGGCGCTCGGACTGATCGTGCTGGCGCAACCGCTGACGCAGTTCCTGCTCGGCCACGGTGAGGTGAACCTGGACAAGCTCTCGCTCATCTGGCAGCCGCTGATCTTCTTCTCGATTGGCCTGCTTGGCCTCTCGCTGGTCGAGATCCTCGTGCGCAGCTTCTACGCGCTGCACGACACGCGTACCGCCGTCGAGGTCAGCATCTTGCAGTTCCTGTTCGTCATCGGCCTGAGTATACTGCTGCTCGATCCGATGGGCTCGAACGGGCTGGCGCTGGCGACGGCGCTCGGCTCGACGGGCGAGGCGGTCGTGTTGCTGCTGCTACTGCGGCCACGCGTCGGCGGACTCGATCTGCGCGGCTATGGCGCCTTCTTCCTGAACGCGCTGGGGGCGAGTGTCATCGCTGCGCTAGCGGCGCTGGCGATCTACCTGGCGGGCGAGTTGGTGCTGCCGGTCTCCACCACCGAGGCCTCGCTGACGACCACCATCAACCTGGGTGTGAGGCTAACTGTCGCGGTCCTGGTGGCGGTGGGCGCGTTCTATACGTCAGCGCGCTTCCTCGGCATCGCCGACACCGTGCCACTCGACCGTATCTTCCGCCGGGTGTTGCGTCGCGGCTAGCGCCGCCTGAACAAACTGAACATGGGAGGGACGCCGCTATGTCGGAGACGCCCATTGCCGCTCCTGAGCCAGGCGCGCGTGATCCCGCCGTATCTGGGCAGCCGCGACGGCGCGTCATCCCCTCGCCGCATCGCGGACGACCACACCCGTTGCGCCGGCTCTCGCGCGGGCTCAAGGCGCTCGGCCCCGGCCTCATCACCGGCGCCGCCGACGACGACCCTTCGGGCATCGGGACGTATTCGCAGGCCGGCGCGGCGTTTGGGACGGGTCTGCTCTGGCTCGCCCTCTACCTGCTCCCGCTGGCGATCGCCGTGCAGGAGATGTGCGGGCGCATCGGGCTGGTCACGAACAAGGGCATCGCCGGGGTGCTGCGCGAGTGTTATAGCCGGCGCCTGCTCTACGTCGCGGTGGGCCTCCTCCTCATCGCCAACACGATCAATGTCGGCGCGGACCTCGGCGCGATGGCGGCGAGCGTCCAGATGCTCGCGCCGGGGCTTTCGTTCATTCCGATCCTGGTAGGTTTCGCCGTCGGCATCCTGCTGCTCGAGATCTTCGTGCCCTATCGCCATTACGCCCGCATACTGAAGCTCCTGACGCTCTCGCTGCTGGCCTACCTCATCACCGCGATCATCGTTCAGCCGGATTGGGCCGCGCTCCTGCTCGCGACCATCGTGCCGCAGATACAGTTCACGCCAGCCTATTTCGCCCTCGTCGTCGCGGTGATCGGCACGACGATCAGCCCGTATCTCTTCTTCTGGCAGGCCTCCGAGGAGGTCGAGGAGAACAAGTTGCGCCATCGGGGCCGCCATAGCAAAGATCCCATCCGCCAGGAACGCTCGCTAAGGGCGCAACTGCGCGGCCTGCGGCTGGATACCACGCTTGGTTTGGGCGCGGCGGCGGTCACGTTCTGGTTCATCGTCACGACGACCAGCGCCACCCTGCACGCCGACGGCATCACCAACATCACGTCGGCGAGTGACGCGGCGCGCGCGCTGGAGCCGCTGGTGCAGACGTTCCCCAACGCGGGCAAAGTGGCGCAGGTCATCTTCGCCGTGGGCATCATCGGTACGGGGCTGCTGGCCGTGCCGGTGCTGGCGGGGGCCTCGGCGTATAGCGTGGCCGAGGCGTTGGGCTGGCGCGAGGGGCTGGCGCGTCCACTCTACCAGGCGCGTGGATTCTACGGCGTGATCGCCCTCTCGACGCTGGTGGGGATGGCGCTGAACCTGCTCGGCGTCAACCCGATTCAGGGGCTGGTCTACGCCGCGCTCATCAACGGGCTGATCGCGGTTCCGCTGCTGGCGCTGATCCTGTCGGCGGCGAATAACCGCAGGGTCATGGGCGAGTATGCCAATGGACGCCTCTCAAACATCATGGGCGTCATCACGCTGCTGGCGCTGGCGGTCGCCGGGATCGTCACGGTCGTCAGCCTGTGGGCGCAGTAACGGAGCGCCCCTTATGCTCATTCGTGACCTGCGCGCCGGCGATGCGCGCCTGATCGACCAGGTGGCGACGCTGCTGCTCGAGGGATTCCGCCAGATGGCGCCAGACGCTTGGCCGACGCTGGAGGCGGCGCGCGCCGAGGTGGTGGCCTCGTTCGCCCCGGAGCGCATCAGCCGCATCGCGCTGGACGATGATGGCGTGGTGGTCGGTTGGATCGGCGGGATCTGCGATTCCTACGAATTCGCCTGCGAATTACATCCGCTCGTCGTCGCGCCTGCGCAACAGGGGCGCGGCATCGGACGCGCGCTGGTGACGGATCTGGAGGAGCGGGTCCACGCGCGCGGCGGCATTACGGTGTACCTCGGCACGGACGACGAGCTGGCGCTGACCTCGCTCGGCGGCGCGGAACTGTTTCCCGGCGTGCTGGAGCGTCTGGCGGCCATCCAGAACCTGCGGCGGCATCCCTACGAGTTCTACCAGAAGCTCGGCTATGAGATCGTCGGCGTGATCCCTGATGCGAATGGCCCTGGCAGGCCCGATATCCTGATGGCGAAGTCACTTCGCCGCGTCGATGGCGAAACATCGGGCGCAGGCAGTATCGGGTAGCGGCGCGGCGCTGTAACCCGTTCACAGATATCATGCCGAACGATAGTCAACCGTCTCGTAGCCCACCCCTCCCAGGCTGACTTCCCGCGCTGGCGTCAGCTGCGCCATGATTCAGGAGCCGACGAACGGGAGGATGTATGACGAGCATGAAGACGCAGCAGACTCGTTCACGTCTCCTCCTGAAAGCCGTGTTGTTCGCCGTTATGGCATTCGCATTGACGGCGGTGACAGGGGGAGTCTGGACCGCGCTGCTTGCCGTCAACCTGGCGACGAGTCCGGCGATCCCCTGGTCGGTGGCTGTGATGGCGCCGCTCCTGTGGCTGCTGTGGCGCTACCTCGGCGGGGCAGGATGGCCGCGCGGCACGGCGGACGCGCGCAGCGGCTATCTGCGCGCCAGGCGGACGTCAGGGCGGGTCTTCGCATGGGCGGTGACGGCGGGCCTGCTCTCGATCGTCGCCCTGGCAGACTTATGGATCAACTTGGCCAAGGCCGCCAATCTGCCCTCGCGGATACTGCCGGACTACTCCAGGTATCCACTCGTTACCATCGCGCTTGCGCTGGTGATGGCCTCGCTGGTCAACGCCGTCGTGGAGGAAGCCACATTCCGTGGCTACACGCAGGGTGTTCTGGAAGGAGCGGTCGGCGGCGTCGTCGCTATCCTGATCACGACGCTCGTCATGGCGCCAGAGCACGCGCTCACCCAGGGTTTCGTGTGGCTCATCTTGCTCTTCTATTTCCTTGTGGACGTGATGCTGGGCGCGACAGCTTTTCTCACACAGTCGATCCTGCCGGGTATCGCGACGCACGCCATTGGCCTGCTGGTATTCTTCACCCTCGTTTGGCCCGGCGATGCGCTCCGCTCCCTCGTCGGAGGCGGCGATGCGGATACGTGGTTCTGGATTCACGGCGCGCAGACGTTGATCTTCGCGATCCTGGCAGTTCTCGCCTTCATCCAACTAGCCCGAAACACCAGACGACTTCGCGCCGCGTAGGCAGTGATCACTACAGCGCCGATTCCGCGGGAGATCGCCCGATCTATTACCCCAGCAGAGTGGCGACCTCGGCGGCGCAGCCCCACGAGAGCGTGACCCCCGCGCCGCCGTGCCCGTAGTTGTGGATCACGACACGCCCAGCGCCCAGTTCCTCGCGCTCCAGCCGCACTGTCGAGCGGACGGGACGCAGCCCGCAGGCGACGCTGACGACCTCATCGGGCGTCACGCCAGCGAGCAGCTTGTCGCGCAGCGCGCGCAGATCACCGGCGAATGCAGCGTCGCGCCGCTCGACCATATTGGCGCAACGCTCGAGGATGCCAGGATTGAGCGAGTCATCCACCGTCAGGCGCTCATCGCCTTCCACGTCCGTGCCGCCGAGGACGATATCGGAGATGCGCGGCACGATGTAGGCGACGTGGTTGGGACCGTAGTTATCCAGCAGGACACGCTCGAACCCGTTCGCTTTGATGCGGATCACCTGGCCGCGCGCGGCGTGGATCTCGGTGTCGCCGGCCACTTCGCGCGCGCCCAGCCCCGTACAGTTGACCACCACCGGACACGCCGCGAACGCCTCGTCGAGCGAGGCGACGGCGCGCTGCTCGATCTGCCCACCACGAGCGCGAAACTGCGCGAGTAGATAGTTCATGTAGACTGAGGTATCAATCACTGGCGCGCTGAGAACGAAGCCATCGCCATATCCCGACGGCAATTCCTCTGGCGTGACGCGGCGCACATCCGGCACGGCGGCGATCCACCAGGGGTCTGGCGCCACCTCCCCGCGCAGGTCGAACGTCTCACGCATGACCACCCCGGCTTCGGACGTTTCCGCCAGCGCGACGAAGCGCTCGTAGGCAGTCGCGCCCCACGCGGTGACTTCCTCCTCTGGGTAGGCGCGATAGGGATACCAGACGGCGGCGGCGACGTTGGAGGTCGTGTTAGGTGGCAGGTCGCGCGCCCAGATGCGCGGCGTGTGCCCGGCGTCGAGCAGGGTCAGCGCGGTGGTCAGCCCTGAGACGCCACAGCCAAGAACAAGTATCTCCACGACGCCCTCCCAGCCGCATAGCAGGCGCAATCAAAGTCTTGCCGCCCCATTGTGCCACGCGCGGCGTCGCCTGTGAAGCCATGACAGCGCACTGGGATGAGATCGCCTACAACTCGAGCTGGTCGCGCGTCGTCATACGCTGATCCGACCAGTTCCACCACTTCAGCAACTCTGGGTCGGGCTGCTCGATAGACGCGAAATAGACGGCGCAACGAAAGACATAGAGCACGCAGCGGTCCACATGCCCGCCCGTCACATCGCACAGGCGTTCGTACATCGCCTCAGGCTCTTCGCCGCGCAATTCGGCGACAGAGCGATAGCCGAGCCGCCACAAGTCGTCGGCCATGCTTGGTCCAATGCCGGGAATGCGCTGGAAATCTCGCAGGGCAGCTTGTTGAGTGGCTCCAGGCGCTTGTGTAGAGATGGTCACGGGTTTGGCTCCTTATACGCTCACGCCCTCAATGCGTCCGAAGGCGCGCAACTGCGCCAGCGCGCGGTAGGTCAGCATGCTCGTCGAGTCGCGCGCGGCCTGCGCCGCGTCGTCGGGATACATGCCGCCCCAGTTGAAAGTGGGCTTCCAGCCGCCGTCCTCGGCCTGTTGCGCGATCAGGAAGTCCAGGTTCGTCTGTGTGGCCTCGGCGAGATCGGCGGCGCAGAGCGAGTCTGGCGCGGAGACATACCAGAGTGGCTGCGGGCCATACTCACTCCACGCGGCGGGATCAAGCGTCGCCGTCTGCATGACCAACTCGCGCACTCGCGGCGCCAGGCGATCTCGGTAGCGCGCAGGCAGTTCCTCTGTCTCGGCCAGCCGCACCGCGCAGATCAGCGCATGCTCTTCCTGCTCACCCGCCTCGATAGCGGTGATCGTCCGCTCGGTGAGGTCGTCGAGCAGGTCGGCGGGGACCAGCGTGTCGTAGGTCTGCAACTGTCCCACCAGATCGGCGCGCGGATTCACCTCGTAGGCGCCGAACCCCTGGCGCAGGCTGCCGTTCTCGTCCGCCCACCACGGTGCGTGCGGATAGTCGTTGGCGTCAGCGGGGATAATGCGCCAGACCTTCTCTTCGGGATCAAGTGTGGCGAGCAGATAGCCCACCGCCGCCCGAACCTGCTCGTGCTCGTCGGTGGCGCCGCAGTCACGCAGGACGCCCAGGCCGACGCTCGTCGCCAGCGCGCCGGAGGTTGGCGTGCGCGCATCCGGTTCCAGCGCATGCCCATAGCCGCCGTCGGGATTCTGGTACGCCACGAGCGCCGCCGCAACCTCATTGAGCGGACCGCCATCAAACAGATACCTGAACCGCGCCTGTTCTAGCGGGCGACCGCTGGCCATCAGGTAGCCCTTTGCCCGTCCAAACGCTTCGGCAGATAGTGACCGCATCGTCCATCCTTTCAGGATTCGCGCCGTATGCTGGCGAACGGCTCCTCACGCAGTATACGCTAGAACTTCCGTTCGCGTCAACGAAGCGCTCTGAAACCAGGCCGATGCGCCTACTTGGAAGTCATAGTACAGTGAAATGCAGTGTTCGTTTGCCGCTTACATGAGGAGGGAAGCCATGTCCTCGCTTGAAAGCGAGCGCCCGGAAGCCTCTTCTCAACCCTCGCGCGCTGCTCGCTGGACACTCAATGCTATCCGAGCTGTCGCGTTAGCCATTGCCGCTTTGGCGCTTGCCTTCCTCGTGTTTCATGCGCCATTTCCGACGCAACTAACCTGGCTACTGAACTTTCTGGCTTCGATAGCCCTCATCCTGCTCCTGCCGGCAGGGGTGATCTTAGTTCGCGACCTCGTGCGACGAGAGCTTTTGGACCTTCGTCAGTGGAGTGTCCGGCTGATTGTGGGCGCGTTTACCTGTAGCGCTCTTTCAGCAGCGTATTTGATGGAGGAGCAATCAATCAAGCCTACATGGCTGCCATCCGCGCTCACAGCAGCTATGGCGGCGCTATCTCTCATCAGCCTGATTGCTCTCATGTTCGGCGCGATCTGGTTCGCTGTGGAGCCACGCTTGGCGTATCGTCGTAAGTGAGAACTGTTTATAGTTACGAGCAGGTCAAGCGCCGCATAGTGTTTGATCCGCGGGCCAGGCGACGGCGCGCAGTCATAGCAGTCATAAAAAGGAGGGCAAACAATGAGCAGGCTCCAACGCGCTGCAGTAAACACGAGACGGCATGTTCCCGCCTTGATTCTCCTATCCTGCATTGTCGCATTGACGCTGTCAGCCTGCGACAACAGCAATCCTCCTCGCGCCCCTGGCGCCCCCACAGCCACACTGACGACTCCACACCCCGCTGTGCAGCCTGCCTCCACCGAGGGCTGGGCGATCTATACGGCCCAGCGGTTCCACTTCCAGGCGCCGATCCCGCCCGGCTGGAAGGCCAGGGCGTACACTTCATACGAGTGCCCACAGGGTGGCGATGGAGCCTACATCGTCGGCTTCTTCCCGCCAGATCTCTACCGCGACGCTCCTGGCGCCATCCCCTCGGAGTATCCCTTCGGCACAAGATCCACGAATACATGGACACCTACCTCCCGCTGTGCCCGACGGGTGAGGAAGGCACCCCCAACCCCTATCAATCCCCTCCTGAGCCTGAGGGCATTCTGATCGGCGCCACCCGTGCGCGGCTGCTCCGTCAGATGCTCTCGGAGAGCATTCTCATCGCGACCGCAGGCGGCGCACTCGGCATTCTCTTCGCCTACTGGGCGCTCCGCTGGATCGTCTTCAACGCGCCAATCGACCTCCCGCGATTGGACGAAGTGCGCATCGATTCCATGGTTCTTGCTTTTGCCGTGGCGCTCTCCGGTATGACCGGACTTTTTTTCGGCCTG
>Ga0207684_10000352_pt1 | contig 63240 bp, 60 predicted proteins | sample KBSK5501metaG_FD_184342 | JGI IMG/M metagenome (GOLD analysis project Ga0207684, IMG submission 184342) | Corn, switchgrass and miscanthus rhizosphere microbial communities from Kellogg Biological Station, Michigan, USA - KBS K5-50-1 metaG... | ecosystem: Host-associated > Plants > Roots >...
GGAGGAGATCGGCTCGCCGACGCTGCCGGGGTTCCTGGCCGCCCACGGGGACCGGCTCCGGGCCGACGTCGTGGTGCTCACCGACTCGGTGAACTGGACGGCCGAGGTGCCGGCGCTGACGACGTCGCTGCGCGGGGGCGCCAACGTCACCGTGGAGGTGCGGACGCTGCGCCACAGCGTGCACAGCGGGGCCTACGGCGGCCCCGTCCCCGACGCGCTGACCGCGCTCTGCCGCCTCCTTGCCACCCTGCACGACGAGCGGGGCGATGTGGCGGTGGCGGGCCTGGCGCGCGGCACGGCGGACCCGCTCGACCTGACCGAGGAGCAGCTCCGGGCCGGCTCGGGGCTGCTCGACGGGGTGCGGCTGACCGGCACCGGCAGCCTCACCGGGCGGCTCTGGGCGCACCCCGCCCTCTCGGTCATCGGCATCGACGCCCCGCCGGTCGACGCGGCCGCCAACGCGCTCATCCCGTCCGCGCGCGCGAAGGTCAGCCTGCGGGTGGCCCCCGGGGACGATGTGTTGAGGGCCCGCGCCGCGCTGGTGTCGCACCTCGAGGCGCACGCGCCGTGGGGGGCGGCGGTCAGCGTGCAGACCGGCGGGACGGTCGCCCCGTATTCGGCCCGCGCCGGGGGACCGGGATACCGGGCGGCCCACGCGGCCCTCGGCGACGCGTGGGGGAGGCCCGCCATCGACATCGGCGGCGGTGGCTCGGTGGCGTTCGTCACCGCCTACGCCGAGCTCGCACCCGAGGCCGAGATCCTCATCACCGGGGTGGAGGACCCCGACACGCGGGCGCACGGGGCGAATGAGAGCCTGCACCTGGGCGTGTTCGAGCGGGCCTGCCTGGCCGAGGCGCTGCTGCTGCGCAACATCGCGTCCTCCCCCGGGTAAAGGAGGGCGGGCCGGCGATGCGGGTGCTGAGCTGGAACCTGTGGTGGCGCTACGGGCCCTGGGAACGGCGTCAGGAGGCGATCGCGGCGACGCTGGCCGAGGCCGGGCCCGATCTGTGCGGCCTGCAGGAGGTGTGGGGCGCGCCGGGGGAGAACCAGGCCGCGGGTCTCGCCGGGCGGCTGGGCATGCACTGGTGCTGGGCGGTGGGGCACAAGGCCCGCGATCCCGGCGGCGGCGAGCTGACCATCGGCAACGCGATCCTGTCCCGCTGGCCGATCACCGCGCACGCCGAGGCCGACCTGCCCGCTGGCGGCCTGGCCGACGAGGACAGGGTCGCGCTGCACGCCCGGATCGCCGCGCCGGGCGGCGCGCTGCCGATGTTCACCACCCACCTGACCTACGGGCCGGGCCGCTCGGAGGTGCGCACGGCCCAGGTCCGCAGGCTGGCCCAGTTCGTCGTGGAACACGCCGCGGACTGCGCCTACCCGCCGGTGGTCACCGGCGACCTCAACGCCGAACCCGGCTCGGACGAGCTGCGGCTGCTCGGCGGCCTGCTCACGCCCCCGGCGGTGCCCGGCCTCGTGCTTGTCGACGCGTGGCGGTACGCAGATCCAGGCGATCCCGGGTTCAGCTGGGACCACCGCAACGGCTACCAGGGGGGCAGCACGATCCCGGATTCGCGCATCGACTACGTCCTGGTCGGCCTGCCCCGGCGCGGCCGCGGCAAGGTGCGGTCGGCCGCGCTGGCCGGCACAGCCCCGGCGGCGGGCGTCTGGCCGTCAGATCATTTCGCCGTCGTCGCCGACCTCGCGGAGTGAGGGTGCCTTGACGAGGACGCCGCCCTTCCAGACGTGGGTGATGTTGGCTGGCTCGGCGACGACGGCGGGGTCGCCGGCCGGGTCGGCGGTGAGCGCGATCACGTCGGCGTCATAGCCGGCTTCGAGCAGGCCGGACCGCGGGGCCTGCGGGCCCAGGGTAAGCGGTGCGGTGGCCGTCGCGGCCTCAATGGCGGCAAGCGGGGTGAGCCCGGCCTTGACGAGGTACGCGAGCTCCGCGCCATTCTGCCCCCAGCGGGCCGGCGCGGTCGGGCCTGAGCAGCCGATGTCGGTGCCCAGGGCGATGCGCACGCCGCGTTCGTGGGCCACGGCGATGGCTGCGGCGTGCCGGTCGGCCACCTCCAGCAGTTTGCGGTGGGCGTAGTCCGGCAGGCCCGCTGCGGCACCGTGGGCGAGAAGCTCCTCGATGATGAGCCGGGTCGGCACGAGCACCGCGTCGCACTCGCGCATGGCATCGGCCGCCTCGTCATCGAGGTAGGTGCCATGCTCGATGGTGCGCACGCCAGCTCGCAGCGCCGCCATGATGCCCGGCTTGCCGTGGCAGTGTGCCGCGACGGCGCGCTCGGCCCGCGCCGCCTCCTCGACGATCGCCCGCAGTTCGTCGTCGCTGAATTGCTGGTGGACAGGGTGATCGACCTGGCTCATCACGCCGCCCGAGGCGCATACCTTGATGAGGCGCGCGCCGTTGCGGAGCTGGAGCCGCACGGCGCGCAGGCACTCGGGCACGCCGTCGCACTGGCGGAGCATCCCCAGCCTGTCGGCCAGGTCGTGTACCCAGTGCGCCGGGTACATGTGCAGATCGGCGTGACCGCCCGTCGGGCTGAGCACCGCCCCGGCGCCGTAGACCGCGGGGCCGGCGACCGAGCCCTCCTCGATGGCCGTGGCGAGCCAGACGCCGAGCCCGCCGACCTCACGGACGCTGGTGAACCCGGCGTCGAGTGCGAGCCTGGCGTCCCTGGTGACCCGCATGGCCGCCAGCACCGGCGGAATCGCCGCCAGATCGGCCAGATTCGGCGTGCGGAGCCCCATGAAGTGCGCGTGACAGTCCCACAGCCCGGGCATGACGGCAGGGACCCGGTGCACCTGCGCCTCTGGGGTCTGCGGCGCCTCTGCCAGCGGGCCGGCATACCGCAGGACCGGCCCGTCGATGACGACGCAGCCGTCCCGCACCGGCGCGCCCCGGCCCGGTACCAGAACGTCAGCTTCGATGCGCTGCAACGGCCTTCCCCGATCGAGTTGGCGGCGCCCAGGGCCGCCCGATTACGCTACAGCCCCGGTGGCAAACGGCATTCCAGGGGGCGCACTTGGGCACCGCGTTTGAGCGTTCGGTCGACGTCAGGTGGCGCGACGCGGACTCGCTGGGCCACGTCAACCACGCGGTGTTCCTGACCTACCTCGAAGAGGGCCGGGACGCCTTTTACACCCAGACCCTCGGCAGCGATCCCAGCTACGTGGTCGTCCGCATCGAGCTGGACCTGCGCGCGGAGGTTCGCCTCGCCGCGCGGCGGGTGACGGTGCGCGTGGAGGTGGCAAGCGTGGGCAGGACGAGCCTCACCACCCGCGAGACGATCCTGCTGCCCTCGGGGGAGGTGGCGGCCGAGGCGCGCGTCACCACGGTTCGCTGGGATGCGGACCGCCACAAGCCCATCCCGTTCAGCGGGGCCGAGCGCCGCCAGCTGACCAACGGGGCCGAATCATGTTGAATATGCAGAGTATACAAAAGGCGCGTTAGCACAGGGGGCAACCGGATGTGACGTTCGATCAGCGGTATCAGGCATGGGCACCACGCTCCGGAGAGCTGTTCGGCATGGCCGGCCGCTACGTTCCCGGCGGCGCTGGCAGCAGCGCGAGGACCACGAACTTCGGGTGGCGGCCGTACCCCCCGTTCCTGGCGCAGGGCAGCGGCTCGCGGGTGCGTGACGTCGACGGCCACTCCTACATCGACTACCTCCTCGGCCTCGGACCGATGATCCTCGGCCACCGGCACCCGGCCGTCACCCAGGCCGTGGTCGCGGCCATCTCCGAGCTCGGCACCTGCTTTGGGCTGCCGTACGAGATCGAGGTCGAGGCCGCGCGGAAGGTCGTCGAGGCGGTCCCCGGGGTCGATCTGGTGCGTTTCACGAACTCCGGCAGCGAGGCGGTGGGGACGGCGGTGCGGCTGGCGCGGGCGTACACCGGGCGCCGGTTGCTGATCCGCTTCGAGGGCCACTATCACGGCTGGCAGGACACCGTCTACTGGAGCAACCACGTCGACCCGGTGGCGGCCGGGCCGGCCGCCAGCCCGCGGCCGGTCCCCTCGGGTCCCGGCGTGCCCGCCGAGCTTGCGGACACACTTATCGTGCTGACCTGGAACGACGCGGCGAGCTTCGCCAAGGTGATGGCCGAGCGCGGCGATCAGGTGGCGGCTGTGATCACCGAGCCGGCCATGTTCAACACGGGCTGCATCCTGCCCGAGCCCGGATACCTGGAACTGCTCCGGGCGGAAACCCGGCGGCACGGCGCCTTGCTGATCTTCGACGAAGTCATCACGGGCTTCCGGTTCGCCCGCGGCGGGGCGCAGGAGTTCTTCGGCGTGACGCCTGACCTGACCACGCTGGCGAAGGGCCTCGGCGGCGGGTTCCCCGTCGCGGCGATCGGCGGCAGCATCGATGTGATGTCCATGATCGCCGACGGCCGGTACTCCCACTCGGGCACCTACAACGCCAACGTCGTCGCCTGCGCAGCGGTGTCGGCGACGATGGACGTGCTGGCCGAGCCCGGGCTGTTCGAGCGGCAGCGGGAGCTGGGCGAGACGCTGATGGGGGGGCTGCGCAAGCTGGCCGCCGACGCTGGGCTGCCAGTGATCGTCGAGGGGCTCGGCACCGTGTTCCAGCTGTGGTTCAGCGAGCGCCCGATCCGCAACTGGCGGGACGCCCGGCGTTACGCGGACGAGGCGCTCTTCACCCGGTGGTGGCAGGAGATGCTGCTGCGCGGCGTCCTGTTCCACCCGAGCCAGTACGAGAACCTGTTCCTGTCGCTGGTGCACTCGCCCGGCGACGTCGGCGACACGCTGGACGCCGCCGAGCAGGCGTTCGCTGCGATAAGCCGGGCGACCCGCTGAGGTGATGGCCGTCATGGTGCTGGATCTGGGCGGCGGCCACGCGGAACGCCCCGGGCAGGCGCCCCGGCAAGCCGGGCCGGGGCCGAAGCTGCTCTACGAGCAGGTGGTCTCCTATGTGGAGCAACTGGTGGCCGAGCGCGGGCTGGTGCCAGGTGACATGCTGCCGACCTACGCTGAGCTGGCCGAGCTCACCGGGGTCAGCCTGATCACAGTCCGGCGGGCTCTCGACGAGCTGGAGCGGGCCGGGAAGGTCCGCCGCCACCAGGGGCTCGGCACGTTCCTGGCCCGGCCGCGGATCGTGACCGAGCCGGCCAGGGCGGGCAGCCTGCTCGGCACGCTTGGGGCGGGGCGCGGAGCCAAGAGCCTCGACACCCGGATCCTGGCGATGCGGCGAGGCCTGCCGTCCGGAGATATCGCCCGGGCGCTGCAGATACGGCCCGATGACCGGGTGTGGCAGCTGCGGCGGCAGCGCATGATCGACGGTGCGCCCGCCGTGGTGGAGACTTCGGTCATCCCGACCGCGCTGGCCCCCGAGCTGGACCGCCTGGTCCGCGACCTGGGCGGCTCACTCTACGACCTGCTGGGCCGGGAGTATGGCCTGGAGGACTCCTACGAGGAGCAGTACCTCGAGGTCATCATGCCCACGGTGGCGGAGCGGCGGCTGCTGGGCATTCCGCCACGCACCCAGGCCGTCCGGATCCGCGGGCTCAGCATGGACAAGGCCGGGATCCCATTCGACTGCTTCGAGCAGCTCTACCCGGCCACCGAGTTCGCGTTCGCGATCTCCGGCAGCACGTCACGGCACCTGTTCCCGACGCCGGGCTTTCAGGACTGGGACGTCAGGCCGCTGCCGGACGAGCCCGGCTGACCATTGCGCCGCCCGCCCGGTTGAGTCTATTTTGTGGTCCACTGAGCATACAAAGTATGCAGTCAGGTCTGCCTGTGGCGATGGGAGGCCCCCATGTCCTCGCCTGCGAGCAGCACGGACCCTGGCCGGCACCCGTCGCCAGCGCAGGGGCCGCCCGGCCGCACTCTGCGCGCGAACGCCCTCAGGGCCCGCGACGTGGTCGTCATGTCCATGGCCAGCTCCGGCCCGACGCAAAGCATCGCGGTCGCGCTGGCGGCCCTGCTCGCCACCATCGGATACGCGAGCTTCCTGCCGCTGGTGATCTGCTTCATCCCGATGCTCGGGATCGCGATCGGCTACCAGCGTCTCAACGCCTGGCAGCCAAGCGCTGGCGCCACCTATTCCTGGGTGGGCCGCGCGGTCAACCCGCACGCGGGCTTCTTCTCCGGCTGGATCATGCTGATGTACTACACGATCGGCACCGTCAGCCTGACGATCCCGCTCGGCACCTACATGCTCACGTTCTTCAGCAACGCCGCCGCCAACAACAAGTACGACGTGGCCCTGGTCGGCACCGCGTTCAACCTGCTCGTGCTGGCCGTCGCGGCGCTCGGGATCAAGCTCTCGGCCCGGTTCCAATGGGGCTGGGCGATCTTCGAGTACGGCCTGCTGGTCGGCTTCACGATCGCCGCGGTCATCGGCATCTACGGCGGGCACCTCCACCACACCGTGCACCTGACCAGCTCCTGGTTCACGATCAGCGGGGCGGGCGGTTTCACGGCGCTGATCTCCGGGGTGCTGATAGCCATCTTCCTGTTTTCCGGCTGGGACACCGCGGCCTACGTCGGGGAGGAGGCGCACGGGAAGCAGGCCGGGCCGGCGGCGATCACGAGCGTCGTGTTGCTGTTCGTGATCTACGCCGCCACCATCCTGGCGTTCCAGGGCATCGCGCCGAACCATGTGATGCAGGCGAACGCGGCGAACATCCTCGCCTTCGTCGGCGCGCAGATCGGCGGCAGCTTCTGGAAGCAAGTGATGATCGTGGCCGTCCTGGGCGGCACCCTCGCCTCGCTGCAGGCGGCGATCGTCAGCTCCTCGCGGATCTCGTTCGCGATGGGGCGGGACCGGGTCTTCCCGCAATGGTTCGGGGCGGTCAGCGAGAGATACCGGACGCCGTGGAATGCCACGATCCTGCTCGGGCTGCTCAACGTGGTCTTCCTGTGGGGCTCCACCCTCATCGGCTCGATCGGCAGGGCGCTCAACGACATCGTGAGCACGCTGGGCTTGCAGGCGGCGATCTTCTACCTGCTCACGGCCGGGACCGCGGTGTGGTTCTACCGGCGCTCGATCCTCACAAGCACCGGCAACCTCATCCTCGGCGGGATCCTGCCCGGGCTCGGCGCCGCGTTCATGGCGTTCGTGATCATCTACTCGTTCGCCACCGGGTCGCTGAACGGCATCGAGATCGCGTTCGGCTTCGGGTTCGCCGCGGTTGGGCTTGTGCTCTCGGTGATCTCGAAGCTGGTCGGCAAGTCGAGCTTCTACACTGACCCGATGGTGAGCCACGGCGACACCATCGAGGCGGAGCTGGCGGGCTCGCCGCCGGCGTGAGCGGGGGAGCGGCCGGGGCATGACCAGGTGGCCGCGGGCATGAGCACGAGCGAGCCCGACGTTTTCATCGGCCTTGACCTCGGCACCTCCGGGCTCAAGGGCGTGGCGATGGCGCCAGACGGCGCCGTCGTCGCCCGGGGCGGCGCCGGGTATCCCACTCGCAGGCCCGCACGGGGGGCCTGCGAGCAGGCGCCGCAGGACTGGATCATGGCGGTCGAGTCGGTGGCCGCACAGCTCCGGCGCACGGTGCCCGCGCGGCGCTGGCGCGGCATCGGGCTGTCGGCGATGATCCCGACCCTGGTCACCGCGCGGCCGGGCGGGGAGCCCGCCGGGCCCGCGATCACCTGGCAGGACAGTCGCGGTGACGCACGCGGCGAACAGCTGCGCGAGCGCTGCGGCGGCGATGAGCTGTACCGGGCCACCGGGCAGTGGGTGGACGGCCGCTACCTGCTCCCGATGTTCCTGCGGCTGGGCGACGACGAGCCGGCCAGGGCCGCGGGCACCGCCATGCTGCTGGCCGCGAAGGACTACCTGTTCGGCTGGCTGACCGGGGAGATGGCCACCGACCCGAGCACGGCGTCCGGTTTCGGCTGCTACCGGCTCGAGCCGGGCGGTTGGGACAGCGAGATACTCGCCGCCGCCGCGTCGGTGGCCGGCCGTGCGCTGCCCGCCTTGCCGCCGGTGTTGCCGTCAACGACCTGCCGGCCGCTCCGCGGGGAGGCCGCGCGGCGGCTTGGCTGCGGCCGGATCCCGGTGTGCCTGGGCGGGGCGGACTCGGTGCTTGGCGCGTTCGGCCTCGGCGTGCGAGACCCTGGCGAGGTCGCCTACATCGCCGGGACGAGCAGCGTCATCCTGGGCGTGGCCGACCGGCTGCTGTTCGATCCCGGCCACCGGTTCCTGGTCACCCCGCTCGCCGAGCCGGGCCGCTGGGGCCTGGAGATGGACGTCCTGGCTACCGGGAGCGCGATCGGCTGGCTGGCCGGGCTGTTCGGCACCCAGATCGACGAGGCGGGGCTGATGGCGCTGGCCGCGGGCGTGGACCCCGCGGACGCCCCGCTGATCATGCCCTACTTCAGCCCTGGGGAGCAGGGCGCGCTCTGGGACCCGCTGCTGTACGGCACGGTCGTCGGCCTGGAACTGGGCCACGAGCGCCGTCATCTCGCCCGTGGGCTGGTCAACGGCATCCTGCTGGAGAGCCGCCGGTGCCTGACGGCGTTCGACGAGACCGGGCAGTTCGGCGGCGAGCTTCGCGTCGCTGGGAGCAGCGCCGGCGACCCGGTCTTCCGCGCGGACCTGGCCGATGCGACCGGGCGGCGGGTTGGCGCGCCGACCGGCCACGGCGCCGGATACTCCGCCCGCGGGGCCGCGCTCCTCGCCGCGCTTGGCACCGACGGGGAGCTGCCGACGGCGCTTGGCGTAGCCGGCGGGGGTGGGCCGGAGCCCGGCACGCCAACGGCCGAGCCGGATCCGGCGCGGGGCGCGTTGTGGGATGAACTCTGGGCCTCCTACGAGCAAGCGCGCCGCGCCGTCACCCGGCACTATCACGATGCTTAGAGTGGTTAGCCGTGAGCGCGGAAATCGATGAGGCCAAGCAGGCGATCCGCAGGCGGGTCTGGGACCTGCTGGTGGCCGAACGCGTCGTGGAGCGCGGCGTCCACGGATACATCCCGGCTTTCGTGGGCGCGGAGGCGGCGGCGGGCCGGCTCGCCGGGCTGCCCGAGTGGCAGGCGGCCCAGGTTGTCAACGCCGTCCCGGACCGCGCGCAGCAGCCCGTCCGGGAACGAGCCCTCCGGGACGGCAAGCTGCTGTACGTGGCGGTCCCCAGACTGGCCGCCGACCTGCCGTTCTTCGTCGTCGACCCCACCAGCCTCACCGGCGCACCCGCCGAGGCATCGTCGAGTTCCCGCGCCGCCCGCAGCGCCCGGAAGATCGGCGTCGCGGACATGCGCCGCGTCGACATGGTCATCTGCGGCAGCGTCGCCGTAAACCGCCGGGGGACCCGGCTTGGGAAGGGCGCCGGTTATTCAGACATCGCGGTCGCCCTGCTGCAGGAGGCCGGGCGGATCGGCCCCAGCACGGTGATCGTGACGACCGTCCACCCGCTGCAGGTGATAGACGAGGTCATGCCCGAGACCGAGCACGACTTCAGCGTCGACCTGATCGTCACGCCGGACGAGGTAATCGAGTGTGAGCCCTCGCGCCGGCCCAGCGGCCTCTACTGGAACAACCTGACCGCCGCGAAGATCGCCGCCATCCCGGTGCTCGCGGCGCGGGCCGCTGCTGCCAGGCGCCAGCCAGGTTGACCCTCATCTGCCCAGGTAAGCGCGATAGCACGGCGTTGACTCCTGTTCGGGCGGCCTGTCCGGTGTTAGGCTCCGCCCCGGGAGTTCGGCACATCGGCGTGCTGGGACACACCCAGCCGGTGACCGGCTCACCGCGGAGTGTGGCATATGAAACTCGTACGGCTGGTGGCGATTCCCGGAACCTTGCTGATAGCGGGCGCTTCTCTCGCGGCCGCCGTCCCAGCACAGGCGGTGCACGTCGTCCACGCCGCGAGCGCGAGCCAGCACGCGGCGATCAACTGCGAGTACAGCAGCCTGTGCGCTGAGGTCGGCAGCCCGGCAGATGTCTTCGGCGCGGACTATGTCGGCCACGACGAGCCGTCCGCGGTCTTCTACTCCAATGTCCCCGGGGCGGGCAACCACATGACCTACTCGCTGCGGCTGCCGCACGATCCCTCACCGGCCAACCCCAACACGCCCGGCAAGTCCTACCAGTTCGAGCTGAACGGGGCGCTCTGGCTGGGCATGGCCTTGTGCGCCACGCAGTCCTACCCGGAACAGGTGTCCACCTGTACCCCCGACAGCGACACCAACATCGTCGACCCGGCTGTCTCCCCCAACCACCCGGGCACCGCGTTCATGGAGCTGCAGTTCTACCCGCCCGGATGGGTGCCGTGGCCGACGTGGCAGGTCGCAGTGGGCGCGAGCGCCTGTGATCCGACAAGGTGGTGCGCCGCGATGAACATCTTCAGCCTCGCCGAGGACCCGGTCAATGGGACGGTGCTAAACCCGACCTGCGCCGCCAGGACCGGCCTCGAGTACGTGAACTTCGCCTTCGTCACCAAGAACGGCCTGACCACGTCCCCGGCCAACCCCGTGGACTCCACCACCGCCACGTTCACGCCGGACCCGGCGAACGACCTGTTCATGAACTCCGGCGACAACCTGAGGGTGTCCATGCGTGACACACCGAATGGGTTGCAGGCGGTCATCAACGACCTGACCAGCGGGCAGAAGGGATTCATGACCGCCAGCGCGGCCAACGGGTTCGGCCAGGTCCAGTACGACCCGACCGGCACCAGTTGCGTCAACCAGCCGTACGACTTCCACCCGATGTACTCCACCTCCTCCGAGCAAACCCGGGTCATCTGGGCGGCGCACAGCTACAACATCTCCTTCACCAGCGAGATCGGGCACTTCGAGAACTGCAACGGCCCAACCCCCATCCCGGCCACCCCGTTCGGGCTGGACACCAGCGGCAACCCCGTTACCTGCCCGGCCGGTAACACCGAGGGATTCGGGACTAACACCTCCCCGACCGACGGGGATGACGACTTCTGCTTCCCGGGGACGGAAGCGTTGGTGATCAACATCAACGGCTGCACCGACACCAACGTCGGGTTCGACAGCCTCGGCTACCAGCCCGTCTGGCCGGACGGCAACGCAGCCCTGCACCCTGAGCCGATCCTGTTCTCCAGCCCGCGCACCGGGCCCGGTAACAGCGTCAACTACTCCCGCGTGGCCTTCGAGGCTGACCTGCCGAGAATCGAGTTCAACACCTGCAACCGGTCCACCGGGGCGGGCTGCACCCTGATCCCGACCACCGACAAGGGCACCCCGGCCGCCTTCTACCCGTTCTTCAGCGCGTTCCAGCACGGTGCCCAGAACTTCCAGGCTGGTGGCCGCTGCATGTGGGGGTTCGGCAACGATCTGCCGGGTGCGACCACCGACTTCGGCCGCAACGCGCAGTACGGGTCGCTGCTGAGCCTCACCTACCTCGCCTTCGGCGGGGGCGGTGCGACCATCCAGCGCTTCAACGACTTCCGCCAGATCATCTCCAACCCGTGCACCGCCGGAGGGAGTCCAGCCTAGGGGCATACCGATGTCGGGGCCGGGACCGCGAGATCCCGGCCCCGAGACCTGTCTTGGACGTGCTGGGGACAGGACCCACGGGGCGTTACCGTGTGTTAATGACCTATGGCGACATCGACGTGGTCGCCGATTGCGGAGCCGACCCCACCTGGCGGACCTACTCCGACGGCGCCTTCGCCGAGGCGGTCAGCGCGGCGCGGCCCGGTCAGACGATCGGGGTCCCGCCCGGGATGTACAAGACCAGGGGGCCGATCATTGCCCCGCCGTATGTTGGCTGGCACGGCAGCCCTGGGACGCCCCTGGTCGGGACCTGGGCCGAGCACGGCAGCGTCATCAAACCAGGCCCGGACTGGGCACAGGGCGACTGCCCGCTGAATGCGGTGATCGCCCTGCTTGACCGGGCTGTCGGCGGCTATCCCACCCGGTCCGAAGAGCAGCACTTCCAGCACCTGATGCTGTCCGGCGCCGCGCTGCCCGCCGGGCAGACCGTGCACGGCATCGCCTCGCTGGACCAGGTATCCCGTGTCCAGCTGCGTGAGGTCCACATCGGCCGGATGACCGGCGATGGCGTCCACCAGGAATACCCCCACGACCCCTACGTGCAGCCCGGCGGCTGGACGGGCTTCCACGTGTTCTGCCGGTACAACGCCGGGCACGGCTACCTGCTGCGCTCGGCGGACAGCAACTGGACCAAGTGCCTGGCCACCAACAGCGGGCAGGACGGCTGGCACCTGGACACCACCGGCAACACCGAATACCTCGGCTGCCGGTCGGAATGGTCCGGCCAGTCCGGGTACCGGTACAGCTGCCGCAACAACCAGATCGCTTCGGGCGGGGTCGCCTTCACCGGCTGCCGGACCGACCGGTCCGCCGGTAACGGGTTCCTGGCCACCGGCGGGGTGGCGATCCCGCTGGCCGTTACCGGCTGCACCTTCAAGCGCGACGCCGCGAACAACCACACCGCCTACGCCGGGATCCGCATCCGCCGCTTCGCCGGGCCGGTCACCATCACCGGATGCCAGGTGTTCCCCGGTCTCAACGACGACGGCACCGGCGCACTCACCCCGTACCAGGCGATCCGCGTGACCGGCGGCAGCCGGGCCGTCCTCGCCGGCTGCTACCTTCACGGCCGCCGGCGCGCCTGGCACGCGGACGGCTCCAGCAGCGTCATCTGCGATCGCACCACCACCTGGGCCGAGGGCCCGACCAGCGGCCCCGTCATCGTCGCCGGACCATGATCGCGGCGGAGAGGACGTGATGGTAGACATTGGGACGGCACTGCGCGACCTGGGTGTCCCTCCCGGGCAGCTCAGCGCTGCCGAGAGGGCGCAACTCGATGAGGACGGCTTCCTCCCGTTGCCGGGCATCCTCTCCGCCGGGCAACTCCAGACCATCCGCCGCCGCCTCGCGGAACTGACCAGCGCCGAGGGCCAGCGAGCCGGTACCGAGGTGCATCAAGAGGACGGCACCGACCGGCTGGCCGACCTGGTGAACAAGGATCCGGTCTTCGACGTGTGCTTCACCTGCCCCCCGGTTCTCGCGGCCATCGCCCACGTGCTGGGCGACTTCACCCTGTCCTCCCTCAACGGCCGCGCGGCGCTGCCTGGCCACGGCCACCAGCGGCTGCATGCCGACTGGGGGGAGGCGGTCAGCCCCGGTAACTACCGGGTCTGCAACTCGATCTGGCTGATCGACGACTTCACCGAGCTCAACGGGGCAACGCGGGTGGTCCCTGGCAGCCACCGCAGCGCCCGGCTGCCGCGCGAGGCGATGGCCGACCCGACCGGCCCGCACCCCGGCGAGGTCAAGGTACTCGGCGCCGCCGGCACCGTCGTCATCTTCAACAGCCACCTGTGGCACGGCGGCACCCAGAACGTCACCGGCCGCCCGCGCCGGGCGCTGCACTCCTACTTCTGCCGGCGCGGGCTCAAACAGCAACTGGACCAGCGCGCGTACGTCCGGCCCGGAACGCTGGCCCGGCTCAGCCCCGCTGCCCAGTACATCCTGGGCGTGCTGTGACCTGGTGGCCAGCGGCCCGGGCCGGTGTTCGTTGCGGCACGTGCGGGGCTAGACCATGAGGATGAGCATGTAGCCCATGGTGAGGCTCATTGCGATCTTGGTGCACGCGGCGAGTTTGGGGGCGACCATGGCGCGGCCCGCGGGGCTGCCGGGCCGGGTTGCGGCGGCTGCTGTGACTGCGGCCACGGCCGTGGGGCGCCGGCCCTGGGCTGCCGCGGACACGGGCGGGTAGTTGCGGGTCGCGTCCGGGGTTACTTCGGTGGATCTGGCCCGGGCCAGGGCTGTCAGCCGGTCGGTGGTCCACACGATGTAGCCGGCCATGAACAGGGCGAGGATCACCGCGAGTGCCGGGAAGCTGGCCGCGGAGGCGGCAGGGGAGCCCATACCGGGCATCACCAACCTTGGGCCGCCCTGCGCGGGCCGCTGGCCAGCCGTGGGCAGGAGCATGTAGAGCATGGCGGCGCACTCGATCAGATGAGGCACGGGGTAGCGGCACCGGCCGGCGCCGGAGGCGCCCCGGCCCCGGCCGCGGACGGCGTGCCAGCCGAACCATGCCGCGGCGAGGGCGAAAACGGCCGTCCATGCGCCGCGTGGGAGCATGTTCAGCTGTGGCATGAGCATTCCTGCCATTGCGGCGCCCATGACGGCATGCAGCGCGTCGGCGTCGTATTCGGTTACCCGCCCCGGCAGCCGCGAGAACACCAGGCGGCCCGCGGAATAGGCGGCGATGAGAATCACGACGGCCGCGAGCGTGCCCGTCAGCCACGGCGGCCCGGGCATGTCAGCGTCCTCCCGGGCTGCCGTGCGTGGCTCGCGTTTCACTGCGGCGCATATCACAATGAGGCTAATGGGGTAACCACGGCCAACGCAAGCGTGAAAGCATCCCGTGTTAGCACCTCTAGCATTCTGGGAAACCCCTTCGGGGTATTGCCTGAACCCGGGGCCGGTATGTGGAAAACCCCGGCAGGGTATTGAGACAATAATACGAGCACAAAAGGTTTCTTTGTGTTGCGGCTGCTTTCGGTGCCGGGTAGATTTCCTGGTGCGGCGGCACCCGCGGGTGCTTTGCCGGTGCCAGGAGCTGGACTCGTCCTAGCCCGCCTCGTGTGCTGGGTGAGCGGCGGCCTGCGGTATCAGAAGAGCAGGTGGCGTCATGCCTGGGATGAACTCGGGGATCAACGTCAACGCCCCCGCCGTCGTCGCCGCCTTTAAGTCGGCGCTGCTACATCAGGCGATCATCGCGCTGCTGATCTTCGCGGTGCTCGGGCTCGCCTGGATCACCGTGCGGGCGTGGCTGCCCGCGGCAGCCCGGACAGCCGAGCAGGCGGGGCCGGGCGGCCCACCCGCGGCTGCCGTGGCCGAGCCCGCCGCGCGACAGCTACTGCGGGTCGGCTTCGGCCTGCTGTGGCTTTTCGACGGGATCTTGCAGGCGCAGCCGAAGATGGCGATCGGCCTCCCATCGCAGGTGATAGAGCCGCTCGCGGCGGCCTCACCGAAGTGGGTGCAGCACGTGGTCAACTGGGCCGGGACCACCTGGTCCTACCACCCGATGCAGGCCGGGGCGTCGGCGGTGTGGATCCAGATCGGCATCGGCGTCTGGCTGCTGGCCGCCGCGCACGGCCCGCTTTCCCGGCTCGCGGGGCTGGCCAGCGTGGCCTGGGGCCTCGTGGTCTGGGTCTTCGGCGAGGCATTCGGCAGCATCTTCGCTCCCGGCTTGACCTGGCTGTTCGGCGCCCCGGGCGCGGTTCTCATTTACTGCTTCGCCGGCGCCCTGATCGCGCTCCCAGAACGCGCCTGGCACACCGCCCGGCTCGGCCGCCTGGTCCTGGCCGGGCTGGGCCTGTTCCTTGCCGGGATGGCGGTGCTGCAGGCCTGGCCCGGACGGGGATTCTGGCAGGGAGCCTCCCGCGGGACGCCGGGCACGCTGGCCGGGATGACGCAGACGATGGCGCAGACCCCGCAGCCGCATGCCCTGTCCGCCTTGCTCAACGCGTTCACCGGCTTCGATGAGGCGCACGGGTTCGCGGTCAACCTGTTCGCCGTGGCCGCGCTCGCGGTGACCGGCGGGATATTCCTGACCGGCCGGCGGCGGCTGATCCGCCCCGCGGTCATCGCGTTCACCGTGCTGTGCCTGGCGGACTGGGTGCTGATCGAGGACCTGGGTTTCCTCGGGGGCCTGGGCACCGACCCCAACAGCATGCTCCCGTTCGCGCTCCTGGCCTTCGGCGGGTACCTCGCCCTCACGCCAGCGCCGTCGGTGGCCGACGAGCCAGCGTCGGCCACGGAATCGGCCAGCCTGGAGGCAGCCGCTCGGGGCTGGCAGGCCCGCTTCCGTCCCGGCTACCTGCGGCAGTCGATGGCCACGGCGAACTTCCGGTCGGTCGCCGCCGTCGGCGCGGTCGGGCTGATCATCCTCGGCGCGGCCCCGATGGCCGCCGCCCAGGCCAACCCGAACGCCGACCCCATCCTCGCCCAGGCCATCGCCGGGTCCACCGCGCAGCTGAACTTTCCCGCCAAGGGGTTCGCGCTCACCGACCAGCACGGGCGAACCGTGACGCTGGCCAGCTTGCGCGGCAAGGTGGTGCTGCTGACCTTCCTGGACCCGGTGTGCACCAGTGACTGCCCGCTGATCGCCCAGGAGTTCCGCGCCGCCGGGCAACTGCTCGGGGCCGCTTCCCGCGGGGTGGAACTGGTCGCGATCGTCGCCAACCCCGTCTACCACCAGACCGCCGACACCCAGGCGTTCGACCGCCAGGAACACCTGACCCAGGTGCCGAACTGGCTGTACCTGACCGGGACCGTGCCACAGCTCCAGCAGGTATGGAAGGAGTACGGGATCGCCGCCCTGATCCTGCCCGCGGGCTCCATGATCGGCCACGGGGACGTCGCCTATGTCATCGACCAGAACGGGCACGTCCGCGGGGAGCTCAACACCGCCCCGGGGCCCGGCACCACCGCTACCAAATCGTCGTTCGCGGTCCTGCTCGCCGACGCCGCCCGGCAGTATCTGAGGCCAGCGTGAGCCGCCGCACCAGATTGGTGTCCGTGCTGGCGGCGGCGGCCGCTGTGACGGCTGGCTGCGGCACGGCGACCCCCCAGCCGGGCGCCGCGGCCAGCCCGGCGCCCCCGCCGTCGCTGGCCACGTCCCTGGTCACCCCGACCGGGACCTGGGCCGTCGCGGAGACGGGCGGATCAGCGGCCAGCCACAACAACTTCTGGCAACTGTTCGCCCGTCCCGCTGGAACTACCAAGTGGCGGCTGGTGACCCCGCCCGGTGTGGCCAGCAACGGCGGCCTGGTCATCGCCACCCCTGGTGCGGGGACCGTGGTGGCGGGGTTCCGGCCCAGCCAGAACCTGGCCTACTCCCCGCTCGCCACCACCTATAACAACGGCGCCGCCTGGTCGCCCAGCCTCCTTGATGCACGCCTCGCCAATGTCCCCGCCGCGCTCGCCGCCGCCCAGGGCAGCGGCCGCCTGCTCGCGCTGCTTGCCAACGGCACCGCCGAGCTGTCCTCGCCGGGCGGAACTCACTGGGCCCCGCTGGCCACGATGCGTTCATTGGCCAGGTCGGCTGCTGGCCGGCGGTGCGGGCTGAAGAGCCTGTCCGTGGCCGCGTTCAGTCCCTCGGGGGTGCCGCTGCTGGCCGGGACCTGTAGCCATCGCAGAACAGCGGGCGTCTTCGCGCTCACCGGCGGGGTGTGGCGCCTGGCCGGCCCGCCGTTCCCGGCCGCCATGCCCGGCCAGCCCAGCCGGGTGCTTGGCCTGACCGTGGCCGGCAACCGCGAGACGGCGCTGCTGGCCGCCGGCACCGGCCGGGATACGACACTGCTGGCGGCGTGGTCAGCCGGCGGCGGCCGGTGGGCGTCATCATCGCCGCTGCCGCTGGGCGGCTCCGAGGTGGCATCGGTTTCCATCGGCCCCGGTGGCGCCGTGGGAGCGGTGCTGAACGGGCGCGCCGGGGTCATCAGCGGGCCCGGCTCCGCCTGGCAGTGGCTACCATTCCTGCCCGCCGGCACGCAAACGCTCGCCCTGGGCCCGCGCGCGCAGGTGGACGCGCTCGCCGCGGCGGGCGCGACGTTCACCGCCTGGGCATGGCCCCCCGGATCGGCGGGCTGGGCCAAGACGCAGACCCTGCACGTCCCGGTCCAGTACGGGTCATCAGGCTGACACTAGCCGCGAGCGCCCTGCGAGCTAGGTTCCCCGGTGCCGGAGGAAGCTGACGAACTCCATCCCCTCGCGCAGCCGCCGTTTCAGCATTTCCGGGCTGCGCAGCATCTCGGCCGACATTTCCGCGATCTTTCCGGCCCGGAAGTAGAACTGCTTGTAGAAGGTCTCGACGGAGTTGTAGATCTCCGTCCGGTTGAGGTTGGGGTAGCTGAGGGTGGCGGTCTGGACGCCGTGCTCGTCGATCAGGGTGGCGTCGTCGTCGGGCAGCCACCCGTTCTCCTTCGCCTGCTGGTACAGGGCGGTCCCCGGGTAGGGCGCGGCGATCGACACCTGCAGCGAGTGCGGGTTGATTTCCTTCGCGAACCGGATGGTCTCCTGGATCGTCTCGGCGGTTTCCCCGGGCAGGCCGACGATGAAGGTGCCGTGGATGGTGATACCGAGGTCGCGGCAGTCCCTGGTGAACTGGCGCGCCCGCTCCACCCGGACGCCCTTCTTGATGTTGATGAGGATCTGCTGGTTGCCGGACTCGTACCCGACGAGCAGCAGGCGCAGGCCGTTGTCCCGCAAGATCTTGAGCACGTCATAGGGAACGTTGGCCTTCGCGTTGCAGGACCAGGTCAGGCCCAGCTTGCCCATGCCACAGGCGATCTCCTCGGCGCGGCGCCGGTCGTCGGTGAACGTGTCGTCGTCGAAGAAGACCTCTTTCACCGTGGGGAACAGTTCACGGATGCGGGCCATCTCGCCGAGGACGTGCTCGGCGCTCCTGGTGCGGTAGCGGTGGCCGCCGACGGTCTGTGGCCAGAGGCAGAACGTGCACCGCGACCGGCAGCCCCGCCCGGTGTACAGCGACAGGTAGGGATGCTTGAGATAGCCGATGTAGTAGTCGTTGACGTCCAGGTCGCGCTTGTAGACGTCGGTGACGTAGGGCAACCGGTCCATGTCCTCCAGGATCACGCGGTCCGGGGTGTGGACCGCCGCGCCCGCGGCGTCCCGGAACGTGACCCCGTCCACCTCGGCGAGGGGGTGGCCCTCGGCGATCTCAGCGATGGTGAAGTCGAACTCCTCCCGGGCGACGAAGTCGATGGCTGGCGAGGCGAGCAGGGAAGCCTCCGGCTCGACCGCCACCTTGGCACCCACGAACCCGACCTTCAGGTCCGGGTTCTCCTGCTTGAGCGCCTCAGCGACCTGCACGTCCCCGGCGAACGACGGCGAACTCGTGTGCAGCACCGCCAGGTCGTACTGACCGGCCAGCGGCCGCACGTCGTCCAGGCGGAGGCCAGCCGCCGGGGCGTCCACCAGCTTGCTGCCGGGCACGCAGGCGGCGACCTGCGCCAGCCACGTCGGGTACCAGAACGACCGGATCTCGCGCTTGGCCTGATACCGCGACCCCGCCCCACCATCGAACCCCTCATACGAGGGAGGGTGCAAACACAGCGTGCGCATCATCGGCAGCCAGCCTCCTGAGATGCTCGTGGGGTCTGCTGGTCTCCGGGCGATGGCGCCAGGTCAGCGCCTATGCTGACCAGCGCTTCCGCGAACGCATGGTCCCATTCGCCGGCCACCCGGCCGCCGTCCGGCCGGCGCCTGGCCAGCTTCAGCGCGGCCTGGACGCTGGCGGTCAGATCCTGCGACCGCGGGCTGCACACGCTGGCGCCACCGAGTTCCAGTTCGTGCTGCAGGTTCTCCCGGCCGTGGCCGGGCATCGCGTCGAGGAGCACCAGCCGGCGGCCCACCACCCTGGCTTCGGCGCACGTCGTGGCGCCGGGCAAGGTGACAACGACGTCGCAGGCGTTCATCAGCTCGACGATACGCTCGGTGAAGCCGAACGGGTGCACCCGCGGCGAGCTGCGCGCGAGGATCCCAAGCCGGCCGGCCAACTGGCGGTTGCGGCCCGCGACGGCCAGTACATGCACTCCGGCGCCGGCCAGCGCTCGGGCGGCCTGCTCCAGCGGGCCCAATCCCCAACCGCCGCCCATGAGCAGGGCGCACTGCGCGTATGCGGGGATCCCGAGCGGCCGGCGAGCAGCCGCTTGCGGTACACGGTGATAGAAGGCCGAACGCACCGGCGGCGGCACGACTTCTACCCGGGCTCGGGGCACGTAGCGGCGCACCGAGGCGGCGGCCGTGTTGGAGGTGACGAGGAACAAGTCGATCCCGTCCCGCACCCACAAACTGTGCGGCACGGCGTCGGCGCACAGCACGACCCGTCGGCATCCCGAGGCAGGCTGGGCGAGCTTCGCAGCGGCGGAGGCGCCGGTCGCGAACACGGCGATGATCAGGTCTGCAGGTTCGCGGCGCAACTCGGCGTGGAGGGCCGGCACCAGCCGGGACGTGGCGGCCTGGTCCATGGCCCTGGCGAGCCGGCTTCCCGGCCGGAAATGGGCGAAGTGCAGCCCGTCGTAGACGCCGGGCACCGCCGTCAGCCGCCGGAAGACCCAGTCACCCGCCTGGCCCGCGCGGTGGCCGAGCATGCCCATGCAATCGAGCGTGCGGCTCTCCCAGCCAAACCTTTCCAGGCTCTCCGTCACGGCCTCGGCGATCACGTCGTGGCCGGAGCCCAGCGAGCCGGAGAGGATAACCGCCTGCTTCGGCACGGCACTCCCGGCAAGTCAGGCCCACGGCGCGCGATGACGGGGCGACGGCGCACAGCACGATCCTGCCACCGGCAGGGGCAGGCGGTTGGCGCGAGGCAGGAACTCACCGGGCAGCCGCGCAGCCGAGCATGCCGGCAGTAGCCTTGCTGGCACCTGTATGGTCGGGTAACGACGGCAGTTCCGCCTTCTCCTCGGGATGGGATCGACGGTGCTCCTGGTGGCCGCCGTGGTGGCAGCCCTCGCCGGGGCCGTAACTTACGGCCTGTCGGCCGTGCTCGAGCAGCGATCGGTCAATCAAGTGGCCGAACGTGGCGTTTTCGCGCCGCGACTGCTCCTCGACCTGGCCCACCGGCCGCTGTGGCTCGCGTCGATCGCGGCCACCATCGCCGGAGGCGCGATGCAGGCGGTCGCCTTGCACTTCGGGCCGCTGGCGCTAGTGCAGCCGATACTGGCGTGCGACCTGTTGTTCGCGGTCCTGATCAACGCTGCGGCCCAGCGCGCGGCCCCGGACCGGGTCTTGTTCACTGGGGCGGTCTGCTGCGCGGCGGGGCTCGGTGTGTTCCTCGCGGTTGCCCAGCCGACCGGCGGCACCGAGAGCGTGTCGCTGCCAGCGGTGATACCGCTGGCAGCGGGCCTGGCCGCGGTCCTCGCAGGCTGTCTGGCCTGGGCCAAGGCAGGCTCGCGGACCACGCGCGCGCTCGCGCTCGCGCTCGCCTGCGGGGTCTGCTACGGGGTTAACGCGTTCCTGCTCAAGCTGGTGACGTTCTCGCTGGCGCAGGGGTTCAGCGAGCCACTGCAGCAGTGGCCGCTCTACACGCTGGCCGTCGTGGGCCCGGTCGGCTTCCTGCTCAATCAGGAGGCGTTTCAGTCAGGGCGCAACGCCTCACCAGCGCTTGCCGTGATCACCACCACCGCAGCGCTAGTGTCGATCGGCATCGGCTACCTCTGGCTCGACGAGAGCTTCGCCAGCGGGCTCATGGCGGTGGCCACCGAGGTGGTGTCGCTGATCGTGATGACCGCTGGGATCGCTTTGCTCGCCTATCGCGCTCCGGTCGTGGCCGGCCGCCAGGCCGGAACGGACGGGAGCGCCGGGAGCCCGGCCGAGCTGGCGCGCGCGCAAACCGGGTGAGTGGCGGCCGGTCCGGCGTAGCCGTTCGCCGGCGATGGATGGAGGTCAGCATGAAGGTGAGCCAGATCGTGACCGCCGGGGCGGTGCGCCGAACGGCGGGGTGTTCGGTGACACCTGGACCTGGGGATGACCCAGGCGTGAAGAGCCGCCGGTAAACCGGCATCTAGCGCGGCCCACCCGCGGCCCCAGGCTGATCCTCTATCGAGTCTGAACAACCGTCACTCACCGTTCGTAGTACTAAGAGGAGTGGTAGTGGCGGACGGACCGGCCGACGTGCCGCACGCCCCAGCCAGGGGGACGCACCGGCCCGGCGCGGTGATGGTTCGCAAGTCTGGAGATCTTGTGACGCATCATGTGCGGTGGGCTGTTTGTCTTGGCTCTGTCAGCCTGGCATTGGGTCTGGTGCTGACCGCGTGCGCACCGGCCGCCCGCCCGCCGCACGGGCCCGTGCTGCCCGGGCACTGGGCCAGGTTCCGGCATCTGGCGGGAGTGGTGGATCTTGCGGGTCCGCGCAGCGATGGCTCGTTCACTGTGGCTGCGGCCGGGCGCCTGTATACGCTGACCCGGGCGGGCGTGCTGCGGCCGTTTGCCAGGGGGCCGGGCGGCTACCGGACTGCGGTCGGGCCTGAGCCCTATATCGCGATGGCCGACGGCGGGAGTGTCGCTGGAGCCGGTTGCTCATTCCCCAGCGGCATGATCTTCGCTCTCCAGCCCGGACGCCACCCCGGCATTATCGAGATCACCCCGGAGGGCCGGGCGTCGCGGTTCACCAGCCTGCCCGCCACCGTTACCCCGGATGGCATCACCTTCGACACCACCGGCCGCTTCGGGCACCGGCTTGTCGTCACTGCCAGGAACCATACAGCGACCATAGTGCTGGCCATCGATTGCGCCGGCGCCGTCCGCACAGTAACCTCCCGTGCCCCGGCCATGGAAGGCGGCATTGTGGTGGCGCCGGGGTCATTCGGCCGCTACGGGGGTGATCTGATCGCCCCCAGCGAGACCAGCGGGCGCGTGTTCGCCATCCGCCCGGATGGATCCGTGGTGACCGTCGCGGTATCTGGGCTGCCGCACGGTGGCGACATCGGTGTCGAAAGCGCTGGATTCCTGCCGCCCCGCTTTGGCCCCGGCGACGCCGCCTATCTCGCCGACCGGTACTCCAAGGGCAACAGGCACCCGGGTACCAACAGCATTTTGCGCCTGCCCGGGTCGCAGCTGCTCAAGGCCGGTGCGCGCCCGGGTGACCTGCTTGTCGCGGCCGAGGCGGCCGCGCGCGCCATCGTCGTACGCTGCGCGAACACGTGCACGGTGCGTTACATTGCCGTCGGCCCTGCCATCACTCACGCCGAGGGACACATCGTGTTTGCCAGCCAAGGGCCCGATCGGGGTTAACCGCGGCGCTGATCAGCGCCCGGGTGCGAGCCGGTGGGCGGGCGCGGTTGCGCTGATGAGGTGGGGCGGCTGGCGCGCCGGCCGCGGCTGGGCTGGGGGGATGTCGCCGCGGAATCCGGGGGAGTAGGCCAGGTGGAATCCGCGGGTGGGCACCGTGGCACCTAGCTGGGCGAAGAGCCCGGCGGCCGAGAGCGTCGCCTTCCAGACGAGGGCGTATTCGCGGGGGGGTGTCAGGTGGCGCAGGACGGGGGCGAATCGCGGCGCGGTGAGGTGGGCCATGAGCCCGCGCAGCCAGGGCCGGGAGTAGGTGAAGCTGTTGGCGGCCGCGGTGGCTGCGATGGGGTGCAGCAGCTCGACGATCAGCTGTGGGTCGACCTGAGCGTCCGGGCCGAGCGCCCCTGTCTGCCGGGCCAGCCGCGCCGCGGCCGGGCCGTCTCCGGCGAGTACCGCGGCGGCGAGCTGCCCGAACGCCGCCGGGATGCCGCCGGGCGTGGCGGCGACCGCGCCGAAGTCCAGCATGCCGAGCCGGCCGCCCGGCAGCAGCAGGAAGTTGCCCGCGTGCAGGTCGGCATGCATCCAGCCGGTGCACGCCGCGGGCGCGTAAATGGCGTGGCTGAGCAGCCGCGCGGCCAGGTCCGCCGCCTCGCGGCGGCCGAGTTCGCGCCAGCCAGCCGGAAGCAGGTCGGTGCGCCCGTCGAGCAGCGTGGACAGGCTCGTCCCCTCAAGCCAGCCGGTGATGAGCACCCGTGGTGTCGCGGCGTACACAACCGGCACCGTGACGCTGGTCCGGCCGGGCGGCTCGCGCACCCCCGCGGCACGGGCGGCAGCGAGGGCCTCGGGAACGCGGTGGGTGAACGCGGCCGCGACTTCTGCCTGGACGCGCCCCTCGCGGACGTAGTCCAGTTCCTCGACGATCCGGCTGGCGAGCTCGTCCGCCAGCCCGGATATGTTCAGCCGGGTGAGCCGGGCCATCACCCGCGCCAGCAGCCGGGCCTGGCGCAGGTCTGACCGCAGCGCCTTGGCCACACCCGGGTACTGCACCTTCACCGCCACGTCGACGAGGTGGCCACGGTCGTCCCGCCATCGCCCGCGGTGCACCTGCCCGATCGAGGCCGCAGCCACCGGTGTGCTGCCGAGCGCCACGAGCCGCTGGCGCCAGCCCGGGCCGTAGGCGGCCGTGAGGTCGGCCGCGACGATCCGGCGGGCGACCTCGGCCGGCATGGCCGGCTGCGCGTCGGTCAGCCGCCGCAGCGCCGACCGGTACGGCGCCGAGACCTCCTCTGGCATCGCCGCCTCGAACACCGACATCGCCTGCCCCAGCTTCGCCGCACCGCCCTTGAGCTCGCCAAGGGTGGCGAACACCTGCTCGGCGGTGCGGGCCGCGATCTGGTCAGTCGCCGCCCGGGACAGCCGGCTGGCCGCGGCGGCGGTGCGCGCGGCGTGCCGCAGCGGCAGCGCAGCCAGTCGGCCGCCGCGCCGCAGCGCGCCCGTCGGCAGCACAGGCCGCTCCCAGATCCCCCCTGCTTCCGAAGGCCGCTGCGCGCGCGGGCTTTCGATCATCTTGGCCATCCTCCTGTTGTGGGGACCGTCCCGGGGGCGGGCGCCGCGCGGGCCAGCGGACAATGCCGCCATCAGCTACTAACACGGATAGTAGAAGGAGGCTGTTCAGCGGGCGCCTGGAGCGACGGGACAGCGGCGGCCAGCTGGTCATGCGGCTGCGCCGCGACGGCAACTCACCGGCACCGGCCTGGGACGCCAGAATTGGCGTGCTGGCGGCGCCTCCTCGGGGAGGCGGTGGCGCCGCAGCCGGAGGAAGACCAGCCACCCCGCGGACGCGACCAGCCAGAAGCTGACCAGGCGGTACAGCAGCACCGCGGCGAGCGCCGGGCCGGTCCGGAGCCCGGCGGCCACCAGCGTGAGGCCGAGTGTTCCTTCGGCGACCCCGGTCCCGCCTGGGGTGATGGTCAGGCTTTGGGCAGCTACCCCGGAACCGTAGATGAGCAGGAGAATGCGCCAGGGCACGGCGGCGCCCACGGCGTGGATGCTTACCGCGAGCACCGCGGCGTCGGTGAGCCAGTTGGCCAGCGCCAGCCCGGTCGCCGTCACCCAGCCCGACGGAGGAAGGCGGAGTGATCCCAGCCGGGCGCCCCAGGCCCGGACGGCCTGGCCGGGGTCACCGGTTCTTCGGCGCAGCATCCGCCTTGCGTTGCGCAGTGCCCTGGCGGCGGAACGCTCCAGGGCGCCGCGCAGCCGCGGCCGGTGCGCGGCCACCGCAACCACGGCAAGGGCCGCGACCGCGAGCAGGCCGGCGAGCGCGGCTGCCGCCAGGACCACGGTGTTCCCAGACGACAGCCCGCCCCCGGCCACGACCAGGGCGCCCGCCGCGGTGGAGATCAGGCCGCCGGCCAGCAGCGACCAGCTGGCCAGGGTGGCATCCGCGCCCTGCCGGGTGAGGCGGCGGAAGGTGAATACCGTGGCCAGCTGTGGCCCGGCCACGGGCACCGAGACCGACACCGCGTTGGCCGCGAATACCGTGGCCAGCATCGACCGCGCGCCGACGCGGGTGCCGCCCGCGGTCAGCAGCCGGCGTTGCATGCCTGCCAGGGCGGCCAACGATGCGATTTCCAGCAGGACGGCGGCCGGAAGCCATGCCCACTGCAGATGGCGAAGCACGGCGACCGACGCCGCCAGCGCGGACCGCTTGGCCACGCCGGCGCCCGCCAGCGCCAGCGTGGCCACCGCAACGACCGCGACACGGGCCACACGTCGCCCGCGCGGGCGTGAGGACGCCGGCCCGGGGTGCAAGGCTGCCCCAGTACGACTGCGGTCCGCAGCCGGCCGGTCGGCCCGGCTCGCGACAGTGCAGACAGATCTGGTGGCCGTCTTCTGCGCCTGCCCGCCGCATGCGGGCACGGTGGTGCGGCGCGGCCGGCGGGAGGAGGCGGCAGGCACGTGCTGCGTGAGGAAGGTTTCCATGTGCGCGTGACGGCTGGCGGCGTAACGCCGATAGGCCCGTGGCCGCTCAGTAGCCGTAGCCGCCGGGCGGGGCGGCCGGCACCGGCTGGGCCGGCGGCGAGGACTTGCTCAGCGGAGCGAGGCCTGGGGTAGCCACGAAGAAGTTCTGGAAGCCCTGACCGGTTACCTGGCCGGGGCGGTCGCTGGTGAAGGTGTACAGCAGGTGCCCGTTGTAGGCGACCTGATCACCGTGGGCGTCGCGGACCACGGTGAGCCTGCTGCCGTTCACCCCGGCGGCGGTGGGCGCGGCCGCTGTCAGCGGCGGCCACAGCCTGGCCAGCCCCCCGGTGACCAGCGACCTGGTGGCAGTGTCTGGCCGGTAGTAATACAGGGGCAGTCCCTGCGCGTTGACCAGGATCGTCTGGGTGCTGCCGCCGACCGTCGCGAGGGCGGTGCGCACGGTCGCCGCCGCGCCCGGGGCAGCTGGGGCCGCCGCTGGCGCGGACGTGGCAGCCCGTGGGCTGCCGGCGGATGAGCCGGTGGCGGCCGCGGCGGTGATGCCGCCGCCGGCGGCGACGGCGGCGAGGGCCGCGCTGGCGATGAGGATTCGTGAGCGTCGCATGATTGACTCCTGAGGGTGTCGAGTTACTGCTAAGGCGGATAGGGAAGGTCGGTTCAACCGCGCCGCTGTGGTGTCCCGGTGGGGAGGTCGGCGGCTGCCCGGCCACTGCGTTCGCTCACCGGGACCGCGCCTGCCGGGCGGGCGATGTCCGTGAGCGCGGCGCGCCTAGCGGGCTGGATGAGGGCGCGCACTTGGTCGCCGGTGATGGTTTCGTGTTCGAGCAGGGCGGCTGTGAGCTGGTTGAGGGCGTCGATGTGGCAGTTCAGCAGGTCCCGGGCGTGAGCCTCGGCCCTGGTCAGCAACGCGGCGACCTCGCGGTCGACCAGCCTTTGGGTGAGCTCGGAGTAGCCGCGGGACACGGGGAGACCTGGGTACAGCGGGGCTCCTCCGTAGCTGACCGGGCCGATCGCGTCGCTGAGGCCGAACTCGCGGACCATCTGGGTGGCCAGGGCGGTGGCGGAGGCGAGGTCGTCGGCAGCGCCGGTGGAGGCTTCGCCGCGGGTCAGCCGCTCGGCGGCGCGGCCGCCGAGCTTGACGGCCAGGGTGTCGGTTAGGTAGCTCTCGCCGTAGAGCCGGCGGTCGTCGGCGGGGAGCAGTTCGGTGAGCCCGAGCGCGTGCCCGGCGCCTAGGACGGTGACCCGGCTGACCGGGTCGGCGTGCGGGGACAGGGCGGCGACCAGGGCGTGCCCGGCCTCGTGGACGGCGACGGTGGCCAGTTCGTCGAGGGTGAGCGTCACGGTGCGATCGCGCGTGCCCAGCAGCACGCGGTCGCGGGAGTCGGTGAAGTCGGCGGCGGTGAGCGTGGTGCGGCCGCCCCGGACCGCGGTGACGGCGGCCTCGTTGACCAGGTTGGCCAGGTCGGCGCCGGAGAAGCCCGGGGTGGCTGCGGCGACCTGGCCGAGGTCGACGCCGGGGTCGAGGTGCTTGCCGCGGGCGTGGGCGGCCAGGATGGCGCTCCGCTCGGCCCGGTTGGGCAGCGGCACGAGGACTTCGCGGTCGAACCGGCCGGGCCTGCGCAGCGCCGGGTCCAGGGCATCGGGCCGGTTGGTGGCAGCAAGCACCACCACCCCGCTGGCCTGGTCGAACCCGTCCATCTCGGCGAGCAGCTGGTTGAGGGTCTGTTCGCGTTCGTCGCTGCCGACGAAGCCGTCGGCGGTCCGGCGGGAGCCGAGGGCGTCGATCTCGTCGATGAACACGATCGCCGGCGCGCGGTCGCGGGCCTGCTCGAACAGGTTCCGCACCCGCGCGGCGCCGACGCCGACGAACATCTCCACGAAGCTGGACCCGGACACCGGCAGGAACGGGACGTGGGCCTCGCCGGCGACCGCGCGGGCGAGCAGGGTCTTGCCGGTGCCCGGCGGCCCGGCCATCAGCACCCCCCGCGGGCCGCGGGCGCCCGCCGCCTGGTAGCGGCCGGGGTCACGCAGGTAGTCGACGACCTCGCTGACCTCGGTTTTCACCGCCGCGTAGCCGGCCACGTCGGCGAACCGGGTGGCTGGGCGCTCGGCGTCGATCACCCGGGTCTTGGCCTTGGTCAGGGCGTTCGTCCCGCCGAGCCCGCCCAGGGTGGCAGCCTGGCGGCGGGCGCTGCGGACCGCGAACAAGATGAACGCGCCGAGCAGCAGCAGCGGCAGGAACCCGATCAGCACCGACAAGGGCGACGACGGCGTGCCGGCGGTCGCGGTGACCTGGACGTGGTGGGCGGCCAGCCGCCCGGCCAGGCTCCGGTCATCGAGCGCGACCGGAATAGTCGTGGTGAACGGCTGCCCGCTGGCCAGGGTGCCGGCCACCTGGCCGCCCGGGTCAATGGTCACTGCGCGGACCGCGCCGGCGCCAACGTCGGACAGGAACCGCGAGTAGCTCAGCACCAGGCCTGGCGAGCCGCCAAGTGGCAGGGCAAAAAGGGCAAACAGGGCGGCGATGCCGCCCAGCGGCAGCAGCCACCGCCGCCAGTCGGCCGGGTGTGCCTGGCCCTCCGGGCCAGGCTGGGACATGCGCATTTGTGGTGCTCCTTGAGGATTTCTGGCACAGGGTTGACTCGCCGGGCCGGCCGGGCCGGGTGGGGGTTCCGCCCGGCCCGGCCGGGTCTGGTCAGCCGGCGTGGCTGTATTCGGGGGCCCGCCGCTTGGCCTGCTCGGGCAGCGACTCCGGCAGTGGCGGCGGCGCGCTACGCCGGGTGCGGACCCACACCTGCCAGGCAGCCAGCAGGATCAGCAGGGTTTCCACGCTGAGCGCGGCCAGGCCAAGCGGGCAGCGCCAGTTCCCCACGTCGCTGTGATCGCCGAGGAAACCCCCGATGGTACGGGTCAGCACGTAACCGCCCATCGCCCCGGCCGCCAGCAGGCCGGCCGCAGCCCACACCAGCCGGTGGGACCGGGCGATCATCATCCCGCCGACCACCGTCGCGGCTGCGATGATCCCGAGGTACCCGGCGCCGATCAGTGGCAGCGGGCCCAGCGTGCCGGGCAAGTCCAGCACGTGGATCATCGCCAGGGTGGCCAGGGCTACCGTGCCCACCGCGCGCGCGATCACATCGGTGGCCTGCGCAGGCGGAGATGCGGCAAGACGATCATGCATTTCGGTGTCTCCCATCTGCGGGCTTCTGTCCCTCGGGCCTCGGCGCGGGGGGCCAGCAGCAGTTGTGTCTCTCTCAACTACTATCACGGATAGGAGACGAGGCTGGTTCAGCGTCGCGGGGCCGGCGCGATGCGACCTGAGTCACACTGCCGCAACGCGAACCGGGTCTCAGATGCCCGGGGCAAGGAGGAGTGAGCACGTCATCGCGATGCGCCGGTTCATGGCCGGGATCCACTGCCCGGTGATCCACCGCGAGTCGATGACCCAGCTGCTGACGATCCTCAAGCGCGGCGAATCATCCGGAGACGTGCCGCCGGGAACCAGATCGAGGCGGCAAGCCAGTTCGTGCTCGGCGCCCTTGACCCGGAGGCGGCCTACCGCCCGCCACCCGCCCGGGACCCAGGCCAGCATTTCGGACTGGAAGCTGATCTCAGGGAATACCGCGGCGTCCAGGAAGCCAGGCCCGGCCAGCAGGCGGTCCAGCGTAGGTGACCCGGTGCTGACCTGGCCCGCCCTTGCGGCCAGGCGCGCGGTGGAATGTTCGATCGGCTCCGCGATGAGCACCCGCCCGGTCAGGGGCAGGCGTCCCCGCACCGCCCGGCCGGCGACCCGCGCCGCGAACGACGCATACGACCGGGCCGGATCGACCCGCCAGATTCCGGCGGCCGGCCGCAGTGGGTCGCCGGGCCTGAGCCGGGTGCCGTGCGTCATCATGGCCGCGAGCAACTCCTTCGCTTCCCAGGCGAGCCTGCTGACGGCGCCAGACCGGGTGTCGTGCCGCATGTCGGCGCCGGTGCCCGCCGATCATTTACTAACACGCATAGCAGAACTTCTTTGTTCAGCGTGAATGAGGCGGCGCGCGCTTGCGCGCTGGCTTGGCACCGCTGGCGAAACGCCGCCGGTGTCACCGCCCGCCCGGAGGTGCGTCCCGGCAGGACTCGACGATGATCGCGAGCCGCTGCAGGGTGGCTGCCGGTGGCTGTCCGGTGGCCTCGTGGAGCTGGTGAAGCAGTAGCTGGGAAACGATGTGCTGGCCGGCGAGCAGGTCGCCGAGGGCCGCCGGGTCCTCGAGGGCCAGGGCCCGGAAGGCCCAGACTTGCAGTTCTGGTGAGTCCAGGCTGGCGGTGAGCAGTCCGATGGCTAGCTGGATCGCTCCGGCTGTGGTCTGGCTGCTGGCGGCGGCCGTCCCCGGCGTGCGGCGGGGCCGGCGGTTGCTGCGCCGCCACCGGCCGCGGCGGGGTTCGCCTGTGGTCTTCCTCATGTCGCTCTCCCAGCCTTGGCGTGAGCACTTCGTGGCTGTCCTGGTCGTCTGCTTGTCTGCGTTCGGCGCAGGATTTCTTCGCTCGGTCGCGGCGGCGTGCGGTTGCGGGCCGATTTGGATGCAGAACGGCTTGCGTCTGGCAACTGCCACCCGGCCGGTGTTCGGCGCCGGGGTCGACGTGGCCGTGCGGCCTGCTAGGCGGCGGGCACCTTGCCCAGCGCGAGCGCCGCGACCGCCGGGGCCAAAGCCACCACGACGGGTGCGACGGCCAGGATGGCCGCGGTGGCACGGAGCAGGTGCCGGCGCGGCCGGCTCAGCGGTTCGGCCGGCCCCAGCAGCCGGTGGACGCGCTGCACCGCGTCGGTGGCCGCCGCGGCGAGGGCGGGCGCCGGCGTGGCCTGGGCGGGGGTGGCCATGACAACCAGGGCGGTGGCCAGCGCCCTGGGATCGGCGGTGCGGGCTGCGGCGTCGTCGGCGTGCAGTTCCGCCAGCCGGGCCACGGCTGCCTCGGCGTCGCGCAGCAGCGGCATGAACGGCAGCACCTGGCGCCCGATCCGGGCCGCCGCCTTAAGCGCGTGGTGACGGCCAGCCAGGTGAGCCCGCTCGTGCGCCAGGACGGCATCAAGCTGGCCGGGTGCCAGCGCCGCCATGGCACCGGTGGTCACGACCACGGTCGGGCACCTGCCCGCGACGCAGTAGGCGGCAGGTTGCTCGTGCTCCAGGACCACGGCGCCCAGGCCGGGTTCCAGCTGGCCTGCCAGCCGGGCGGTGTGCGCATGCCGGGCCGCCTGCCGCCCGGCGGTGCGCAGCTGGCCAAAGGTGGTGAGCGCGGTGCGGGCCAGCACGGCGCCAGCCAGGATGAGGCCGAGTTCGGCCACGGTGGCGCCGCCGGGGGCGGCGTACAGGTCGCGCAGCCGCCGCACGCACGCCCCGATCACCTGGCTCAGGTCCCCGCCCAGGGCGGTGCCGTGCACCGCCAGTGTCACCCCGGCAAGCCCGACCGCGGCCACCGCGGACCACCCGGCGGCCAGGTAGGTGAGGATCCCCAGCAGCGGCGCCCGGGCCGTCCACCGGGCCCGGGCCAGCAGCCGCGCGCCCCCGGTGCCCGCGCACGCCGCGTATGCCAGCAGGACCAGCGCAACGGTCACCGGGCGCGCCCTTCCTGGGATTCTGGCGCTGATGTGTCGAGCGCCTCGCGCAGCAGCGCCGCGTCGTGCGGGCTCATCTGCAGCACGAAGTGCGCCAGCGCGGTGCGCCGGTCGCTGCTGGTGGCGAGCGCGTCGGTCATCAGCGCTGCGGTGTACCCCGACCGGGACCCGGTCGGCTCGTACCGCCAGGCCCGGCCGTCGCGTTCCCGCCGCAGCCACCCCTTGCGGTGCAGGTTCTCCATCACCGTCATCACCGTGGTGTAGGCCAGCGTTCGGTCCCCGCGCAAAGCCTCGACCATCTCACGGACCAGCATGGGCCGGCCTTGCTCCCACAGCCGGTCCATGATCACAGCCTCCAGGTCACCGAACCGCCGCATCACTTCACTCCCGCAGATCGCCGTCGGCCAAAACATATCTTACTACTATCACGGATAGAGCCGGCCGACGGTTCAGCCACCGCCCGGATTCCTTCTCGTGCACCGCCTGGCTTAACAACGCTGTGAACAGAATACTCTTACTACTCGTGATAGTAGATGTGACTGCGAACACCGATGCCCCCCACAGCGACCTGCCCTGCGACGCCGACACCGCGATCCGTCAGCTTTACGCCGATCACGCCGAGGCCCTGCATGGCTACGTCCAGCGGTTCTGCCCGGACCAGGCCAGCGCCGATGACATCGTTCAGGAGACCTTCATTCGCGCCTGGCGGCACCTGCCGCAACTCACCGCAGACTCCCGGCCGGTCCGGCCGTGGTTGTTCCGGGTCGCGCGCAACCTGCTGACCGACGCCGACCGGGCCGCCCGCGCGCGGCCTCTCACAGTCCCGGCGTCGTCGGCCGAGGACCCGGCCGGCGATTCAGGTCTGGGCCAGGTCCTGGACCGGCAGCTCCTCCGCGACGCCCTCGACCACCTGTCGCCCGCGCACCGGACGGTGCTGGTGGAGACCTTCTACCACGGCGGAACCACGGCCGCGGTCGCCCGCCGCCTAGGGATCCCTGGCGGCACGGCGCGGTCACGGCTGCACTACGCGCTACATGCGCTGCGCGAGCACCTGCAAGACCCGTGCGCGGCCGCGTGCCGGTGAACAGCCACGTGCCCGCACACGGGCCGGCCCCCGTGGCTGATGCCGGACCGAGGGCATCGGGTGCCGAGGGCCTGGCCGCGCGGCGCCTGACCGCTGCGCTGCTGCTCGCCGCGGCGGGCCTCGACCTGACCCGGTGCGGCCTGGTCCTGACCACCGCCCGGCATCTGGCCCCGGCCGCCGGGCTGGTCGCCGCCGGGCTCGCCGCCGCCACCGTGAGCATCTGGGCCGCGCAGGGGCACCTGCGCCGGCGGCGCTGGTCGGCCTGGGCAGCCGTGCTGATCGGCGCGGCGTCGGCGCCGCAGGCCGCCGCGGCCGGCTTCGGCGCCCCCTACACGATCCCCGACACCGCCACCGTCGTCCTCGGGATCTTGCTAGCCGTGACCGTCCTGGCCACCGTCGGCCGCATCAGGCCGGGACAACACCCCGAGAACCCCTGCCGCATCCACAGGGAGATCATCTGATGACGCCACCAGACGCACCAGCACACGACCTCGAACCAACCGCCACCGACCGCCAGGCCAGCCGCGCGCGGCCCAGCCCACAGGCCAACCGCAGCGCGCTTCCACGGCAAACCCCCCGCCGGCGGCGCCCGGCCGGCAAGATCCAAGCCGGCCGCGGGAATCTTGACGCTGCAGAAGGAGATCACGACGGCACCGACACGGCGCTCGGGGACTACGGGCTGTTCGGGCCGGGGTCGGCGACCTGGCACCTGATGGGGGAGCCAATCTTGTGGGTGGCCGGGATCCGTGCCCTGTACCTGCAGGCGCTCGACCCCAGGACGATGCTTGGTACCTGGCAGAACTCCGCGCTGGTGCACCGCCACGAAGCGTGGGCACGGTTCCTGCGCACCACCGAATTCGTGCGCACCCGCACCTACGGGAGCACACCGGACGTAGAGCGGGCCGGCCGCCGGATACGCAAGATCCACGCCTCCCTGACCGCGACCGACGCCGACGGCACCGTGTTCCGCCTCGACGAGCCCGAGCAGCTGCTGTGGGTGCATTGCGCGGAGGTCGACTCCTACGTTGCTATCTGCCGCCGCTGTGGCATGGGCGCCACGCCCGGCCAGCTCGACGCGTTCGTGGACGAGCAGCGCCGTTCGGCGGCGCTGCTCGGGCTCGACCCGGCCAAGGTGCCCGCCTCCGTGGCCGAGCTTGACGCCTACTACGCCGAAGCACGGCAGCGGGCGCAGGCCAGCGGCGAGGCGAAGAAGAGCCTCCTGATGTCCTTCAACCCCCCGGTTCCCCCCGCACTCTTCCCGCTGAAACTAGTGGCCCCCGCCGTGAACGCCCTGGCGTTCGCGACGCTGCCACGCTGGGCTCGCAAACTGTACGGGGCGCCGGGAAGCCCCGTGACCGACATCCTCACCACCGCAGCGCTGAAAGGGCTCTACCACGCCACGCGGGCGGCCCCAGCCCGGCTCCGCTACACCCCTACCGTCCGGCACGCCAGGCAGATCATCCGCGAGTACGAGCGTTACCAGGACGCCGCACCCTGAGCCCTGCGTCCCCTGGAGCCCGCGTGCGTTCGGGTGGCGTGAACATCTGATGAGTCCTATCCGTGATAGTAGAACGAGGGCCGGCGTAAGCCGGTCAGAGCCAGCGCCATGCAAACGCAGGCGTGTGCTGCCAGAGAGGGTTGTTAGCAGTGATTGCCGCCATCGTGATCATATTGGTGATACTTGCCGTGGCCGGCGTGGTCGCGGCGGGCCGTTCGGTGCGGGTGGTGCAGCAGTTCGAGCAGGGCATCGTGTTCCGGTTCGGCAAGATCCAGTCGCCGCCGCGCGGCCCGGGCCTGACGATGATCCGGCCGGTCGGTGACCGGATGCAGAAGGTCAACATGCAGATCGTCGCGATGGCGGTACCGGCCCAGGAGGGCATCACCAGGGACAACGTGACCGTCCGGGTGGACGCGGTGGTCTACTTCCGGGTGGTCGACCCGATTAAGGCCACGGTGAACGTGCAGAACTACCTGTTCGCGGTCTCCCAGCAGGCGCAGACCTCGCTGCGGTCGATCATCGGCCAGTCCGAGATGGACCAGCTGCTGGCCGAGCGGGACTCCGTCAACCGGGAGCTGCGCCGGATCATCGATGAGCCGACCGAGGGCCCGTGGGGGATCCGGGTCGAGCGGGTCGAGATCAAGGACGTCTCGCTGCCCGAGAGCATGAAGCGGTCGATGTCCCGGCAGGCCGAGGCGGAACGGGAACGCCGCGCGCGGATCATCACCGCCGACGGTGAGTACCAGGCGTCCAAGCGGCTGGCCGCCGCCGCCAACGTGATGGCCCGCGACCCGGCCGCGCTGCAGCTGAGGCTGCTGCAGACGGTCGTGGAGGTCGCCTCCGAGCGCAACAGCACACTGGTCATGCCGGTCCCGGTCGAGCTGCTGCGATTCTTCGAAAGGATGACGCCCGCCGCGCCAGCTGCCGGGGCTTCGGCATCACTCGCCGACTTCGGCGACGCCGAGGCGGCCGAGGCGGAGGCCGACGTCGAGGTCCACTCGGCCGCGGCCGGGCCGGGGGCCATACCACCGGTAGAGCCGAGCGCCATACCGCCGGTCGAGACGATCAGCATCCCGCCGGTGCGGGCACCAGAAATCAAAGTTCCCCACAGCACCGCGGACGCCGAGGACGCGCTGCGGCCATAGGCGGCGGGCAGGAGCCCAGCCAGCCGGCGGCCGCGTGCCGCAGAGGCAGGATCGCGGGGGGGCCTCGGGCCTGGGTCACCTCTGTTTCGGCGCGGCGTCAGTGACCCTCGGCCGCAGGACACCGTGCGCAGCCCCGGCCCGCCCGGGTCACCTGCCGGCGCAGCGGGGTGAAGCCCGCTCAGAACCGCGGCTTGGTTTTGTCCGGCGGGTGATTGCTGACAACTGGGGCTGATCTGCTGACAATGGTGGCATGCTCCCGCGAGCGACATGAGTGGCTAACGCGCCGCGGTCAGGACCGCGGCGCGCGACTGCTGACGGAGGGGCGTGCGATGGCGACGGTAGCTGCGACAGGTGATCTGCTGGACGTTACGACGACCGATGCGCTTCAGGAGAAGAAGAAGCTGCGTAAGCACTTCGCTCGTTTCGACATCTTGTTCTTCCTGATTTGCACGCTGGTTGGAGTCGACACGCTCGGAGCGGTCGCGAGCAACGGCCCGGAAGCCTTCACTTGGCTGATCTTCCTGGCCATCTTGTTCTTCGTCCCGTATGCGCTGCTGACCGCGGAGCTCGGGTCGGCGTTCCCGGAGGAGGGTGGCCCCTACATCTGGACCAGGCTCGCCTTCGGGCGCAGGGTCGCGGCAGTAAACTCGCTGATCTACTGGATATCGAACCCGATCTGGGTCGGCGGGACGCTCGGCATCACCGCACTGACGACCATCGAGGTGTTTTTCAACCAGGGCAACTCCTTGGCGGGTCCCAAGATCCTGGGCGGCGCGACGCTCTTGGACGTACTGTTCGTTCTGGCATTCATATGGTTCACCGTGATCGCCGCGATCATCTCCTTCAGCGTGGGGAAGTGGGTGCCGACGATCGGGGCGTTCATGCGGTCGGTGCTGCTCGGCTTCTTCACGATCTCGGTCGTGATCTACGCGATCAAGAACGGGATCCATAACACGTTCGGCGGCCACGCGTTTCTGCCGAGCTACGCGATCTTCATCGCGGCGGTCCCGGTGCTGATCTTCAACTACGTCGGCTTTGAGCTGCCGAACGCGGCGGGTGAGGAGATGAAGAACCCGCAGCGCGACGTTCCGGTCGGGGTAGCCCGGTCGGCCGTGGGGACCGTGCTGCTGTACGGGCTGCCGATCCTGGCGATCCTGCTGCTGCTGCCGAAAGGGCAGGTGACCGGGCTGACCGGCTTCATTGCCGCGATCAAGTCGGTGTTCACGGTGTATGGCGGCCACATCGCGGCGAACGGCACGCCGGTCCTGACCGGGGCGGGCTTGGCGCTGGGCTACGTGATAGCGGTCGCGTTCGTCCTGGCGCTGCTGACCAGCGGGACCACCTGGATCATGGGTGCGGACCGGGCGCAGGCCATGGCCGCGCTGGACGGCGCGGCGCCGCGGTTCATGGGCCGGTTCTCCGCCCGGTTCGGCACGCCCATCGCAGTGAACCTGTGCTCTGGAGTAACTTCCACCGCGGTCATGGTGCTCGCCTTCGCCATCACCGGGGGAAACGCGCTGAAGTACTTCACCGTGGTGCTCGGGCTGGTCATCTCGACCACGACGATCTCTTACATCGTCATCTTCCCGGCGCTGATCAAGCTCCGGAAGTCTCACCCGCACGTCGAGCGCCCGTACCGGATACCAGGCGGAATGCCGATGGCCTGGATCGTCGGCGGGCTATGCACGTTCTGGGCAGTCATCGCGTCGATCGTGCTCATCTACCCTGGCTTCGGGACGAACTGGTTCGGCCAGCACGGCAATCCCGATAACTCGCTGCCCGCCGGGTTTACCCGCAGCCAGTTCGAGATATCGCAGGCCATCCCGCTGGCGATCTTGCTGGTGATCGGGATCCTGTTCTACCTGGCCGGGGCACCGACCAGGCGTCACGCCGTCACGGTCTCCATCGCCCAGGAGATGGGGATCGGCCCGGCGCCCAGTGCCTCCCCCACCGCGGGCAGCGCCGACCCGACTACGGGAACAGGCGCCACCACCTGAGCTAACTGACAGGGCGGGCAGCCGAGTTCCAGTTGGCTGTAGGTCTTGTCAAGCAGGTTGCAGTGCAGGGTGGCCGGCCCCGTGGTGTGACGAGGCTGTTTGTGATTTTGTACGCCTGGGGTGGTGGGTCACCTTGAGCGGCGACGGGGGGATGAGCATCGTAGCCGTGTGCTCGGCGCAGCACGGCGGCGATGACCCGCACAGACGCACTACCCGCGGCTTGCCGGTATCGCCCGCCGGGCAGCGGTCGTGCACCCATCGGTGATAGCCGATGTGCCCGAACACCAAACCCAGCCATGGGCTGTGTCGGGTGGCCGGACCTGAGCCGCCGATCCCTTGACCCGACCGGTCAGCCTCCGGCCCCGCAACGACACAATGCTCGAAATTTTTTTCCAGAAATCATGATAATGTTTCGGGCGTGGGTAGCTGGAGTTTCGTGAGTAACCACGACCGTGTGCTGCTGTTTCTCGCGGACGACCCGGGGATGCGACTGCATGACATCGCCGCCCGCCTTCGCATCACCGAGCGAAGCGCCCACAGCATCGTGACTGACCTGACAGCGGCCGGCTACATCAGCAAGCACAAGGATGGCCGCCGCGACCGCTACCAGATCGTGGCGCACCAGCCGCTTCCAGAGCCCATTACCCGCGAGAAGACCTTCCGGGAAGTTCTTGCCCTGCTCCCGGGCACAGACGCTGGCCAGCCACCAGCGGAAAGGGGACATCGCTGAGCACGCCGCTTCGCGGCGTGCATGCGTTTCCGGACACGTCAGCCATCAGGCAGCCTGTTCCGCCTCAACCTGATCGGGGAGCCATGGACTCCGGAATTGCGGTCAATCCCAGCCTGGATATTTCCACCCGGACCGTGGACGGCATGACCATCGCCGAACTGGCTGGCGAACTCGATGTTGCCAGCGCCCCCGCCCTGCGGGAGCAGCTCCTGAGCTTGCTCCGGCCTGGCTCCAGCCGGCTTTCTATCGACCTGTCCAAGGTGAGCCTTTGTGACGCCAGCGGGCTCGCGGTGCTGGTCGGCATCAGTCGCCGGGCCCGGCTACTAGGCGGATTCTTGCGCTTGGCAGCCGTCTCGCCGCAGGCCGACCAGGTACTGCATGTCACCGGGCTCCACCGGCACCTCCCCATATCCCCGCTGTCCACGCAACCGCAGCCGGCACCGCTCACGGGCCCTGGAGTTCTTTGACGGTAAGGGTGTCGGCGGTCTGCGGGGTACCTGGATTGGTGGCCGCTACGTTCATTTCGGCCCAGGCGGTCTCTGTCGGGGTATCGGGGGGGACCACCAGCAACGCGATCGGTTCCCGGCCGCCGGCAGAGGTCACGCTGACGGTATGGCGGGGAATGGTAGTGAACCAGACGACCCGGACAAAGTGGCTGCCGTCGGCGGTGAGCTGGTGCGGGATTTCGTCCCATTCGTCGTGGTGGATGGCCAGCCGCTGCACCCTCACGCCAGGGCGAGCGTCCAGCGCCGCGATCAGGGCAGGCAGTTCGGTGAGTGCGTTCCGGGAGCGTGGCCACCATCCTCCGTCGGTCGCGCCATGCCGGGGGAGCGCGGGGTCAAACATGACTCGCGCCGGTGGCAGCCCGGTGGGGATCACCGAAGGTGCACCGGCAGGGGCACGTGGCGATGTGTTGGCGGTCGTGACGTTACCGTGCGGGATCATGCGCGGCCGGTCCGGCATGGGCCGACTCACGGCTGAGGCCCGGGCTCAGGGCGTCCCGGGCCGGTATCCCGGTCCCGGTGGGTGTCACTGGCGTGGGCAGGTGCGTGGCCAGCAGTGCTGGTCCGGCGTATGGTGCGTCGCAACTGGGTGATCCGTGCGGTTCCTGCGGCCGCCATCACCAGCGCGCCTGCAATGGCTGCGACCAGCAAGGCGACGGCAAGGGACACACTGGCGTGCGCCCCGAGGAAGGTGACGTGCACGGCGTGGGCGTTCTGGACGATGAAAATCACCAGCAGGATGAGGACGACGATGCCAGCGAGCAGCCCCATCCGGATGCTGGCGATCCGGGTGGGCTGTCGCCGGGCGGGAGATGCCGGCGGGGGCCTGGCGGAGCCGTTGGCTGAGGGGCGCAGCGGGGCCCGGATGCTTTCATAGCGTGGTGCTGCCGGTTCGGGCATGCCATTTCTTCTCTCGCTCGCCGTGCGGTGTGCTGGGGCGGCCGCTACAGACCTGGCCGGGTGGCCGGGTTTGTGCGGACGCTCGCCGGTGCCGGGGCAGGAGAGCGCATTCGCGCGGCCGTTGCGCCTCGGTGCCTAGCCTCAGCCTACGGAAGCAAAGGACAACTAGCAATAATTTTCTAGTTTTCTGCTGCTAACATCCGAGGATGGGAAGCTGGCCAACCACGCCCGGGGGTGGTTCCTTACAGCGGCTCGGTGGCCCAGCGCCAGCCGTGCTCATCCCAAACCGGGCGGACCACGGCCGCCTGGGCCGCGTCAGACAGCTGGGCCACGACCCGGACCAGCTGGCGGTGAAAGTCATCGGGGGTGTGTTTGCCCTCATGCGAGGCGATCGTCACCAGCGTCACCGCTGATCCCTCGCCGCTGCTCAGGCGGACCGTGACGGTGCCGGTGTAGTCACGGCCGACCGCCACGATGGCCTCGGCCCGGACGAGGTCGCTGCCATCTTCCTTGGCCACCCATACCTCAGGTGCGGCCATGCGCCCCACCTCCCAGCTCGCTTTCCATAGCACCTCCACAGTGGCATACCTGCGCTGGCGGGCCCACCGTGAGGCAGGCGGGATCCAGCACGCGAAGGGCGGCGCGCAGCCGCGCCCGCTCAGTACTCGAGCTCAGGACGCAGTGAGCCGACGGTGCGCAGGTGCCGCAGGACTTCTGCGTAGGAGGCGAAGAACCCACTGTCGCGGTAGGCCACGCCATGCTGCGCGCAGAACGCACGCACAGGCTCCTGGGCATGCCGCAAGCTGGGCAGTGGCATGGAGGGGAACAGATGATGCTCGATGTGGTAGTTGAGGCCGCCAAGCGCGAGGTCGGTGAGCCACCCCCCACGGATGTTTCGGGACGTGATGACCTGGCGGCGGAGGAAATCGGACTTCTCATCCTCGCCCAGCACTGGCATGCCCTTGTGGTTGGGCGCGAACGAGCATCTCAGGTAGACACCGAACAAGCCCTACTGGAGAAGCACGAAGGCCACCGCCTGTAGCGGGCAGATGCCACTAGGAGCGCCCGAGCAGGAAGAACGCGGCCCACCCGGCGGCCAGCAGGAGCAGGTTGACGGCAATCTTGATGCTGTAATACCCGGGACGCCTACGCAGCAGCCCGGCCGCCCGCACGCTGCGGGAAAGTAGGCGAACAGGCGGCAGGCCCGCGCGTTCCCGCGCGGGGCCTGCCGCCTGCATCCGGTCAGACTGTGTGGACCTGCTCCGCCTGAAGGCCCTTTGGACCCTGGCGGGCGGTGTACTCCACCTTCTGGTTCTCTTCCAGAGTGCGGTAGCCGCCCATGTCGATCGCCGAGTGGTGCACGAAGACGTCGGCGGTGCCGTCGTCGGGGGCGATGAAACCGAATCCCTTATCGGGGTTGAACCACTTCACAGTTCCCTGTGCCATCTGCTTGTCTCCTAAGACGAGCCCAGATCCGTGCCCTTCGCACGGATCAGCTGCTGGTTGCCCGCCACTGGAGGCAGAATTCCACAGCCAGACGGCTAGACGCCCATTGTCGAAATGCGGGCGTCTTCACGGTCGCAAACGTCGACAACAACTCTCCGCTTAACGCCATCTTAGGGCTGGTGTATTCCCGCAAACCTGGTGTCCTTCCTGGCATCCAGGCCAGGGGAGCGCGGCGGGCTACGTCTCTACCGCCTGCGGCGCCCCCGGTAGCTGGCGGACATGGCCACCGCGCCGCGTCCGGTAGCTGGGCCGGCAGTCAGCGTCGCCGCGGCGGCAAGCGGTTCGGTCGCCGCCGCCCGGGCGGCGGGCGGGCCGGCGATGGAACGCAGCAGCGCGGAGCCGGGATTGACGGTCGCGGCCAGAGGGCTCACGCCCGCACGGCGCATCAGCTTGCGCACGTCGGCGGCCTGGGCTGGGCTCTGCACGGTGATGACCACACCGTCGGCGCCGGCCCGGGCGGTCCGGCCGGACCGGTGCAGGTAGGCCTTGTGCTCGGCGGGTGGGTCCGCATGGATCACCAGGCCGATGCCATCCACGTGGATCCCTCGGGCAGCGATGTCGGTGGCCACCAGGACGCGGGCCACGCCGGAGGCAAACGATGCCAGGTTCCGCTCCCGGACACTCTGGCCGAGGTCGCCGTGCAACTCCACCACGGATACGCCTGCCCTGGCCAGCTGACGGGTGAGCTTCTGCGCGCCGTGCTTGGTCCGGGTGAACACCAGCGACCGGTGGCGGCCGCCCGCCAGCGCGGTGACCACGCCCACCCGGTCCGCCGGCGCGACGGTGAGCAGGTGATGGACCATGGCGCCGGGAGCGACGGTGGCTGAGTCCACCGCGTGTGCTGCCGGGTCGCTGAGGAACCGGCGCACCAGCACGTCCACCGCGTTGTCCAGCGTGGCGGAGAACAGCATCCGCTGGCTCTCCCGTGGGGTGGCCTCCATCAGTCGCCGCACCACCGGCAGGAAGCCGAGGTCAGCCATCTGGTCTGCCTCGTCCAGCACGCTGATTTCCACGTCGCCCAGGTGGCAGTGCCCCTGCTCGATGAGGTCGGCCAGCCGCCCGGGACAGGCCACGATGATGTCCACCCGGTTGCGCAGGGCCATTACCTGCGCATTCTGCCCGGTACCGCCGAAAATGGTAGCCACCGTCAGATCCATCGCCTGGGCCAGCGGCGTGAGCACGGCCTGGACCTGGCTGGCCAGCTCCCGGGTGGGCACCAGGACCAGGCCACGCGGGCGGCCCGCGCTGGTGAAGCCGTCCGCCAGCCCGGCGACCAGTGGGATTGAGAACGCGAGCGTCTTGCCGGAACCGGTCCGGCCGCGGCCCAGGATGTCCCGCCCGGCCAAGGCATCCGGCAGCGCCGCCGCCTGGATCGGGAACGGCACGGTGAGTCCGGCTCTGGCCAGCGCGCCAACCAGCGGCCCGGGTACGCCCAGTTCGGCGAAGCTCGCGTGCAGTGTGGCCACCCCGGCCATGGCAGAGGCGGGACCGGCTTCCCGCGCCCGGTCGTGTGGGGCCCGCGCGGACTGCGCCAGCCGGGAGGGCATGGCGGCCCGGGCTGAGGAACTCGGCTTCGCCCGGCCGCGGCGACGCCGACGGGCATGCGAAATTTCGGTGGACGTAATGGTCACAAGGAATCTCTTTCGGATCTGGGTGGCCGCATTTCGGAGGCCACCACGTCAGATCCGTGGAAACCAGCTCACTCACCGAGCGAGGTACGACCGGCGCGCCTTGATGACGCCGCCTCACGATGTGCCGTGTACCGATAGCGTACCGCACACCATGGCAAGGGCACGCAGCTGGACTGCCCGCCGGCGACAGCGGCGCGCACCCACTGACCGAGTTCCTGCTCCCACCTTTGAAAATCACTCACAAAACTAGAAAGATATTGCTAGTTTCTAACTACTTGTGTAAATTTGAAAGCGGGCGCCGGGGGGAGCGCACGCCAACGGCGGACAACTCCCCCCGGGGTCGCCGAAGGGAGCAGGCCATGTCCCCCACTCGCTTGGCCGTCATCGGCGTGGTTCTGATGTCGCTCGCAGTGCCGGGCATCCGGGGGACGCTGATGGTACTGGATGCGCGCCGCAGGGCTGGGTCGCCGCCGCCCCGGACGCAGGAGCGGTGACGTCATGAACGTCCCGCTCTGCATGACGTTGCGGCCGCCGACTGGCTGGCCCTGACGTGGCTCGACAACGGCGGCGCGCCAGCGGCGGTGACGTCCGTGATTCGGCAAGGCAACGCCGAGATCGCCCGCATCCCGGCGAGCGCCAGGCGACGGGCCCGGTGTCAAGCGACGGCACGGCTGACCCACGGACTCCAGGCCCGCCGACCGCCTGCGGAGGTGGCCGTGCGGGCGGAGCCCTGCGCGGGCGCCGACCCATCAGCCGGCGCCCCCTACTTCGGCGAGCGACGGGGCCGCGGTTAGGAACAGCCGAAAGTGAGTGCCCAGGAAGCTGATGTTTACGGCTGGACGGCGCCTGGACCTCTCCGGCCGGGACCGTCAAGCCCACAGCACCGGGTCTGGTCACTCCACGACCGTTCGCGCCGCTGGCTGCCAGGCCTCAGCGCTACTCCGTGTCCGGCTAGCCCGGAAACCCCGGGCGGCTGGAGTCAGCGTGATGGACCCGGCGGATCCGCAGGGTCCGGCACGGGGCGAGGATGCTGAGAGGATGCGCGAGCGGTTGGTCAAGGTCTCGGCGTGGATCGCCGCCGCCCATGCTGGTGACGCGCCCGTGTCGATTGCGGCGCTGTGCCGTGCCGCGGTGGTGAGGCTCGGGGTGGATGGCGCGAGCGTGACGGCGGTGAGCGGTCCGGTGGCACGCGAGCCGGTGTTTGCTTCGGATGAGGTCAGTGCCCGGCTGGAGGAGTTTCAGTTCACCACGGGAGAGGGACCGGGCGCGGATGATTTCAGGCTGGGGTCGCCAATGCTGATCCCGGAGCTGGATTCGGTGGCGGGGCGATGGCCGGGATTCGTGTCGGCGGCCATGGCGGCCGGCGCCCGGGCGATGTTCTCGTTCCCGCTGCAAGCTGGTGCGATCCAAGGGGGGGTCCTCTCGCTGTACCGGGCGCGGCCTGGCCCGCTGGGAGCGGAGGAACTGGCTGATGCGCTGGTGTTCGCCGATATTGCGCTGCAGTTGCTGCTCGATGTTTCTTCCGGGATCATCGGGTCCCCGGGCTACCAGCCCCTGGATGGCGTGCCGGGGGCGCGGGCCGAGGTTCATCAGGCCACGGGGATGATATCGGTGCAGCTTGACGTGAGTCTTGAGGAGGCGTTCGTGCGGCTGCGGGCACACGCGTTCGCCAGTGGCGCTGCGCTGGGTGATGTCGCCGGGGACGTGGTGCGCCGTCGGCTGCGTTTCGGCCCTTGAATTGCGCCGGTCTCAGGGCGCTGACTCAGCGTTAGGCGAGGCAGCACACTGGGCGGAGCAGCGGCGAGGGTTCTAAGCTCGGGGCTATGGTGACTTCGGTCGATGAGCGCCTGGCGCAGACGTTCGTGGAACTGGCGGACACCCTGGTGGCCGGCTTTGACCTGATGGAGTTCCTACACACGCTCACCGAACGGTGCGTGGAACTGTTGGAGGTGGACGCTGCTGGGCTGCTTTTGGCCGATGGCCGCGGCGCGCTGCGGCTGGTGGCCGCGTCAACCGAGCAGGCCCGGGTGGCGGAGCTGTTTCAGATTCAAAACGATGAAGGCCCCTGCGTGGACTGCTTCCACAGCGGGCAGGCCGTCATCATTGGCGATATCAGCGCCGGTGACGTGGCCACACGGTGGCCACGGTTCGCCCCTGCCGCGCTCCAGATGGGATTTGCCGGGGTGCATGCCATCCCGATGCGGCTGCGCGATCAGGTCATCGGCACCCTGAACCTGTTCCGCCGCGCGCCTCACGGCCTGGACCAGCAGGTGGCGCGGGCGGCCAGGGCGCTGGTGGATGTGGCCACCATCGGGATACTGCAGGAACGAGCGATACGCCAGCAGGAGCTTGTCGCCGCGCAGTTGCAGGCCGCGCTGCACAGCCGAGTCATGATCGAGCAGGCCAAGGGAGTCCTGGCCGAACGGCATCACGTGACCCCTGATCAGGCGTTCCTCATACTGCGGCGGTACGCGCGCAACCACAACCGCCCGCTCACCGCACTGGCCGGGGACGTCATCCACGGGACCGTAGACATCATCCCTGACAGCCAGGCCACCACCCGGCCGACACCACACGACGAGCCGGGGAATTCGCCGGGGCCTGGGACAGCATCTGGCGCGCGTTCGTAGGGATTCGGACGCCGGTCGGCTCCTCTTTGGTCTGTTAGCCAGGGGCCTGCGCCTTGCGGCCGCCCCGCCGTCGTGGCCCAGGCTGTCGCAGGAGTGTGGGCGCATGCTGCCACATGAGGTAGGCGGCGGCGCCGAGTGGAATAGGAGGTAGGTAGGTGACGGCCCGGTACAGCAGCACGGCGGCGGTCACCTGCGCGCCGGCGCTAGGCCCGGCGCCGACGGCCAGGGTGCTGACCAGGCCGAGTTCGGTGATACCCAGACCGCCGGGGGTGATGGGCAGGGCGGTCAGCAGCCGGACGAACGCGAATGCCGCGAGAGAGGTCTGCCAGGGCACCTGCGCCTGGGACAGACCGGCGCCGCGCAGGCACACGAGCAGGACCAGCCACAAGATCAGGTGGCTCGCCACGGTGGTGACGGTGATCCACCAGCCCCGGGCGGCGATCAGGGCGGCGGCCCGGTGGCGGAACCCGAGCAGCGATCCCGGGAGGTCGCCGGGTGGTTGCCGGCGCACCAGCCGGCACATGATCGCGAGCACGCGCTGCAGCGCGCCGCCCGCGCGGAGCGCGAAGGACTCGCTGCGCACCAGCAGCCCCAGCCCGGCCGCTACGGTGGCGAGCACCGCCAGGCCCACGGCCGCGGCGGCGATCAGGAGGGCATCGGGCCGGGTGGCCGTCAGCAAGACCAGCAGGGCGAGGGCCGGCAGGCCCAGTCGGGCCAGCACATTCCACGTTCCTGACACCAGGGTGTAGAGCACGTAGTCCGCCGTGCTGACGCCCCAGCCGGACAGCATTGCCCAGCTGACCCCCATGCCGAGGGCACCGCCGGCCGGCAGCGTGTTCGCCACCGCGTTGGAGCCAAGGTTGACCACCGCCGCTTCGCGCAGCCGTATCGACGGCAGCACCGCACAGATCATGAACCAGTACGAGGCCATGCTGGCGGCGGCCGTGACGCCGACGAGCAGCGCCTGCGGCCAGCCCATCCCGTCCAGGCTGGCCCACACGCTGCGATAGGACGCGAACCGTGGCAGGGCGAACCCGAATACTGCCGCGACCAGAGCCACCGAAACCACGGTGCGAAGGATCTTACGGCGGTGCAGACGGGCGATGGTGATCCCCGCAGCTGAGGAGGTCATCAGCCAGCGTCGGGCGATGGCCGGCTCATCGGGGCACCAGACTTGCGGGCCGTTCTTCGATTGGCGCGGGGATACTGCCGCCGGTGAGCACATGTGCGGCGGGTATCGCCCGCGCCCGCCTGCGCTGCTCAAGCCGGGCAGGGGCTGGCCACCGCACGCCGCTGACCCACCCGAGGCGCTCGAACCCGCGGATCAGTTCGGCTGACAGGTCGACCTGGCCGCGGTCGACGCCGTGCCGGGCACAGGCCGGATCGGAGTGGTGCATGTTGTGCCAGCTCTCACCCAACGACAGCAACGCCAGCGGCCACAAATTGGTGGCCCGGTCGTGGCGGCGGGTGGTGAAGGGCCGGCTGCCGAGCAGGTGGCACAGGGAGTTAACACTCCAGGTGACGTGCTGCAGCAGGAAAACGCGAACGAGCCCGGCCCACACCAGCGCCAGCAGGGCAGCCAGCCAGGTGCCGCCAAGCGCCCACCCCGCAGCGAACGGCAGAGCCAGCGACACAGCACACAACGTGGGGAAAGCCCGCGACACCCGCCGCATCGACCGGCACGCCAGCATGTCGGGTGCATAACGCTGCTGCGGTGTTGGATCGTTGCCGAACAGCCACCCCACATGGGCGTGCAGCAGCCCCCGCACCTGCCCGGCCAGCCCGGTGCCATACCGGTAGGGCGAGTGCGGGTCGCCCGGACGGTCGGTGAACGCGTGGTGGCGCCGGTGGGTGGCGACCCAGCCGATCACGTCGCCCTCGAAGGCCATCGACCCGGCGATCGCAAGGGCAACCCGCAGCGCTGGCCGGGCGGTAAAGCTCCGGTGAGTCAGGCACCGGTGGAAGCCCACCGTCACACCGAAGCCGGTCACCAGGTAGAACAACACCGCCAGGCCCAAGTCGGCCCAACCGACACCGCGGCCCCACAGCAGCCAGATAGCGGCGATCAGCCCGGCGAACGGGATTACCACGATCAGGCCGGTCGCCGTCACCTGCCCGGTCCGCTGCGCCCCGGTCCGGACAGGGGCGCTGGCAGCCGGGAAGGGCCCGGCGCCGTCATAGGGTGCGCTCGTAGTACCTACGGTCACGATCTTCACTCCGCATCGCTGGATAGGACAACGCAGCGAAACGGATCTCGAGACCGGCGTATGGTCTAGACCTGATCGGAAAGTCGTTCAGGCTGCCTGGACTGCAGTGTATCCCCCGGGCACTAACTCCGGCCGGAGCGCGCGGACCTCTCCCGAGGACGCACATCCTGGCGGCCCGCCAGGATCCGCGGCATCGCGGGCCGGGCGTGGTGCAGGAGGTCACCGCGCCGGGGCCCACGGGGGCACCCGGGCAGGAGACATGTTCCGCCAGCAGGTCAAGACGACCGCCAGCGGCCATGCCGCCTGCGCCTCGGTCAGCACCCGCTCGGCTAGGCCGACCTGTCCCCCCCGCGCCATCAGCTCCGCGGCGAACCATACAAGCAGGGCGAGCAGCGCCCCGGCCGCAATGGCCGAAACAGCCGGCCGCAGTCCGCTCGGCACCGAAGATCCACGCCTCAGGCCGCCAAGCGGCCAGACTGTCAGGGCTATGAAGCCGGTCGCTGCCCAGAACGCATGCGCCGGAGAGCCGCCCCTCGCAGGCTCGGGGGTCGCCGCGACCAGTACGCCGGCTATACCACCAGCGATCAGGATGAGCCGCCCGGTGACGGCGGCCGGCCTCAGCGCCAGGCCCGTTACGACATCGCAGACGCCCACCACCAGCAGCACGAGCGTCATTACCCACCGGTCGGCGGCACCATCGGCCGCCAGGGCGCTGATGGTGCTGGCTACCGCGTTGACGGAGCGCGGCTGCAGCCCGGCTGCAACGGTCCATCCGCCGACCAGAAGCACGGGAGCGGTGGCCGAAGAAACCACACCCCACCAGGGCACCACCAGCACGACCACCACCATAGGCGCCCATTCGCCCGGGCCAAGGCCGCCGGCGAGATCTTCGGCTCGCTCGCGCCTTCTTGTCAGCGAATTAGCGACGCGAAATACTAGCAATTTTTTTCCAGCAACCCTGGTAGTCTCTCAGGCATGAGCAGCTGCGGTTTCCCCGGTAGGCCATGGTCGTGAGCCGTTCTGTTTCAATCAGATCGGAGACCGAATCATGAACTCCGGAACCACGTCCAACCCCGGCCTGGGCCTTGCCGCCCGGACTGCGGGCGGCATCACCATCGCCGAGCTGACCGGCGAACTCGACATTGCCAGCGCACCGGCCCTGCGCGACCAACTTCTCAGTTTGCTCCGGCCGGGCTCCAGCCGGCTTGTTATCGACCTGTCCAGGGTGAGCTTTTGTGACGCCAGCGGGCTCGCCGTGCTGGTCAACACCGCGCGCCGCGCCAGGCTGCTCGGCGGTTTCCTGCGCTTGGCCGCGGTTTCGCCGCAGGTCGGCCAGGTGCTGAACATCACCGGGCTCAACCGGCACCTCGCGAACTTCCTCAGTGTCCAGGCCGCGGTAACCGGAGCGCAGACCGCCCAGCACCGCAAGTCAGGCGCGGCCGCACGCGGGCGGGCTGCCAGGGCGCACCCCTTGCCCGCGAACAGGCGTACGGGGCCACCTCCGGTCCCGGCCGACGCCGGTTAACTGCGCGGGGCGGTCGCCGCCCTGCTAGCCTGCGCCGACGCTTGGCACGATGCAGATCCCAGACGCCGGTTCACCCCGGCCTTGCGCGCGATGGACCGCGCCCGCGATGGCGCCGACGACACCGCCCTGAACACGGCGGCACGATCCCTGCCGTCTGCCCTCGCCCGCCATCCCCTCACCCCCTCCCCGGCGGTGGCCGCAACCGCAACCCGCCTGCGCCGGGTCCTCAATCGCGCGCCCCGGCTTACCCCCACCTGACAGGGGGCAGACCCACAAGCCACGGCAGCGGCGGAAGAACCTTGCCCGGGCATGCGCCACCGGCCCGCCCGGCACCGCTTGAGGAGATGGATATGGGCGAAGGTGCAGCCCCGGTCCGTCACGGCGGTGCGTCGTCGCCGCCGAGGAGGGCCAGAACCTCGCCCAAGGTGCGCTCCTGGCTGGAGGGCTCTGGCAGCGGTAGATGCGCCTGGATCTCGTAGCGGTTGCGGCGGCCGTCTTTTTGCTTGACGATGTAGCCCGCCTGGGCCAGGTCGGTGACGATGCCGTAGGCGGTGCGCTCGGTGATGTCGAGCCTGGCCGCGATGTCGCGCAGGCGGACCCCCGGGTCGTGTGCGATGCACAGCAGAACCCGGGCGTGGTTGGTCAGGAAGGTCCAGCTTGGGGCAGCCAACTATCCCATCCAATTCTGGAAGTCATTTGCTAGTGTTATACAACTAGCGTAGCGTCGCAGGCAAGACATCGGCCCTCAGCCGCCGACGGCGGCCAGCTACCCGGGGTTACCGAAGGTGCTCATGTCCATGGCCGGCTAAGCACGATCGGCCCTGCACATGGCCACGATGCTGCCTCGTACGGCTGAGGCCACCGGTGTCCCTCGCGCGCGCTGGGTCAGGTGGGAATGATCATGCCGTGCTTCGTTCCCAATCTGGTCCATGGCCGCAGCGCGGCGTTCGGGCCTCGCGCCACACCGGCCAGCCGCGATCCTTCCAGACCAAGTCACCCCCATCGAGCCGACGGGGGCAGGAGAGTCATGCCGGCAGACGGCATCACGCTGAGCGATGGGAAAGGTCACGAGAGAGCGCGCCGACTCGCGCTATGCTCGCCTGCCTCTGCTTGGTGCGGACGTTGTCGCGCCGTGCGAAAAGGTGACTCTGCATCCCCCAGAGTTCTCATACATCGTGATCACAGACGCGGCCGCGATCGGGCACGTGGTGGCACTAGGCGGCTGGGCTGAGCGCGGGCAGTGGCAGGAGGCTCCTGTTCGCCCGGCGGCGGGTCGTCGGGCGGCGCGGCTGGCCGGATACTGGCAGCGACCGTAGCGTGCAAGGCAGGAGGGATGGCTGATGGACCAGCGACCGGCGTCGGCTGAAACGTTGGCGGCCCAGGGGCTGGGTGAGGCGGATCCGGTATCGGGTGCGCTGGCTCCGGTGATCAACCTGTCCACGAACTACGAGCAGCAGCTGGATGGCTCCTACCCGCAGGGCCGGGTCTATACCCGGGCTGACAACCCGACCTGCGAGCATGCCGAGCGGCTGCTGGCCGCGCTGGAGGGCAGCAGTTGTGCGTGCGCGCTGTTCGGCTCGGGGATGGCGGCGGCGACGGCGGTGTTCCAGTCGCTGCTGCCCGGTGATCATGTGCTGGTTTCCCGGGTGCTGTACTGGGGGGTGCGCAAGTGGCTGGCCGAGTTCGCGCTCACCTGGGGCTTGGACGTCGAGTTCGCCGATACTGGCGACCTTGACGCGCTGGCGGCGGCGATGCGCCCGGGCCGCACGCGGCTGCTGTGGGTGGAGACCCCCGCGAATCCGATGTGGGAGATCACCGACCTGGCGGCGGTGTCCGAGCTGGCGCACTCGGCGGGGGCCCGGGTGGCGGTGGACAACACCGTCGCCACCCCGGTGCTGACCCGCCCCTTCGAGTACTGTGCCGACCTGGTGGTGCATTCGGCCAGCAAGTACCTCAACGGGCACGGCGACGTGCTGGCCGGTGCGGTGTTGGCATCCCGCCGGGATCCGTTCTGGGAACGGGTCCGGTCCTGGCGGCGTAACGCCGGCGCGATGCCCGGCCCGTTCGAGGCCTGGCTGCTGCAACGCGGCATGCGCACCCTGTTTTTGCGGGTGCGCCGGGCGTCGCAGACCGCGCTGGAACTGGCCACCCATTTCGCCGGGCACCCCGCGCTCAGCGCTGTGCTCTATCCCGGGCTGCCCGATCATCCGGGTCACCAGATCGCGGCCCGGCAGATGCGCGGCGGGTTCGGCGGGATGCTGTCCATCCGGCTGGCAGGCGGGGCCGGGCAGGCGGAGGCGGTGCTGCGCGAGGTGCGGGTGTTCAAGCGGGCCACCTCGCTAGGTGGGGTGGAGAGCCTGATCGAGCACCGGCGCAGCAGTGAGGGGCCGTCCTCGCCGGTACCTGATGATCTGCTCCGCCTCTCTGTCGGTATTGAGGATCCGGTGGACCTGATCGCTGACCTCGATGCGGCGCTTGCTGCCGCGACCCGCAGCCCGGCCACGGCCCCGGCGGGAGGAGCGCCCGGCGGGGAGGGTGGCCGGTGACGGGGCTGGCGGCCAGGGTAACGGCCGCGCTGGAGCGCAGCGTCCTGCCATCGGTGATCGCCCGCGGCGGTGCCGTCCGCGTCGCCGCGGCCGCAGATGGCGTCGTCACCTTGGAGGTGACCGGATCGCCCGGGGCGGTGTTCCCAATGGCCTCACGGATCGAGGCGCAGCTGCGTGTTGCCGTCCCCGGGATCACGGCCGTCCGGCTCGTCGTCCCGGGGGAGGCCGGGTCGCCGCCGGGGCCTGCCGTCGATCTTGCCGAGGCCGCCCGCCGCATCCTGGATGGCGAGGTCAACCCGGTGATCGCGGCGCACCGCGGCCACGTGACCGTTGACGGCGTGGCGGGCGGCTGGATCCGGATCCGGCTCGAAGGCGGCTGCCAGGGCTGCAGCCTGGCGGAGGTGACCGTTCGCCAGGGCATCGAGCCGCTGCTGCGCTCCCGCCTGCCCGCCATGACCGGCCTGGCCGACGTGACCGACCATGAGGGGGGAACCGAGCCGTTCTTCTCCCCGGAGAAACGATGACCGCGCTCACCAGGGGGGCCGGGACAGGGCCGCGGGTGCTGCTGCTGGTGCCCGCCCGCACCTACCGCGCGGCCGATTTCCTGCTGGCGGCCGCGCGGATGGGGCTGGATGTGGTGATCGGCAGCGACGGCGCGCTGCCCGTAGGCGGCCGCCCGGTCATCCCGGTGAACCCGCGCGACCTGGACGGCAGCGCCCGCCGGCTCCTGGCCCGCGCTGGGCCGGTCGCCGCCGTCGTCGCCGCGGACACCCCGATGCTCGTGCTGGCGGCTCTGGTGGGCGAGAGGATGGGGCTACCGCACAACCCGGTCGAGGCGGTGCTGAACGCCACCGATAAGGCCCGGCAGCGGCAGCAGTGGGCAGCCGCCGACGTGGCCCAGCCGTCATTTCGGGCCGTGCCCGCCGCATCCACCCAGGACTCCATCCGCCGGGCTGTCATGGAGGTCGGGCTGCCGTGCGTGGTCAAGGCGGTCTCGCTCGCCGCCAGCCAGGGCATCCTGCGCGCCGACGACCCGGCCGCCGCCGTGGCCGCGGCCGGGCGGATCCGGCATGTCCTGGCCGCCGCCGGGCGCGGTGATCAGGAACCCCTGCTGGTCGAGGCATACCTGCCCGGCCCGGAGCTGAGCATCGACGGTCTGCTGGCCGGAGGCGACCTCACGGTCACCGCCATCTTCGACAAGCCCGCCACCCCCAGCGGGCCCACCTTCGAGGAAACCCTGCTGCTCACCCCCTCCCAGCTGCCCGGCCCGGTCCTCGCCGCGGCCATCACCACCGCCGGGCAGGCCGCCCGCGCACTCGGGCTCACCAGCGGCCCCATCCACGCCGAACTGCGCATCAATGAGCGCGGCAGCCCGCCAGGGCCCGCCATGCTCGAACTCGCGGCGCGCTCCATCGGCGGCCTGTGCTCCCGCGCCCTGCGGTTCCCCGGCGGCACCACCCTGGAAGAACTGGTGCTGGCCAACGCGCTCGGCCAGCCTGCCCCAGCTACCGGCCATGACCCGGCCCGGCCCTGCGGCGTGGTCATGCTCCCCGTGCCGTATTCCGGCGTGCTGCGTGCCGTCAAGGGCCGCGACCACGCCGCCGCGGTGCCGGGGATCACCGGCGTGACGATCACCATCCCCATCGGCCAGCGAGTTCTCCCGCTCCCCGAGGGCGACCGGTACCTGGGTTTCATCTTCGCCGAAGCCGGCACGCACGGCGAGGTCGAGCAGGCGCTCACCGCCGCCCGCAGCCAGTTGCGCGTAGAGATCGGGTGACCCCGGGTCAGGTGAGGTGTCTCCGCCAAAGCATGCGCGCCCGCTGACAGGTGGGACGCCCGGTTACGCGGCAGCGGGCAGGGCGGGGAACATGGCGCAAGTTCCCGCGCATGGCCCCGTCATCTGGGCGGCAGCGCCGGCACGGCCGGCGAGCGCCGCACAGTGGGCTGTGAGCGCGGCGAATGCGTCCGGGCGCAAAATCCGGTGGCCGTCGCCAGGTTGCGGGACCAGGCAGGAACGGGTCAGCTGGTGGTCACGGCGAGGACCTGCAGGGCGCCGTATTGCCGCGCTCCGCGGCCGGCCGAGGCCGCTTTGCACCTGGGCCTGCACGCCAGCGCGGGACGCGGCTCGCCGCGGACGCGAAGCCGCCGGCGGCCGTGGGTCAGGCGGGATTGACCGCGTGGATGCGCTCCACGGTGCCGGCCTTCAGCCGTCCGGTTTCGACGACCTGGAATCCGGCGGCCTGGACGAGGGGTAGCTGGCGGCGGGTGAAGTGCTCGCCGGCCGCACGGATGGTGAGCCGTTCGAGGAGCCATTGGGCGGCGTAGACCGGCGGCCAGGTGCTGGCGATGTGGTCGAGCAGCAGCAACCGGCCGCCCGGGACCAGGACGCGTTTCATCTCGCCGATCGCCGCTGCGGGGTTGGGGATCGTGCACAGCGACAGCGCGCAGACCACGGTGTCGAACGACGCGTCGCCGGAGGGCAGGTGCTCGGCGTCGCCTTCCCGGAAGTCGACGTCACGGCCGAGGCCGGCGGCGCGCTGGCGGGCGATGGCGAGCATCGCGGGGCTCAGCTCGATCCCGGTGACGGTCGCGCCGGGCGGGTAGTGGGGGAGGTTGCGGCCGGTGCCGATGGCGACCTCCAGGACCCGGCCATGCGCGCGCTCGCCGAGCCATTCCCGGCCGCCACCGAACCAGATCTTCTCGAAGAAGGCAATCTGCTTGTCGTAGCTGGGCGCGGACTTGTCCCACACCCGCTTCTGCCGGGCGGCCGGAGTCTCGCCGGTCCGCGCCTTGGCGGTGCTGGTCATGACGGTGGTCCTTCCAGGCGTGCGGGGCTGGCGGCGGCAGAGCGGGATCTGTCTGGGCCTGGTCCGCTGTGAAGCTGTGTTCCGGATGTGGCGGAGGGGCAGAGCGGCTATGCGTGGCCCGCCGCCGGGGTGGCAGGGTGGGCTGGCCGGGTTTCATACATCCGCACCGCGACGACGAGCCCGGAGGCGGCGGTCAGGGCGGCGACCACCCAGATGGCCGCGAGGATCCCGAAGGCGTCTGCGACCAGGCCGGCTAGCAGCGCGCCGACGGCGAACCCGCCGTCGCGCCACAGCCGGTACACGCCCACCGAACGGGCCCGCCAGGCGGGATGGGCGACGTCGCCGACCGCGGCGAGCAGGGTCGGGTACACCATGGCGGTGCCCGCGCCGAGCAGCACGGCGGCCACCGCCCACACACCGAACGTGGTGCCGAGGGCGACCAGGCCGATCGCGGCAGCTTGGACCAGCATGCCGGTGGCGATGAGCCACTTGCGGCCGATGCGGTCCGACAGCGCGCCGGTGGCCAGCTGCCCGGCGCTCCAGACCGCCGGGTACACGGCGGCCAGGACCCCGATCTGGGCGACGGTCAGGCCGTGCCGGGCGAACAGGATGGGGAACACGCCCCAGGCGAGCCCATCGTTGAGGTTGTTGACCATGCCCGCCTGGCACGCGGCGGACAGCGCCGGTTCGGAGAAGCTCGTCAGCCAGGCGACCTGGCGGGTGGTCAGGTGCCCGCCCAGGTGGTCAGCGGCCGCGATGTGCGTGGCGGCCTCGTGGTGGGCGTGGCCGCGGGTCTCCCGGACCGCGGCGGCGGACAGGCCCAGGCCGAGGGCGATGTAGGCGGCACCGAGGAGGAACGGGGTGGGGCGCAGCCCGTAGGCGGCGGCGAGGTACCCGGTGGCCAGGGCGGTGATGGCGACCGCACCGTAGCCGGCGGCCTCGTTGAGGCCCATGGCCAGGCCGCGGCGGGCGGGGCCGACCAGGTCGATCTTCATGATCACGGTGGTGGACCAGGTGAGGCCCTGGTTGACGCCCAGCAGCACGTTCGCGGCAACCACCCAGCCCCAGTTCGGCGCGAAGATCAGCAGCGGCGGGATGGGCAGCGCCGCCAGCCAGCCGGCGACCAGCACTGGCTTGCGGCCGAACCGGTCGGACAGCGTGCCGGCGAAGAAGTTGGTGACCGCTTTGACCGCGCCGAACGCCAGGATGAAGGTGAGCGCGCTGCTGAGCGCGGCCAGGTGGAAGGTCTGCCCGGCTAGCAGCGGGACAACGGTGCGCTCCTGGCCGAGGGTTCCGCCGACGAGTGCGTTGACCGCCACCAGCAGCGAGAACTGGGCCAGGTTGGCGCGCAGCCCCAGCCGCACCCCGGCGCCGGGCGGGGGGCTGGCTGACGGGGTCGGCCCCGGCGCAGGCGGCGGCACGGCGGAAGAGGTCACGCGCCCCTCTCCAGCGCCAGCCCGGTGGCATCTGCCCAGTCCTGCGGGCCGCCGGGCAGCACCGCCGCGGCGGTATGCCCTGCCCGTTCCAGCACGCTGGCAGCGGTCGCGGCCCGCTCGCCGTGCCCGCACATCACCACGACAGGGGCCGTAACGCCAACAGCGTGGCTGGTCAGCGAACCGAGTTCGATGTTGCCCGCGCCTGGCAGATGCCCGCCCGCGTACTCGCCGGCTTGCCGCACGTCGATGACGGCGGCCGGGTCCACCTGCCCCGGGGCGAGCAGCGGGGTCACCGCGACCGGCTGCCCGGCGTCCTGCCAGGCGGGCATGCCGCCAGCCAGGGTGCCGGCCAGGTTCTCATATCCGATCTTCAGCGCCTGCCAGACGACGTCGCCTAGGTCCTGGCCGCCACCGGCGACGATGACCAGCGGGGTGACGGGGTCGGGGACAAGCCAGCCCAGCCAGGTCGCAAACGCCGCCCGCAGCGGGATGGCCAGCGACCCCGGGATGTGACCAGCCGCGTACTCCGCCACCGAGCGTACGTCGATTACCTGGCCACCATCGTTCTGCAGCACTCGGACCTGGGCCGGGGTCAGCGGCGCGAGCGCGGGGGCAGACACCAGGATGGCGGGGCCGCGCCGGTTCTCCTCGGGCAGCCGCAGGAAATAGCCGGGGAAGGTGCCGAGGCCGGCCAGCAGCACCGTGACGAACGTGTCCTCATCCGCGACGGCCAGCAGCGGGCTGGCGGCCCTCTCCCGCCCGATAGTGGTGGTCCGCTCCGCGCCGGGCGGGGCGGAGCAGAACGATCCCGCTCCATGCGTCGGGTACACCGGCGTCGCGTCGGGCAAGGCGAGCAGCCGGCCCAGGGAGGCGTACTGGGCGCGGGCCAGCGGCTCGGTCTGCTCCGGGCCGGACAGGTCGGTGCGCGCCGCCGCGCCCACCAGCAGCGACCCCCCGGTGAACACCCCCAGCACCTGCGCCCCGTCGAGCAGCAGGTACGCGAGGTGCTCCACGGTATGGCCCGGGGTAGCCCAGGCCCGCAAGCTCAGCCCGCCCAGGTCCACCTCATCGCCGTCAGCCAGCCCCCGGTGGCCGAAGACACGGCACCCGGCTGCGGACGCGAGAATCTGCGCGCCGTCCTCAGCGGCCAGCTGCAGCGCCCCGGACAGGAAGTCGGCATGCAGGTGCGTGTCGGCGGCGAACGCGACCCTCAGCCCATGCCGGTTAGCGGCCGCCCGCACCGCCCGCAGGTCCCGCGGCGCATCCACCGCCAGCGCCCGGCCACCGCCCAGGTCCACCAGGTAGGCCGAGTTCCCCAGGCCCTCATCCACTACCGGCACAATCACCGCTGCGGTCACCGCTGACTCCTCCCGTCGCCGGCCGCCGCGGCCACCGGCAGGCCAGCCCGCTTCCACTCCGGGAAGCCATCGGTGAGGCGCCGGGCGCGAAAACCCTGGCGGATCAGCTCGCGCACCGCCTCGTCGGCGTACACGCAGTAAGGGCCCCGGCAGTACGCGACCACATCGGTGCCGGGCGACAGGGCGCGCAGATGCCGGCGCAGCTCGGCGATGGGTGTCGACCGCGCCCCCCGAATGTGCCCAGCTTCAAACTCTGCCGCCGGGCGGACGTCGAGCAGCACAACCTCGCCGCGCTCCAGCCGGGCCGCCAGTTCCGCCCGGTCGACGACCTCGATGCCGTCGCGGTCGCCCAGGTAGGCACGAGCCAGCTGTTCCAGCCCAGCCACATGCTCAGCAGCGACATCCCGCAGCGCCGCCCACAGCTCGCCCACCCGCTGGCTGGCCAGCCGGTAGAAGATACGCGTCCCCTCCCGGCGGGTGGCCACCAGGCCAGCCCTGGCCATCGCGCGCAGGTGATGGGAGGTGTTCGCCACGCTCTGGCCGATCTCGGCGGCGACCTCCTCGACCGGGCGCTCACCCTGGGCCAGCAGCTCGGCGATCTCCGCCCGGCGGCCGCTGGCCAGCGCCTTCGCCACCTCGGCGAAGGCATCAAACAGCGCGTCCTTAGCAGCCCGGTCAGCCATGCCCCCATCGTCGGCCCATCAGACAGGCATTGTCAAATATTCGTTTGACCTCTTGACAAGTCTGACCCTAGGCGATCACTATTCAAGCATCGGCTTGAGGAAGGGGAGGGACGATGACAAGGCTTGCAGCCAACGAGGTAGCGGCCCTCGACCCGTACAAGTTCATGGCCACCATCGGGAAAAGGGTCATCCATCCGGGCGGCCGGGCATCCACCCAGGCGCTGCTCGCGCGCGCCCGTATCACCGCCACCAGCCAGGTACTCGACGTCGGCTGCGGGGTAGCCACCACCGCCGTCGAGATCGCCGGCCGCTTCGGCGCCCAGGTCACCGCGGTGGACATCGCGCCGCTCATGCTGGAACGCGCCGAGGCTAACGTCCGCGCCGCCAACTTGGGCGGCCGGGTCACGGTCCGGCCGGGCGATATCTGCGCGCTGCCCTTTGCCGACGATTCATTCGACGTCGTCATCGCCGAGGCCGTCACCATGTTCGCCGACCGCCCTCGCGCGGCCAGCGAGCTGGCGCGGGTCTGCGCCCCCGGCGGGCAGGTGCTGGCCACTGAATTCTGCTGGCGCACCCCGCCGCCGCCAGAAGCCCGGCAGGTGTTCCTGGGCCAGGTATGCCCCGGCATGGTCTTCGACACCATCGACGACTGGGTGCATGTCTACTCCTCGGCCGGGCTGGCCAACGTGGAAACACAGACCGGGCCGTTCGAGATGATGACCCCACGCGGGTTCCTGGCCGACGAGGGGCCGGCCCACAGCCTGGCCATCATGACCCAGGTGGCATCCAGGCCGGCCAACATCCGCAAGATGGCCTGGCTCATGCCGCGGATGGCCAAAGCGGTCCCCTACCTCGGCTACGTCCTCGTGGCCAGCGAAAAGCCGCGGTAAGCATCCGCCGGCAGCCCACAGGCCGGATCGTGACGGCGCGAACTGATCCGCCACCGCGAGGCGAGGCAGCCGACGGCCACGACCGGGGCGCGGAGGCGTACGAGGAGCCACGGAGCCCGGTAATCCTCCCGCCCGCTTGACCCGCCGCCGGTGATCGCCGACGCCGCGCACGTGCTGCGCTGCGGCGGGGTGGGCCGACACCCCGCGCGTGACGGCGACCTCATGCCAACGCAAACCGGCAGCAAGAATAGGAGAGCAGCATGTCAGTGGTAGATGCCCAGCAGCTCAGGGCAAAGGTCAAAGAGATGTACAAGTCAGTCGCGGAGCAGCCACACGGCACGTTCCATTTCGAGATGGGACGTGAGCTGGCACTGCGCCTTGGCTACCCGGCTGCCCAGCTCGACCGGGTGCCTTCAGAGGCCATCGAGTCATTTGCCGGGGTGGGGTACCACCTGGGCCTCGCCGCCCTCGCGCCTGGTGATCGGGTGTTGGATATGGGAAGCGGTTCAGGCATGGATGCCTTCCTGGCCTCGCTGGCCGTCTCCCCGGGCGGGCAGGTCATTGGCATCGATATGACCGGAGAGCAGCTCGCAAAGGCCCGCAGCCTCGCAGCAGATAAGGGCTTTCTGGATGTGCGCTTCGAAAAGGGCTACATCGAGGACGTGCCGACGGAGACCGGCTCGGTCGATGTGGTCATCAGCAACGGGGTCATCAACCTGTGCGCGGACAAGCAGGCCGTGCTCACCGAGATCGCCCGGGTGCTCAAGCCCGGCGGGCGGATGGCGATCTCCGACATCGTCACCGAGAAACAGCTCACCGAGGCGATCACCTGCGACGTGAACCTCTGGGCATCGTGCATCGGCGGTGCGATGCAGCAAGACGACTACCAAACGGGCATCGAAGACGCAGGCCTGAAGGTAAGCCAATGGCAGGAGAACCCGCAGTACGGCTTCATCTCCGGCTCCGCCCAGAGCGCGACCAACACGTTTGGCGTCAAGAGCGTGTCGATCCTGGCGGTCAAAGCCTTTTCGTTCCCAAGGCCCGCGGCAAACTGACCAGCCTCGGGTGAATCTTGGACAAGCACCGAAAAATTGATCTGTGCGCAGCGAGCTAGCCAGCACAGAGCTGATTTGGCCGGCGCATAATCGGCAGGGCGCACTTCATTACAGCCAGGCATTTGCCGTGCTGCTAGCTCAAAGTTGAGAGCTCATTTGTCAGTACACCGCATTGAGACGGCTGCGGATCTAGATGGTACTTTCGCCAGAGCGAGGATGGAGCCGTCCGAAGGCAGCTCTCATGCCGGCAGCCGTCGCGTTTAAGGCGACGTGGGCAGGCCTGCCTTGAGCGCCCAGGCCTGCCCACGTCCCGCAGCTAGTGCAGCCCGGTGAGCGTCCGGCTGGCGGTTAGCCGGTGCAGCCGGGGATGGTGCCCGCCGGTTCGCAGTTGTCGGGGTCGCCGTACAGATCCGAGGTGGCTCAGCGATCCTTGACCCCTTGACTGTGGGCTCCGCCGGCTCTGCCGTATTGACAAATGCCCTGATAGGACGCCGTTGCGCACGCCTCTAGGAGGGCCATTTCACAAGGAGGTGGCTCTTTTGCTGGCTCTCGTGGAGCATAAATATATGCGAAAAAACTTCACTACCAGTCGGGACGGCCGGATTTGAACCGGCGACCCCTTGACCCCCAGGAATGCATCCACATTCCCGCTACCAGGTTATTTTCATGTTTCCGCAGATGAAGCGCGCGCACAGGTGAGCAGAACAGAGCGGCAGCGCGCACATGTGAGCGCCCGTGATTCCCACCTCGTTCCCAGCCACCACCGCCGCTGCTTCTGGTCCGGTACCTGGCCTGGCGCTGCGGCTTCCAGACCTGCGGGGGCGCACGAGCCCTGAGTTGCCGCCTTCTCGCGGGCACCCGTCAGGGTGCCACGGCATGCTCGGGTGGCGGGGGGACCGCCGATCACGACTGATGTCCCTGGGGGAGTGGCGGCAGCCAGCAGCCCGGTTACCCGCCCAGCGGTCTGCTAGTGACTGTGCGCTGCTGTGGCGTCACTGCTATGAATGCGCGGTGTCGTCCATCTGAAGCAGAGCAGGACCGAAATGCTTTGCCCGGCGGCGACAGCTTCGTAAGTATCGCGTCTGTCATGGTCTGCCCGGGACAACTGGTGCCGGAATGTGATCGTTACCGAACGTGCAGACATGACCAGGTAACAGCCGGAAGCTTCGGGCGCCTGCCGAGTCTGGCGCGAGTGGCGGCTGTTTCGTGCGTGCGTAGGGCCGGCTGCGGATCCTCCCGTTGGCGCCCTGGCGCGGGCTGGCCGACCGGGCTCCGAAGGGACTTGACCGCGCCCGCCGTGGGGACGGCTGCTGCTTTGGGCGGTGCGGGTGCGTTAGATGGTTTGAGGTTCAGTCACTAGTACGGCAGCGTCACTTCGTGATCTTTGAGGTAACCGGCCCGATAGCACGGCCACCGCGTGATCATGCGGGGTTGTGTGGACGCCCGATGATGTTGCGGTGGCCGCTGGCCACAGCGTAGACCCTGCTGGTTGGCGGGTCCTGTTCGATGAGTTGATGGCGCTGATCGCTGGCCGGTTCGGCCGGGCCGAGCCGCGCCGCACGGCGCGGGAGTTCGTGCTGGGGTTGTTGTCGCCGGCCGAGCGGAAGAACTGCTGGTGGCTGGCGGAGGAGGCCGGTCATCGCGATCCGCAGGCGATGCAGCGGCTGCTGCGGACCGCGGTGTGGGACGCCGATGCGGTCCGCGATGACCTGCGCGGGTTCGTGGCCGCCCAGCTCGGCGATGCGGGCGGGGTGCTGATCTGTGATGAGACGGGGTTCTTGAAGAAGGGCACCGGCTCGGTGGGCGTGCAGCGCCAGTACACCGGCACCGCGGGGCGGATCGAAAACTCCCAGGTCGGCGTGTTCCTGTCCTACGCCTGCCCGCGGGGCCGGGCGCTGATCGACCGCCGGGTCTACCTGCCGAAGTCCTGGACCGGCGACCCGTCCCGCTGCGCAGTGGCCGGTGTCCCAGCGGAGGTGGAGTTCGCGACCAAGCCGGAACTGGCCCTGGGGATGATCACCGATGCGGTAGCGGCGAGGATGCCCGCCTGCTGGGTGGCCAGCGACGAAGTCTATGGCGACAACGGCGGCTTCCGCGCCGGGGTCGCCAAGCTGGGCCTGGGCTATGTGCTGGCGGTCTCCTGCGACCACCGCATTCCGGCCTTCCCCGGCGGCAAGCGCCGGCTGCGCGCCGATCAAGTCGCCGCCGCCGTGCCGCGCCGCTGCTGGCAGCGGATCAGCGCCGGGACCGGCTCCAAGGGCCCGCGCTGGTATGACTGGGCTTGGGCCAGCGTGCACCAGCCGGGCCACAGCCTGCTGATCCGCCGCGGCAGCGACGGCACCTTGGCCTTCTACCGGTGCTGGTCACCCGCCCCCGTGCCGCTGGCTGCGCTGGTCCACGTTGCGGGGATGCGCTGGTCCGTAGAAGAACAGTTCCAAGCCGCCAAGGGCCAGGCAGGGCTGGACCACTACCAGGTGCGCACCTGGACCGGCTGGCACCGGTTCATCACCCTGGCCATGCTCGCCGCAGCGTTCCTTACCGCCTGCGCCGCCGCCGCAGCACCAGCGCCGGCCGCCGATCCCTGGCACCACGCCCGCCACGGCGGGCCGATCGCACTAACCGCTGCCGAGATCCGCCGCCTGTTCAACGGCCTGGTCATCGCCCCACTCCGGGCCCCGCTCACCACGCCACTGCGCGCCATCAGCGACATCCAGCACTGGTCCAACTGGCGCCGCCTCCACCAAGGCCACGCCCGCCACAGCCACTACCAGCACAGACTCGCCACCGAACGCGACCCATAATGACACTGCCGTTCTAGGAGGTCGCCCGGGTGGCCGTCCCGCGGTCAGCGAGTCTGAGGGCGTACCGGGCGATCCAGCGGACTTCGACGTCCTCGTCATCGGCGGCGGCTGCCCGCAGTGCTTGGCGGCTGCGTTCTTCGCTGGCCCTGTGGAGCAGCCACCAGGCGGCCCGCTGGCGAATCCCGGGGTGGGGGTCGGTTTCAAGCTGGGCGAGCAGCGCCTGGAAGGCGTGAGGGTCGTTGCCCGCCCGCTTCATAAGATCCGCCAGCTCCGCTCGTGACCGCTCTGCCGCTTCTATCTCGTCGTCGAACATCGGCCCCCGGGGGATCTTCGGAAACGTCCGTGGCCATCGGACCGTAGGGTCCTTCGGGTAGCCGGGGTTGTCCAGCGCGGCCTGGATCGCGGGCCACCCATAGCTGCCGAAGACCCGCAGGACTTCGCTGGCTACCGGCTCGACCGGGCCGCCGGACCTGACCTCCCAGAGAAAGAGCGGTTCGCCGAGGCCGGTGGCGAGGCTATGGAGGGTCCGCTGCCAGTACACCCACTCGGTCTTGATGTCCGAGGCGTGCATGTCGGCCCAGAAGCTCACGTCCTGCCTGGTACTCCCGCGGGACTTCCGGAACCGCACCTCGGCGGCATGGGTGACGGTCTCATAGCGAAAGGCGCCGGGGGAGGGCCCCCGCCGGAACCCCAGCTCCCGCAGCGCGGGCGCGATGTACGCACGGAGCAGCAGCCGGTAGGCGTCCTGCGCCGTCGCTCCCGTGTTCACCCACGCCTCACCCCGGATCATGCCCGTGGTCCGCAGGCTGCCATCGTCCCAGAATCCCCGACCAGCGCAGACTCGCTCACCGAACTCGACTCATAACGAAATGACGCTGCCGTATTAGGCATTGTTATTACCGGCTTCCAGAAAACATCACAGCTGACTGCCGCCGGTACCGACCAGTGCGCTGGCTGGCCTCGAAGCCAGCCAGAGCCGTATGGCGCATTGACCTGGGCTGTGG
>Ga0207684_10000353_pt1 | contig 63206 bp, 103 predicted proteins | sample KBSK5501metaG_FD_184342 | JGI IMG/M metagenome (GOLD analysis project Ga0207684, IMG submission 184342) | Corn, switchgrass and miscanthus rhizosphere microbial communities from Kellogg Biological Station, Michigan, USA - KBS K5-50-1 metaG... | ecosystem: Host-associated > Plants > Roots >...
GCGCATCACGATGTCGAGGTGCCCCGGGCGAACATCGCGCACATCACGCGGACGGCACCGATACCTAAGCAGGAAGGGAAGAAGCAATGACCGACGATCCCATCAACCGCAAGGTCGCAAAGCGCAACGAAGTCAACCAGGCCATGATCGATGCCGCACACGTCATGCCCGGCAACGCTGACAAGGAGCAGTCGAGCGATCCGGTCGAGACGCCCGAGGCTGCAGCGGCCAACGTGCCTGCGGCCGGACGCAGTGGAGCACCCGGAAAGCTGCCCGGGACCACGTTCGGGAAGGGCCGATGACGGTCGTGACTGGCAGGCCCGGACTACTCGGATCCGATCCAATGGCCGCATCGCAGCCCGAGACTACGTTAGTAGGTCAGCTGCATCGCGCGCGGTTGGAGCGCCGCACGGAGCTGGCCCAGCAGCAGATCCGTGACGCTCGAGTGGAGTCGACGGTCGCGGAGCTGGAAGCGCAGGCGGGGGATGCGCAGTTGCCCAATGGTTGCACCTGCACGTCTCAATGGAAGAGTCTCACCTGGACGCAGAACGGACCGACGCCGCACGCTCATGGCTGTCCGGATGCTCAGGGAGGCGGTTACTGGACGGCTGATGCCGCCAACGCGGCGACGCTGGCATTCGTTGATGGTCACTCCGGCATCGATCCGACCCCACCCGACACGCTCACCCTGTCCGGGGCCAAGCTCGCCGCGTACCGCCAGCTCGAGGTTGCTGCTGCCGCCGCGCACGAGGCGCAGCAACAGGCGACGACTGCCGGTGTCGCGCTCCGCGAGGCGATTCAGGCGATGTGCGCGGCACTCGCGCCGGGGGCGAAGTGAAGGTCGACCGCGAGATACTTAATCGCGAGCCGTTCCGCTCGATTGTGGAGCACGCGATCGGGATGACGAATGCTGTCGCCGAGTACTCCGGCAAGCGAGGCATCACCCGGATCTGCCTGACGCCGGACTTCGGTTTGATGCTCGGCCTGCTGCCACGACAGTCGATCGACGTCAGCACACCGTCGGGACTCGTCGAGCTGTACGTGGAGGCAACAGCACGACTGTCTGGTCGGTTAACGATGGAGCCTTACGTCAGCGAGGATCCGTGACCGTCCACGCCGAGATGGGCCCGCGGATCACGTTCTGCGGCAAGTTCCCCTCGCAGGTCGCTGATGAGGACCAGACTGTCCAGTGCAATGACTGGTATCAGGCGCCCGAAGTCATCCAGCACGTGACCTGCGAGCAGTGCCTGATGCGGATCTTTATGCTGGGCGACTCGGCGAGCATCGCGCTGGCAAGGATGGGGCGCAAGGTTGAGGTGCGGGACGATCCGGGTGATACCGCGGTCTCGTAGTGGGCCCTGCTCAAGCACAGCGACTGCTTGAGGCGCGCAAGGCGCGACAGGCGCAAGTCGACGGAGCAGCTCTCATCGCGGCGCTCTGCGCGAAGCTGAGGACGTTCTACTACCCGAAGCAGTCGCTGTTCTTCCGATCGAAGCACAAGCGGCGCGCGACGAACAAGACGCGTCGGTCTGGCGCCACCGCGGGAGGCTGCCGCGAGCTGGTAGCGCGGGCGCTCGAGACGCCACGCTTCCGCGCCGTCTATGTCACGACCACGCGCATCGAAGCGAAGGCCCGCGCTTGGATCAACGACACCGAGAGTGGATTCGTCGACATCGTCCGCAAGTACGGCACGCAGCTCGAGCAGTCGGGCGTCGAGAAGTATGACATGGCCGGAGTCACCGTCAGCGTGCGTGACGGCGATCTGGCCCTGGTGTTCAGCAACGGGTCCCTGATCGAGCTGTTCGGTGCCGACGACGAGGGAGCCATTAACAAGCTGCGCGGTCGCACCAAGCACGTGTGGTGGATCGACGAGGCGCAGGACTTCACGTGGCTCGAGCGGCTCTACAAGGCGGTCATCAGCGCCGGATCGACGGACTTCGCCGGCGAGGTTTGGCTCACCGGGACACCGAGCAAAGACTGTGTCGGGATGTTCTACGAGATCACGCGTGACGATAAAGAGGCCAGATTGCCCGGCTGGGAGGTCCATCGGATCGCAGTCGTCGACAACCCGTTCTTTGGTTGTGTCGTGTGGAAGGACGGCCAGTGGTTCGTCGTCGACAACCTGGCGAACGAGACCGGGCCGTATCCCGACGAAGCGGCAGCGGAGGCAGCTGCTGTTGAGATTCGATGGGAGCGCACAGCCGGTGCGGCCATCGAAGAGAACAAGTGGGATGAGAACGACCCGGACCTGCTCCGCGAGTGGTACGCGCGGTGGGTCAAGGAGGACGCGCGCTACGTCTACGCGCTGCACGCGGTCAAGGAGCACGACATCGTCTACGCGCCCCAGCGGTTCGCTGACGATGGATTCCCTGATATGCGCGCCGCACTGGCGGACCTCCCCGGCGCTGCGGAGCTGCGCCAGTACTTCACGGCGCTCGGGGCCGACCTCGGGACGCGGGATGACTTCGCGTTCGTCGTGTGGGCGTGGAGCCTGAAGGATCCCATCCTGTACGAGCTCGCCAGCTGGAAGCGCAAGGGGCTCGACTACGACGAGATGGCCCAGTACCTCCACGCGGTCAGGGCACAGCTCAATCTGAGCCTGATCGTCGCGGACGCAGGCGGTGGCGGCAAGCCCGCGGTCATGGGCTGGAGCAAGCGATGGGTCGACCGCTACCAGATCCCGATCACCGAGGCGAAGAAGTCTCCGGGCTACAAGCCGATAGCTATCAAGCAGATGAACAACGACATCCGCCGCGGTCTCATCCGGCTACGCCGCGACTCGCCGCTGATGTGCGAGTGGCGCGTGCACCGGTGGGCGCCGCTGCGGACGGCAGAGGGCAAGGAGGTCGAGGACCCGAAGACCCCGAACCATTGCGCCGACGGTGCTCTGTACTCGCACATGGACAGCTACCACCACCGCTACCGCCCGGAACCGGCGAAAATCATACCAGGTACCCCCGAATGGGTTATAAGAGAGGAGCGCGAGCTTGAAGAGTCCAACTGTGAGCAAGGCGACCCATACGACGGCTATGCCAGCAGCTCCTACCGGTGATGCCGAGCAGGTCATCGGGATCCTCGCCTGGGCGCAGTCGGTCGGGCTTGCCGTCGCGAACGTGACCGTCGGCTCGTGTCACGTCGAGCTGCACCGCGTGGCTGTGGCCGCGGAGCCCGAGGAGCGCAGCGACGCTGCGCACCGCGAGGCGATCTACGGTCAGTTCGGTGGGCCGGCTCTGAAGTACGCACTCGAGAGCGAGATCCCGGCGGGCGAGCTGCAGCCGGTGGTGGGGAGGCAGAGGTGAGTCGCATCTGCATCACCGGTGGGCCGAAGACTGGGAAGACGACGCTGACGGGGCGGCTGTTTGAGAGCCACGAGACATGCCGTGGCCTCCATTGTCCACGTATCGACGGCTCTCTACGAGACGGCCACCGCTGCGGCGAGCCGTGCCACACCGACGATCTCATCGGCTCACACGATTGGTCCGAGGCATCGCAGGCTGTCAGCGAGTGGTTCGATGCGCCCGGGCCGTGGATCATCGAAGGCGTCGTCGTATCCCGTGCGCTGCGGAAATGGCGCGACCAGCATCCCGGTCAAGCACCGCCGGTGGATCGCGTGATCTTCCTGTACATGCCATACGAGCCGCTGTCCAAGGGGCAGAATGCGATGGCCAAGGGTGTCGCGACTGTTCATGAGGAGATCGAGTCGTGGCTCAGGCAACACGGAATTCGAACCGAATACGGTGACGGCAACATGACAGCGCCCCAGGATCAGCGCTCGTCCATGTCTGAGACGTAAGCCCAAAGACGTCGCGGACCAGCGCGTTGGTCGCGAGCCGCCAGAGGCTCCGTCGGACTACACGCGCGAGCGATGGTGGCGGCAGACCGGCGAGGATGCCGTGTCCTGCCTCTGGCAGTGGAGCGACGTCCGCCGTCAGTATCTGCGTGGCTACCACGCGATGGACCTCATCCACGAGGCGATCTACGAGGGTCGCCCCGTCGGACGTCGGCTCGGCAACGCGGCGATGGACTTCCTGCGCGCGCAGTCGAAGGCCTCGAGCTACCTGAACATCCTGCAGTCAATGATCGATACCGTCGTGTCGCGCGTCGGCAAGCGCCGGCCGATGCCGATCATCGGATGCGACGACGCCGAGTACTCGGAGAAGCTCTACGCGCGCCGCGCGTCCCGTGTGCTCCGCCGCAAGATGGGTCAACCGTCGATCGAGCGCACGATGCCGATGGTGATGCGCGACGCGGTGGTCCGCGGCGACGGCTTCACCGAGCAGATCCGTGTCGGCAGCGACGTGCAGATCGAGCAGTTCCCGCGCTGCGAGCTCGTGTTCGATGACGGCGAACCGCGGATGAACGGCTGGCCGCGGACGCTCGCGCGCGTCCAGCTCGTGGACCGCGATCAGCTGTGCTGCATGTACCCCGAGGCTGCCGAGCGCATCCGCGCCGTGGCACCTGCGAGCCGCGACGTGTGGTCGCCGTACGACTACGATGCGCCGATCGATCCCGACCAGGTTGAGGTCATCAAGGGTTGGCGGCTGCCGTCGTATCCGGGCGAGGAGGATGGCAGGCTCCTCATCGCGATCCGTGACGATGGTCCGCCGCTCAAGGAGCGCCCGTGGACGCGCCCGCGGTTCCCGCTCGCGCGCATCCAGTGGACACCGTCGTTGCGCGGCTTCCTCGGCATCGGTCTCGTGCAGCAGCTCGCCGGGTCACAGAACAAGGTCAACGAGCTCTGGGCCGATCACCAGGAGGCGCTGTACTGGGGCTCTGGCCTCAAGGTGTTCTCGCCGCGCGGCGCGAACGTCAACAAGTACCACCTGCGCGTCAGGCATCCGATCGTCGTCGAGCATGATGGCGCGGTCCCGCAGTACGTCGCGCCCAATCCTGCCTCAACGCAGGCGATGGATTCGATCCGGTGGCTGATCCAGGAGATGTACGAGATCGGTGGCATCTCGCAGGCCAGCGCCGCGAGCAAGTCCACGCTGGGTCCCAACGCTTCGGGCAAGGCGCTCGACACGATGGAGGACATCCAGAGCGACCGATTCAGCCAGTTCGAGACGCAATGTGCGATGGGCCGCGTCGACGTTGGCAAAACCGTACTCGACGAGGCCAAAGACATGGTCACGGACTCCGAGGCGACGAACAAGAAGGATGAGCCGCTCTACCCCGACCTCGAGCTCGCGCCGTGGATCGAGGAGATCGACTGGCGAAAGTTCGATTTCGATGGTGGCAACTACCACCTGAACATCGAGCCGATCAACTTCCTCCCCGACTCGAGGGCCGGCAAGCTCGACGCACTCGGCGACATGGCGAAGATCCCGGGGTTGCTCAACAACCCGCTGATCACGGCGTCGCTGTTCGAGGAGCCGGACATCGCGCGAGCCAACCGTCACCTGCTCGGCCCGCAACGGATGCTCGAGCGTGTGATGGAGATGCTCGGCGACGAGGACGTGTCGCTCATGGACTGCGTGCCGACGCCGCAGATGGACCCGGTGCTCGCGAAGACGATGGCGCTCGGCGAGTACGGCAACGCGTACTCCGAGGGCGCGAGCGACAGCCTGCTCGGACGCTACCGGTGGTTCTTGCGGTTGCTGGATGGTGAGCAACAGATGGCGGCGCCTGCCCCGGCGCCCGGGCCGATGCCTGATCCCAACGCCATGCCGCCGCCCGGTATGCCCGGCCCAATGGGGCCGCCCGGACCGCCTGGTTTCCCTGACCCGCTTGGTGGTGCGAGCGCTGCGCTGGCCGCCGGGATGTTGCCCCCTGGAGTGTCTTGATGCCTGCTGACGACGACAACGGATACGAGCCAGCCCTCGACTCGACGACCACCGAAGAGGCCAGCGTCGAAGCTGAGCCTGTGGTGAAGCGCGAGGCGCAGGCTGCGGCCAAGATCGGCACGCCTCCGGGCGATGACGACGTCACCGGCCCCGAGGTCGGTCCGCGCGCTCCGCGTGTCTGGAACGCCAAGTCCAGGGCGATGTTCCGCGACGTCGTCAAGCAGGTCCAGGCCGGCGAGGTCTCCACCGAGGGCGATCTCGAGCCGATGGTTCACACTCCTCCGCCTGCTACTCCCCCGCCTGCTGCAGCTGCCGCGGCCCCCGCCGAGCCCGTCACTCCGCCACCGGGACTGCCGCCCTTGCCGGATCTACCCCTGCCGGCGTTGCCGCAGGCTCCAGCCCAGCCTGACCCGAAGCACGACGAGCGCGAAGCAGCTATCGCAGCCCGCGAGGCGGCGGTGGCAGAGCGCGAGAAGATCTGGCCGGATCGGACGGCAGTCGCCGAGCGGCCAGGCGCCACGTTCGTGAACTGGCTCAAGGAAGCGCATGGCATCACCGACGATGCCGAGATGAAGACGGTGCTCGCCGACTTCGTGACCGAGCTGTCGGAGATCGGTCTGGGCGTCAAGCTCCCCGATGAGGTCAAGGCTGCGATGGAGGGGCGCAAGGCGCTCCGCACCGTCAAGGTCTACACGGCGAACCTCACCCGCGAGCAGCAGAAGCTTGCCGCGGATCGTGCAGCTGCAGAGAAGCAGGCCGCCGAGGCGCGTGCGGCCGAAGAAGCCAAGCAGCGTGACGCCGCGTACGTCAACCGTATCGCCGAGCTGATCGCTCCGGCTGCGGCGCAGCACAAGTTCCTGCACGACCCCGAGGTCACCGGCGGACTCGCTCCGCAGGTCATCGTGTACGAGGTCCTGAAGGAGCAGCGGCGGCTCGGCCAGAAGCCCGATCTCGCGACGGCAACGGAGTACGCCAACAACTACTACAAAGCTCAAGCGGAAGCCGCGGCGAAGAAGGCCGCGCACTTCCAATCCCTGCTCGCACCGGCGGCGCCAGCACCCGCGGCAGCACCGGCGAAAGCAGCAACGTCACCAGGTGGGGCACCAGGTCCAGCCCCGACGACGCCAGCAGCGCCCGCTCCAGTGGAATGGGATCCAGCGGATCTACCGATGGATCGTCAACAGCGCCGAGCTCACAGCCTCGCTTTACTTCGAGCGCGGCAGAAGGCAGCCAACGGCGCATAGCGCAGTGGCTTCGATGCAAGCAGGTCCACCCACACCAACAGGACCTGTGTCATGGCAGTTACGGACCTCTCAGTACTCGACCCGGTAGTCAAAGAACACTACAGCCCATTCGAGCTCGCTCGGATGGCGATGCAGAAGAACAAGGCGACTGGCATGCTCGCCAAGTCGCAGAAGAAGACCAACGCGGGTGGTCGTGAATGGGTGCAGCCCATCATGACCGCGCTGCCCGGTGGTGGCTCGTCGACGTTCTCGGTCGCGATCACCAACGCGCAGAACAACACGTCCAGCTACAAGAACTTCAACGTCACGCGCAAGTCGCACTACCGGATCGCCAAGGTCGACAACCAGGCGATCGAGGCGACCGCGACCGGCGATGACGACGCGTTCGAGTCGGCATTCGACGAGTTCGACAACGCGATCGAGGCCGAGGGCAACTACATCAACTTCCGATTCTTCCGCACGGCCGCGGGCGAGGTCGGGCAGCTCGACGGCGTCGTCAACGTCGCGACTGTTAACCTCGCGTTTGCGGATCCGTCCTCGATGTGGGGCGTCCGCCAGGGCGAGCAGATCGTCGCTTCGGCAACGCTCGGCGGTGCGCTTCGAAACGCTGGCGCGCTGCTCACGATCGCGACCGTCACTCGCGTGACCGGTGCCTTCACCACAACCGTGGCCGGCACGACCGGCATCGCGGCGCTGGTCAACACGGACTTCATCTACCTCAACGGCGACATCCCGGCCGCGGGCGGATTCCTCGCAGCGTCCGGGCTCGCCGACTGGGTGCCCGACGCCGCGCCGTCCGCGACGCTATTCTACGGCGTCGATCGCACGACGGAGATCGACTACCTCGGCGGCATCCGCATCAGCGGCACCGGCGGCGCGTCGGTGGCGAACCTGCTCGTCGACGCGGTCGCCGCGGCCGACAACATCGGTGGAGACCCCGACGTGGTCTGGATGAATCCGATCACGTTCGGGACGCTGACCAAGCAGATGGAAGGCAAGTGGATCGTGACCTCGGCTGTTGGCTACGACGGCAAGAAGATGGCCACGATCGGCTTCAAGGGGTTCAGCGTGAACCTCAACGGGAAGGATCTGACGATCTACACGGATCGCTGCTGCCCGGTGAAGCGGATCTACTGCCTCACGTGGAGCACGTGGTGCATGTTCAGCGCGGGCCCCGCGCCGAACTTTTTGCAGAAGCGCGCCGGATCGATCATCAAGGTCTCCGAGGGCAACGACGGCTACGAGGCGCGCATCGGCGAGTACTTCAACTTCAGCTGCAAGGCACCAGGCTTCAACTGCGTGATCGTGCTGCCGTGAATCGATCCGAGAACATGTCGTTCGCGATGGCGCTGGAGCAGATCACGCACTTCGCGAAGATCCAGGGCGCTGGCGCAGCTGCCGCTGTCCGGGCTCCGACGACGTACTCCGCGACGTCGAGCATCGGGTTCATGCACGCGTCGAACAACTTTGCGCCGATCGTGGCGACGGACATCGTGCGCACTGGCGCAGGCGCGTACACGATGAAGCTGCTCGACGGGCTCCCCGTGATCTTGAAGATCTTCGGAGAGTGCTGGGGGCCAGCGGCGACCGCAAAGAAGATCGTCGTGCAGGACTACAATCCGACGACCAGAGTGCTCTCGTTCACGAGCCTTCTGGAGACGACCGGCGCAGCTACCGATCTTGCGGCGGCGGACTTCGTGACGTTTACGATAATCGGAACCAAGTCAATCCCGACGTACTAACATGACCACCTTATTCACCGACCTGCCCTCGCCGAAGACTGGCAACCGGTTCCCCGTGACCGATCCGAATCGGCAGGTGAGCTACACCGAGTACAACCTGGTGCTCGAGGTGGTCGGTGAGGTTGTAGCTTATCTGGAGACCGGCATCCTGGATGCGAGCGCGACGGCCACGATTAAGGATCTCGACCTCGTCAACAGTTCCGATCCTGCCGTGGGGCCCGAGATGGACTACGCCGGGAACCGGGGCCGGTGGTTCATCGGCATCGACACCGCGAATGCGCCGACGAGCCGCGATTTCGTGCTCGCCGGTCAGCGCGGTCTCTACTCGTTCAATGACGGCGTGACCACGCTCGGCTCGCCAACACTGACGAGCGCGAGCGGCGGCGGATTCGTGACGACGATAGTAGGCGCGCCGATCAGTGGTGCCGGCATTCCGGTCGGCACCACGATCGCCGCGGTTGCCGGCACGACATCGCTCACCATGTCGGCGAATGCGACCGCAACGGCGAGCGGCATCACCGTGACAATCGCGCGCACGTTTACCGCGGCCGACATCGTGTACCTGAAGCATCGCGGCGCACTGTCGCCAACCATCGGAATTGGCATCACGCCACCCGATGGTCAGGCGCGTTTGCAGGTCGGCGCACAGGACGACGAGCCAGCGCTGGGGACCGTGCGGCTCCGCCGCGGACCGGCGCAAACCGGCAACGTCCTGGCGATCCACGACTCCACGCCGGTCGATCGCATTGTGGTCGACAAGGACTACTACCTCTCGGGCAACCACCCGACGAACAGCGGCGGGATCGCGATCGCGGCCGACGCGACGAACCAGCACGCGTTGTCGTTGACGGATAGCACCAAGACGAACGTCTATGCGTTCGACCTGCCGACCGGAAGCGGCGGTGTGCTGCGCGTTCGCTGTCAGTCTGGCGGCGCGAGCAGCTTCGATGTCGGGACGGACGGTAGCCTCAGACACCTGTCGACGAAGATCGGTTTCTTCGGAGCGACCACAGCCACCAAGCCGACCGTCACCGGCTCGCGCGGCGGCAACGCGGCTCTTGCCTCGCTGCTGACCGCACTCGCGGGACTCGGCCTCATTACGGACAGCACAACCGCATGAGCAGCCTGGCCTTCGGACTTGCGGCGTATCTGGGCGGTGATGCCGTACCGCTCAAGAGCACGTACGCCCAACTCGCGCTCGCCGTACAGCAGCTTGGCCAGTGGGAGAACTCGGGCGACGTCACAGGCGACGTATTGCTCCAAGCGATCAACTACGCGCTGATCGAGGGCTACGACATCGTGGTCCAGCGGTGGGCCGACTACTACACGATCGAGAACGACTTCGCGCTGACGTCCGGTACGCGCGCCTACGCGCTCACCGATGTCGCCCCGGGCTTCTACAAGCTGCGCCACATCGACTTCACGGGCGACGCGACCACGTCCGAGGCCACGCGCTGGTCACCGATGCTGCCACACGCGCTGGATGCGGCGCATGCCTACTCGGGCCAGAGCGCGACCGGCAGGCAGCCCCCGCGCTACCGGATCCAGGGCCAGACGCTCGTGCTGGCGCAGGTCCCGACGGGCGGCATCATCCGGACCTTCTACATCCCGGCGCCGTACCAGTTCAGCGGAACCGACGACACCAACGAGGTTGTGTTCGACGCGCCGATCGAGATTCGGCTCGTCGTCCAGATCGCTCAGCGCGACATCCTCGAGCGCAACGACCTCCCGACGGCAGACTGCGATCGGAAGATCGAGAAGCTGACCGCGCTGCTGCGGACGGCATCGGACAACCGGGACGCGGGCGAGCCGTTCTACCTTGATCCCCGCGGTCCTCCGCAGGAGTTCATGACGGGCGGTCCTGACGACGGAGGATGGTGGACCTGATGCCGGCGCACAAGCCAGTGCGGCCAGCGCCAGGAACGGCGACCGTCCTGCCAAGCCCGGAGGACGAGATCGTTCAGCGTTGCCTTGACCGTCTCGAACTCGTCATCGGACAGCTGCAGGCGAGACTCAGCGGGCTGAGTACGATCGACGGGGTCGTGCAGTTCGCGGCGAACATTCGCGGTACGGGGTCCGCGGCGATGCCGCCGACAACGAACGGAAGTCGCTTCGGCGAGATCGTGCTGAACGCCGATCCGGTCGCGGGCGGATTCATTGGTTGGGTGTGGGTCTCACCCGGAACGTGGAAGTCCTTCGGAGCGATTACGCCATGAGCACGTACTAATGGGAGTCCCATATGTCAACTCCTAATATGGGACTGACACTGCCGATCGATCACGCGTCGAATGACGTGTGGGCGACTATCCTCTCGAGTGTGTTCGACGCAGTCGACTCGCACAACCACACGACCGGCCGTGGCGTGAAGGTTCCGACCGGCGGCCTGGACATCGACGCTGACCTCTCGTTCTCGCCGAGCGGAACACCGCGCGCCATCCTTGACCTCAAGGCGATCGACTTCGTTCCCGTGGCGTCATCGACGGTCACGGCGCTGGTCGGTGCGTTCTTCATCAGCGACGGTACCGGCGGACTGACCGCGAACGAGCTCTACTACCGCACCATCCTCGGCTCCAATGTGCAGGTCACGCTTGGCGCCGCGTTGAACGTTGCCGCGTTCTCTGGTGGCATTGGTGGCGACTACATCCCAGCGAGCGCGCTGCTCAGTTACGACGCCGCGAGCCTGAGCTATTGGCACCAGCAGCCCGGCGCGCCGCGCCCGTGGGCCCGTATGCGCAGCGGCGACATCGACATCTACGAGACCGCAGCGAGCATCGTCAACCGCGTGCGCCTCAAGAGCCCGGCCGCGCTCGGGGCGAGTTACGACGTGACGTGGCCAGCGGCGGTGCCTGGCTCGACTCAGCTCATGCAGATGAGCGCGGCGGGCGTACTGAGTGCGAGCAGCACGGTGGCGAACGCGGTCACGCTGAGCGGTGGGATCACGAACAACGTCACGCTTACGGGCGGCGCGACGGCGAGCGCGCTGATCACGGCGAATGCCGGTGTCACGGCCGGCGCGAATCAGTCCTTCACGGTCAGCGGAACCGGTCGCTACAAGCACCCATCTGAGGAACTCGGGATCCACATCGCCGCATTCCGTGCGGACGGCGCCTCTGCCTACGTGCCGTTCAACCAGATTGGCTACATCACCGGCTTCACCGGAGCCTGCACGGTCCAGGCGTGGATCCCGCTTCCCGTTGGAAAGCGCATCCTGACGTACCGCCAGTTCTACAACGTGAACGGAACCGGCGCCTCCATTACCCCGAAGCTCAGGCGGATGACCATCGGGACCGGCGTGGTGAACGACGTCGCCGTAGGGGCCGCCGACAGCACTGGGGCGGTTGTGGAATCGCAGAACCTGACCGGGATCAATCACACCGTCCTCGCCAGCGAGGGGTACTTCATTCAGGTCGACGTCAGCCAACCGACTCACCAGGTGTTCGGCGCGAGCATCTCGTACGACGACCCATGATGCTACCGGGGCGCGCAATAGCCGCCACCGGCGGGCGAGCGAACGAAGACGACGCCTTCACATCGTGGCGTGTCGTAGGCGCATTGCGGACGGCAGACGTCGTCAATGCACCACCCCTTGTCGTTGTGGCAGAGCGTGTTTGCCGGCGGGTCGGACTTGCAGGCCTCGCCGAACACGTCGCATACCGCGCTGGGCGGCGCGTCCGGCCGAGCGTCTATGCGAATGCCAGCATCGGGCTCGATGGTGCCCTCGTCGCTCGAACAGCCGGCCAGGAAAACCATCGCCACAACCAGGAACGCCATCCTCATGCGCCCATCCTGAGCACACCTCGCCCGCCGGTCAATGTCCTACCGAGGACTGCCAGCGTCTGGCGGAACGTACGTCTCGCACTTCGTGATGATCACGCTGCCGCTTGGGATGCCAACGCAGCGAGTCTCACCTGGCCGCAGTGGCCGCTTGCATCCGACGCAGCCCAGCGCGACCACGAAGAGAACAACCACCCTCATGGCCGCACAGGCTATCACGCCGTCGGTGGCGCTCAACTGAACCCCTGCGCAGAGGTGCCGCATGGCGCTGCGTAAGACACCGCTCGCAGTCGGGTTCAGCGGCGGCGTCGAGACCAGCGTCGACCACAAGCAGGTCCCGACGACCCAGCTGATCGATTTGGTCAACGGCATTTTCTCGCAGACCAAGCGCGGCACGATCTCGAAGCGCAACGGCTACGAGGCGCTGTCGAGCCAGATCCAGCAGGCCGGCGGCGCCTACGCGACCGCGCGCGGGCTGTCTCAGCGCGACGGCGAGGTCCTGCTGTTCACCGACCAGCGCTGCTACAGCTACCGGCCGTCCGCTGACCGCTGGGCCGACACCGGCGAGGTCGCGGCGAGCGCGGTCACGACGCTGCCGATCGCGCGCACCGGCAGCTACCAGACACAGCCCGACGTTGCGACCCGCAACGGGATCCGTGTCGTGGCATGGGAGGACAGCCGCGGGGGCGTCTGGTGCTCGGTCATCGAGGCCGCGACAGGGCGGATCCTGCTCAGTCAGACGCAGCTGGACTCGAATGCGAACGCGAAGAATGTGCGCTGTGTCCCGGTCGGCGAGGTTCTGCACGTGCTCTGGACGCGCGAGGATCTCGGCCAAATCAAGCTGGCGCTGATCAACCCGGCATCCCCGGCGAACGCGCCGACGGTCTCGACTCCGGTGACCGATCTCGACGGCGTGAACCCGTTCTATGACGCCGAGAGCGCACCGGCGCTGACGATCGGTGGAGTCGCCCGCGTGGTTGTTATCGCGTGGGCTGTTGCAGCGACAGGGTATCGGATCGGCTTCCTCGGGCCCGCCGGAACGTTCGTGCCTCCGGTCGTCAATGTCGCCACGGCCGTCGCGGGCCCCATCGCGGTGACATACAGCCCGGTTCAGCGCAGCATCGCTGTCGTCTACATCAATGCGGCGGCGCTCATCAAGGCACACATGCTCGATGAGACTCTGGCGATCGTCCAGACCTACGCTTCCGTGGCGACGACCGGCACGTACCGGCGGATCACATCAGCGTGGGGCGATGTCGGACCAAGCGGAGGCGTCCAGCTGTGGTGGGCCGCGGAGATCACGGCGGCACGCTCCGATCTGACCATCGTCGAGAGCGGCTGGCTGGACTCGATCTCGAACACGGCGAGCTCGACCACGACTCTGCGCGGCCATGGTCTAGTGTCGCGCGGCTGGCACGATGGCAGCGACGCGTACGTGATGATCGCCCACACGGCGAGGTTCTTCCCATACGTCGCCGCGCTGCGAATGTCCGATACGAGCGGCGTCAACTCGCCGGGCAACACGATCATCGCTCGGCTCATGCCCGGGGAAGGCTCCGGATCGCTCATGCGGACGACCGGCGCCGGGACGCGCGCATGGACGCAGCACCTGCCGACCGTCACGCAAGACGACATCGGCGAGACCGACACGTACAGCCGGACGCACGCGGTATGCGTGCCGTACCGGATTCAGCTGTCCTCGCAGAACGGCGACCAGTTCAGTGAGCAGGGCCTCAAGCTGGTCACGCTCAATCAACTGCCGAAGTACCAGACCGTGGAGTTCGGGCGCGGGCTGTACCTCGCGAGCGCGGCGCCGATGCACTACGACGGCGACGGCTGGCACGAAGCGGACTTCCACTGCGCGCCGGACTTCGGGTTCGATGCCACCGGCACCCCGGTCGACCTGGCGACGGCGGTCTCGATCGGCGCGGCTGGCGCGATCCCGAACGGGACGTACCTCTACGCCTTCTGGTACGAGGCAGTCGACGCGCAGGGCGAGCTTCATCGTGGCGCGGTGAGCGTGAAGGTGCTGGTCACGATGGCCGGCGGCCCGAAGAAGTTCTCGATCGCGCTGCCCACGTGCCGACTCACCAAGTTCAGCAACGTCCGCATCTGCGCGGCTCGCAGCGCGCAGGGCGCGACCGGCACCGACTCGACGCTGCCGCTCTACCGGGTCACGAGCAACGACGTCACGGTCACGACCGGCGACAACCGGTACGTGAACAACGGCGTCACCGTGGACACCGTGACGCTCGTCGACAACCTGACCGACGCACAGCTCGTGCTCCGCGAGCCGCTCTACACGAACGGCGGGATCCTCAGCAACGATCCGGCGCCGTGGGGTGGCGGCATCATCGCGGCCGGAAAGAACCGCATCTTCTTCGACGACTCCACCGATCCGCACCTCGTGCGGTTCACTCAGCTGCGAGCCGATGACACGGCGATGGAGTCATCGATCGCGCTCGGCGTCTCGACCGACCCGTTCGGTGGTGCGCTGGCTGCGATCGGGATCCTCGACGACCTCGTGATCCCGTTCAAGGAGACGGCGATCTGCGTGTTCGGCGGTCCTGGTCCGCTCGCAGATCCGTCGGTCGACCCGTCGAGCAACATCTTCTCGAGCGCTGAGCTGGTGACGAGTGATGTTGGCTGCTCGTCCGCCTCGAGCGTGGGTCAGACACCGCTGGGTATCACGTTCCAGTCGAGCAAGGGCATCAAGCTGCTCGCGCACGGGCGCAACATCCTGGACATCGGCAACCCGGTGCAGCCGCTGTCGACGCAGAACTTCACGCGCACGACGCTCCTGCCCGATCGCAAGAGCATCCTGTACCTGACCGACACCGCGGACGGCTTCTCGCTGCTGTGGGACTACGACCGCAACCAGTGGAGCAAGTTCTCCAACCATCTCGGCCTTGACGCGGTAGTGGTCGACGGCACGTATCACTACCTCCGCACCGACTCGCGCGTGTTCCGGGAGACGCCCGGGGTGTATCGCGACGACAACTCTCGCATCCCGCTACGGATTGAGACGGCGTGGATCCGGTTCGCCCAGTACCTGCAGGGCTGGCAGAAGGCGCTCTGGGCCTACTGGCTCGGCGAGTACATCAGCGCGCACACGCTGTCGATCCGCTATCGCCTCGACTACAACGCGGCGTACTCGGCGCCGATCCTGTCCGATGTAAACGCGAACTTCGATCCGTCGCTCTACGGTGCGGGCGCCTATGGCGCAGGCGCGTACGGTGGCGATGGCGGCGGGACGCGGTACCAGCGGAGGGTCCACCTCAACAAGCGGTGCCAGGCCATCTCGTTTCTCGTCGAGGATATCGAGGCCGAGGGTGATTTCGGCGCGAGCTTCGAACTGTCCGAACTGCTACTCATCGGGGGCGCCCTGGGCCCGGATTACAAGGTCGGGGCTGCCCGATCGGCATAGGAGCAACCATGTCAGACCCAGGCGATCTCAATTGGTGGTTCGGCGGATCCAGTCCGCAGAGCACGCAGTACCAGGACCGCGACCAGATCCTCGGCCTCATCAACCAGGGCTACAACCCGGGTGGCATCACGCAGATGCAGGCGCCACAGATGCAGGCTGCGCAGGCGGACCCCGCCGCGCAGATGCAGGCGGCGCAGCTCCAGATGGGCGACGATCCGTTTCGCCGGGCGCAGCTCCAGCAGCTCGGTCAGCTCCAGGGCATCGCGTCCGGTCAACAGCAGGGCGCCGGCGAACTCGCGGTTCAGCGCCAGATGGGCAACGCGCTTGCGGCGCAGCAGGCGCAGGCGCGGATGGCCCGCGGCGGGAACGCGGCGCTGGCATACCGCAACGCGGCGAATCAGTCCGCGGCGCTCGGCTCGACCGCGGCGGGCATGGGGCAGCAAGCTGCGATGACGGACCAGATGAACGCGCACGGGGCACTGGCCGGGATCGGCGCCCAGGGCCGCGCCGGTGACTTCTCGACGGCGAACGCGAACGCTGGCTACCAGCAACAGGCGGGGCTGCAGAACGCCGGGTTTCAGCAGCAGACGGGGCTCGCCAACGCGGGGTTCCGCCAGGGCGCGAACCAGTACAACGCTGGGCTCCAGCAGCAGGGACAGCAGCTGAACAGTGGGAACTATCTCCAGCTCCTTGGCCAGCTCGGCAACATGAACGCGAACCAGCTCTCAGCACAGGGGGCCGCCGGGCAAAACAAGGGCATGCTCGGGCCGCTGCTGTCCGCTGGCGGACAGATCGGCGCGGCAGCGATGATGGCCTCCGACGAGCGGCTCAAGGCGGATGTCACCGACGAGCGCTCAAAGATCGATGCGATGCTCGACGGGCTACGACCGGTCGGCTGGCGCTACAAGGATCCGAAGTTCGGCGAAGGCCGCCACAGTGGGATCATGGCGCAGGACATGGAGCGCAGCGAAGCGGGGCGGCAGATCGTCAGCGACACGCCCGATGGCAAGATGCTCGACGTCAAGAAAGCCGTCGGTGCGGCGCTCGCGTCGTCGGCTCGGCTCAACGAGCGGCTGCGGAAGCTCGAGGATGAGCAGCGGGCGAAAGGCGCAGCCGACCTGCCGCGCGCTCGGGTGGTGCGTCGCTGATGATCCCTGACTACCTACAGCAGGGTCTCGGGCTGCCGCCGCCGGTGGATGACTCGCTCGCGGGCGCGCCGGATCCGTACGGCGGGCTGCATCCGGCCGTGGCGCAGGCGCTGGGGTTCACACCGCAGCAGCCCGTTCCGCTGCCCCAGGCTCCGCCGACGCAGCCGCTACAGCTGCCGAGCGCGGCAGAACCACAACCGCAGCAGTCACCGGCTCCGTCGAGGGACTTCCATGTCCCGGCTGCCGCGATCGACGGTCCCGGTACGCCCAAGCCGCCCAAGCCAGCGGCGCCCCCGAAGCCCATGACGCCAGAGCAGGGGTTCGCCGCGGCTGGCGCCGCCCGGCAGGCCGCGGAGCAGGGCGCCGAGGCTGCGGTACAGCAGCAGGCGCAGGCGATGGCACCGAAGAACGCCGAGGACCTCGCTGCAGCGCAGGCCCACAAGGAGCAGGCTGACGCGATCGCTGCGGATCAGAAGCGCTACCAGGATGAGCACGACAAGGCGTACGCGACCTCGCAAGCGCAGATTGCTGCCGACAATAAGGCGCTCGACAGCTACAAAGTCGATCAGGGCAAGTACTGGAAGGATGCTGGTATCGGGACGCACATCGGCTGGTACATCGCGATGGCCATGTCGGGACTCGGTGACGCGATGCAGGGCAAGAGCGGACCGAACCCTGTGATCCAGATGCTTCAGGACAAGATGCATCAGAGCGTCGTGGCGCAGGTCGATGCTCGCGATCAGCTCAAAGAGAAACGCGGTCGCAATCTCGAGGCCAAGGGCGAGGTCGAGCAGGGCTTCGCGTCGCGGAACGCCGAGATCCTGCGGCGTGATGGCGCCAACGATCGAGCGTTTGCCAACGCACTGGCGCTTGCCGCGGCGAAGTCTGCCGACCCGATCCAGCAGGCGCAAGCCGCGAAGCTCATCGCCGATCTGCGCCTGCAGTCCGCCGACAAGCAAGAGGCCGCGGCCAAGGATCAGGCGTCGTACGCGGTGCAGAAGCAACAAAACGCGATCGCCGGTGGGCACCTAGCTGAAACGCGGCGCCACAACCTCGTCGAGGAGGGCTGGCAGAAGACGAAGTTCGAGGAGGAGCAGAACCTCAAGGCCGCGGCGCTCCTGGCCAAGCAGCAGGGCAAGCTGTCCGACGAGGAGACCAAGCGGGCGGTGTTCGTTCCGGGGCCTGACGGCAGGATGACCGCGCTGCGCAAGACGGGCGGTGAGTTGGTACTCGCCGGTGACCCGGCGATCGCGCAGAAGCAGCGTGACATGGTCGCGGCGGCCACGAGCTACAACCGACTCGTCGGTCAGATGTCCCGGGCGATCGCCGATCACGGTGGCGAGTCGACGTGGATCAAGGGGAAGGAGTGGCAGAAAATGGAGTCCGATCTCCAGTCGGCCACGGCCGAGCTCCACGATGCGTACGGCATCACGGCGTTCCGAGAGCCGACCGTGAAGTTCTTCGAGAAGATGGCGTCGGCGGGCGTCGACCCGACATCGTTTGTCCGCGACGCGACCGGAGCTCTGCAGGAGTCAAACATGAACCTGCAGGCGAAGGTGAATGAGAAGCTCGGGGCGCTGGGGTACGATGGGCCGGCGATCAAGTGGCAGGACACGACGGCACCCCCCGCTCCGCTTCAGACACCCGAGGACACCGCGATCAGGGTCGCCATGGGGTCGCGCGGCGACGATCCGGGCGCTGTGTACGATCCGCAGGCTGGCAAGTACCAGCCGAAGCTTCCGGGCGCGTACCGCGTCGATCCAGACGTGTCGACCGTCCCGCCGCCATCGGCGCAGGATGCCGCGGTCGCCAAGAACTTCCCGAAGATGGGACCCGCGCAGCGCTCGCTTCTCGAGATGTGGGGAGCGGCGCTTCAGGGTGGAGATCCTGCGCTGCGCGACCGTGCCGCGTCCGTCCTCGAGAAACTGTCCAAGGATGCCGACGAACAGGGTGTTCGCGATTATGCGGCTCAACTGCTACAAAACAACGTGACGGCCGGCGTGCAGCCGAATCCAACCGAGCAGACTACTACCAGCTCTCGCGGCATCACCGGTGGGCGATCCTTCGCTCTGCCAGCCCTGCGGCTCACCCCATGACGACGCACCAGGTTCCAGCGTTCGACGTTCGCGGCCCGTAGCCGCGGCGCCGACGTGCCAGATACCGTCACGGTCCGCGATCGTGAAGGTCGCGCCTTTGGCGTTCCCGCCGATCAGGTCGCGGGCTATGTGGCGCAGGGCTTCGCGCCGGAGACCGAGGATCAGCAGCTCGGTCGGCTGGGGTCCGAGGTCCAGAGCGACATCTACGGCGGCATCGGCGGGAAGATCGCTTCGTTCGGCGCCGGGGCACTGTCCACTGCAACGCTGGGGCTCTCCGACGTCGCGGGCGAGGCACTGGGCGCTGGCCACACGCTGCGCGCGCTGCGCGAGGAGAACCCGTACGCGACGCTCGGTGGCGAGCTGCTCGGAGCGTTTGCTCCTGTCGGCCCAGCCCACGCGCTAACGGGCATCGGCAGGAAGATCATCAGCGCCGGCGAGGGTGCAGGTGTGCTCGCGAAGGCGGGTATCGCGACGGCCGGCGCTGCCGTCGAGGGTGCTGGGTTCGGTGGTGGGCAGTACCTGTCTCAGGTTGCCCTCGACGACAAGCCGCTCGCTGCCGAGGGATTCATCGGCGCGATGGGGCACGGGGCGCTTTTCGCCGCTCCGGTGGGCGGACTGTTCTCGCTCGGAGAGTCGACGCTCCTACGCGCGCGGTCGCTGTTTCCGCAGCAGCAGGTGACGCGCGAGGCGGCTCGGGGCATCCAGCGAGAGGCCACGGCGACGCTCGGCCAGTCGTTGGCGGACGGCGATCAGATGGCGCAGGCCATCCAGCGCAAGATCGAGCTGACCGACGCCAAGATCGGCATGGCCGAGAGCGGTGAGCGGGTCACACGGCGGATGTTCGGAACGGCAGATCCGGCAGCGCTCGGCGACCAAGTAGTCAGCGGCGTAGATAAGACGCAGCTCGTCGATGCGCTGCAGAAGTACCAGGTCTCGAGGGCGCAGCTCCACGACTGGATCCGTCACGAAGCGGATCCGGAGCTCGAAGCGGCGCTGATCGGGCTCACCGGTCCGGCGGAAGTCGGCGAGATCGGCGGACGGATCGAGAAGCGAGCCGGGACGATGTTCGAGCCTGAGCTGGCCGTTGGCACGCCGGTCAGCCCGGAGTTTCGCGAGCTGAATGATGCGCTCGACATGCGAGCGCGGCAGCTCGACGTGACGAAGGCCGGCAAGCGACCGGTCCCTGAGGATCTGATCGCGGGAGTCGGGCTCGAGGGGCAGCAGTTCAGGCCGCCGACTCGCGTCATGAAATCGCTGGAGCGCACGCCCGAGGAGCGCGCGCTGATTGATGAGGCGATACGCGCGGAGGAGCAAGCAGCGGGCGTCACCGGCGAGCGTTCGCTCGAGCAGCAGCACGACGACATCATGGCGCGGCTCAAGACGCTGACGCGCCCTGAGGACGTCCCGCTCCGTCGGCAGCTGTCGAAGCAGGCGGACGAGCTGCTGGACCGGATGTCGGTTGCTGGCGAAGAAGCGGCGCTCCCCGCTGCTGCAGCTCCGCCAGCATCTTCGGACCCGCATCCGATCGCGAAAGGCAAGACGGTTGCCGAGTTGAAGCACCCGGACGAAACGCCCGAGAACTTCGTGCTGCGGCGGATGCGCGAGCAGGGGGTGGCGTTCGGGCCTGACAAGCGTTTCCTCGGATCGCTTGGCATCGACTGGACGGTCCCCGAGAACAAGGCGCTGATGCTCAAGATGATGCGTAACGGGGACGCCGCGTTCGCGCGCGCCGATCTCGTAGGCGCCATGGATCCCGAGATGGTCAAGGCCTCGGAGATTGTCGACGGAGGTCCGGGCGGGTTCGGTAATTCGAGCTGGCACTTCATCCGCGATACGGGACAGCCGGTCAAGACGCTGGACGAGCTGTCGGCGGCGTCGCGGCCGAGCGGGCTCGAGGATCTGCACCGCGTCACGCACAAGGCGGAGATGGAGGCGGCATCCGCCGTGGCGCCGGCCACCGACACCCTCACCGGCCAGCTACGCGGCATGCAATCACAGCTCGGCGCTGGCGCCGACCTCAAGGCGATGGGCGCTCCGGCACGAGCCGAGTACGCCGCGACGAAGGCCGAGCGAACTGCGGCGGCCGCCGAGCACTTCAAGGCGAAGGCGACTGGCAGTGACCTCGATCCGTTCTTTACCGACCTCACACGCCCGAAGACTCGCGACGCCTACGTCGCGGCCAACATCGGCCGGGCGATGCGCGAGGAAGGCTCGCACGCCAAAGCACTGGCGAAGGTCGAGCGCGAGTGGGCGGAGCAGTCTGGCACGAAGGTCCCTGCCGCGGAGATCATGGAGCACGCCTCCGTCGATCCGATCGCCGCGTGGCGCGAGCAGGTCCCTGTCGGTGTCAATGCGGCCGAATACGGGAATCGTCGTGCCGCGCTGGGGCTGTTCGAGGGCAAGATCAACAAGCGGATCGGCAAGAACGTCGACATGAGCCCCGATCTCGGTCGGGCCGCGAAGGCGATCGGCGACTACGAGGAGTCGATGGCGTCGATGGCCGAGGTGCTCGGTGCCGATGCACCCCCGACGGCAGTGGCGCACGCCAAAGCGCTCCGTGCGGCGATGGCCGATCAGGCTGACGCGTCAGCGACCAGCGCGGCGAAGGCAGCGCAGGACATCAAGACGAAGATCACGCCTGGTTTGCCGATCGGTGACACGCGAACGCTTACCGGTGGCCAGACGGTCGTCGACGACGAGATGACCAAGGCGTTGCGGATACACGATATGCGCACTCCCGCTCCCGTTCCAGCACCGGTCTCTGCTCCTGCGCCCGCTGGCTCCAGTGTCATCGGAAAGCTCGCCGACGTCGGCACCGCGCTCGAGGTGCTCAAAGCGATGGGGGTCCATGCACCAGCGCTGAGTGCGATCCCGGTGATCGGACCCATCCTGGGGCTGTTCCTCAAGGCGCGCGCCGTGATGAGCATCCTGGGCCGCAAGGGCGGATCGATTCCGCGCTCGACCGAGGGTCTCGTTGCGTCGAGGTCTGCAGAGACGCGCAATCGGTTGAACGTCGCGACCACTGCGCTGCTCGAGGGTGGGGCCAAGGCGTCACGGAAGGCTGCATCGTTCTCGGCGGGACCCGCGGTGCTGCTCGGGACGCAGCTGTTTCCGGGCGATGGCGATACGACGTCAAAGGATCCACGCAAGCTCTACGAGGCAAGAGTCGACGAGCTCGCCCGCGCACAGGCTCCAGGCGCCGTGGCGGCTGCGATCGGTGACCGGATCCAGACATCGGATCCGCACCTGCACGACGCGATCATCGCGCAGGTTGAGCGCGGCTTGAAGTTTCTCGACGGCAAAGCCCCGAAGCAAACGCTAATGCCCGGGATGCTGCCCGGCGATGGCGTATGGCATCCATCGAAGGCGGCGCTCGAGGAGTTCGGCAAGTACGTCCACGCCGTCAACGATCCGGCATCTGTGCTCGAGGATCTCGCGAGGGGCCACCTCTCGATCGAGGGCGCGGAGACGCTCCGAGTCGTCTATCCGGCGCTGTTTGCCGAAGCGCAGCGGATGTTACTCGAGGCCGCACCGAAGATGCAGAAGACGATGCCGTACCCCAAGCGCGTCGCGATCTCGATCATGTACCAGATCCCGATCGACGGCTCGATGACGCCGCAGCACATGCAGTTCCTGCAGCCGCCCCCGACGGCAGCAGTTGCGCCGATGCCGGGTGCGCCGCCCGGCACACCACAAGCCACACCAGCACTCACCGCGCCGCTACAGGCCGGTCAGCAAACGATGTCACCGCTCGACCGTCGAGCAGGAGCGTAGAACCATGGCCGAAATCGAATCAACCACCGACGCGAAACGCGGGCAGCAGGCAGTCACTGGAGGTAACCCCTCCTACTACGGACTTGGAGGCGATGCGGCGCTAATCCATCACGTCCACCTGCAATGGGACCCCGTACTGGTTGCCACGATCACGTTCTGGTCGTGCGACTTCCCGGAGCAAGGAGTTGGCTCGGTCGCGATCGACTCAACCGTGGCCGGTGACTGGATCCAGGAGGACCCGCCGACTGGCTACACCGCGATCTCGCCGGCTGGTGCCGCGACTGTCGCGACCCCGCTAGTGATATCCATCCCGGGCGGCACAGCCGGTGGCGCAAGCGTCCAGATCAGCGGACTCGGCAGCAAGCGGTTGCGCGCGCGAGTCGTCTGCACGACGGCCGGATTCCTCCGGATCCACACGCACGGCAAGGGCTGATCAATGCTGCAGGTTGGCCTAGAGATCGGCTGGATTGCCAGCATCGGAGGATACTCTCCGGGTGGCGCCGGTGGAGGTGGAATCCCGGGTGTAACGCGCGACGCTACGAACCTGAAGTACTACCCGGCGAACGACACCGAGTGGACGGCGCTGATGGCCGCAGCCGGGCTTGCGACCGGCAATCCCGGCAACGTGTGGACGCTGCAGGGCGCGGGCAACGCGGCCGACACCGGGACACCGGGCGGTTGCACGCTGACCAACACGTTCGACAATCCCCAGTCCGCGGTGACCGGCGCGACCCGACTCGGGTACAAGTCGCCAGATAACGGCGTCGCCAAAAAGCTCGTCGGTACCACCGGTGCGCCTAACCCGCGCACAACGTCGACGCTCCTGCTGGCGTACATCGACTTCAACGCGACTCCATCGGGCGCTCGCGACCTGATGGGCGTGCAGACCGGCGCGATCATCAACTACACCAACGGTGGGAAGCTACGCATCGTCGCGGGCGCGAGCACCGACAGCGTGTCCACGTACAACACGACGCAGCATTTCATCGCGATGCGCTGCAATATCACAGCGAGCACGATCACGCTGTTTACCGGGCTCGAGGTCCTCGTCGGGACATTTGTGCTGCCGAGCAACGGATCTGCGATCTGGTTCGGTGGACACACCGGCAACTGCAGCAACGCGTGCCACGCGTACGGTGCGGAGTTCAATGGTACCGCCGCCGAGCTGACCAACGCGCAGGTCAAGACGCTCCTGCAGACGCTTGGGGAAACGGTCGTTTGGTAGCTCGACAGCTCATCGTGGGGCTCGGGCAGTCGAACGAGGGCGGCATCGGTGTTGCGGCCAACGTAACGGTGTTCCAGGGCATCACGAATCCGTATGCAGCTGTCCCGACGATGAGCCGCGGCAGCAAGCTGACCGATCCGCCAAACGTGGTATTTGACCCGGCCAGCGGATCGCGCGCGTTGTCGCCGCGGACAGTCAGCCTCGGTGCGCCATATAGTGTCGGGACAATCGGAATCCTGCCTACGATGGGGCGCATTCTCGATGCTGCGCGTCCGGGGGTGTGGGCGATGGGCGAGGTATGGCTCGACGGAAGCAGCCTTCAGACTCGCTGGATGCCTGGCAGTGCATACCCGATAGGCGGACCGCCGTGGTTCACGCAGGTGGTTGGATACATCCAAAACATGGAGTCCACCATGGGTGCCGCGCTGGCTGGCATCGTATGGATCCAGGGAACCAGTGATGCGCTCGCGATTCCAGATCAAGATAACTACCTGTCAAACCTAGTAACTTTCTTCTCTACGTTACGTGCAGTGCCAGGGTGGTCGAACGTTGCGATCACCGTCGATCAGATCAGTTCGCAGTTCATTGCGAACTTCGACGGAGGATCAGCGGTGGTCGGCGGAGCCAAGGTACGGGCAGCCCAGCAAACATTTGTTTCATCAACGGCGAGAACTGCGCTCGTGAATACGGACGATCTAGCACTTCGAGACAATGCTCACTACGCTGACGATAGCTATGCAATTCTAGGCATTCGACACGCAAACGCGATGCTCGCATTACTCGGAATTCAGACCGGTTTTGTGGGTCTCGGGATAGGACTCAGATGAACAAAACGATTGCCGTACTGTGTCTTACCTGCAGCCTCGCCGTGGTCATGGCCTGCTCGTCGCAGCGGCAGCCCGTGCAGCCTCCGGTGCCACTGCCGGCTGCTCGAGACGCGACCGTGGCGGACAGCTGTTGCTGCTGCCCGCGAGATGCCGGGGTTCCTCCGGTCCCGGTGGACGGTGCCGTGGTCGTAGTGCCACCGTCGATCGACGCCGCACCTCCACCTCCGCTACCCACCGGTCACCCGCGGATTATGCTCGGTTCGCAGGCGCAGCGGCTCAAGGCTGGACTCTCGGCGCCGGCCGGCGTTCGCTGGCGCGCGACGGTCGACCGCTGGCTGAGCGGCGCCGACGTCTACAACTTTGCGGCGTGGAACGGTGCGCTCCTGTCGGCGCTCACCGGTGACCAGAGGTACTGCGTCAAGGCCGTTGCTGTCGTCGACGCGCAGGTTTCAGCGGCCGAGGTTAAGATCGCGGCGGGCGCGAACCCCGAGGTCGCCGGTGACAGCTACCTGCAGATCGGCGAGATGATCGGCGACCTCGCGCTGGTCTACGACTGGTGCTCCTCGACGACAACCGCGGCGCAGCGCGCCCGATGGGCGAACTACGCCAACCAAGCGGTCAGCAATGTCTGGGGCTGGAAGACGGCATCCTGGGGCGGGCGTAGCGCGCCCTGGACCGGCTGGGGCGTCGACGATCCGAGCAACAACTACTACTACTCGTTCCTGCGCGCCACGATGCTGCTCGGGCTGGCGACCACCGGCGAGAGTGCCGCGGCAGCGACGCACATCGCGAAGTTCCGCGAGCGCATCGATCGGCTCGTGGCGGAGTTCAACGCACAGTTCGCCGGTGGCGGATCCCGAGAGGGCACCGGCTACGGGGTGGCGCTCCGCAACCTGTTCGAGCTCTACGCGCTCTGGCAATGGTCGACCGGTGAGTCGATCGCGGACCGGACGCCGCACACGCGCGCGTCTCTCGCGACGATGCTCGCCACTTGGGTCCCGACGCTTGATCGCAAGGCGCCGATCGGTGACCAGAGCAGGGACTCGACAGCGATGCTGGCCGACTACGAGCGGGCCTACGTGCTCGAGCTGATCGCGCTGTACCCCACTGCACCGGAGGCCGCGCGCGCTGTCACGGTGCTTGGCGCATCGAGCGTGCCGTCCATGCAGTGGGGGTTCATGTTGGGTTACGACTTCGTGTACGCGCCGACGGTTACGGGCGTGCCGGTCGACCTGCCGCTGGTGCGCTACGCCTCGGGCACGGGGCAGATCTACGCGCGCTCGAGCTGGGCCACAGCGATGCAGGCGCGTGGCAAGCGCCGCGGGATCGCCTCGTCGGCCACGTGGTTGAACCTGATCGCCGGTCCGTTCACACAGTCGCACGCGCACCAGGATCAGGGCTCGCTGATGATCTACAAGGGCGAGTGGCTGGCCTACGACGCGGTCATCACGTCGCACAGCGGCGTGCGCATGAACGGGACGTTGGTCGGCCTGCCCGAGGCGCACTCGCTGGTCCGGATCGAGGGGCAACAGCAACGCGAGGGCACTTCGAGCAAGCTGCTCGCGCTGCACGCTGGCCCGGGGTATCTGTTCGCCTCGGTTGACGTCACACCGGTGTACGGCGGCGCAGTTCAGCTGGTCCGGCGTCAGGTCCTGTGGCTGATGCCGGACGTCGTCGTCGTCCAGGATCACGTCGTGAGCTCGCAGGCGCAGACCTGGCAGCTCGTAGTGCCCGTCGCCCCGGTCATCTCCGGTGAGTCCGCGACGGTCGGCCGGCTCAAGGTGGTCCGGCTGCAGCCCACTACCGGGACATGGACTGCGTTCGACTTCCGCAGCAACAGCGACTTCAGCGGTGCATGGCGGCTCGATGAGGCTCAGCCTGCAGGGGACCGCATCTCCGTACATGCTCTGTCGATCGACGGCGCGACAAGTACGGCGACGACCAGCGTGCGGTTCTCTGACGTCGGGGTGACGTTCACACTCGACGGGCGAGCGGTAACGCTCGGGGCGGGGGTCGATCCGCTGTGACCGTCGGCGACTGGACGCTCGGGGCGGTCAAGGAGCACTTCGAGACGCTACGTGCAGCCGATGAGCTGCGGTACCAGCAGCTTCGCGAAAAGGAGCAGATCGCGCTGAATGCGGCACTACTGTCGGCGGAGAAAGCCGTCCAGACCGCGCTTCTCGCCGCGAAGGAAGCGGTAGTCAAGGCGGAGATCGCCACAGAGCGCAGGCTCGAGGGGCTCAACGAGCTGCGCCAAGGTGTTGCCACCAAAGATCAACTCGATGCCATGGACCGGCGGCTCAACGAGCTCAAGGAGACAGTGTCGCTGTTCCTTGGAACGCAGAGCGGACGCGCAGGCGGACTAAAGGACTACATCGGGTGGATCGTTGCGCTTGCCGGAGTTGTGGCCGTAATTCTGTCGTACGTGGCATTGCGCCGATGACATGCCCACCTGCGTCCAGTGCCCAGCTGAGGCCGCGCCCGGCTCGATCCGTTGCGCGCCGCACCGGGACGCCCAGCGCGCACGGGATCGCGAGTGGCGGGCGAAGCGGCGCAAGGCGAACCGCGACGCCGGGCTGTGCGCTGGGTGCGCTACGCCGTCCGCCTCGTACTACTGCCCATCGTGCTTGGGTAAGACTGTCGATACTGTCGATACCGTATGTGACAGGGATATGTGTAGCCCCGCAGACCCCAATGGGTTATTGAGCACTATGTCCTGCGCACACACCTGCACTGCCTGTCGGCTCGACCGCATCGAAGAACTTCTCGTTGCGCTCCTGGCGAAGGCAGACAACGAGCGTGCGCGCGAGAATGCTCACTATCTCAAGATCCTGGAAAGGCTCAACCATATGGCGAACGCAATCGACACCCTCCGCGACCAGTTCCGCGACAACACCAACCTCGTCGCCGAACGCATCGACCGGCTCATCGCGCAGATCCAGACCAGCGCGGACAACACCGCATCGCCCGAGACGCTGGCCGACCTGCAGGCGATCGGCGATCACCTCCGCGCGCTCGGAACCGATCCTGCCAATCCGGTTCCGGCGCTCGCACCGCGCAGGGCATAAGCAATCTCGACCTCGTCGTGCGCTGCTGATACACTGAGACCGGGGATTGGCGACACACCTTGGCGACGACGAGGGATCGATGACAGACGCACAGTTTGCGACGTTGCTGTCTGCGGTGATTGCCGGTCTCGGCACGATCGCCGGAATGATCCGGTGGGCTGTCACCCGAATCACCAAGGCCATGGACGATCAGTCATCGAGCAACCTGCGTCTGGCGGACGCGCAGATCGACCTTGCCGGAGCGCTCGCGGCGCAGCGGGCCGACATCGACCACATCACGCGGTGGATCTACCACCACACCCCGGGCGCCGCACCCATCGAAGTCGCACGCGAGCGCACCCCGGTGCAGCCCATGCCGCCGATGACACCTACGACGCTCCGGGCGTTCCAGCGCGTCGACGAAGAAACCGAGCCGGAGCGGCCGGGCCCGCAGCGCCGGCAGCAAGCCGGGCCGCGCCGGACAACTGCAGTCAAAGGCGTCCCGATCCGGACCGACCGCAACGTCGGCGACGATGAAAGGTAGAGCGATGACTGACATCACCACGACCAGCACAACGACGACGAGCCCCACCCCGAGCACGGTGATCGGAACCGGCGAGGTCATTTCGCCGGCGCTACCAGCGCCCGGCTGGCGCACTTCGGAGTTCTGGCTCAAGCTCGCCGCGCTCGCGCTGACCGTGCTGTACGCCAGCGGCGTGCTCACCAACAGCGCTGCGCTGGCGATCGCCGGCATGGCTGCCGCGATCCTCGGCGCCCTCGGCTACACCGTGAGCCGCACCATGGTGAAGACGGCAGCGTCCGCGGCGCCGGTGACGATCATGTCGACCCCGAAGTTCACGACCCGCGGATCGCTCGTCGCCTTACTGGTCGTCTCGCTGGGCCTATCCATGCAGCCTGCCTGCGGTACGCCTGCCGTGGTTACCGGAGGCGCCGTCGTGATCGACTGCCTTGCGCAGGATCAGGCGCAGCTCGTGACGCTGGTTGGCACGCTGTGGGCCGTGTTTACCTCGAGCGGCAGCTGGAAGGATGTCGAGAGCCAGGCGATCGTCGCTGGCAAGGACCTCGGCGGGTGCGCGCTAGCTGAGGTCGTCCAACACTACCTGGCTCCGCCGAAGGGCCGTGCCGCACCGGCTGGTGATCAGGGTCGCGCGGCGCGAGCTGCACTCGAGGACTTCCGGGCCACGCAGGCCAACGGCGCGACCTTCCATACGGCTGCCGGCAACCTCTGACGATGCGGGCATGGTTGAGGCGTGCTGACCTGGTAGCCCTGTGGGCGATGCCGGTCGTGATCGTGGTGCTGGGCTTGCTTGTGGTGCTGGTCGTCGGGGCGGTGCTACGGCAGTGTTGAAGCTCGGCCGGATACCGTCGCGGCCAGACCCGAGGACGCTGCAGTTCGCGCGCTACGTCTCGCTGCAGGATGTTCCGGCCAGCCCGCCAGCTCGCGACTGGGCGCACCCACAGGACGCGCCTGCGTTCGGGATGTTCGCGAACGACTCCCTCGGCGACTGCACGTGCGCCGCGATCGGCCACTACTTGCAGGCGCAGTCGGCGATCACCGGGCTGCCGCTGACGATCGCCGGTGCTGACGTGATCCGACTGTATCGAGACGTCGCCGGCTACGATCCGAAGCGACCGGAGACCGACCAGGGCGCCGAGATGCTGGACGTGCTCACCGAGATGCGCGCGGTGGGGCTCTGCGGCCACCGGTTCGGCGCGTTCGTCGCCGTCGATCCGGCAAACCGCGAGCACATGGAAGCGGCACTGAACCTCACCGGATGGGTCTACTGCGGCGTCGACCTGCCGCTGGCCACGTTCGATCAGACCGTGTGGGACGTTGGCGTCGGGCAACGCTACGAGCCGAACAGCCGCGGGCCGCATTCGATGGCAAAGCTCAGCTACGATCGTTCGTTCGACATCTACGTGACCTGGGGTGGGCTCAAGGTCACGACCCGCAAGTGGTCGGAGCGCTACACCTCCGAGGCGTGGGCCGCTCTGGACGAGCAGTGGATCGACGATACCACGATGCTCTCGCCGTCAGGCTTCAACTTGCGGCAGCTGATGCGCGACCTCGTGGAGATCGACCGCACATGACGCATTTCCCGATCTCGCACGACTACACGACCGTTCCGGCTGCGGTCAGACGCTCGTGGCCGAGCCGTGTGCCGTGGGCGTTCGTCGAGAGGTGGCGCACGCAGATCGAGGATAACCATGACCGGACTCTCGAGCAGCTCGCTCGAAGCAACGGTCTCACGCCGCGTGAGCTGTGGCTCGCGGCGCACAACCGCGGACCAGACGAGCTCGCGGTGACCGATCACGTCGCGGGGCGTTGGCTGATCGCCGAGCTTCACGGCTTCGACAGTGGAGGGTGAGTATGCAGACCGTCGAGTCCAGACCGGAGATCGTCGTCCCGTTGGCCATGGTGTTGTTCGCGTCCGAGGCCCATGCGCTGACCGTCGAACACCAGCTCGAGGCCGAGCTAGACCGGATTTTCAGCGATGAGTGGGGCCCCGGGTGGAACTTCGACCCGTACGAGCAGTCGATCGATGTGTTCGGCGCGGCGGACCTACCGGAGCACGTGGCCGCGCTTGTCGAGCTGGGATTCATGCTGGTCAGGATCCATGCGCACGCTGCGGTCGAGCAGGGATGCAGCTGCGGGGTTCACTGGGGGAGGCAGTAGGTCAGCCGTCATCGAATCGCGATCCGGTTACACGCAGCTCGCCGCCCTCGCCGCGGAACGCATCGTCCTCGAGATCATGCTCGTCTAGCAGATGCACCTCGCGACCGTCTGCGAACCGGTGAATCCGACGGATGACCTCACACAGGTAGGACGTCTCAGCCTCGAACCCCATGCCGGTTCGCAGCACCTTGGCAAGCGCTCCGGTTGAGGTGTCCACGACGACGGTGGCGAACCGGTCGGACTCCCCGCGCCACGCGCGCGCCGCCTCGTAGGACTTCCCGAGGTCGAACAGCGTGCCGTTGTCCGGGCGCGCGATGTAGTAGGTGGTCCCCATTCGTAGCAGGGGCCGGAGTCGCACCGGCAGAACCGGGGTTATGAGCCGCGGTTGAGTCTGCCTCTCCCTGCATGTTGCACGTCCGAGTGCGGCGAGCACTTAGTGCTGGAATTGAACCAGCCCCTACGGTTTACAAGACCGTCGCCCCACCATGGGGCAACATTGCGTGTGGGCTCGCTGCGATTGGACGTGCCAGGAAGTTATAGCACGACTGCTTCTATGTCGACTGGTTGGCGGAAACACGCGGTACGTTAGCTAACAGCGTCTGACAGGGTACGCTGTTCCCATGATCGCCATCATCCCGCTCCTGGCCGCAATCGTCGGTCTGCTCATCTACGTGCTCGGCGCCAACGCCAAGGTCATCGAGGTCGGCCGCGCGCTGTTTTGGTGCGGACTGCTCGTGACGCTGTTCACGGTCGCGAGCAAGGTGATCAAGGTGTTCTAGTTCGCGGGACGTGATCGTCGTTGGCCGACCAGACGTAGCCCTTGACTCGCACAGTGCCGCTGAGATCTGGAGCATCCACCCTAGTGGAGTTCGTCTGCCACTCGAACAGTAGGGCTGCCCCGCAGCTGCATTTCGTCTCGCTGTGAGCGGTCACTCCGTGAACCATGCTGAGACAGTACGGACACTCGACGCTCAACGCCACGGATTCTCCTCATCGTCCTGCAGGTCGACCCTGACCGCGCATCGTTCGGCTTCACGCGACGCGACGATCCGCTTGCGCAGCTCCGCGCTCCGGTACGCGCTCACCGCGGCCCGCTGCGTCCGCGTCAAGCCGTCCTGGATGCGGAACCACAGGGGCATGTCGGAGATCAGCGTCTCGCGGCTCATGGCGAGGTCAGCGGCGAGGAGGTCGACCAGCGAAACCCCGTCGTACTTGCTCGAGCACGTGCACGGTGCGTCAACCGAGTCGAAGTAGGTGCACTGCGTGGCGTGCTCGATCGATGGCGGTTTCTCCTCGGCGATCACCCCGACTTCGACCAGCTGGTCCACGACGTGCCGGAGCTTATCGAGTGCGTCCTTCTGCTCCGGGCGCGGGATGCGACGGATGCTGGCGGTTGCGCAACCACCCGGGACGCCGATCCGCCAGCCGCAGAACTCCGCGTTGTTGCCCATGCGCTCGGGCTTGAGCCCTGCGCCGATGTCCATGACGTGGACGATGGAACCCTCGACCCACACGCCGCCGGCATGCGGCTCCCACCGAACGTGATCCCCCACACGGAAACACCGCTCCTGGTGCGCGGCGAGCGCGGCGTCCAGGTAGGTGCTCGGTATCAGAGAGGACTCGGGGACATCGAGCACCATGTCGCACCGGGCGCACTTGTGGTGGATGGTGGCTGGGGTGCCAGGGTTGTCCTTGACACGCTGGTGTAGCTCGTTGAGCGCTCGCTGGCGCCGGTGCAGATCGTTGAGTTCGCGCTGGTACTTCGCGACCAACTCTTGCGTCACTTCGTCGTCGTGTCCGTGCATGTCTCCTCCGATTGTAACAGAGCGTTGACCTTTTTCATGATGCGCTCGCAGGTGGCGGGCGACGCGCCGTCGTTCTGCGCCTTCAGGCTCAACAGATCAGCGCCGATCGTTGCCAGCCCGGTACGAAGCTTCTCGAGATCCTGGCGCAACTGCGCCCGGTCATTCTCGATGTCGCATACTCGCTGAGACAGCACGCCGTCGCCGAGTGCCTCGTCCCGCTCGCGCTTGATCCGCTCGAGATCCCGGTCCTGCTGCTCGATGACCAGCTTCGCCTCGCCGAGCTCGGTGCGGAGATTGACGATCTGCGCCCTGGCACCCTCGATAGAGGCCAGCGTGGCGTCGATGTTCTCCGGTGCGTCGGTAGCTGAGATGCGGGCCACCAGGCGCTCCTGGGTCTTGCGTAGGGCGTCAACCTCGTCCAGCGCCGCGGAGTAGCCGGTGAGCAGGGCGAGCAGTTCGTCCGATCCGACCACGCACGAGTAGCGCGGATCTCCGAACTTGAGGCTCGCGTTGCGCTGACGGACTCGTTCAATGAGAGCGCGGGCGTCGGTGGTCATGGGGCGCCTCGGAGGGCGATGCGCAGCGCGTGGCAGGCGCGGTCGAATGCGCCGTATGCTCCGGGGTTGTGATCGGTCCATGTTTTGTCCAGGGCCAACGCCGCGCGCACGACAGCTGTGAGCTGGAGAACGACATCTGGTGTCATTGCCGAATCCAGATCGTCGGCTGCGTCGTCGACATCGGAGACGCAGCGTGCGTCGCGGACAGTCCGCGCCTTGCGCTCGAGATCGTCGAGCTGAGAGGTTGTGATGGTCATGGGTCACCACTCCGTGCTGCACAGGAATCCGCGCCCGTGCTCGCTCGCCCATTCGGCGGCCGTTTTGGTGGCAACGTCATCCCATCCGTTGCCGTTCACGTTCCTGATGGTGATTGACTTGTTCTCGTCGACCTCGTCCCATTCGTCGAGCGTCCAGCCTTCCTCCTCGAAGGTCGACCCGTACTGCTGAGCGACGATCGCCGGCACGTCGGAAAGACGGTGCGCGACGACGGTGTCGGTGTGGTTCGTGAACAGGCGGAGTTTCTCATCGCTCATCTCATCCATCCTTCTGCGTGGGTTCTGTCGCCTTCAGCGTCCTGCTGGCGTACTCGAGGGCGTCCAGACAGGCGTCAGATTTAACTCCCTCCAGCCAATCACGTGCAGCCTCCCGGTGAAGGAGGCTGAGTGCGCTTCTCAGGTGCGCCACCTGGCCGCGTAGTTCGTCGTTGGTCATGAGGTTATCCATCCTTCTGCGTGGGGCGGGTGGCGGTCATCAGCTCGGCTCGGATCTCCATCCACAGTTTGCCGAGCTGGTTCTGTCCGTCGCGGTTCGGCCCCCAGCCCCAGAACGAGTCACGCCAGCTGTTCTCTACGAGCTCGCGGTCACCGGTGGCGAGCAGCTTCCGACGCACGTACTCGTGCTGTTCGACCTTAGCCCATAGGATTTGCCGCATGACGTCGACCTTGACGTCGTCCCAATCTGACCGACGATGCGCTCGGTACAGTTCGGCGATCTTGAATGCCTCGTGTGCGGATGGCGCGTCGATGATCAGTTTCTGCGTTGACGGGATGCCGCGGAACTTCTCGAAGTGGTAGGCAGCCTCACTGGTATCAAACCGACGCCCCCTCCATCGTAGCGTGAACGCCGAGAAGTTGCTGAGCGGATAGAAGTCCTGTTCGTAGAAGCAGACGCGCTCGTCGGTGTCTAGGCCGTGGCACTCGGTGGTGACAGCCGGTACACGACCATCCTCGCCACCCGCAACCGCCCGTCCGCCTTCGGGTTCTACAGCAGCGTCGAGAACAGCGAGGTCTCGTTCCTTGGTCATGGCTTGGCGTCTCCGGAACGCAACGCATAGCTGAGTCGGCCCCGAACCGTCTCTACCTCGGAGCCAACCTCGGCCACCATCGGAAAGCGATCGATGACGCGCTGAGCTTCGAGCGCACTGTCGAACCGCGGCGTTTCTGCGAGTGAGGCGCCGAATGCCGGACCAATGCCGGTCATCTGGCGGAAGTAGCTCTTGGGCTCGAGGTTCCAACGGATGACGAACTTGTCTTCGTCGGTCTGCAGGTGCGGCGGAGGAGAATTCGTGAACCACCCAGGGCAGCCGACGAGCGGGTACATGTTTGGTCCGCCATAGATCGTAGACGTACCCCTGATCCGGCGTGGCTTGCCTTTGGAACGGTTGCCGCCTCCGGTTCCGCTGACCATTGAGCGTTCTTTGCTGGCCTCCTTGAGGCCGCGCGTATTATGCGTTTTCATCCTCGGTGTCCTTTCGAGTTCTGCTGTCTGTTCGTTGGTGAGCGAACCTGAACGCTGTGCTCGTCGTCGATACCCACCGGGTTTCACCCACCAGCGTAACCGAGCGCTGCCGCTACTCTGGACGATGCACTCTTCACGCTGCCGATCTGAGCGATCGCATCCAAGAGCTCTAGCTCAGGCCGGAACCACTCGCAGCGCACGCGTAGGTGCTTGAAGCGCTCCAGAAGCGTGGCCTCGACGTTCTTGGCGTCGTCGCTGGTGAACCACGCGATCAGCACGATCGGATACGGGCAGCCGCACTGGAAGCTGGCGATCCGCGCGTTCACGTCCTTCGTGTAGCCGATCTTGATGTAGCCGTTCTCGTCCTGGCACTGCGCGAAGTAGATGGCTGCCGTGTACTTGTCCGGGTGTCGCTGACGTCGTCCGTGATTCATGCGTTTTCCAACTTTCGTCGTCGGCCGTGGGATCACGGCATCGTTGATCTCGTCGGTCGTACCAGTAGAACGGGTGCTGGAATGAAGAGCAGTTTCCGACGAGGATTTCATTGCGATCGGTCGTTTGCTCCCAATGTGCTTCCAGTGGTGTACCCAGTCATCAGTTCAGTCCCTGAATCGATCGCCTCGCCCGCCCTGCCTTCGCCTCGTGCGCCGCGTCCCGTCCAATGTACGACCTCGTAGTAACAGCAGGCGCCGCTTTGACGGCCTGGCCGAGGTGGTACGCCACCGCGAGAGCCGTCTCGCCCGCTTCGGTCGCGAGCGTGGCCTGCGTCCTGCGCAGCGCCTGGGGCGGCAGCACCGGAACGCCAGCGGCCTTGCAGCACGACATCACCTTGCGGCGCGCGAGCTGTCGTGTCCAGCGGGACCCATTAGGGTGCGCGAAGATCGGTGCGTCCGGCCTGCGATCGCCGCACAGGCCGAGTAGCAGTGGCACCAGCTCGGGTGGCACGATCAGGCGACGGCGACCCGCGGCAGTCTTGGTTGCGCGAATCCACAGCATCCGGCCGCTGTCGTCCAGGTCACGGACGTCGCGTTTCGTCAGCTCCGATGCGCGCGAGCCGAGCAGGAGGTAGCCCAGCGTCAGGATCGCATCGGCGCTGTCGGGCTGCTCGAGGCACCAGCCGTACAGGATGCGCGACTCGTCCACAGTGAGCCGCGACTTGTCGGCGCCGAGCGTCTTGCGTCCGATCGGGTCGACGTCGGCGAACGGATTCTCCTTGAGCAGCTTGCGCTTCACGCACCAGCGGCCCCACATGCCGCCGATCACGAGCGCGTGCTGATGTGTGTCGGGGCGTCGACCGTTGAGCACGCCGATGTAGAGCTCTGCGCCGCGGGTCCGCACGTAGCGCAGCGGTCGGCTCAGCGCTGGTCCGAGCAGCGCCGTCAGTCGTGCCCGGTAGCCCGCGATCGTAACGTCGGCCAGGCCCGCGGCACGCTTCTCGGTCAGCCACTGGTCAACGGCCATCTTCACCGTGACGCCTTGCGCTTCGTCCCGAGCGCCGTCGACGCAAGCCTCCGCCGCTGCGCGCGTATCAAAGACCTTGTATGTCGTCGACCGATCTCGGCCGCTTCCTGTAGTGAACTGGACGCGCCACTTTCGACCGTGCTTGTAGGGACCGTTGATACGTGGGGTGGTTCGCATGGTTCCTCGGATACCCGGGAGTGCCGATCGCGTTCAAGCTCCTCGCGCACAACAGCGCGGATTGCTTCGAGTAGCGCGGCGGTGGGAGTCACCTACGGATCTCCTGGCACAGCCCGCACCGATAGATCGCCCTGAACTGCTCGTCCCATCCGCTCCAGCAGCTCCACTCGACTTCACGTTCCCAGATGTGCGGACACGTGTAGACCAGTCGGCGACGCGGCGGCCGTGCTCCGCCTAGGTCGCGGACGCCTTGCTTCGTCAGCTTCACACCCATGGCCCGCTCCTCTCCTCCAACCGCGCCACCTTGTACTCCGCGGCCCGTAGGTCCCGCCCGCGCTGGTCCAGCATCGGCACGAGACGTCGACGAGCTGCACGATCTCCTCGTCGCCAACCGACGCGGTACGACAGCAGGCAGGCGAGGAGCGAGGCGGCGATGGGGAGCAGGTACCAGGTCATGTCATCTCCCTGGTGAGCAGTGCGTTCAGCGCCGGGTGCAGCTTCATCAGTCTGCGCGGTATACGTCCGTCGTCGTCGCCGAACACCAGCAGGTCAACCTCTTCGGTTGTCGGGTCCCGGAACCCGGCTGAGCGGTCAGCGTCGAGCGCCGCGTCGATGTCGTCATACGTGATCATCGCTCCGTTGTCGCAGAACGCGGCTGAACCGATCTTCGACACGATCGGACGGAACTTCCGGCGGCGGCTCACGGTCTCCTCCTCCACACCGGACCGCGCTCCCTGCGCTCCGGCCGCACCACCGGACAGTCGAATCGATGCGCCGCAGTTCGCGCGCAGCACGCGTGGTACAGCGACTGCCTCGCGGTGAGCCACGACGGGTAGTAGTGCGACGTCGGTGACGGGGTGTCGGTGGGTCTCATGTGACTCCGCAGTTGACGAGCGTGACGCGGTAGAACTCTTCGGCGGTGTAGCGGCGCCAGCCGCCGGATCCGCGCGGACATTGCTTGTCCTGGGCTACTTCACCGGCCTCGCAGTGTGGACATCCGGCTCGCTCGTACAGCCACACACCATCGATGAAGCCGACGTCAAGAATCTCCCCGGCGCACTGCCAGCAGCTCGGACCGCTGCAGGCAACGACACCGCCATCTGGCGCGAGTTCGACGTGAAGTAGCTCGTATGGTCCGGTTTCGTGATATCGGCGATAGCCTTCGGCATCGCGCAGCGCCCGCATCTCTGCGTGCACAGACCGCTGACCGCACGTACCGGCGCAGCGCTCTCGACGGACCGAGGTCGTTGACCTGAACCTGCCTGGTCGGGATCGTCGCCGGAACGCCCAACGTCGGTACCTCCCTCGAGAGCCGCTCGGCTAGGTCGCGAGCTCGCTTGCTGGTCAGTTGACGCGGGATGCGAAGGCCGGTCGGGACGTGGGTGACCGTCCAGCGCTCGTGCGGACCGGCGATGCCGGTGTCGAACGGATCGCAGTGGACGGCCCACTCGCCGGTGACAGTGGCGTCGACGCTGATGGGACCGCGGATGGTGGCGAGGGTGATGATCATGGGGTGCTCCGGGTGGCGAGGAGACGCTCGATGATGCTGCACGAGTAGCCACAGGTCACCTTGTGGTCCTCAATGTGGTGGCGCAGCTGCTTGACCTCGTCGTCACTCAGCCTCACCGCCGCCGTGGCCAGCTGCTTCGCGGCGCGAGTGGCGATGGCGGTGAGCAGTGACTGTAGGTCGTCGCCTTGGAGCGCAACGGCATCGCACGCCTGTTGGTGACCGTAGGCGTGGAGAACGATCTCGTTCATCGTCTGCTGGTGCGGCTTGACGACATACAGCTTGCGTTCGGTCAGTTCGGCGTCAATCGCCTCGCGCACCACGCTCCTTACCCGCTCCTCGTCAGCGGCACGGGCAGTCGAATGAAGCTCGACCCACCCGCTCTCCACTGCGAGGCGCTCCTGAGCGTGAACTCGTTCGACGGCGCGACGGCGCCGAATCTCGTCGACTCCGCGTCGCCACATGTCGTTCCCCAACCACTGAAGATCCTCGAGTTCCTTGTCGCTCAAATCTGACATACGTCATTCTCCCTTCAAGTGCCTCGCCCACCACTCGAGCCGCTCCAGTACACTCGGCGATGCCGCGCAGAAGTCGCCGTGGAACGGAACCTGTTGACCGCCTTGACCGCGCCGAGCCGCTGCCCGCCATGCCGCATCGACAGCCTCGCAGAACGCCTTGACCGCAGCACGGCGCCGGTACAGCTCGGCGAGCACGCGGCACCACTCGGCGTTGGATGCGTTGACGACATCGATCCCGCCGAGCTCGACGATCGAGTGCTCCAGGTCGTAGTCGGTCAGGTCGGCCATGGCGCGCTCCTCGCCAGCATCTGCAGTGCGAACGCGCGAACCGATGCTCGCGACAGGGGCCCCAGGCCGCTCTCACCGAGCACGTAGTCGATGACGGCGATGACGGCATCCGGGGTACTGGCGTCGCGGCGTCTCCTGATCTCCGCAGCCATCCTTGCCGTGATTAGATGCTCGCAGCTTCCGTCGCCTGGGTCGGTACACTCTGCCAGTTCGTCCTCGTCGAGGTCCTTCATCACTCGCCACCTCCGATGTCCGTTGTGTGCGCGTCGATCCATTGAGCCATGGAGATTCCCTGTGCGTCGCAGTGCTGTTTGAGACGGTCGTACACCGGCGTCGGAACCGCGATCGACCGGACGGTGTCGCGGCGCTGGCGTGCCTCGGCATCGTGTCTCCGGTCGCCCAGCCGGAAGCACTCCGGTACGGGGCACTCTTGCTGCTTCGGCGCCGGTCCATAACCGTAGCCACAGCGCACCTTGACCGTGAAGTCGCCGTGCTTGCGGCAGGTGTAGGAGACGAGACGACCGCTCACGGCGTCACCTGCGCAGCGATCAACGCCAATGGCTTCCAGCTGCGGAGGTGTGCCGCCATCATCGCCACGATCGCATCGACGGCAGCCGGCTCGGTTTTCTCGAGCTCTCGCAGAAGCTCGAAGTTACGGCGTACGGCACCGGCGAGAGTGGCAGCGTGTCCGGTCAGCATCAGAAAGGTGCTTCCGCCGACGGTAGTGCCGGCTGCTCTGGTTCATTTCCGTCGGTCACCAGCCTGGGGCCGACGTCGTACTCGTCCCACTCCCACCCTGCCTTGTGTGTACTGCCGCCGCGCTCGCGAACTGCCTTGAGCACCGCGACCATCGCGCCGCGCTTGCCCTTGAGCGTCGACTCGAGCTGCTTCTTCGTCGCCTTACGAACGACGGCCTTGTCCTCGAGCCCCGGGTATAGATCCTTGACGGCTTGCCAGACGATGTTGCCGTCCAGATTTTCGTTGCCGGTGGTCGGCTGACGTCCCCAGACACGCCCCGGACCCACCGGGATCGGCCTGACCGCGGCGTGCCGATAGAGCCGCTCGCCGATCCGCTTGTGCAGGATGCCGATCCGCTTCCACAGCTGGAGGACCTCGGCTGCAGACTCGTCGTCTACGAACGTGGACAGCGCCAGCTCGGGATCTTCTTCGTCGCGGACCACGAGAGCCTTCAGCTCCTTCTGCTTCGGGCAGTCATCAAACGCCGGGCACCACCGGCAGTGACGCCCGGTGACGAACACCGGCGCCTTACCGTGCTTCGCCTCGGTCCGCACGCGGGCTGAATCCAGCACCAGCTGCTTGACTTCGTGAGCTACCACGTCGAGGTCGAACACCGGATCGAGCTCGTCGATGTCCATCGGACCGAGCTCGGGACGGATGGCGACCGTGATACGGTCCGCCGGCTGGTGGCGCGCGGCAGCGAGGGCGAGGAAGCGGACCTGACGGTGGCGCGCAGCCGGCTCCTGGCGCTCGAAGCCTTTCCGGTCGACCACGACCAGCACACCGGGGCCACGACCTTCGGCGTCGATGGTTCCTGGCACCTCGAACGGACCTCGTTCGCCGTAGTCGCGGCCGATTCCGCAGCCGACGAACCGCGAGGTGTCGGTCGAGATGTCGTAGACGTAGGCGACCTCGGCGCGCCAGGTCAGCCCCGGCCACCTCGACTCGTACTCCTCGGGAATGTCGCCTGCGTTGATGGCCTCTTCGTCGCCAGCGTGGCGCTCATTGCCGGCCTCTGAGTAGGCATTGGGGCTGTCACGCCAGGGGAGTGTGATTGAGCCTGGACAAACGGCTACGAGCTCGAGTTTCGAGGAGGAGATCACCGGAGACGCTCCATGGCCTCAGCGAAAGACCAGTTGATGTTCTGGGTTCCGAAGTGGGTGCGCTTGTACTCCTGCCATGACTCATCCCGATCGAGCCGCTCTGGACACCTGAGACCCTGAACGTATCCCGCACTGAACCCAGCACGGAACGCCAGTTCGATTTGTTCCTCGATGCTCATGACAGCTTGCCTCTCAAGTCGACGACCCGAGCTGCCTCGATATCCTTCTGGAACACGAGGATGTTGTATCCGCCGACCCGATAGGCATCGTTGCCGGTCACGTTGTGGACGACAACGCACATGAAACCGTGCTGAGTCTGCTCGTACGGAACAACGAACATCCCAGGCCGGATCTCGAGAAGTTTGCCTTTCATGCTGCCTCCGTAGGAGGTGTTAGCAGACGAATCTCGGCTGCCGACTGCAATGCGCGGAACTCGGTTCGGCAGCCCGTTTCATGCGGATAGCCCGGATATCCGGTGTAGAAGATCGAAGCGCATGATCCGCACTTCAGATCGATCCCGAAGTTCTATGCGGCCTGCTCGCACTCTTCGTATGTCAGCCCGGCACTCATGCTGCCTCCGGTGCCGGTGGAGCAGCCCGCCTGGCCATCTCCTCTGGCTGCTTGCTGTCGATGTACTCGCGCTCCTCGGCGGCAGTCGCCGTTGGCTCGGGCTGCCGAGACTGCTCTAGCAGCTGCCGCTCGAGCCACGCCTTCCTCTCGTTGTACGACTTGCGGACATCCTTGAGCAGCGCCGTCCCGTTGAACTCCTTTAGCTCCGGCATCAGGTTCGAGAGGGCCTCGAGAGACTCGGCGTTCCGGATCCTGGATAGGGTACCGGTGATCCTGGAGTCGACGGTCGGCTGCGATTCGACCGGCATGACCACCGGTCGCGCAACCGGAGCAACACCATCCATCAGCCACCCGTAGATCTTCCGCGCGACGTTCTGTCCGGGCTTCTCGAACAGATCGCCGATGTCGATCACGCCATCGAACCTCGTCTTGGTGATCCTGAGCGAGTGCGTCTGGTCCAGGTCTCCGACCAGATCGAACTCGTACTCCATCCCCTCGCGCTGGATCGCGGCGAGGCCGACCTTTTCGATCGTCGTCTTGCCGTTGACCGTGTTCTGCACGTACTCCATCTTGACGCGCAGCGTGGCGATGAGATGCCCGTGGCACCCCAGCATCGTCTCGACGAGCTCGTTGTGCTTCGGGGTAATCTCGCGCCAGGCCGTCCAGCTGTTACCGCCGCGAGCCGCCGCGTTGTCCTTCTGCTCGAGGGCGCCGCCCTTGCCGTACCACGCCTGGCTCAGGCTGTCGACGATGATGATGTCGTAGCCAGCGCGCTCGGCCTCGTGGATCTTGTCGACGTACGCCAGCGGCGAATAGGACTCGAGCACGTCGGTATCGAAGTCGAACCTGCGGCCGTACTTCGATGCCGAGCCGTGTTCGGTGTCGATGAGACAGACGCGGCCATCACCCTGCTGAAGCTCGCGCATCATCGCCGCGATCGCTGTGGCGATGGAGAGTGCCGTGAACGTCTTGCCGTAACCGGCAAGGGAGCACAGCGCGAGCCGTAGCTTGCTCTGTTCCTTGACTGCTTTTTGGAAAGCCATCGAGAGCTCCGATCAAAAAGGAATATTGTCGTCGGCGCCAGGAGCATTCGGATGTCTGCCGTTGCCCGACGGGGTTTCCTCTGCCTCGTTGAACCACGAGTCCACGTTTGCGGTGAGCTGGTTCGTGGCTGCGGCCAACGGCGGAGCCTCGTAGCCGATCGAGCCGACCGAGATCCACTCGCTGACCTTGCCAGTCTCCGGGTTGTCGTAGCGCGCGATGCGGACCTTGAACGGGACGACCTTAGCTGCCTTCATGACGTCGTCGACGAACGTTCCGATCGTCTTGCCCTGCCAGCCGAGCGCCATCAGGTCGCGCTTCGTGTAGCGGATCGACTCGGCCTTGAAGTTGCCGTTGTACGGCACCTGGATGCCAGTCTTCGGCCCCTCGCCGATTTCCATCGTCACACGGACGGCAGGCTTGCCGCTCTTGGTGTCGGTGCCGTACTCCGCCTTGACTGCCTTGCCTCTGAAATCGCCTTCGAAGAGATTGCTCATGTTGGTGTTCCTTGTTTGCGTTGTTGTTTCCGTCGGTGCACATCTGGGTCGCCAGCCCACAGCGAGGCGGTGCAGATCGCGGATGTGCGGTCAGCCCGTGCAGGTATTCAGGCAAGTGAATCGCGGGCAGGTCGTGCCTTGACCCTGGGTTCTGCAGCCCTGCGTGCAGGCGCCGGCCTCGGAGCAGATCTGATTGTCGCTATCCCCAAGACCGCCATGCACGACTGTCAGGTCGGTCAAGGCTCTGATCGTCTCACTTGAGATCGTGAGTCGCCTGTTGGTTCGCTTCACTGGACTTCACCACCCTTCACGGGTGGCGGCCAGCACGTCGACTTCTCTGGCTTGGTGTCGACATCGGTCTGCCCCCCGCCGACGACGAGATCGAGTCCCGTGATGACCCGGATCGTCTCGCGCGCGAGATTGATTCGTTTGTTGTTGGTTCGCTTCATGATGAGCTCAGCGCGGTGGCGTATCCGGCCAACACGGCTTGAACGAGTCCGGGATCGGGTTCGTCCAGGTGTCGATGACGACTCCGCCGACGACATCGCGGAGCTCCAGAGTCCGAAGATGACGAATCATCTGGCTATCCAGTTTCAGTTTTCTCCTCACACTGTCCTCCTGGTTGATAGCCCCGCATCGACCGCAGAACAGGGGGACGGCGGAACACTGCCGGCGGACCACGGCCGATGCGGGAAATCGAGTAATCGCGCTCGGTGCTCGTGGAGCGGACCGATTGCGTAGCGGATGACGGCGATCGTCAGGGCGCCGCAGAGCCAGCCGGAGAGGAAGATGATGGTGGTCATGGCGACCATCCGGTGCGGATGAGGGCTTCGGCTTCGGCGTCACGTTCTCGGTCAGTCTGTCCGTACGAATCGCTAAGCGTCATCCACGCGTTCCATGCGAGTGAGATAGCGGTCTCGCTTCGTATGCCGAGGGCGCTGGCGGCCGATCCGTAGGACCACTCCATCGACTTCCAGCCACCGCTCGCCGCGATCGCGCAGATCAGCGCTGCCTCTTCGCGCACCTTCTTGCTGTATCGCTTCTTCATCTCACCAGCTCCTCGAGTCTCTGCTTGTAGTCACCGAGCTTCATCGTCCTGTCAGCCAGCATCTCCTGCACCACGCCGCGCAGCTGGCGCAACACAACCAGCTCTCGGCAGGCGCGGACGAGCGACCAGGTCTCCGGGAACTGGGCGAACGCGATGGCGATCTCGTGGTCGGAGAGGGGGAGGGTGGTCACGACGGCCTCGCGAACAACTTGCCGAGGTGGATCTCGGTTCCGATGCACGCCCACGCGTAACAGAACTCGGACCAATCATCGCGCGCGTCCTCTTGCTGGTCGTACTTGCAGACGTCGCAGACGCTATCGTCCGCAGCGACATGGCCTCCGCACTTCGAGCACGGGTAGCAAAGCGGAAGCCCCATGAGCGCAAACTCGGGGTCACGGCAGATGTAGCAGCTCTTGCTGTGGACCGTGGTCGTACTGCGTTTGCTCGGGTCGGCAAGGCCCTGTTCGAGCATCCAGTACGCGGGGTCATCCTTGCGCATCGGGACGCTCACGGCTTGATTCCGTTCCGTGCGTTCCACGTCGCTGCGACGTGGTCGCGAACGAGCCTCCGGTCGTCACGTGAGACGTACTTGCCAGTCAGTGGCTCTGTGCCGAGCGCTCTGACGCAGTCGTTGTATAGGTGCATGTGCTCACCACCAGCAGGAGCCGAGTCTCGTAGCGCTCGGATTTGGTCGTCAGTGATCGTTTCGCCGGTGACCTTCGAGGTCAGGGGCCCGCCCCGGGCGTTGATGGCTTCGGCGATGCGCTCGCGGGATTCACGATCTCCGGTAAGCGCAAGTCGCTCGATGCGCATGCCGAGCCATGACGGTCTGCTTCTCTCTTCGCGGATTTGCTCATCAGTTAATGAATCAGCGGTAATCACCCTTCACCTCCCTCTTCCTCCTCGGGCTCCATGTCCAACGTCTCGTCAGGATCAACCACCGGACCGCTCTGAACCGGCTCGCTGTGAACGTCCGGCATCTCGACCAGCGGCTTGCCGTCCACCTGTGGAACGTCGATGGCCTCGCTCTGATCGAACTTCTCGTCCACCGCGTACACGGCCGCGGTCAGACGCTGCGCTACTACCGCGTAGCTCTCGCCGGAGACCGTCACGGTGACCCGCTCGATCGAGGCGGTCATCCGCGGGGCCAAGGCGGCAGTGAGTTCGCGGCGGAGCGATGCGTTTTCTGCCCTCTGAGAGCCGGCGTCAAGTGCCATCCGGTCGCGCTGCGCCACGAGCACGCGTGCGGCGTTGCGGTTCGTCTCGAGCTTCGTCTGCAGCGCGACACACACGCCTTGCGCTGCAGCCAGCTGCCTCTGCAGCGCAAGGACCTCACGTGCGTGGCGATACTCGCTCTCCGAGTAGTCGCGGCAGATCGCCTTGACGTGCTCGCTCGAGCCGAGCAGAGCCCAGAGCTGCTCGTGGTGCTGGGCCGCGCCAGCCGCTACATCCTGCAGATCCTCGCGTTCGCAGAGATGAGCCGGAGGAACGGTGGTCGGGCGAGCCGGAGGGAAGTAGTAGCCCGCTGTGACGGTGCGCGGCTCGTCGTCGGGGTGGAGCTTGACGATGGAGGTCGTCATGCCGCCCCCTGCATCCGGTGCTCCGGTCCGAGCACGAGGACCGTCACCCCATGAAACCGTGCGTGAGCGGTCAGCCAGTGGACTCCGCCGCGTGCCCCGGACTGCGGCGTGACCACGAGCTGGCGAGCGATCAGCTTGAGCTGGTCGTCGGTGGTCGTCTCGATGTGGATGAGGTTCTCGGACAGCGAGGCGCTGCGAACGCCGAGATCCCTGAACGCAGTGAGCAGTGCTTGAAGTTTTTCCATTATCTTTGACCTCCCCTTAGGTCGTTGTCCTGAACCGTTGTCGCAACGCTCTGCGAGAGCGCTCCGGGAACAGCTCAGGTGTGGCGGGCGTTGATGGCGACGGCGCAGCGCGCGCGAGCTGAGTGGTCTCCGGCTAGCGCCGAGCGAACATCGAGCGCCATTGAGCCCCACAGGACGAGCAGCCTGCGGATCTGCTCGTCCGTGATCGTGTCGGCGGTGACCTTCACGGGCGCGCCCCCTTCGATGAGAGCCAGCGCACCGCCGCGATCTTGTCGTCCGCGGAATGCGAGTTCAGGTTGTTAACGATCGATCGTGCGAACGCCTTGAGCGATAGCCCGTCGCCGCGTGACCGATGCAGCGCCTTGATGCGCTTGCTCGGCACGAAGCGATTCGGCTTGCAGCTACGACCGGTGCCGGGCGTTCCAGCAGGAGATACCGGAGCGCGATCGTCCTGCTTCATCTTCAGCACGTCGCGGTACAGGTCGACGAGCACGTCAACGCTCGTCACAGTCACGATGCACGCTCCTCATCGCGGCTCACGTACTGGCCGTCAGGGCCAAGCACGGACGCGCGGCGCGCTGCAAGCTCTTGCTCTAGATCGAGACGGCCGCGCTCGCGCGCAACCTCGCGAGCGAGCTCCTCGATGGCTGGGCGAATGCGGCATGCGAAGTCGACGAGGATATCGGGCGCGTGGTCGGGCCCGACCATAACCGTCGAGGCGTCGATCTCGAGCACCTCGCGCTTTGTTGCGATCACAACACAGATCAGCGCTCGATCGTCTGCTGCATCGGACTGCATAGCCTCGATCACGTGCGCGCACGAGCGCGTGAATGTCCGCTCGGGGTCCTTCACAAGGACACCTCCACCACAACCAGTCGCCTCGCCCTGGCCCGGCAGTCATCGGCGCGAGCGCGCAGCTTTCGCGCCTGGCTTACGTGCTTCGCCTCAACTGCCGCGATGTCGAGGCGGATCGCACAGTCGGTCCAGGCACCGATGGTGCCGAGGCCAAGCGCGACGAGAGAATCGTAAATGGCGAGCGCTGCTACGGGCGGCGCGGCGAGGAGCGTTGTGTCGAGCATGTGATGCACTCTATGCATCACCGCCGATCACGTCAAGCTAAATTATGCACGACGTGCATACGCGCGAACCGCCTAGGCTTTGCCGGCGATCTGCGCGGTCTGGACAAAGGTCTCGAATGTCCAGGCCACCGGAGCGAGAATTTCCTGCGCGCCAACTGTTTCCCTGAGGCAATCGACGATCTCGTCGAACTTCTCCGGGCACAGCTGCTGTAATCGACGACCTAAGGCGCCCCATTCTGTCAGCGCGGGATCCATCGAGTCACGGTGCACCTATCGTGCGTCGACGGAAAGATGGTTGTGACAGATTCTTTCAGGCTGTACGGTGAGCGATGGCGCTCACTTATGCGTAATTCTACGTACGCCGCGAGATGGCGTTGGAGATGCAATCACCGCCTTCAGTCGCGCGAGCTGCGCGTCGCTCGGCCGGTCTGGCGGTGGGTGTCCATCCGACAGAGCACGCTCAGCGAACCCAAGCAGGACCGAGAACTCTCCGGGCTTCTTTTCGGCCAGCTGCGATCCGATTCTGCACCAGCGCTCATGCGATGCGTCACGGATCGAGACCACCGGGTCCGGAATTCCGGGTAGTTTGTCCGCGAGTTTCCGGAGCGTTGTGTAGCTGACGTTGTGCCCTCGCTGTAGCACTCGGCCGATGGTCGTTTGGTGCACACCGACGAGCTTTGCTGCTCGGTGCTGTCCGCCCACGGCCTTGACGGCCGCGCGGATGAGCTCTCGATAGCTCTCTTCAACAACAAGAGGCGTCTCGGCTGTGCCGGGCATATCTCAACTATCTCATGGGATTGGGATGCACCGCGTGCATCACGCTTGACTAGCGATGCACCACATGCATAAGTTGTTGCGCATGACCACTGCCCGCGAACTCGTCAAAGTGCTGCGCGAAAGGCAGGGGCTCAAACAGGGCCAGCTCGCCCGGAAGTGCGACGCGATCGATCGCGTAGGGGTTTGGCCGCAAAGCAAAATCTCTCGCATCGAGACCGGAAAGATGGAGCTAACCGTCGAGGATCTCGAGGTGATCGTCCGTGCACTGGGGACCACGATGCCTCAGTTCTTCCGCGCTCGGAGGGCCGCGTGAATCTACGTATCCTTCCTCGCTCCACCCCCGTTGTCGCTGCTAACGACCTTCGGCCTCGTCCTGTCGATCGCCTCGATAACACCAGCGCTCCCGGTGCAGACCGAGGCCGTCAGGATCGCCAGCCCGGCGCCGAGCTCAGCGTCGCCACCCTGCCAGATGACGCGTGCAATCGCGTAGAGGACAGCAGAGCCGGCAGCGACGAGGAGCACGAGTTTCACGGAGCCAGCGATAACTACCAAATACCCCACGCACAATCCGAACACTCGAACAGTGTCCTCGTCGGTGGACACTCCGGAGCGGGAGTGGCGAGGTGAGCGCCATCTACAACGAGATCGACCCGTTCGCAGCGCGCTGGCTGCGCAACCTGATCGCAGCTGGTCACATCGCACCCGGAGTCGTTGATGAGCGAAGCGTCTCGGACCTGGTCCCAGCTGACGTTGCTGGACTGGGCCAGCGGCACTTCTTCGCAGGCATCGCAGGATGGAGCCTCGCATTGCGACTCGCCGGCGTTCCCGACGACGCCGACGTTTGGACCGGCTCGTGTCCGTGTCAGTCGCTCAGCGACGCTGGCAAGCGACTCGGATTCGCCGATCCTCGCCACCTCTGGCCCGAGTGGTTCCGGCTCATCCGCGAGTGCCGCCCTGCAGTCGTCTTTGGAGAGCAGGTTGCGAGTGGTCTTGGATGGTCGTGGCTCGATCTTGTATTCGCTGACATGGAAGGAGCGGGTTACGCCTGCGCAGCGGCGAATCTGCCAGCTTGCAGCGTCGGCGCTCCGCACCGGAGACAGCGCATCCTCTTCGTGGCCTACGCCGACGAAGTCAGACAGCAACGGGCCGGGCTCGCACGGTTCGGGTTCGCCGGACCTACGCACCGTTGCGACTGCGGTCATGTCGCCGATTCCCACGAGTGGCACAGCGAAGGCCCGCAAGAATGCGGAGAATGCAGCTGCACCTACTTCGCGTTCGACCGCGGGATGGCCAACACCGACGGTCAGCCGAGGCGACTACTCGCGGCGCGACGGGAACCCAGACGAGCCGACGCTCAAGCTAGCCGGAGTCGCGAAGCTGGCGAGTTGGCCGACGCCAAGGGCACTGGACGGCAAGAGCGGAGGAATCCGCGAGGTAGCCACCGGGCAGGATCTATCGACGACAGCGCACTACGCAGCGTGGCCAACGCCACTAGCGAGCGACGGAACGGTGTCAAGGGAAACACTCGGACACGGCGAGAACAATCCGAGTTTGCTCGGGGCGGCACGGCGGGTTGCGTGGGTGACCCCGAAGGCGCAGGACGGGCAGCGAGGTGGACAAGCCAAACGATCGGGGACCCGAGGGAACCTTGTCGATCAGTGTCAACTGACCACTGGTCCCCCTGCGAATGGATCTCCTGTTCCGACGGAGTCTCGCGGCCAGTTGAACCCGGAACACACCCGCTGGCTCATGGGGTACCCGGTCGAGTGGGGCTCCTGCGCGGATACGGCAACGCGATCGTACCGGAAAAAGTAGCGGCGTTCATCGTCGCTGCGTTGGAGGCCGCATGAGACGCTCCATCTCCGTCGCCTTCCAGGACGCCTCGCTCCAGATCGCCACCGTCACCGATCGCTCCTGGTGGCGCGGCACTCGCGTCTACACCGTGGCGCTCTACGGCGATTACCTGTGGGTCCGAGATAACGGCAATCGGCCGGTGACCGACTCCGAAGTGATCGAGGTGCTCGACGCGGGACGAGCCACGGCTCTCGATATCCGACGTCGACGACTCTGACCTGCAACCGAGGGCGGCGGGTAACGATTTTGATGAGGAGATTTCCCTGTGACTCTTGCCTACAACCCCGAGACGTGGGCGATCCGCGACGCACTCCGTGACGCTCTGTCCTCGCGCACACCACGGACCGCACCGCAGCTGTTTCAATCAGTTCTCGACGACATCGGTTCGATCGACGAGCGTCGGCTGTGGCGTCAGCTCGCGTGGCTGACACAGCGAGGTATCGCAGTCGGTCTCGCCGTCATACACGGCAACCAGTCCTCGCTCGAAGACACCGGCTATGTCCGCGGCACCGGACTCGAGTACCCAGATGACGCAGCGATTCGTGAACGGGTCGAGCTAAGCCGCGATGGGCTGTGCTGGGATTGCAGGGAACCGAATGCCGATCCCGCTCGACGGCAGGAGCAGTATTGCGTGTGGTGCGAGCTCGAGCAAAGCCAGGCGTTCAACGCGGCACTGCGCGCCGATCGCTACGCCGCGGGTGTCTGCACGGAGTGCGCAGTGGTGCGGCCACGTGATGGACACCGCCTGTGTGACGGGTGCAACACGGCGAAGAATCACCGAGCGAAACACTACGCAGTCCCGCGCGATGCGGATGCGTGGAGTTTGAGAAGGAGGGCAGCGTGAGTCTTGACGTGTACCTGTACGGAGAATCGCGAAACGAGGAATGTGACTGTCCGACGTGCGGCAACGGCCACATGCGCACTGTGACCGTATGCCTCTACTCAGCTAACATCACGCACAACCTCGGACGCATGGCCAGCGAGGCCGGTATCTACGAAGCGCTGTGGCGACCCGGTGAAATGCTTGACCCGGAGCTCTCCGCTCGCATGAGAGTCGAGGCAGACGCGAACCGATGGGGCGCCGTGCGGGAACTCGAAAAACTGCTGCCAGTCGTGCGCGCCGCTCACCTGATTGATCCGCTGCGTTCCGGTCTCGAGCTACTCCGTTCGGACCGACAACGGTTCGAAAAGTTCAACGCACCGAACGGATGGGGTCTCTACCAGCACTTTGTTCCATTCGTCGAGAAGTACCTAGCCGCATGTCAGGAGCATCAAGAAGCGTTCGTCGAGGTGTCGCGATGACCACCATCAAGGTACCCCGTCCCACGGATCCCAAGCTCGCCGCGGCATGGGATGAAGCGAAGCGGATCGTCGAGGCGCGAGACGATGACTGCTGCGTCGGCGACCGCTCGCAGTGCCGGTGTGCTGCGAAGCAGCTGGCGGTAACCGACGAGGATGTTGATCGCGAGAAGTGGATGGCGGTGTGGGGCGATGAGGTGGAGCCGTGAACGCTCTCGAATATGCCGAGGACGCCCTGTCACGAGCAGCACAGGCGTTCGGCAACAGCGACAACCCCGCCAGGTTTGGTGCGCTCCGAGTCGCAGCGCTGCTGTACGCGGCTGAGCGTCTCGACGGCATCGGGGCAAATTCAGGAGCAGTCGCGCTGACCAAGCTCATCACTTCCGAGATACCGCGTCCCTACGCGCTGAGGGGCCGGCCGTGAGCGAGATGGCACCAGAGCAGCAGGACGTAGCGCAGCGAGCTCGCCTGGCGATGATCGCAGCACGGAGCCCGTTGGTCACGCTTGGCAGGGGCCGAGGCAGACCGCCGGGTCGCAGCAAGTGCAAGCGGTGCGGTGAACTCGGGCACTACGCGAAGACCTGTGGTCGCCAGGCGCCACCTGCTCCACCCGTGGCCGTCAAGCCACCGAGTCGGATCAGGCGACACCGCGTCGACGGCCACAACCACTGCGCCGTGTGCGGTGAACTCGGGCACACGCGGAAGCGCCACGAATCCTCCGCCCCGTCAGTTCTGGCAGCGCGAGCCGTTGCCGACGATGGGCTCACGCTTGCTGTCGCAGCGGCGCGATTCAGCGTCTCGAGACAGGCCGTCGATCAGGCGCTTCGCCGTCACATCGGAGACCAGCCGACGCCTGCCCAGCAACGATGGCGGCTCAACAAGCTGCGCGCCGCGACACTCGCACTGATTGGTCGATCGGTCTCCGAGATCTGCGCCGAAACTGGAGCGCACGATCACACGGTGCGCCGTTACCTCGACTCCATGGGTGTCGAAGCCCGACACGCGCTGAAGATCCCGGACGACGACGTCGCCGCAGCCGCAAGCGCCGTGACCGCAGGATCAAGCTACGCCGACGTAGCCGCCGACCTCGGGTATTCACCGGCCCGGCTGGCTGACCGACTGCGCGGCATCGGCGTGCATTCCAGCGCCTCGGCTCGCGGCCGGACTGACGGCAGGACCAAGCGCGCCATCGATCGGGTCATTGCCGGTGAGTCGGTTCAGGACGCATGCAAGGCGGAGCGCTGCGCCACGCCCATGGTCTACAGGACCACGATCGAGATCAGGAAGGCACGGTCAGCATGAACCCCGCACACCTCCGCTCCTTCGAACGCCTCATGCTCACGCTCTTTGCCGCCCTGTTCGTCGCGATCGTCACCGCGCTGTGGCTCGTCGGCAGCTGGACCGTGGTGATCGGTCTCGCTGGGTTCGGGGTGCTGCTGACGGCGGCGGCTATTGGTGGACTTAGGTACGAGGGAAAGCCGTGACTACAACAGGAGATCCAATGCTTGAGATACCCATGCTGACGGAACCCGAGGTAACTCGTATTTACACGTTTCCCGGCGGCGAGACCGTGAAGCTCGCGAACGTCACGCACTTCCTGGCTCGTTCGAGTGGCACGCACCGACTCAAGACAGCCGACGGACGACTCCACATCATACCGGTCGGATGGATCCACATCGAGATCGAGGCGAAGGACTTCTCGCTCTGATGTGGCAACTGTCTTCCAGCTCCGACCGTCGAGCCCTCAACATCGTCGACGGCACTGGACCGCACGCCGGTTGCGGTCCCCACTACTCACGTCGGACCCCGGGATCTAAGACGTTCACCGGTTGCGGTCAGGAGATTGTCCTCGTGACCGAATGCGGTAGAGCAGTGTGGGCGTGTGTTCGCCAGCGAACTCCGGTGGCGCGGGGCGCTGGGTCCGCGCGGGGCAGGGGCGGCTCCGGCCAGGTCACCAAGTTCGTGTTCCGCAACAGCATGTTCAGGAACCTCGGCGCCGGGCTGTCGAGCGATCTAATTATATCCGCCACCGAAGAGACCTATCGTCGATGGGTTGAGCGTTACGGATCACTGCCCCCGGAGCGACTGCGCACTGAGATTGGCATCAAAGAGATCCGCTCAACGAACCCAGGGTACTGCTACCTGATGGCCGGCTGGACAGTCGACCGAGTCGTGCGCGGCAAGCGCTACCTGTGGGCGCCGGAGCGCTCGGCTGGGTTCGCGCTCTCGGAGGCCGCATGACCATCACCCTCATCCACTTCACCCTCCCCAACGCATGGCACGTCCTCCGCCAAGCGTATCCCGGCGGCCGCATCACCACCCTGTGCTGCGATGCCATCGACTACGTCGCCGTGTGCATCGCGACGGTCGACCTATCTGCCCACGACAGGCTGCCGCACAATACCTGCCCAGCATGCCGGACGGAGCTCGCGGCAGGGACGTCGGGTGCGGCGGAGGCAGTGGAGCCGAGTCGAGCGGTGACTGTGGACATCAGGAATGGAAGCGAGGCTGCATGACCGTAACAATCCATCCCCGAGAGACCGGAGCGACGATCCGGTGTGACTACCACGGCTGCCCTCGAATCCTGACCACCGGACAGATTCTCATCCGTCCGATCCGCGAGTACGCGAGTACGCTCGGCTGGATCCGAGGACTCGATCCAGGCAGCGGCGGACCAAACGACGAGAACGGCCGGCCGTCGAATCTCAAACACGACATCTGCCCGGTGCATGCCGTCGACGAGCGTCGCAATCGCGACAAGCGCAACGCGGCCAGCAATGCACGTCGGGCCCGTCGCGATGAGCTGCACAAGATGTCGCTCGAGGAGCGTCTGCAGGAGACGCGACGTGTGCGGAACGCTGCCGCGAAGGCAAGGCGCAAGCGGAAGCGGCAGCTCGCGGAGATGTTGCCGACGGTGGCCGCGTGACCGTCTCGTTCCAGATTCACCGCTCCGTAGCGGTCGCCTGTCAGCGCTGCAGCCGCGAGACGAACGTTGTGCTCGAAGGTCAGTGCGTAGCGTGCCACCTCCGGCGCGCTGAAGCCAAGCCGACGCGACGCCCAACGTCGAAGCCGAGACAGGGGCAGCACGGGTGAGCGACAGGAAGTCCAGATTCTGGCGTCGACAGCTGCTCGGCAGCAGGTCAGGTCATCGGCTACCGAGCCCACCGCCAGTTGCGCCACCCCGATCACCCGTCCTGTCGCTGACGTGGACCGAGGTGCAGCAGCGCTCTCCGCGCGCATGCCCTCACTGCGCGTTCCACTTCTCGTCGCATGGCGTCCCGTGCCTAGCTCACACGCTTCCCGGTGAGCGAGCGGCACGATCCAGGTCGATCGGGGTGACCCGATGATCGGCGACATCTTCCATTTCCGACGGTGGTGGACCGCGGATGTATCGCGCGGCGTCGATGGCGTGTGGCTGCATGTTCGCCGCGGCGCTCGACATGTCACGATCTGGCGCAGCTCGCTCGAAACATTCGACGAGCGAATCGAGCCAGCTGAGCGCCTCGAAGCGGAGGTCGGCGACGCGTTCGTGTGCGTCGGGCCAACAATCGACGAGACGATGTTGGCTACGGTGGAGCGCGTCAACGGGGAGAGGTTGCTAGTGGGGCTCGGTAGCAAGCTGGCGCAGGGCACGCGTGTCGTGCAGCTGCTCGGGATGCACGGACTCAAGCAAGCGAAGAAACGGAAGGCAGCATGACGAAGCTCGTCGCAATCGACCCTGGCCCCACCGAGAGCGCCTACGTACGGCTCGGCTACGACGGTAGCGTGCTGGCATTCGGCAAGCGTCCCAACGAAGAGGTCGCCGGCATCATCGAGCGTGCGCGGAACCGGAGCGGCCACCTAGCGATCGAGATGATCGCGTCGTACGGGATGCCGGTCGGCCGCGAAGTGTTCGAGACCTGCGTGTGGATCGGCCGATACATCGAGCGCTGGTCGCTTGCCCACACGCTGGTCTACCGGCGCGAAGTCAAGCTCCACCTGTGCGGGTCGCCCAAGGCGAAGGACGGCAATGTCCGCCAGGCTTTAATCGATCGATGGGGCGGAAGGGAGCGCGCGATCGGAAAGAAGCGAACCCCAGGCCAGCTCTACGGATTCAACAGCGACGTGTGGCAGGCGCTTGGAGTCGCTGTCACGTGGTGGGATGCGAACGTCAGCGACGGAGAAACCCTCGGCGCTTCGGTGGAAGCAGCATGAATGCAATACCAACTCGCTACAACGGAGTGCAGTTTCGCAGTCGACTCGAGGCGAGATGGGCCGCGATGTTCGATCTGCTGCAATGGAAGTGGGAGTACGAGCCGATTGACCTGGACGGGTACATACCTGATTTCCTTGTCACTTTCCACGATCAACTATCATCGTTTCTCGTCGAAGTTAAGCCATTGATCTGGACTCGTCCGTTGTCTCGTGCTGCCGCGGTAGAGCCGTTCTCTGGGGCGCGACGAAAGATTGTCGATTCAGGTTGGAATGGAGAGTCGTGGATCGCCGGTGCCAGCCTGATTCCTCCGATAGATCCTCTCAACAAGTCACGCGCAATCGGACTCGGATGGAACGGTAGCGGCCCACGCACCGCGTCTCCATGGAGTTGTTGGAGGTGTGCAAAATGCATCCTACTGTGGCCTCATTCTGAGTACAGCTGTTGCCACTGCGGCTTCCTGGCCAAAGGAGGAGAGAAAAGGCCACCCGGAACCAGCCAGTTAGACACCCAGCAGATCTGGCGCGAGGCGGGTAACCGAGTGCAGTGGCGTGCCCAAGGAGTCAGCTGATGGCCCGCATGTCGATCGATGACAAGCTCACCCGCGACCCGCGGGCCGTACGACTTGGACGCATATACGGGTGGCGCCGGCAGGAGGCGATCGGCCGGCTGCTGGACGTCTTCGCTCTGACCTACGACCGCGAGCGCGACGTCATTCCTGGTGAAGACATCGACATCGCGGCCGAGCAAGACGGCTTCGCGGTGAGCATGGAGCTGGTCGGACTGGCCGAAAAAACGCCGAAGGGGTACCGCGTGAAGGGTGCCGCTGAGCGCATTCGGTACCTTCAGGAGTGCCGTGACTCTGGCAGGGTAGGTGGTATCAAGAGTGGAGAATCACGAAGAGAAAGGTCGAAGGGTAACGCGAAGCGACCCTTCAAGGGTAATCGAAGCGACCCTTCCGAAGGGTCCGAAGGGTTAGGGAAGCCTCCTCCTCCTCCTCCTCCTCCTCCTCCTGTTCAAGAGAGAGAGAGCGCCTCCGGCGCTTCAGGCTCTGCTGTCCCGGATCCACCCAAGAGGAAGCGGACAGACCGCGGAGTCCAGATCCCAGAAGGATGGAGGCCTTCAACCTCATCCGCCAACCAGTCCACAGAGGCCGATGCCCGCAAGCGTGGAGTGAACCTGGTAACCGAGCTCGAGAGCCTGCACGACTGGGCCCGTAGTCACGGGATCACACGCAAAGACTGGGATGCCCAGTGGCGCAACTGGATGCGGCGAGCCCGACCCTCGTTAGCTAGCGAAACCCGGAATGGAACGTCTAAGCAGACTCCGCTCCGCATCGTTGCCGAGTCCGACGAGCCAGACCTCAGCGTGTACGACGCGATTCCTAGGAGTGCGAAGTGATCATCCAGGACGAGCGCACCGAGCGGAGGATGATCGTCGCCCTGCTCACCGAGCCGGCCGTACTTGCTGCCGCAGATCATCTCGAGACGCAAGACTTCACCGACTATCGGCACTGGGTGATCTTCGCGGCAATTCGACTGCTCCAGTCAGAGGGCGCCGACGTTAGCGTGCTCGACGTCGACGAGGTGCTCGAGATCCGAAGCCGCACCTACGGAACGTTTCTGCAAGACAAAGCAGGAGCGGCCTACATGGCTGAACTTCTCCTCGAATGCTCTCCGTACCATCACGCCGTGTTGTGGGAGCACGACATGCAGTGGCTCAAGGCATGCTCACGCCGACGCCAGGCGCTGGAGGCAGCTGCGTGACCATCGGTGAGTCACTCGATGGCTTCGAGTCCATGCCTGCGCGCCTCGTCGGCGAACGGATGGATCGCATCACCAAGGCGCAGGGCCGGCTGCAGTTCTACGTTGGATTCTTCGACGACTGCTTGCGCGGCATCCTGGATCACGATCTCGTGCTCATCGGTGCGCCGACTGGTATGGGCAAGACGGATCTGGCGCTGAACATCGGAGCGTCGAATGCGATGCACGGCAAGCGGGTGCACTACTTCGCGCTCGAGGCTGAACCGCGTGAGCTAGAGCGCCGTACCAAGTACGCGATCATCTCGCGCGAGCTGTTCAGGACCCAGCACGTCGACCGCGATCGCATGAACTACACGGACTGGTACCTCGGCGAGCTAGAGGTGATGTGCGCCCCGTTTAACACAATGGCCGACGAGCGCGTGCTCGAGATGCTGTCTGGGATGCAGACCTACTATCGAGGCGCTCGGTTCACCGCAGAGGATCTTCAGAAATCGATCATGGCAATCTACTCGCGGTCCCAGCTGATCATCGTCGATCACCTGCACTACGTCGACAGCGACGACGACAACGAAGCCCGTGCGCTCGGAGACACGGTCAAGACGATCCGCGACGTTTCGTTGCGCATCGGCGTGCCCATCTTGCTCGTGGCCCACCTGCGCAAACGCGATCCACGGGCGAAGCAGCTCATCGCGACACTGGACGACTTCCATGGCTCGAGCAACGTCACGAAGATCGCAACCCAGGTCGTCGCGATTGAGCGCGCCAACTGCATCGAGAGCGACAAGTGGTACCTGTGTCCGACGTTCTTGAGCGTGCTCAAGGATCGTCGAGCCGGCGCGCCGCGACTTTCTGCGGTCTGCATGTTCGACCAGCGGACTCGCAGCTACGAGCACCGTTACCGACTTGGAAAAATCAGCGGTGCCGACTGGGAAGAGATCAGCCCGCACGAAGTACCCCGATGGGCGAAGCACTACGCACCCGGCCCCGCATTGACAAAGGCAGGTTAAGAGTGAACCAGAAGCAGATAGCTCAGAGCAGCCTCTCTCAGGGTGGCGCCCGATGAGCCGCGCGATCACTGCTGGAGCCGCAGCGCGGACCACCGAGTTCGCCATCGTGACCGTGTGCGTCTCAACGAACCCTGACGCCCTGCGAGCTCTCGATGCCGCAGTCACGAAGCTCAAGCGAGCCGGCATCCGCGCAATGAACCGTAGCTGGCTGCTGCGGATCGCAGCCGAGCGCCTCGACGTCGACGCGGTGCTCGAGGATCTGAAGCGGGTGACGAGGTGAAGGCGGTAGCCATCGAGGTGACCGGCACACGGGCCACGGTTGTGCTCACGCCGTGCTGGCTCGCCCGAGTGTTCGGCGCGCGGCCGGTTGTCGTCGAGCTGGAGCGCGGGAAACGCCACAACGGCGAGTCCGGTCATTGGGTAGCAGTGGCGTCGCAGCGTCGGCTCGGCTGGATCCCGTACAGCTGCGAGATCGAACACGCGCTCGACTTCCGGTCGGTTGAGCGCTTGCCGACGGCGAGGAGCGTTTCCAGGTGACCTGTTCCATCTGCTCGCAGCCCTTCCGGGGCATGCACGCCGTTGCGCCCGACGGCAGCCGAGCTCACGCCAGGTGCCTCGCTCGACCGGGACGAACGTCACGCTCCAAGCTCGGTCGGCGCGGCATGACGACCGCGACGAAGCACCTGACCCGCGAGTACCTGCGGTCGCAGGCGACGCTGCTCACCGACTCCGACTTCGAGGCCCTCGACGATCGCCCACGAACCTGGGGTGAGTGCTCCGAGCGCACCGGACCGTGTGCATGGGTCATGTGTAAGCATCACCTGTACCTCGACGTCAACCCGGACACCGGTTCGATCAAGCTGAACTTCCCCGAGCTGGAGCCCGAGGAGCTGGAGCATCCGTGTGTGCTGCGCCTCGCGGCCACCGGAGGGCTGACGCTCGAGGAGGTCGGCGAGCGGATCAACCTGACCAGGGAGCGCGTGCGCCAGGTTGGGACCAGAGCGCTTTGGAAGCTGCGCGGAGAGGCGGAGGAGCTGTGACCCTACGCCGAGAGGTCCTTGCCGTTCGGCAGCTCCTGAGCGCACGCCAATGCGTCCTGGCGGTCATCGGCTGCGTTGCCGTCCTGATCGCTTCGCAGCAGATGAACTGCTCCAAAATGGAGCGTGTCAACTTTGACACATGGCAAGATTACCGCATCTGGCATGGTAAAATTACCTCACCCGTAGGCGGGGAGGGGGTATTCTCGCGGCATGAAGCCGTCCGAGCCGTCCAGGGAGCATGATCCGAAGTCACAGGTGGTGGCTCAGCCACTTCCGCATCTCAGCTCGAAAGAGATCGCGGCACTCGAGGGCACTCAGCTCTCCGACGAGGAGCTGAGGTCCAAGGCGCAGCTCGATGTGACCGCTAAGCGTGCCGAGGAGCAGCGGTCCAAGGCAGATGCCGACGCTCTCGCGGCTCGCGACCGAGTCCGCTCGGCGGTGACGATCCTCGACGATGGCCGCGTCGTAAACCTGATCCATCAGGTCGATGGGCGGACCACGGTCATCGCCCGCGAACTCGAGGGAGATGCCGCTGTGCTCGAGCAGCTCGCCGCTCAGCTGCGGCTCGACGCACGAGACCTGCGCGTGGTGACTCCGGCGCAGACGCAGGTCATCGACGCCGCGGTCGCTCGCCTGCGGGCATTCGCGGCGCAGCTCGTCGCGCTCTGCGCGTCGCGCGACATCCCGCTGCCGCAGGTTCCGACGCTGCCGGCGCCGCTGCACGTTCCGCCGCCTAGGGCATGATGCGAGACGCGCAGACGAGCGGTATCGATTTACGAGGAGCTTCTAGGTGCTCAGTCACTCCGTCAACGAATGGCTTCGTCTTGAGACGCCGAAGCATACGCGGCTCCTGACAAAGATCCGCGAGAAACTCGAAGAGACGCTTGAGAATCGCGAGGACGAGGACGGTCACGTGACGCTTGCTGATGTCAACGATAGTGGCACGCCTTCGCGGGACTGGTGTCGGCTCTACCAGCGTTACCAGAATGGCTACGTGACGCTCCTCGCCGAGCAACGCGAGCAGCTCAAGCTGCAGCTGATGGCTCGTCGTGGAGGCCAGGAACCGCTGTCCGACGAGGAGTACGAGCGCGGGATGCGCGAGCTGGCGCTCGACGCGCTCCGCGAGCTACCTGCCGACGAGCTTGCCAAGGAATTCCTACGCCGCGGGCACTCGCTGCCTGTTGGCGAGTACACGGGCGACGACAGCTAGAACCAGGGAGATACATGCGCGATCAGGGTACGCGAGATGACGGGACGTTCGTGGTGAGCCGTCGTGAGTTCTACCGACAGGCAGCAGAGTGGCCAGAGATGCGCGCGCTTGCTGCCTGGGGTGACCGCATATACGCGGCGCAGCGGGAGAATCACGATCCAGGCGGCGAGGATAGGAGCCAGCGATGAGTTGCGGCTGCTCGCCATATCCGCACCGTGTGGGCTGCCCGGAAGGAGCCCCTGCAGGCGGCGGACTGGGCAGCGACCTCGCCGGCCTAGAGATCCATGCCGTCTGGTGGGCGACTGCCGGCGAGAAGAACTTCGGCGATGGGCCAACGCATTGGGTTGGGGCCTGGTCATCGATTGATGATGCACGCGAGGTCCAACGTCGAGTCGGTGGCAACTGGATCAACACCGGCATCCTCACGCTGCAGGTCGACAACGATTTGCCGGAGGGCCGATGAGCGACGATCTCGAATCTCGCCGACGCGCCCGCAAACTTACCGACGAGGAGATGAACGCCAACCTGCGTGCGGCAGTCAAGGGTCACACGCCGTACGCGGATCGCAAGCAGGCCGAGCTTCGCCAGCCGCTGACCGAGGCCGAGCTCAAGGCTGGTGGCGGCTACATGCCGGCGATCACCGACGTCGACATGACGCCGCGGCCCCGTTACCGCGAGTCACAGGCTGCGTTCGAGGCACGGATGGCAGCGATGGGCGCTGACATGGTCGCGCTGCGAACTGACGTCAAGCAGCGCAACCGGAACGCGGCCTTGCGGAGCATCGAGCCGGCCACCGGAGCAATCGCCTACTGGACGCAGTGCGCGTGCTCGTGGTGCGGACTCCGCGTCGAGGATCCCGAGCTGGCGCGCCGCGAGTACGATGCTCACGTCTGCGCAGCCGCTGGTGTCGGTCAGGCTGCTGTCGATCGGGCGATCGCCGAGACTGACCGCAACGTGCTGGTCAAGCGCGAGCGGCACGTGCTCAAGCCGAGCGTGGTGGGTCCGGTCGAGAGCGAGGCGCCGCGGACTGTGGTAGTCGAGGACGACTTCGAGCAGCGCGTGAAGCTGTTGGAGACGAAGTGAAACCCATCGGCCGCATCGTCGACTACCAGACCGGATGGACATGGTTCCAGATGGATGATGCTGGCGAGATCGCGGCTGGCGACTGGATTCGCGTGACACCGTATGCCGACGGTGAGCGGATGCGCATTGGCGCCGCGAAGGTCGGCGGCCGCGTAGGCCATGCGCTGTTTTTCGCCGCGCCGCTGTACGAGCTGATTGCTGCGCTCTGCGATATGGACTACGTCCACCTCTACCGCGAGGACGGATGACCCTCCTCCTCCCATCCCTACCCCCCATGCCCGGCTCGCAGTGGCTCGAGCTGGTCATCCACACCTCGCTCGCGCGGCCCGAGCGCTGGGGCAATCAGCGTCACGGCAGCGAGGGCCACTGGGATTGGGGGCGCACGCTCGCGACCCTGCTCGATGCCTGGCGCCGCAGGACGCACCTCGAGCGTGTTGCCCGGAGCCTGACACCGGAGCAACGCGATGCGCTGTGGAGCGATCCGAGTGACGAGGCGAGGGAGCTGAGGAGGGTGGTCAGGTGACGCCCGAGCAGCAAGCGGCCTGCCAGGCTGATGTGGATGCCGAAATCGTACGCTCGCGCGCCCCGGCGGTTGGCAAGGTATACGAGCAGTCGGCATGGAGCGATCCCGAGACCGGTGAGTGCTTTGGGCCATCTTGGGTTGCGGAGGTGCGCATCCGACGCCCGGAAGGGATGCGCGTGGTGTTCGTGGATGCCGATGTTCATCCGGCCAACCGCGCAGCGTTCTGTCAGGTGCTGAGTTTCGAGATCCTGACTGCGATGGGGCGTCGCCGATGATTCGCCCCCCGCTCCCATCCGATCAGGGCTACATCGCCGCGACGTGGTTCAAATCGGTGATGTCGATGTCCCACTTCCGGCAGCGTCACCTGAGCACCGGCGAAGGCCGAGCGCTCAACGCGCAGATCGATGCGGTGCTCGATCGTCCCGACACGCGTGGCGTGCTACTCGTGAAGGACTCGAATCACGACTACATCATCGGCTGGCTCGTGTATGTCGACGGCCCGACCGTCCCCGTCGTGCACTATCTTTACTGCCGAGAGTACGATGATAAGGGACATCGGCTGCGTGGCAATCGAGTGTCCGAGGTCCTGCTTGCGAAGATCGGCGTGGATCACAGCAAGTCAGTCGTCTGTACTAGCTATGGGCCGGCATCGAGGTCGATGCGGTCGCGCTACAAACAGAGCGTACATCTGCCGCTCGAGGAGTTTCTTAAACCGTGAAGGCTGAGATTGGAATCGCTGAAACTGGACGGCCGTTTCTGTGTGTGACACCGGAGAGCGAGACGGAGAAAACGCTGATGCTGTACATCAGGCCGTGGATGCCGCTCGACATCGATCCAGGCAGCGGCAAAGCGTATCTCGTCGCGAAGGACTCGCTCCCCGGCAGCGGAAAGGCTGGCTGACGTGCCCCGCTACGAGCCGCTCTACGACCGACTCCTGGTGCGAGTCCTCGCGCCCAACACGCGCACGCGCGGTGGGCTGTTCATCCCGGACAGCGCGACCGACGGCACGCCGTATCTTCGAGCCGAGGTGATCGCCGTCGGACAGGGACGCATCACGACAAGCGGTCAGGTTGTTCCGCTGCGTGTCGCCGTCGATGACGTCGTGATATTCTTCCGCTCGCAGTCGAGTGGAGAGCAACTCGTTTTTCCGTCGGATGACGGCACCGAGCTGATGATCATCCGCGAGCCGAACGTCGCTGCAATCATCCGAGACCTCGACAAGGTCACCTCTATCGTCAGTCCGCACGACGGACAGAATCTGGTGCTGAGCTCATGAACTGGACGTGGACGACTGTTGTCGTGTTCTCGCTGTGGGGATCGTTCTGCTCCCTGTCCGGATATTTTCTTGGACGCCGAGAGCGCAAACCAAAGACGCGCGGCTTCTATGACCGCGACGGCAACTTCTCGAGGTACCGATGATCACCTACGTCCGCTTCAAATCCCCTGTCACCCTCGGCAGCGAGACCAACGAGTGGGCGCACGATCGTCCGCACGTCACCGCGCACGTCGGCAGGATCACCCCGCGACTCGGCAACCCTGACAACGGGGAGCTCCGCGACTCGATCGTGTTCGAGGTGCGCATCGGCAAGCCCGAAGCGCATCACGATGTCGAGGTGCCCCGGGCGAACATCGCGCACATCACGCGGACGGCACCGATACCTAAGCAGGAAGGGAAGAAGCAATGACCGACGATCCCATCAACCGCAAGGTCGCAAAGCGCAA
>Ga0207684_10000354_pt1 | contig 62819 bp, 69 predicted proteins | sample KBSK5501metaG_FD_184342 | JGI IMG/M metagenome (GOLD analysis project Ga0207684, IMG submission 184342) | Corn, switchgrass and miscanthus rhizosphere microbial communities from Kellogg Biological Station, Michigan, USA - KBS K5-50-1 metaG... | ecosystem: Host-associated > Plants > Roots >...
TGGACGACCACATCCTCATAATCCATGAGGACCCACGCGCCCACTTCAGTACCTTCAAGCCCCAAGAGCCGGTGCCCCTTTTCCTCGAGGACCTTCTCAATGTGATCTCTGATTGCCTGTACCTGGCGCTCTGATTCCGCACTGCAGATGACCAAACTGTCGTTCATCCAGGATATACCGGAAACGTCTAAGATGACGATATCAGAAGCTTTCTTCTCTTCGGCCGCCTGCGCAGCTAACCGAGCCTTCGCTCGTGATTCTCGGGTTATAGCGGTGACCCTCCTTCCGGCCTACTCATGTACGACGCGTCCAATTCGCATTTTGTACTATATCTTATTGGGTTACCGTCTTTCAAGGATACGATTCTTCCACCCGCGATGGATCTATGTTCCATCAGCAAGCAACCGCAAAATGTCAGCGAAGTTCCATGCGTCGAATATAGGATTCGACTATAAATGGGCTTCTATGATTGGCAGAGAGTGACCCGCGAACTACGGGAGATGCAGCGGCTTCAATGGGGAATCGAAAACGATAACAGTCAGCGGTTCACGAGGGTGAAACGGTCTTCGCCGCACCCTAGCGTAGGGCTGGGGACTAGGAATTTGTAGCTGCTTAAGCGCCAACCTTGTCAATAAAATACTTTGGTAGCCACGACGACATGGTTCATAGAGTCAAAAATGGTCGGTTTCAATTGCGTGTTCTTCGCCGCCACCCGTCGAACAATGTTCGTGTGGTTTCAAGAGTCGTATGAATGCTTTGTTCTTCAAGAGGTGTGAGGGCTCCATCCTTATGGAGATATGTTTCTAAGGCGGTACTGGCTTTCATGTAGTTAGCGATAATCTTGTGTGCTTCTTCCATCTAGTCCTTTCGTCGCTTCTTGCTTGAACGCTTAGGCATGACTTAGCCTGAAGGATCGAACGCGACAGCCGCCCATTCCCTTGTTCGGAGTGAGCGGCTATGGCCTCGACCATTATTTCTTACTGTAGGACAGACGCGATTGAATGCCGCCCAAGCGGTGCTCTCCATTGAGTCGTGCCGTGTACTTGAGTTTTTTTTGAGGTACAGAGGGTGGGCCGTATGGTTTGGGAAGTCAAAGCCCCAGACGAAGGGGGTGGATATAGTATATATACCTGTTTGCCGTGGGAGTGGAGGAAACTGGCTTATTCTTAGACTGCCCCCGACCCAAAAGCGGAAGGATAGTGGCGGGTTTTACGAGTTTTATGTATCTAGCAGGGTTGAGAGCCGCGTCAATGGCTGAGATCATGCAGGTGCAGTCGAATATAGGATTCGACAGGGGCGGGCAAGGTGTTTTCCAGATCCTGCTGGTTCCGCAAGCGACTTCTAATATCTTTCGCCGAGACATCGCAAGGAGGAATACGAATCGCCAAAAGAGCGCGGCCGCTTTTCAGGGGAAGTCTCGCCAGGTCCACCTCACCCGCATCGATCTGCATGAGCACGCTCTCGTTCTGTACTCCGAGAAACGGCAACTCCTGCAAAGATAAAAAGGTCCGTCCGGGGCGGGCCACGACCGCAAAGTCGCAGGTGCTCAGCAACGCTTCCGGGTCCTTCCATGACGGCAGTTCCAGGAATGCGTCCAGCCCGATGATAAAGACCATCTCGGTTCCCGGAGAGTAACGCTGCTGAAGCTTGCGGACGGTGTCGATCGAATAGGACTTATCGGCCCGCCGCGTCTCAATATCCGAGACCTGGAAATAGGGGTACGGTGCAATGGCAAGCTTGACCATTTCCATGCGGTGTTCGGCTGGGAAGAATTCGGAAGCAGGCTTGTGCGGAGGGTCCCCCGTGGGGATAAACAGGACAGTATCCAGGCCCAGCCTGGTCCGAGCGGCTTCGGCTACGACGAGATGGCATCGATGGATGGGATTAAAGGCACCGCCGTAGAGGCCTAGTCTCATTTACAAAACGGCGTCGAGCTTCATTCCCGGAGCTGGCCGGACCCCAACACGATAAACTTACTCGTCGTCAGCTCTTCAAGCCCCATCGCCCCGCGAGCGTGAATGCGCGTCGTGCTAATGCCGATCTCCGCGCCGAGGCCGAACTGGTATCCGTCATGGAGTCGGGTGGAGGCGTTCACGAAGACGGCGGCGGCATCGACCTCCCTCAGAAACCGCAGGGAGCGGCTGTCATCCTGCGTGACGATGGCCTCCGAATGTTGCGAGCCATACCGCGCGATATGCTCCATCGCCTGATTCATGTCTTTGACAACCCGAACCGCCAGAACCAGGTCCAGGAACTCCGTTCCCCAGTCGGACTCTTTGGCCGGTGTCACACTCGGCGCGAGAATTGCCGTTCTCGGACACCCGCGCACGTCGACGCCAGCCTCCTGATAACGAGCGATCAAAGGCGGCAGGAATTTATGAGCGATTCCCTCATGGACCAGGAGGGTTTCCATTGCGTTACAGGTGCCCGGTCGCTGGACCTTGGCATTGAAGCAAATCGACTCGGCCATTTCTAGATCGGCGCTCGCGTCCACATACGTATGGCAGACCCCCTTGTCGTGCTTGATCACCGGAATGCGGGATTCCTTCGTCACGAACTCCATGAGGCCTTCGCCGCCCCTGGGAATGATGAGGTCGATGTATTTGTCCTGCTTCAGCAGCAGGACCGAGATCTGACGATCAGGGTTCTCGATAAACGTGATCGCTCCCTCCGGGATGCCGGCCTTTCCTCCGGCTTCAGATATCACCTTGACGATGGCGGCATTGGATTGGATTGCCTCGGACCCGCCGCGCAGTACCACGGCGTTGCCGGACTTGAGACATAGTGATGCCGCGTCCGCCGTCACATTGGGGCGGGACTCATAGATGATGCCGATTACCCCGATGGGAACGCGCATCCTGCCGACCTGCATGCCGTTCGGGCGCCGGGCCATCCCGAAGACCTGGCCGACGGGATCGGGTAGCGCAGCCACCTCCCGCAGGCCGGTGGCCATTTCCGTGATGCGTTTCGGAGTGAGTGTCAGCCGGTCGATTGCCGCTGGGCTGAGCTCCACGGCCGCGTGAAGGTCAAGCTGGTTCGCCTTAAGCAGGTCCGCCTCATGGCTCTCAAGAGCGTCCGCCATGGCCAGCAGGGCCGCATTCTTCACATCGGTCGGCAGCAGCGCAAGCTGTGGAGCTGCAGTCTTCGCCTGCGTGGCCTTCGCGATGACGTAATCAGCGAGATTCATGCTTCCGGCTCCAACCCCTCCTTTGTAAGGAGGGGAACGGGGAGGTAGAGATGCCTCTACCCCACCTTGCCTCCCCTTACAAAGGGGAGGGAGGATGTTATTCGATCACCAGATTATCACGATGGATGACTTCATCGTAATCCTTGTACCCCAGGGTCTTCTGGATCTCGGCGCTCTTTCGACCCATGATCTTCGCGATGGCTTGCGACGAGTAGTTGACCAACCCTTTGGCGATCTCGCGGCTTGCATGGTCCACGCAAGAGACGCTGTCGCCGGCCTCGAAGTCGCCTCGAACGGCGGTGATCCCGGACGGCAGCAGGCTCTTGCCCCTTCGCATGAGTGCCTCCACCGCGCCGTCATCGAGCACTAGTTGGCCCTTCGCCTTGAGCGTATGCGCGATCCAGTGTTTGCGGCTCGTGAGTTGTTGCTCTTGCGGGAGGAACAACGTTCCGACGTCCTCCCCCTCGAAGAGAGCCGAGAGCTGCTCGATACGCTCTCCACCGAGGATCACCGTCGCGACGCCGTAGCTGGCGGCCTTCTTAGCCGCCATCACTTTCGTGCGCATGCCGCCTGTGCCTTCGAAGCTCGCCGTCCCTCCGGCCAGCCGCTGCACGTCGGCAGTCACCTCGGGAATCAGTGAGATCAATGTCGCCTTGGGATTCACGCGCGGATCATCGGTATACAGTCCCGCCACGTCAGAAAGGATGACGAGCAAATCCGCGTCTACCAGGTGGGCAACCATGCCGGCCAGGCTGTCGTTGTCCCCGAACCGGATTTCTTCAACGGCGACGGTATCATTCTCATTTATGATCGGTACGACGCCGAAGTCCAAGAGAGCCGATAAGGTGTGGCGTGAGTTCAAGAATCTGGAGCGATTAGTCAAATCATCGAGGGTCAATAGGATCTGAGCGACCTTGAGGGCCTCTTTCTCAAAGGCCTTTTCATACGCCCACATGAGTCTGCTCTGGCCGACGGCCGCGGCCGCCTGCTTCATCGGCAGGCTCTTGGGATACTCTCGGAGCCCTAGCTTCTCGATCCCGCAGATGATAGCGCCCGAGGAGACCATGACGATCTCCCTCCCGTTGCCTTTAAGAGCCGCCAATTGCGCCGCAAGCCGCTCGATCCAGTCGGTCTGCAGGCCAATTCCCTTGGACGCGACGAGGCGGCTACCCACCTTGACGACAACCCGGCGGGCTTCTTTCAATATCCGGTGGCGCATCAGAGTTCGCCCCCCATCTTGGCGTGCGCTTCCTCTTTCAGGCGGGCGTTTTTGATCACCGCCATCTGCTTGCCAAGGTATTGGACCAACGGCTTCAGGCCGTCTCTTGTCGCTGCCGAGATGGCAAAGAACTTCATTTTCTGCTTCCGGCAATACGCTTGCAGCTCATTCAAGAGCGCACCGTCTCCGGCGGCGTCCAGTTTGCTGCCCGCCACAGCAAAGGGTTTCTCGGCAAGCTCCCGATTATACAACTTTAGTTCCGATTGGAGCGTCTTCAGGCTTTGGACAGGGTTCTCCGGCGCGCCCTCGGCAATGTCGATAAGATAGAGCAGATAGGATGTTCGCTCCAGATGGCGCAAAAACTGAAACCCCAGGCCTTTGCCTTCGTGCGCGCCCTCAATAAGGCCGGGGATGTCGGCGACCACATAGCTCTGGCCCTCCGCATCGCCCAGACGGCCAACTTTTCCTCCACCATAGCGGACGACGCCGAGATGCGGTGTCAGCGTTGTAAAGGGGTAATCGGCGATTTTGGGATGGGCGGCCGAGATCGCGCTGATTAATGTGGACTTCCCGGCGTTGGGAAATCCAACCAGCCCGACATCCGCCAGGAGCTTTAACTCCAGCAGCAGCCAGAACTCCTCTCCGGGCTCGCCATCTTCGTGCTGCATCGGCACGCGATTCGTGGAGGATGAGAATCGGGAGTTTCCCCGCCCTCCGTGTCCCGCGTGCGCGACGATCGCTTCCCGGCCATCTTCTGTCAGGTCGCAGAGGGCTACGCCGGTGTCGTAGTTGCTGGCGATCGTGCCCACCGGCACCTTGATGACGACCGGAGGAGCCGTGCGGCCGTGGCGATTGCCGCCTTCGCCGTGGCCGCCGTTCTTCGCGATGTAGTGTTGTTGAAACTGAAGGTCGAGCAGGGTGGAAAGGCGCGTCGAGGCCTTCAGCAGGATGTCCCCGCCGTTGCCGCCATCGCCACCGTCAGGGCCGCCTCGGGGGACATACTTCTCCCTTCGGAAGCTGCACACCCCGTTGCCGCCATCGCCGGCCTTTACGAAGATTTTGACCTGATCGATAAACACGAATAGCGCCTCAAACAACTACGCCCATTGCCACAGGCAGTATAAATCTCGCATGATTAACTAGCAATCTTCGCTGAACGTTCGGCTGGGTGGAGATGAAGTCCTGAGATGAAATTGCCTGGAGACGCCGCTGAAAAATTGCAGGAAACACATTCGAGTACAGGGACAGCTTAGAATCTTCTTCAATGCCGAATCCAATCTCGATTTGATCACTAGTGAATCAACCGTAAAAAAAGGTGACACCCGCCTCAGCCGGCAAGCAGGTAGAACCCGGCCGGGGCGAAACTCCAAAAGATGATGAGCTCATTGAAAAAACTAGAAGATTTTTGGTTTTTTCGGCCTTATTCTACCCAAAAGTACATGTCAGTAATCTAGACAGGTTGGACGTTACAGTTTTTTGTGTAGTTATAATATCACTTATTTCCAATTACTTACGATCTGGCATTAAATCTGCTTTCATTCAATCAATCTGCTCTCGCCTAAGTATTGTTTTTGAACCGAGCTTAAGGTTACTTTGGAGAAACCATGAGAAAATTGATAGGTGTAAAGATCGGAACCGTAGTCGTGACCCTGGGGCTATTGGGCTGGCTCGGCCTCCCAACTAACGCGCAGGCGGCTCCATGTCCTATGGATACCAATATAGCTTTTCTAGTGGGATTAGGGGCCAACGGGTGTACGAGCCAGGATAAGACTTACAATAATTTCAGCTATAGCGGGGCGGTGTCAGATCCAGCCAGTGCGATCATGGCGCATTTAATATTTCAACCCAGCAGCGCCCAGGATATCCACGGCTGGTCATTCATAAATGGCGGCGCGAATGCCGCATGGACCAGCGGATTCACTCTCGGCTTCACGATTGCGGTGTCAGTCGCCAACTTCCAAATAATCGGATCCAAGGACCAGATCGATTCGGGTTTTACGGGGGCGTCCAACGGGGTAATCATGACGGACACTCAGTCAGCTCCAGCTGGACTCCTGGTCACAAACGGGACCAGCACTGCTGCCGAAACACTCCAAAAGAGCTATGCGGGAGTGACATCGATCACTACGAGCTCCGTTGCCACGATTCCGGTCGGATCGCAACTGATCAAATATGATCAGGAATGGTTCGAGAACGTGGGAACGATCATCCCTGGCGTCCCTGAGCCGACCTCCCTGCTGCTGATAGGCTCCGGTCTGGCAGGCCTGGCGGGCTGGCGACAGTGGCGCGTAAAGAAGAATTAGCGCCTCCAAGATAGTTTAGAAGGCAGAGGGCCGGTGCGATCGGAAGATCGTCCGGCCCTTTTTTCATTCCGAAGGAGCAGCAACACAATCGCTCATAGATATGTGAGACGAGTGGCCGGGACACCCTAAAATGTCGAAACCAAAGAGTGCCAAATCAGTCAAATCTCGATTGAGATCCCCCTGGGGAAACAGCTGTAAAAAAAGTTTACATCCCCTATAGCCGGCAAGCAGGTAAAACCCAGCCGGAGCGAAAGGTCAAAAGATGATGATCCACTTGAAAAAATGAGATATTTTGTGTCTTGTCCACCGAATCCTCCCCCTGAAAGCAGTGTCAGAAATTTAGACAACTTTGACCCTGTCAACTTGTTCAATGTCTATTTACATGTATATTATCATTCACTTATGATTCTGGCATTAAACCTGCTGTAGTTTACTACTGTTATTAAACCAAACTACTTCTGGAGGCCCCATGAGAATCACAGGAAAGCTAATAGGTGTAAAAGCCTTAACCGTTGTAGTAGCACTGGCACTGGTTGGCTCGCTGGGCCTTCCGACGAACGCGCAGGCAGTTACATGTCTCGCCGATACCACTGTCGCTGCGCTCATAACCTTAGGGGCTGGAGGCTGCACGAGCCAGGATAAGACTTTCAGCAACTTCACCTATGCTCCTTTCAATGCGACTGATGCCGCCACTCTGATCCTGGCGCATCTGATATTCCAAGCTGGCCTTCAGGATATCCATGGCTGGTCGTTCACAAACGCCAGCGTGAATAACGCCTGGCTCAACGGGTTCAATCTCTCCTACACCATCGCAATATCACCCGGGTTTCCGCTCAACACCATCGTCGCATCCAAGGACCAGATCAATGCCGGTTTTACGGGGGCTTCGAACACGATAACCATGAACGATACTCAGTCCGCTGGAATTGGATTGCTACACACAGACGGGCTCAATACCGCTAACGAAACAATCCAGAAGAACTATGCGGGAGTGACCTCGATCAACACGAGTTCAGTTGCCAACGTCTCGGGCGGGTTGCAATTGATCAAATATGATCAGACATGGCAAGAGAACACGGGATCGATCACCCCTGGCGTTCCTGAGCCGGCCACCCTCCTGCTGTTAGGCTCCGGTCTGGCGGGATTGGCGGGATGGCGCCGGTGGCGCGCGCAGAAGTAGAACTTTTGTAGGCAAGTTCAAAGGGCCGGTGCGGTCGAAAGATCGCCCGGCCTTTTCTCTATCCGACAGAGTCTTCCTTCGGCAGGCCGGATTCCTCATTCCCACAGCCTTGACCTAAATCTTAACGCAGAGGGGAGTTCAGACGAAGCACGATGGTGTGAGAATTGAAGGTCTCAACAATGCGTCTGGTCATAGTGGTGGTGCATCCGCACCGCTTTTCTGCGAGCTCATTTGGCGCGCGATAGGCGACGGTTAATTATTTCAATGTTCTCCGTCCATGCCTTGCGCGGCTTCAAATTTGCTTTTTCCACATCGGAGAGCATAACTTATAGGCCGCTGGAGACGGCCAGAAAAGGAGGACGCTTATGACGTGGGGATTGCATACCAAGGACACTTCAGGAATGGGGCGAGTATTGATCGTGGACGATGAGGAGGTCGTCAGAAAAGTTCTTCGCGCGACCCTGACCGAAGCCGGCTACGAGGTCGTGGAAGCTGAGCACGGCGGTAAAGGGATCGAAAAAATCGGCTCGGATGATAATCCATTGATGGTCGATGTGATTATCTGCGATATACGGATGCCGAAGATCAATGGGATTGAAGCGATCTCTTTTTTCCGACAGCAGTACCCCTCGGTCCCGATTTTGGTGCTGACGGGTTTCCCGGATACGAAGATGGCAACAGAGCTCATGAGCAAGGGCGTCTTCGACTATCTTGTCAAGCCGATGGATGAGGAGAAGCTCCTGGCGGCCGTCAAGGCGGCGATGGCTCACCGGCTGGCCTTGTCGGACCAGAATTAGAGGTGAGATGCCCGTGGAGGCCTTGCCGGGGACGATCCGGGTCCTGATTATCGGCGGGGGCAAGGGCGGGAAGGCCCTGCTTGAGCTGTTCGCGTGCGGTCAAGGGGTCCAGGTCGTGGGGATGGCGGACATAAATCCCCAGGCCCCCGGCCTGGCTCTCGCGCAGAATCTTGGGATTCCAACATCACACGACGCGCTCTTCCTCATTTCTCAAGGAGGGGCCGATCTGATCGTGGATGTCAGCGGCGATCAGTTAGTGGCTCCCTTGATCGCCAAGCACAAGCCGGCGAGCGCCGAAATCCTGGGAGGGACTTCGGCCCTGCTCGTCTGGAAGCTCGCGCAGCATGAACGTGATCTTCGTGATCAGCTTATCCAGGCTGAAAAACTGGCGTCCATCGGCACCCTGGCGTCCGGTATTGCCCACGAAATTAACAACCCGCTATACGGCATTACCGGCCTTTCTCAACGCCTGGAGAAGGAGACCCGCCCGGAGATCGTCAAGGAGTATCTGCACGACATCATCGAGATGAGCCGCCGGATTGCCACGATCGTCAAAGACCTGAACGTCTATGCCCACAAGAATTCAGCCCAGGCGTTGTGCGATATAGATGTGAACCACATCATCGAAGAGGCGATCAAGATGGCGCGGCGGGCCTGTGTCTTGGATGAGGTGAAAATCCAAACGGAGTTCAGCACCCTCCCGCGGCTTCAGGGGAATCCGGACGAACTCCTGCAGGTCTTTGTGAATCTCGTCACCAATGCCGTGCAGGCAATGGAAGGACAGGGGACCCTGACGGTGTCAACGAGCAGCGTCAATGGCTCGGTCCGCGCCACCGTCAAGGACGACGGGCCGGGGATTCCTCAGCACCTCCTCGGAAAAATCTTTGACCCGTTTTTCACCACCAAGGAGCAAGGTAAGGGAACCGGCCTCGGGCTGCATATTGTCCGTGACATCGTGATCCGCTCGGGTGGGCGTATCACGGTCGACAGCGTTCCCGGGAAGGGAGCGGCCTTTACGCTTGAGCTCCCGATAACTTCACGATAGCCGAGCGGCTCCTCAGCGCGGGAAAAAAAAGAGCCGGACGGACCGGCTCCTCACGACTCGTCTAAGGAATGAAAATCAAGCGGCGGGGGCGGCTTGAGGAATTGGATAGACGCTCACGCGGCGCCGCTCCTTGGGTCCCTCGAACTTCACCGTCCCAGTAATCTTCGCGAAGAGCGTATCGTCCTTGCCTTTGCCGACGTTAAATCCGACATGAAACTTGGTCCCGCGTTGGCGGACAATGATGCTGCCTCCGGTGATCACTTCGCCGCCGTAGGCTTTAACGCCGAGGTACTGCGGATTGCTGTCCCGACCATTCCGGCATGAACCCTGCCCTTTTTTGTGTGCCATAGCTTAAACCCCTGAAATGCCGGTAATCCGAACCTTGGTGAACGATTGCCGGTGTCCTTTGGTGCGGCGGTAATTCTTCCGGCGCTTTTTCTTAAAAACAGTGACCGTGCGCGACCGGCCCTGCTCCACGATCTCGCCGGTCACGGTGGCCTTTGCGACTGCCGGCATGCCAAACTTCGTGCCGCTATCACCAGAGACCAAGAGGACTCGATTCAGGGTGACGGTCGACCCCACGTCTCCCTCCAGGCGCTCTATCTGGAGAATCTCGCCTTGGGCGGCGCGATACTGCTTTCCGCCGGTTACGACAATCGCGTACATGACCTTTGGCTCCGTTGTGACTGGACTGAGGGAAGCACTTTTTTAACACAGCGGCTCAAAAGATGTCAAGAAAGCGCGGAATATGAAGCACGTCGTGAACTGCTGCCTATCATTTTTTCACTACAATTTGGTTGGAGTTCATCGTAGACTTGCGAAGCTTCGGACCGTAGGGGAGCGTGATCATCATGGCCAAGCGTGGACTGAGCATGAAGCTACCATTTCCGAAACCGCCTTTTGAAGAGTTTCTCGAAGAACGGCTCAAAGGATTTGAGCAACATCTCCAAAGCGAGCGGATGAAGTCGTCTTCGATCGAACAGCGCATGCGTGGCGCCCGCGAATTCGCGACCTATCTCATCGGCAGGCCACATCGGTTCCGGCAGCAAACCAAGGGAAAGATATAGCGAAGAGCGCGGCCGTTTGTTTGACTTGCCCTGGAGGCGCTGTTATATTCGCGAGTGTTTCCCTCCTGTGTAATGAGGAGGGAAGGAGCGGGGTGAGTGCACGTGGCGGTTCAGGAATCCGAAAAGATCTGGCTGGACGGTAAGCTCGTTCCCTGGAAGGATGCCCAGGTCCACGTCCTCACCTACAGTCTGCACTATGGGCTCGCCGCATTCGAAGGGATCCGCTGCTATAAAGGCGAGCGGAATTCGGCGATCTTCCGCCTCAATGAACACGTGGACCGATTGTTCGCGTCGTGCCACATCACCCTGATGACGATCCCCTTTGGAAAGAAGGTGATCGCCGATGCCATTCGGGAAACAGTGAGTGCCAACAGGTTGGAAGAGTGCTACATCCGGCCGCTGGTCTTTATCGGCAACGGGGACATGGGCCTCTACTGTCCGGACAACCCGGTCCGCGTGGCGATCATCGCCTGGCCCTGGGGCGCGTACCTTGGCGAGGAGGGGTTGAAACACGGCATCCGCGCGAAGGTCTCCTCTTTCACGCGCCACCACGTCAACGTCAGCATGACCAGAGCCAAGGTCTCCGGCTACTACGTCAACTCCATCTTGGCCAATCGTGAGGTAAAAGCCGGGGGGTATGACGAGGCGATCCTGCTCGACCCCGAGGGGTACGTGTCTGAAGGGACCGGTGAGAACATTTTCATGGTGCGAAATGGCGTCCTCAAGACCACTCCGCTGACCTCTATCCTCGAGGGGATCACCCGCAATTCGATCATGCAGCTCGCTCGCGAGCGGGGTCTGACCGTCGTGGAGGAGCGTTTTACCCGGGACGAGCTCTATATCGCGGACGAAGTGTTCATGACCGGGACGGCCGCTGAATTGACCCCCATCCGCGAATTGGACGACCGGAAGATCGGATCAAGCACACCGGGTCCGGTCACCAAGGACCTGCAGACGGCCTTCTTTGACGTTGTTCGTGGCCGTGATAAGAAGCACCCAGACTGGCTTTCGCCCCTCTAATAAGTACCTTTAGGCCCCCCAGACTAGTTCTCATTTGCCACTGCGATCAATACTGAGCTGTCAGAGAATTTAACAGGACTTTAGGTGGGTACAGTAAAGCTAAGTTCGATGGGGTTATTCCGCTAAGTATAGTCAAAATAAAGCGAATTGCGATGCCAAATCTTTCGTAGAGTTGCGCGTTTTCATTACTGCCTGTTTAATAACTGAAAGCAAAGCCGACACCCTTAGAAGCTTTCCCGGTATCCCTGCCTTCTGTTCACAGATTTATCAAGAGATTACAATCTGGCATTCTTTGTGCTGTGTATTGGCTTCAGAGAGCCTGCTAGGTATCCCTATGGCGAAGTGCTGACTCGAACGGGTATGGAATCAGTGATTGTATCGCTGGGTGAGGAGACATTGCGTGAGACGAGAAATTGCTATGACTGAGATAGGGAGTCGGCGCTTAGAATGGGCTTGGGGAACATGTGCGCTACTGCTGAGCCTGACGATCAGGACGGCTGGGGCGGCGGTGACAACAATTCCACAGAGCGCCTTGATCCCCTCGACGACGTACTATACTGATAGTATCGGCGGAGGAATTGGCGATATCGTTGTGATGACTGGCGGAGGCAATGTTCCCGGAATAGGAGACCCCAGTGGACGTAATGACGATGGCTTCAGCGGCCCCAAGAACTTAGGATTCACGCTCAACTTTTTTGGCACGAATCAGACTCAATATTTCGTGAATAACAACGGAAACATCAGCTTCGGCAATGGTATCGCCGTTTTCACTCCGACCGGCCCACAAGGGGCACTCCAACCAATCATTTCCCCGTTCTTTGCCGATGTTGACACTCGAAATCTCCTCAGCGGTGTCGCTCATTTAAGGACCGATATCGCGAACGAGTTGATTGTGACCTGGGACCAAGTCGGGTATTTCAACTCCCATGCAGACAAGCTGAACAGTTTTCAGCTTGTGCTCCGCGGGCCGGGCTTTACGATTCCGGCCGGAGAGGGCGCCATAGGGTTTTTCTTCAAGGGCATGCAATGGGAAACCGGCGATAACAATGGCGGAGCAGGTGGTTTGGGTGGAACGCCGGCTGCCGTCGGTTTCGGCGATAGTTCGGCAAATGGTGAAGTGCTACAGGGATCCATAGCCAACGGAATTTCAGGCGTGGTGAACAATCACCACATCTGGTTTGACATTGTCGGAGGAGTTCCTGTGGTGACGCCGCCCGGTAATGGGGCTGTCCCGGAACCTGCAACGCTGTTGTTGATGGGGACAGGATTGGCCGGACTGGCGGCTTGGAGATTCCGAAAGCATTTGTAGCGCACGCAATGACTTGGCGAGTTGTTTCTTATCGCCACAGGCGTGAGAAACAGTCTGGGACCGTAGTCACCTGGCCTAGGACGATGAAGGCCTTCATAATCCTGGGCCAGTCTTGTTTCTGCGGATGCTCGCCTAATGGGTCAGATGCAGCACCGGTAGCTTAAAGAACAGGAAAAAGCCATTAAGCGTGAATACAGCCCCACCAACCGCCATGACCATGCTGAGCGCAAACACCGGTACCGAGCTTGAGAGGATCGCGATGGAGGCCAGGACAATTCCGATTTGAAGGAGCGCTTCGCCGTAGTCGAAGTAAGGATCTCTGGTGCGGTACACGTCTCGTTCGTGCTCCAGGGTCTTGGCATTCTTCTCGATTTCTTTTTTGTCCTGATTAAAGTGGCGTTCCTGGTCCACGTAGTCGCTCAGCAACCCTTCTAATTTCTTCCGGCCGGCCGGCTTCATATCGGCACCACGCTCGACCAGGTCCGCATCCAGTCGCATCTTTTGGACTCGTACTTGGTTTTCTCTGATGCTCTTGGCTTGATAGTGGGCCCACATATCGCTCGCCTGTTGCTGCGCGAGCAGCATCTCTTTCATGGCGTTATTGCCGCCGAGGGAGGCGATGGCCAGGACAACCGCGTAGATTGCCGTCGTCAGCGCCACGCCTCGCGTAAAGCGCTTACTTTTCTTCTCTTCGAGTTCTTCCAGATTCGGCAGTTCGACCTCAGCCATGGCGTTCCGTTACGAATTCACGTTGGATCACACTCTATCCAGCTTCCGGCAGTCGGCCGATTTTAGAGAGGTGGCCAGCACAATGCAAACCCACGGCGCGGTCAGCAGGATGAAGAGCTTACGGGTTTGCGGGCGCAGCCGGGGCCGGCGCGTTCGAGTCGTGAGGAGTATGCTGATCCGCTGCAGGCGGACCGGGAGCCGGGATGCCCGCAGGAGAGCCTGGCAGAGCGGGTGCCGACGGTGATGATACTGGCTTATCAAGACCGATCGTCGAGGAGTAGTTTTGTTTCTTGGAGAGAATGGCAAGGCTCAGAGAGGTGACCATAAAGATCGTCGCTGCCACCGCCGTCATCTTGCTGAGGAAGGTCCCCGCGCCTCGGGAGCCGAAGACGGTCTGGCTCGAACCCCCGAACGCCGCCCCGATTTCGGCGCCTTTGCCGGACTGCAGCAGAATGACGCCCACCATGACAAAGGCGACAATGATATGCACGATGACCAAGGCGATGTACATGCTGACGCTCCTAGGGGACACCCCCGATACGGAGAATCTTAGCAAACAGCACAGGATCGAGGCAAGCACCACCGACCAGGGCTCCATTCACGTCCGGAATCGCGAGAAGCTCGCCGATGTTTTCCGGCATCACGCTTCCCCCGTACAGGATCGGCACTTGCCCCCCGGCGTCCTGACCCCACAGGCCTAGGAGATGCGTCCTCACATATCGATGCGCCTCGTCGGCTTGCTCGGGAGTGGCGGCGCGGCCCGAGCCAATTGCCCATACCGGCTCATAGGCAAGGACCACATCCTGCGCCTGATCCTTTCCGATGCCGGCTAAAGCTTCGGTCAGTTGCAGCGCCAGCACATGTTCTGTCCGGCCGCTCAGCCGTTGGTCCCAGGTCTCGCCGATGCACACGATCGGTCGCATCTCGTGGCGCAGCGCGGCGGCCGCTTTTTTCCCGACCATACCATCGGTCTCTGCGAAATACCGGCGCCGCTCGGAATGCCCCACGATCACGTAACGGCAGCCAAGGTCCCGCAGCATGGGGCCCGAGACTTCTCCGGTAAAGGCGCCCTGATCTTCCCAGTAGAGGTCTTGCGCGCCCAAGAGGTAAGGATGGCCTTTGATTTCCTGCGCGACGGCGCAAAGCGCCGTAAACGAAGGGGCCAGGACGGTGACAGGGATGCGCGCTAAGTCGTCGCCAAGGACGCGAGTGAGCTGCTGGACCAGTTCTTTCGCTTCGGGAATCGTCTTGTGCATCTTCCAGTTGCCGACGATCAAGGGAGGCCGCTGGAGCATGCAAGGCTCTCTCTATACGAGGGTTATGCGGCGCGCCGGTCAGGGAGGGCGGCGATGCCCGGCAGCATTTTGCCTTCGAGCAATTCGAGCGCGGCGCCGCCGCCTGTGGAAATGAAGGACATGCTCTCTGAAACCCCGGCGCGATGGACCGCCAGTGCCGTGTCGGCGCCGCCGACGATGGTCAGCGCATACGCGTCCGCAACGGCGTGAGCCACCGCTAGGGTGCCGCGCGAATAAGCGTCCAGCTCGAAGATGCCCATCGGGCCATTCCACAAGATGGTCTTCGCGTTGCCTAGGGCTTCGGTGAAGAGCTTGACGGAGGCCGGGCCAATGTCCAAGCCGTGCCAGCCCTTCGGAATTTCCTGCGAGGTGACGATTTTGGTCTCCGCTGCGGGACTCATGCTCGCCGCCACGACGAAGTCCACCGGCAAATAAAACTTCACGCCTCGACTGATCGCGTGCTCGTAGATCTCCTTGGCGAACTTGAGCATGCCATCTTCGACGAGAGAATGTCCCACTTCCAGGCCCAAGGCTTTCAGATAGGTGAAGGCCATGCCGCCGCCGATGATAACCTTGTCCACCTTTTTGCCGAGGTTCTCGATGACACCGATCTTTCCGGAGACTTTGGCTCCCCCTAAAATCGCTACGAACGGCCGCATGGGGTTGGCGACCGCGCCTTCCAGATATTCGATTTCCTTTCGCATGAGAAACCCCGCGCCCGCCTCCGGCAAAAACTTCGTGATGCCGGTGACTGAGGCATGGTTTCGATGCGCGGCTCCGAAAGCATCATTGATGTAGACGTCACCTAGGGAAGCCAAGGCCTTTGCGAACTTCTCGTCGTTGGCCTCTTCGCCTTTGTGGAAACGGAGGTTCTCGAGCAGAAGAACGTCTCCGGGCTTCATTTTAGCGACGAGTCCGGCAGTTGACGGCCCGACGCAGTCCTCGGCAAACATGACTTCCTTCCCTAGAAGTCGTTGGAGTCGCCTTGCGACCGGCGCCAGACTGAAGTGCAGATCGCGTCCCTTGGGTCGGTCCAGATGGGAACACAGAATCACTTTCGCGCCTTCATCAACCGCGTAGTTGATGGTGGGAAGAGTGCCGCGAATGCGAGTGTCGTCTGTGATGTGACCGGTCTCATCCAGCGGCACGTTGAAGTCGGCGCGAATGATGACGCGCTTGCCCTTGAGGGGAAGATCCTCGATCGTGACTTTATTAAGGTGCATGCCAGCCGGCTGATGCTCAGCCCCGAGACATCATGAACTTAAGGAGATCACGAATGCGACAGGAATAACCCCATTCGTTGTCGTACCAGGCGATGACCTTGACCAACCGCTTGTCGATCACGGTGGTCAGGGGGGCGTCGAAAATGGCTGAGTGAGTATTGCCGTTGAAGTCCACTGAGACCAACGGCTCATCGGAGTATTCCAGGATGCCCTGCAGCGTTCCCTGAGCGGCCGTGCGGAAGGCCGCATTGACCTCCTCGGCCGAGGCGTCGCGTTCAAGCTCGGCAGTCAGGTCGATTAAGGAGACATTGGGCGTCGGCACGCGAACGGCCATCCCGCCGAGTTTTCCTTTAAGTTGCGGGATCACGAGATGCAAGGCTTTCGCTGCGCCGGTACTGGTCGGCACCATCGAGACCGCCGCCGCACGGGCGCGGCGCAAGTCCTTGTGCGGCAGGTCCAGCAAATGCTGATCGTTTGTGTAAGAGTGAATTGTGGTCATCAAGCCGTGCCGGATGCCGTAACTCTCCAGGAGGACCTTGGCAACCGGCGCCAAGCAATTTGTCGTGCAGGAGGCGTTGGAAACGATCTGGTGCTGCTTGGAATCGTAGGCCTGCTCGTTGACGCCCAGCACGATCGTGACGTCAGGGTCTTTGGAAGGGGCCGAGATGATGACTTTCTTGGCTCCGGCCGAGAGGTGACGTCCCGCGCCCTCGCGGTCCGTGAAGCGTCCGGTGGATTCGATGACGTAGTCCACTCTGAGATCCCGCCATGGCAGGTCCTTGGGATCCTTCTGCGCCAGAATTTTGATCGGCCGGCCGTTGATGAGCAGCTGATCTTCCTTTGCCTCCACGGGAAGGGCCAGTTTGCCGTGGATCGAGTCGTATTTGAGGAGGTGCGCAAGCGTGCGGGCGTCGGTCAGGTCGTTAATCGCAACGAATTCCAGGGCCGGGTCACCGAGCGAGGCCCGTAGGACATTTCGACCGATACGGCCGAAGCCGTTAATGCCGATGCGTATAGCCATGTTTCGTTCTGAGACCGGTAGAGTAGATTAATTGCGGAATCCTAAGCGAAAAAGTCGGCTGAGTCAATCACCCCGAAGCCGGGGTCAGGGAGCAGGAGAGGCCGCTCAGAGTTTCATCGCGTCGTTGACTTCAAGGATAGTTTGCCGGGCGACATTGCCGGCCCGTTGTGCGCCAATCTCGATCACCTCGTCCACGAGCTTGGGTTGCTGTTCGAGTTGGTGCCGGTTTTCCCAGATGGGACCGAGCCGAGCGACGATCGCGTCGGCCGAGAGTTTCTTGCAGTCAATGCATCCGATCTCGGCCGTCCGGCATTCGTGGTTGACGCGATCGATGACGACCTGGGGCGAGAGCGACTTGTGCAGGGTGAAAACCGGACAGACGTCCGGATTGCCCTTGTCTGTCCGCCGCACGCGGGCGGGGTCGGTGACCATTGTTTTGAGCTTGGCTCGTACCTCGGCCTCGGTATCCGAGAGATTGATCGTGTTGTTATAGCTCTTGCTCATTTTCCGGCCATCGGTGCCGGGGACTTTAGGGATCTCAGTAAGCAAGGCTTGCGGCTCCGGAAAAATCGCTTTGTACAGTCCGTTGAACCGGCGGGTGATCTCACGGGTCAATTCCAGATGCGGCAGCTGATCGATCCCCACTGGCACGAAGTCTCCCTTGTACAGAAGAATGTCGGCGGCTTGCAGGACCGGATAGCCTAAAAATCCATGGGTCGAAAGATCCCGCCCCTCGATGTTTTCCCGTTTTTCCTTATACGTGGGGTTGCGTTCCAGCCATGGCACCGGAGTTATCATCGACAACAACAGATATAGGACCGCGTGTTGCGGCACATGAGACTGGATGAAGAGCGTCGAGCGTTGCGGGTCGAGCCCGGCGGCGAGCCAGTCGATCAGCATCTCCCGCACGTAAAACCGAATTTTCGAGGTGTCTTCGAAATTCGTTGAGAGCGCATGCCAGTCGGCAATGAAATAGAAGCACTCGTGTTCCGCCTGAAGGCGGACAAAGTTGTCCAACGCGCCGAGCAGGTTCCCGAGGTGCAATACCCCGCTGGGCTGCATCCCGCTCAGGACGCGTTTCGCCATCCGCCGCGCCCTTACACTCCCAAGGTCGACAGCAGGGCCGTGCTCAGGGAGCCCGCGGGGACCATCAAGGTGCGAAATAGGATATTGACAGGTGTCATAATGACGCGAAACACATGGATCTGGGGGTCCGCCATGATCAGAAAGAAGATAATCAGCATCCCGTAAGGCTCAAGACGGCTCAGGGTCGCTCCATGCCGCGCCGGCAGGAGATTCATAAGGATCCGTCCTCCGTCCAAGGGCGGAATGGGAATCAAGTTGAAGACCATCAGGACGATATTGATGAGGACCGAGTACATGCACATCCAGGCCAAGGGGACCAGGATCAGTCCGGCGAGATCGAGCCGTGGAAGGAGCGTACCGCGCGCCGAGATCGACTCGCCGACGGTCGGGTCCAACACCATGATGGCGCTTAATAGAGCGGCGCTGATGATCGCGAGGAGCAGATTCATCAACGGGCCCGCCGCCGCCACGATTGCCATTTCGCGACGGGGATTATGAAAGTTCAGGGGATTCACCGGGACCGGCTTCGCGTATCCTAAGAACACCCCGGTGGGGAAGATCAGGCATAGCAGCGGCAGCACGATCGTGCCGAAGAGGTCGATGTGAGCAAGCGGATTCAGTGTCAGTCGTCCGGCCTCACGCGCCGTGTGATCGCCGTAAGCGTCCGCCACCTTTCCATGGGCATACTCGTGAAAGACCATGGCCAGCAACAGCGGCAGGGCCATGTAGGAAATGGTATGCAGAATGGAACCCAGGTGCGTCATCGTGCGTCCGGTATTACCACCAATCGGCCTCCCTTGACCTGAATCAGGATATAACGTCGTTCCAGATATCCGCCCGGGTTCATGCTGAGCGCCCCAGCCAATCCCGGGGCGTTCTTCAGTCGTCCGAGGCTCTCCCGAATGGTTTTGCCCGTGGTTGCCCCCTTCAGTATAGCATCCAGAATGAGTTGTGTGGCTTCGTAGGCTTGGGCTGCAAAGGCTGTAGGCGCCTCATGAAATCGCGCTCGGTAGCGATCTGCGAAGTTTCGCATGACCAGATTCTGGCTGTCCACGAAAAAACTGTCCGCAAACAGGGCGCCTTCGGCCGCCCGCCCCCCGATTCGAATCAATTCGGGGGAATCGAGGGCGTTTGTCCCAAGGATCGGGACCGGCATGCCGTAAAAATGTAACTGGCCGGCGAGAAGTGCGACCTTGTCGACATCGCCCGGAATGAAGATGGCGTCGAAGCCTGGGATGTAGTCCTTGACCGGCTTGCCCTTCTTGAGGTTCGGTTCCAGCTTGCCGTATTTCTTCAAGTCGGCGGCCTTAATGCGCTTAATCGCCGCGCCGAAATCAGTGTCCTTCGCGTCGTAGGTATCGGTTGCGATCAGCTCTGCGCCGAGGCGGCGGACCTCGTCGCTAAACACCTGACCCATCTCACTCCCGTACGAGTCCTGAGGTGCCAGGATGCAGAGCCGCTTCCATCCTAAGGTGACAATCGCCTGCTCGGCCACATTCCGAACCAACTCCCGGTGGTTGACAGCGGCACTGAAGAGAAACCGCCCGAGTCGCTGAACTTCGGGGTACGTGGCGGTTGGCGTGAAGAAGACAATATTTCTCGAGTCAGCGGCTGGCGCGATTATTTTCAGACTCCGGGTGAGCAGAGGGCCAATCACGGCGACCGGCCGATAGTCCTCCAATAAGTCGTCCAGCTCCATCACCAATTGCTTTTGATCGCTCTCGCTATCCTTGGTGACCAGTCCGATGGTCGGATGAGGGGCAAACTCGGAGCTTTGTTCGAGGGCGAACTTGATGCCGTTCAGCACCTGGTTTCCATAGGGGCTCAGCGGACCCGAAAGGGGCAGCAGGGCGCCCAGGAGGAGCTCGTTCGTCTTGAGTTTCTTTCGCTGAGCCATGAGAAAGCCGGTCACCGCGCCGCTCTGTTCGTGCTTTGGAAAACGTTTAAAAAATTCCCGGCCGGTCTGCGTAACTTTATGATCCTCGCCGCCGGCGGCATACAGCTCCAGCAGCCGCAGCATCGCCAAGTCGCCCGGGAACGTTTGGGGGAACCGCTCAGCCACTCGCCGGAGATCGGCCTCACCGACCTTCGAATAAAGGAGAACACGGACGCGATCCTCGATCGCTCTGGCCTCCTCCGGGGACACGAAGGCGCGAGCATCGAGCGCTGCGTCTATGGCTTGGGGATAGTCGGGTTTCATCAGGTATGTTTCTTCGAGGCGTCGCAGGATGCCAAGTTTGAGCTGGGGGCTGGTCGCCTCGGCGTTCGCCTGGCGCAATAGTGGAACGGCCGCGTCCCACTGTCCTGTTTTGAGCAAAACCGTGGCCAGTCCCACTAGAGCTTCAGGGTGAAAGTCGGAGGTTGGAAATTCGTCCAGGAGACGGCGGAAGGATCTATTGGCCTCCTCCCATTTCTGCAGGCTGCTGAAAGCCTGGCCAAGCAGCAGGTAGGCCTGTGGAAGGAGAGGGCTGCGCGGGAACGTCTCAATCAGCTGCTGAAAAACATCCGCGGCTTCCTGATGTTTGCCCGCCTCCAACAGGGACTTCCCCGAATCGAACAGCGCCTTCTGAGCCGGTGGAATCTGAGGAGCGAGTGGTTGAGCTGGCACAGGCGCCGAGGGTTTCGCAGGCGCTGCGAGCTGAGCCTGGACGAGATAAGGAACGATGGCCAGCGCGAGTACAATGCCGCCAAAGGAGAGCTTGAGCAAGGGACACGAGAGAGTGAGCAGGCGGTGGCGCCAACGAAACGAAACGCCCGGCATCAGAAAGCGGCCCGTGGCACACAAGGCTGCATGAAGATAGGCACTATAGGGGCCTCCAGGGAATGAAGTCAAGGCAGTGCTGTGCTAGACTTCTTGAGAGGAGGAGCGTCGGGATGAATCCGTTGACAGCGAGACAGATGTGGGCACAACGGAGTCTTTTTTGTTTCATGCTGCTGATGTCCGGCGCCACTGAAGCAGGCGAGGACTTGCCGAAGGAACTTGCGGGGAAAGACGGAGCGGCGATGGTCCTTGTCCCTGCCGGTGAATTCTGGATGGGCCTTTCGGAAGGAGAAGGCCTGGATGATGAGCAGCCACGCCATAAAGTCTATCTGGATGCTTTTTACATTGATAGATTCGAGGTTACGACCCAGCAGTATGCCAGGTTTTTAGCGTCTACCGGATGGGAGAAGCCAGTCAACTGGGATAATGTGAAGTTTCCCGAGCATGCCGATCGGCCGGTGGTCGGAGTCAACTGGAGCGATGCCGACGCCTACTGTCGCATGACCGCTCGCCGGTTGCCGACGGAAGCGGAATGGGAGCGCGCAGCGCGTGACGAGAACGAACGAAAATTTCCATGGGGTGACGCTCGACCAAAGACTTCCCTGGCATTGTTCGGCCAGATGACGCAATTCTCCTACGATATTCTAAAGCCAGTCGGAAGTTATCCCAACGGCGCCGGCCCCTATGGTACCTTTGATCAAGCCGGCAATGTTGCCGAGTGGGTGCAGGACTGGTACGACGGAGAATATTACCGGGAGGGTCCGGAGCGCAATCCGCCCGGACCGGCTCAGGGGCAATACAAGATGACCCGGGGAGGATCCTGGTCGGATATGCCGGTGTACCTGCTGTCCGCTAGCCGGACGACGAAGCTGCCCCCGGGGACCCGCAATGGATTCATCGGGTTTCGCTGCGCGCAGAGCGTGAAATAAGGGGTCTGGCTCATTTTCTTTCGAGAAAATGTGCCTGACCCTGCTTTCCGCTCGCGGGTCCTGTCGCCGAACAGCCCAGCCGTGCTCGCACCCCCGCCCGGTGTAGGGACCCCCGCTGCGCGCGGCTGGGCCCCCGTTCGTCGCCACCCGCTTCTGTGTCATCCTGGGAAAATGGCCTCACCAAAACCGCAAACTCGTTTCCCCTGAGCTTGTCGAAGGGCCTTTTCATCAGTCTTTGAAGAAACTCCTGGGCAAGTTCAGTCTGGGGGTAGCGGCCTCGGTCCATACACATTTGGTATGGACCTCGGCCGGGTGGCAAAAGAGGCACCTGCGCCCTGCACCTTGGATCTTCTTGACAAGCCGTCGCAATCAAATGAGAATCGCGCATCGCTCCTAGGCTAGGAGGAGCGGGATATACCGGTCAGTATACTCAGTAGTTATGCATCAGGAGGCCGCGCATGGCCTACGTGAAGTTCTTAGCTGCTATCGCCTTGATAGGTTCAATTGCCTGGGTCATTGCAGACCCAGGCTTCGAGCCCGTCCTAGCGGTTATAGGCTCAATCTCGACGCTTGTATCAGCATTTCTCGTTGAGAAACGAAATGCACGGCGCGCACAACAGCACCAGTCCGTCTCAAAATCGTCCATCGGCGTGCAGGCCGGTGGAGATGTGAGTATGGGAGATATTGGGGGCGACAAGGATGCTCAATAAAGACCAAGAGCAAAACGTCGCCCAGCGTAGCACAGCGATCCAGGCAGGAGGGAACGTCACTATCACGAAGACGGGACTTACTTACGCTGAGGTACGAGATGTTGCGCTCGATGTCTTTCGAGCGAACTTCTACGAACTTGCGGGAGTTGCCAAAGAGACAGCCAAAGCTCGAGCTGAGGAAATCACCGAAGAATTCTTGTCGAAACTTCAGAAGGAACATCCAGCCGGGCTTGAGAAATCGCACGATCCCGACTTCCAGTACGCGCTCTTCACAGTTCAAAAGGAATACGCCAGGAACGGTGACAAGGACCTCGGCGACCTTCTTGTTGATCTTTTAGTCGACAGAAGCAAGCAAGAGCAGCGCAACATTCTACAGATTGTTCTCAACGAGTCTCTCAGCACTGCGCCCAAGTTAACTGAGAATCAGCTGGCCGTCTTAGCTGTAATCTTTTTGTTCAGGTATACCCAGAACTTGGGCGTTGGCAATCATCAGATGCTCGCCGAATACCTTGACAAGCATGTCGCTCCGTTTGCTTCAAAAGTCGTCAAAAACATGGCTTGCTATCAGCATCTAGAATTCTCTGGTTGCGGAGCGATTGGGCTAGGAACAACGAGTCTTGAGTTCATCTTAGGCACGACCTACCAAGGGCAGTTCCTAAAGGGATTTGACGAGAAAGAAATCACGGATAGGGGCGTCTCTATCGGGCTCGATCCGAGATTCTTCATCCCGTGCCTTAACGACTCGTCCAAAGTGCAGGTCCGTGCAAATAGCAAGGAGTTGCTAGACAAGGCTTCTGAGGCACATGCAATTACGGCCGAAGATCGTGCCAAGATCAGTGCGCTGTTTGACGTCGGAAAAATGAATGACACGGAAATCAAAGACAAGTGCATTGAGATAAGACCCTATATGTCTGGACTGTTTGAAACATGGTCAGGGTCCGCAATGAAGAACCTCACGCTTACCAGCGTAGGCATCGCGATTGGTCATGCAAATATTAAGCGGTTGGTCGGCGAGTTCTCGGATCTATCGATTTGGATAAACTGATGCATTGCCGACGTTAGATTCACCCACAGGGAGCACGCATGGACATCACCAAAGGTGCGGAAGCCGTCCACAAAGTGACGGGAGCCATACAGCTCAGCCCAGAGGACATTGTTTGGCTGTCAGTTCTTGCAACTGTGGGGCTCGTACTGATGTGGGCTGTTTTTTGGTTAGCGATTGTCCGAACCAAGGAAAGCGTTCACGATGTCCTCCTGAGCGCTGGTTTTTTCAGAACGGTCACGGTCATGGGTGTAATTGCCGCAACGGTAGTTCTTGGCCTCGCTGACAAATTGGAAGGGAATATTACCGGCGCAATCCTGAGCGGTATTGTTGGTTATGTCTTGGGTCAGCTCTCTTCGTCTGGCCGCGGACATACAGAAGAAAAAAAGAAATCAGATAGCGGTTGAATCTAACTCTAGGTCGAACGGATGGGCCGTCAGCATCGTGCTATTCTTGAGCGCAGTGCTGGCCGCCGTTCACCACGACATTATTCGGACAGATGAGACGAGGCACCAAGCTCGCCTAACAGGCATTGCCAGGGTAGTGAGCCCTACCAAGATATCATTGAACCGGAAGCATTAATCCCCTCACCCTTCCCTCTCCCTCCAAGGGAGAGGATAAGGTAGGATGTTTAAAATCAATGGCGCGCGGGTGGCGCCGAGCGGGACCCTGGCGGAGCGGAATAGCCTGCAGCCGAGTCTGCGGGGCTGCGACGGCGAAAGGTTATGAGCACGTCAGGGTGGATCGGCGACAGGACCCGCGCAGGAAGTTTATGTCAGTTTGACCGGCTCGCCGGCGCAGTCCACGGACTCGCCACTGTGGCTCTTGTCGGCGATCCGCCACATGTCGGGTAAGACTTCAAAGGGCCGGCCCCGTCCCGTAAACAGCCTGGCTTTCTGAATCTGCACGTGTTCCTTATCCAGAAACTTCACCTCCAGGAGGACTTCCTGCTTCCCTCGGTGTAAGAGCTTCACGATCGATGCCTCACAGACCATTTCGTATTCGCCGCGAATATTTAACGAGAGTGTATTTTCGGAAATCCTTGCCGCGAGCGTCCCGTGCTGATCGAAGACCATGCCTTTCAGCATTATTTCGTTGTAGCGCCGGTTATTTTCGAACGAGAATTGCAACATGCCGTCAAGCTCGATGCTGCCGTGGGCATTGCGGTAGAAGTTGGAACCGATGTCAAAATCCACGCCTCTCGTCCTTTCGTGAGGGGGGCTTACTGCATCGTCCTGATCGCTGCGCCGCGGACTTCCGAAAAAATCACTTTCATCGTCTCTCGAAAGTTATCGGCTGCGTGAGGGTCCTCGATAGCCTTCCCTAGTATCTGAATCGCTGCCGCTTCGCCTAGCAGTTGATACCGGCCGTTGGCCTCTTCTCCTTTCACCGCGTCCCCGTATAACCGGTACCGAGCCGGCAGGTTTTGCCGATGCGCATCGGCAACCTCTTGTCCCGCCTGCTCAGCGATTTGCCGCAGCAAGATACCATGAAAAGCTTTCAAGACCGCAGTCGTGTGCCCAGGATCGGTGGACGCGAAGGTCCCGCAGCCATGGGTGATCGCGAACAGAATGAAATAGGTCAGTTCCCACTCCGCGGCGTCGCGTTGGTCGATGGTCTTAAGGTCGATGGCCTTTCCAATGTGTTGCTCCAGCCAGTTTTGTTCGACAATGCCGAAGGCTAAGTCGGATAGCTCGCGCCCGAGGTGCTCAGGCGTGGTCTCTGTCACGAGACTACAACGCCTCGATTTTGCTGAGTCGGCAGTGGTCCATTCGGATGAAATGAAAGCGGCCTTGATCGTCGGCGACCAAGAACCCGGGCAGGTTGCCGGAGGTTTGCCAGAGAACCTCGAGAACGGGATATGTCGCGTCGCGGGTAAAGGTAGGGTGCGGTTGGCCGTTGCCCTCGATAATATCGGTAATCATGAAACGCCTCATGCCCGCTCCCTCCGCCGATTCACTGGGAATGAGTATACCATGGCATTGGTCTGAATCAAGGCGAGCGCGGATTCCACCATTGTTTGGCTCGCCCCCCCGAAATGCTATTTCAGGGCGTGTACTTCCTTCATCGGCGCTTTCCCCGAGGTTCTTAAACCAAAGACTCTTTGGGGGGACTGTCCGCACTTTCGGCGTGGGACGCTACTTTGTCGTCTCAGCAAGACGCCATTTTGAATACCGGGTTAGCAACAGAAGGCCGGGAGCCATGGCAAGGACGCTGAGCAGAAAATATTGCTCCCATCCCAGCGCTTTTGCGAGATAGCCGGTTGGCGCGCTGCCTATGACCCGGCTCAACCCCATGACACTCGTAAAAAGCGCGTACTGAGTTGCGGTAAATCGTTTATCACAAATGCTCATGATAAATGCAGTGAATGCCGCGGTGCCCATGCCACTACAGAAACTTTCTACCGCGATCGCAATGACCATCATCGGGTAGTCGTGTCCTGCATGCGCGAGCAGCATAAAAGAAAGCCCCGAGATCCCCTGACTTAAACCGAAAAGCCATAAAGAACGCTTGATCCCGAGCGTCACCATGACGGCACCGCCTGCCAAGGTGCCCGCAATAGTTGCGACCAGCCCAAACCCCTTTGTGACAGCTCCGATGTCGGTTTTGGTAAAGCCAAGTTCCAACAAAAAAGGGGTTGTCATCGCCATTGCTATGACGACGTCGATCTTATAAAGGATGATAAAGCCCAGGACCTCCAACGCTCCTCTTCTTCTGAAGTATTCGACAAAGGGCAGAACCACCGCTTCCCTGATTGTTTGTGGCGGCTTGCCGGCGGTCTTTGGCTCAGGAGCAAAAAGGGTTGCCACGACGCCGATCCCCATCGCCGTAGCCATCACCAGATACACGATCTGCCAAGACAGATGATCAGATAAGATCAGCGCCACCGCGCCCGACACCAACATGCCGAGGCGGTAACCCGTAATATACAGCGAAGCGGCGGGGCCTATTTCCTCTGGCTTGGCCAGATCTGTTCGATAGGCATCCACGACGATATCTTGGCTGGCGCTAAAAAAGGAAATCAGTACCGCAATAATCGCAGTGACCACAGGAAAATGCACAGGGCTGCTAAATCCCATGGCCGCGATGGTCACAATCAAGGCGATTTGCGAAATTAACATCCAACCTCGGCGGCGGCCTAAAAACGGAGGAATAAAACGATCCATGACAGGCGCCCAGATGAATTTTAATCCGTATGGCAGGCCGACCAAGGAGAACAACCCAATCACGGTGAGATCGACATTTTCGGACTTCATCCAGGCTTGAAGAGTCGTAGCCGTTAACGCCAGGGGAAGACCGGATGAAAACCCCAGCAAAAGCACGACTGCCATGCGCCACGTTATAAAGACGCCCAGGACATTCGACTTTAGAATCGTCGCCATGTGGGTGCGCTTAGACCCTCAGAATGAATCTTGCGAAGAAACTTTAAGCAAAAGCGACTAGGCGATCAAGATGAATATGGTTAGATAAGGACCTGTTGCAGGGAGATCTTCATGATGAGCCGGACTTCGAGACACAAAAAAGGGGAAGGCCAGGTGTCCGGCCTTCCCCGAGGCTGACCTCTGATAAGGTCTTATTTAGGATTGGCGTTCACCTTGGAACCCTCTTTGATCATGTTCTCGGTCACGCCGCGTTCGGGATAGCCCGGGTGCTTGTTCTGGCGAGAGTCATTCGAGAACACGTTGCCGGTGCGCTCATTCTCATCGGATTTGAGTTGTTCCTTTAAGACCTTGGGCGCGTCTTCAGCAGACTTTAGCATGGCCGCTTCTCCCACAGCCGTCGTCGCCTTTTTGCTGTCATCCGGATAGCCGTCATGCTTCTTTAGCAATGCCGGGTTGGCGAACGCGGACGACGTGAGGAACACGAAGCCCAGCACCAACGCCAACCCCCACAGTGTATGTTTCATACGATCCTCCCTCATTAAAAGAAATAAGAGACCGTTGCTCAATTCCCGGAAAGCGCAAAAAACGATAGCGCAATCGCTCCACCCTGTCAAGAGCGCTTACCTCCGTCGGGGACGCCGGCGCCCCCGGCCCAGGACTCGAGAAGCGCCATGGGCCGGAAGTCTAATGATCACGGTCGTTCCCTGGCCGGGGCCACTGGCAATCGAAATCTGGCCGCGGTGTTCCTCGATGATTTTCTTCACGGAGGAGAGGCCGAGTCCTGTTCCGGCAGCCTTCGTCGTGAATCCTGGTTCAAAGATCTTGCCGATGTGTTCGGTGGGAATCGGCGCGCCGTCATTCTCGATGCTCACTGCCACTTCGTGGCGACCACGCCCTCCGCGATGAGGGACGGCTTCAAGATGGATGTGACCTCCGGGCGTCATGGCTTGCAAGGCGTTCTTCAGAATGCTGAGAAACACCTGTTGCAGCTTACTCTCATCTGCTTTGATTGACGGCAACGGATCAGCAAACTGCCGGGTCACGGTGATTTGGTTTTGTTCCATATCGCCGGCAATAATGGCGAGGGCGCTCTCGATGACTTCCGGAATTCGGAGGACGTGCGGATGAAGCTCCAAGGGCTTGGCGTTATCGAGGATTTCATTGAGGATTGTCTCGATGCCTGTGAGATCCCGGCAAGCCTGCTCGACCCGTTGAAGCGACCCAATGGGCACTGCGTCGCCCAGCGCGTGGTCGACCAACATCTCTTCCAGCTCGAGGCGCGTCTTGGTGAGTGTCCGCTGGATCTCGTGTTCCAGAAAAGTGGTGAGTTCCCGGATGGCCATTTGGCGTTCCTGACGCAGCATGAGCTCACGTGCTTCGACGGATTCCGTCGTGTACAGCGCTAGCGCCTTCGCAGCGTCGGGACCTCCGATCTTCTGGACTCCCTGGCTGGGCATGGGAACAGCCGGGCGAGGACCCATGGCCGGAAGAAACCGGGCCAGACGATCCATGATACCGGCAGCGGCCCGGGCCATGTCGAGATTATACATGTCGGTTGTTTTTGAACCGAACGCGATGGTGCCAACGAAGTCAGATCCTTTTCGCAGCGGCACCACCAAAGCCGTTTTAAACTTATCCTTGTAGAGCTCTTTGTAGTCTAAAAAACGGCCTTGCGTAGATGCCAGGTCCCGATCGAGGCGGGGCTTCTTGTGGCGGATTACCCAGCCTGCCGCCGATCCATCCAGCGTGAAAATCTGTCCCTGCCTCCATTCAAAATGCCCGGGGGTATGGGAGAGAAAGCCCACAAGCAGTTGTGGGTCAGTCTCATACCGGGTCAGGAGGGCCCGGTCATAAGGAATGACCGTTTGCACCTCGGCCATCAGCGCTTCGATCGCCGCCGCATCCAAAGGACCCTCTGCAAAAATAGCTTCTGAAGGGGATCCACGGCGGCCAGGCTCTCGCGGGGCGGGCGAGGAGAGCGCGAGTTCCGGAATTTTGCCCATGATGCCGGATTTGGCAAGCGCGCTTTCCAATTCTTCGGCGGCGCTTTCGGTCTGCCGTTGGTCTTTGTCAGAAAAGGAGATGATATCCTTGCGTCCGATGACGAGTGCTCCACAGATAGTCCCATGGAATCGCAACGGGACTCCCAGGAGGGAGCGATGAGAAGGCGACGTCATCCGCATACGCATCTTCGAAGGTCTAGCCTGGCCGTTGCCGCTCGCGGGCGGGAATTTCACCTCTGGATAGGATAATGCCCGCACAATGGCTTGAATTTCCCGCGGAGAGAAACCTCGCGAAGACTGTGGCTGAAATGGTCCGAACCCATCCTCTTTGAGCGCAATCAATGCGAGCTCAGCCCCGAGTTCGGTAAGGCTGCTATTAAAAGTCTTCAGAAGAGCGGTTGGGATCTGCAAGTGTCAGAATCCAAAGTTGAGCCGCGCCATTCTAACAACGCTCGGCCGGAGTAGCAATGTTTCAAGAACAGCACGCCTAGGCTGGCGGATGCCACGGGCAAGGGCTCCGTCTTGGCGGAGCCCAGGGGAAAAGGGTCGGTCTTGGCCGACCCCGGGTGGGAGGGTGAAATGGCGGAGGGTGCAATAGGAAAAGGCGCTGTCTCGGCGTGTTCACGCAATAGGTCGGTAGGAATAACGCACTGAGCAAAGTCGGTAGAACACTGAAAAGGTTATCCCGTCGCGCACATCAATGAGAGCGCTCCGGGTCGAGCCAGCTCGGTTTGGCGGGTGCAATGACCGGAAGTTGCGCGCCCTCCGGAAATTCTATAGGATGCTGCCGCGGGAATTTATGAAAAAGTACATTTCTATCTCGCTATGGCTTGCCCTGGTCATCTGGCTTGGACTTCCCGTCCTCCCGGCATTGGGGCAGGCCGCCAAGTTCAGGCCGAATCTGGACGAAGGGCAAAACATCTATAAGCAGAACTGCGTCAATTGCCATGGCAGCGGGGGCAAGGGCGATGGCATTGCGGCCGCGCAACTCGAACCTAGGCCGGCTGATCTCACGGCTTCGAAAACGCGAGAAAAACAGGATACGGAGCTGCTTGAGATCATTAAGCTCGGGCGTCCCGGGACCGCAATGCCCGCCTGGACCAGCGAGCTCGATGAGCGTGAAATCCAGAACGTCCTGGCGTACATTCGCTCGCTCGCTCCCTAACGGCAGAATTTTTACCAAGCAGATGAAGGCCATGACCCAGGAAAGCCTGAAAAAGACAGCCGCAGAAGAAGGTGTCAAATATATCGAGGACGGCCAGATTGTGGGGCTGGGCACCGGCTCGACGATCCGGTTTGTCATGGCAAACCTTACTCGCCGAATTCGAGAAGGCTTGAACATCTGGGGAGTAGCGACATCGTTTGAAACCGCCCGTCTTGCCAAGGACGCCGGGATTCCGCTTCTCGCAGAGGATGAGGACTGGGCCATCGATGTTACGCTTGATGGGGCTGATCAGGTGGACCCTCACTTGAACATGATCAAGGGAGGCGGGGGCGCTCTGTTAAAAGAGAAGATTGTAGCGGCGGCTTCCAGGCGGTTTGTGGTAGTGGTCGACGAGAGCAAGCGTGTTCCCGTGCTGGGCGGGGACTTTCCGTTGCCGATCGAAGTCGTGCCGTTTGGATGGCGAACGGTCGCTAAACGAGTGGAGCGCTTTGGATGTACGGTGACGCCGCGTAGGAAGGACGGGAATCTTTACGTGACCGAGTCCGGGCATTACATTCTGGATCTGACATTCGCGAAGATCGAAGCGCCGGCGATTCTCGAAGCGGAACTCGAAAAGATCCCCGGGGTGGTTTGCAGCGGCCTGTTTACCGGTCTCGCCGATATCGTGGTCGTCGCGACCTCGCAGGGAATCGTCACTCTCACCCGCCCGTGAAAATTACCCGGCTTTCTCCACGCGCCCAACTGCCGCGTCGCGCCTCGGACGGGGCGGCTGGATTTGATCTCTTTGCCGTGGAGCGGACAGTGATCCCTGCAGCGCGCGCGCGCGAAGGACGAGTCGACATCGGCCGGGCGCTGGTGCCGACTGGTCTCGCGTTCAGTATCCCCGCGGGACACGTGGGACGCGTTGGATCGCGTTCCGGCCTGTCAGTGAAGAATAACATTGAGACGGGCGCAGGATGGATCGATTCGGACTATCGGGGAGAGGTGAAGGTCGAACTAAAGAACTTCTCCGGCCAGGACTTTATCGTCGAGGAGGGCGATCGCATCGCCCAACTTATTATCCTGGCGATCGTCACGCCAGAAATTGAGCTGTTTGATCGCTTGCCCTCCAGCGCCAGAGGTGCGGGGGGCTTTGGTTCAACCGGTATCCAGTAAGACTAAAAATCGTTGCCGGTTTTCATCTCGACGGAGCCCGGCTTCACCTCCACCTTCTCATCGTCGAATCTTGCGACAGTCTGGCCCCATCGGTAGACGAACTCATGAAGGCCGGGCTGGATCGGGATCACGACGCTCACGGTCCAGCGCGCGCTTTTCATAACAATGACTCCATCCTGGCGTTCAATATGGATCGGGCAGTTCGACGAGAGCATCGCGGTGGTCTGGGCGGCCGACCAGAAGACTTCTCCAAAGACGAAACAGGCTTGCGGCATGCTGACGGGGACGGTCGCCGACGGTGCCGTGAGCAGCGATCCAGCCACAAGAAGAGAAGAGATCCCCATTCGCGCCCTCCCACGCCGTGAACTGCGTACTAGGGCGACTGTCTCGATTTTCCCGCTCCAGGTAAATTGCCTAACTGGGTGAAAATCCAGCCGGCTTTCTGAAAATGACTACCTAAATGGATTTGCTTGCCGCAGACAATACTTGTGGCATCGGACAGAAAATCTTACAGGGTTTTAACCAGCTTGTTTTTACCTAATTTAGTCACTGTCTATCAAAAAATATACATGATTTTAAGATGTTAGCTGGAAAAGGCGTTGACGATTCAATGAACTATCGCCCACGCAACTGACGGAAATATTGACAACTTCGCCGGTGAGAGCAAGACAAACTAAGGATCTTCAAGGGCTTGGGAGATAGCACGCGAATTGCTCTCTTCTTAAAGGAGGACATCTCCAAGGAAGAACAAGGCTATGGCCATTACCTGCCGTCACCAGCTTACGATTGCCGTGATTGGTTTGCTGGTAGGTTTTCCCTCGCTGTCGATTGGTGCGCCAATTACTTTTTCAGCGAGCGGAGCAAATCCGGCTGCTATTCAGGGGACTGTTGACTCATTTCGAACAACCCTGGGGACGCTTAATGCGAATGTGGCGGGTTCCTTTTCCAGCGGGCGACGCGAGATTAACTGGGATGGTGTGCCGGATGCCTTCTCCGCCCTGAATAATCTGCCGGCCAATTTCTTCAACATCAATTCGCCCCGTGGCGTCGTCTTTTCGACGTCAGGCACTGGATTCCAAGTAAGTGGCAATGCCGGGGTGGCTCCGGTCAGGTTTGACAATATTAATGTCAGCTATTCTTCCATCTTCCAGACGTTTAGCCCGCAACGCCTTTTTACCGCGTTGGGCAGCAATATTCTCGATGTCAACGTATTTGTGCCGGGTAGTAACACTCCGGCTACCGTGAGCGGCTTCGGCGCGGTCTTCACGGACGTGGATCTTCCCAACCTCACATCCATACAGTATTTCGACACCAACAACGCACCGCTGGGGACGCCCTTTTTTGTTCCCACCGCCAACAATGGTCTCTCCTTCTTAGGGGTATTTTTTAATGCGGGCGAACGGATCTCGCGAGTGCGAATCACCAATGGCAACTCCATACTAGGTCCCAACGACGGCATTGTTGATACTCCGAACGTCGACGTTGTGGTGATGGACGACTTCGTCTATGGCGAACCCCAAGTTGTGCCCGAACCGACATCACTATTGTTACTGGGCACCGGCTTGGCTGGATTAGGGGTCTGGCGAAGCAGAAAGCGCTGTTTCGCGATTGTTCAGTTGCCTTAGGTCGAGCGCTGGCCCGAACCTGTAGCAAGGCTTTGTCTTTCTAAGCAAGGAGGGGCTCCTATGGCGAGAGGATTTGACCATCCAGCCACACCCATCAGTATCTGCCTCATGGGAATGTTCGGTCTTGCGCTCTTTCTGGCCAGTCCGGCCGCTGCCGATCCTTTCAACTTCAGCACGGGTGCTCCCGACGGACTAATCGGCACGGCCTCACGTCCCGGTCCAGGCAGCGGTGTGACCGTCCAAACCGAGACGGCCGACGACTTTGTTCTGACCCAAGCCACATCGATCAATCATGCGACCTTTACCGGCTTGCTCCCGGTGGGAGCGCCACTCACAAATATCACGAATGTCGAGATCGAGTTCTATCACGTGTTTCCCAATGACTCTAACGTTGCACGGACCAGCGGCGCTCCCACATTCAGCACTTCGCAGGTGCCCACACGGGTCAACTCGCCCGGCGACGTGGAAATTGCTTCCGCCACCAGAGTTTCTGGCCTGGGTGGTTCCCTGACGTTCACCCCAACTCTCTTGAACCCAAACTTCACTGTCCTGAACACCGTGGTGAACGGCATCAATATAGGAACGCCGCCGACGTTTTCCAATGTTTTCACCGGCGGTGAAGGCCCCGTGACAGGGGAAGAAGTCGCAGTCAACGTGACATTTACGACCCCTGTTGTTCTGCCGGCGGACCACTATTTCTTCCGCCCGGAGGCGCTGTTGTCGAGTGGGAATTTTCTGTGGCTCTCAGCAGCGAGGCCGCTCTTCACCGGGGATCTACAAAGCTGGATACGCAATGACAATCTTGCCCCGGACTGGCTGCGCATTGGGACGGATATCACCCATCAGGGCCCGTTCAATGCCGCCTTTTCTCTGGATGGGAATACTGTTCCGGAGCCGTCTACACTGCTCTTACTCGGAAGCGGACTGGCGGTGATCGCGTGGAGAAAGAAAAGTCTTTCAGCTAAATAACGAGGTCGATCGGGGCCTGGCCGAGCTTTGCGGCCGCCGAGCAATGCAACGAGGGATGTTGAAGGCTTTGCGATGGAGTATACGAATGCTCATTTCCCGGAGAATGACATCTTCAAGGAAGTGGGTTCCAACGGGGGTTTATATGACCAGAAGATTTGACCATCGAGCCATGCCTCTAAGCATCTGCCTCCTGGCGATGCTCGCGGCGCCCGCATTCGGAGACACCATTTACAACAATCTAACGCCTAACAACCTGATGGCGATCGCTACTCGGCCTGATTCGCCCGGGGTGTTTGAAATCGAGGCGGGTGACGATTTCCTTTTGGGTTCGCAAACAATCATCAACAAAGCGTCCTTCGTGGGCCTGATAGTCCCGGGGGTCACAGGCGGCACGCCTAGTATCTCAGAGGTGGTAGCTGAAATGTACCGCGTGTTTCCCAAGGATTCCAACACAAATCGCACCAGCGGCCCGCCTACATTCAGTACTCCTGAGGTGCCTACACGGGTCAACTCGCCCTCGGATGTCGCATTTGTCTCCCGAGACAGCGCGGCGAGCGAATTGACGTTCTCGACTTCGGTACTGGCCGCGACCTTTACCGCTCTCAACAGCGTGAAGCCTGGCGGAATCCACATGAGTCCCCTCCAAACCACTGGGGGTAACGGACCGTTGACCGGTCAGGAGATTCAGTTAAATCTGACCTTCACTACGCCCTTCAACCTGCCGGCCGATCATTATTTCTTTGTCCCGCAAGTGGCGCTAACTAACGGCGGACAATTCTACTGGCTGTCGGCATCGAGGCCAATTAGTGGGGCGAGCACGACGCCATTTCCCGCCGGTGTGACTGACCTGCAGGCATGGACCCGAGATGCCAATCTCGATCCCGACTGGCTGCGCGTGGGCATGGACATTGTGGGAGGTACAACACCACCCACGTTCAATACAGCCTTTTCTCTGGATGGTACAGCGGTTCCGGAGCCATCGACCCTGCTCTTACTCGGAAGCGGACTGGCAGGGGTATGGGCCTGGCGTAGGAAGAGAGAATCGGCGAACTAAAACGTTCTACTTCTTCAGCTAGATCACGAGGTCAACCGCCGCCTGGCGTTTCGTGACCTTGTCCTCCGGATTATAGTTGGCGGTAATTTCTTTCTTCGCGTCCTTCGCCGTGACCTCAATCTTCGTACCGACGTCTTCGTTATGGATATGCAGGAAGATCTCGTAATAGCCTTCCTTATTGGTCTTGGCCTCATGGCTTTCGCGCCCCTCCTTGAGAGGCTTGGCCACAACTGTGACGTCTGGCACAGGATTGCCGCTCTTGTCTTTGACATAGCCATACACGATGAAGCCATGGCTGACATTGCTTTTCACGAAGATCGGTTTGGGGGTGTCAGAGGATCCGTTTTTGAGCGTGGCGAGATACGCCGCGAGAGCGTTCACTTCCTCATCGGTCATTAGTTCTTTGTATTTATCCGGCATCTGCTTTTTCTTGTGCTCCTTTTCGAAGCCGTCGGCATACAAGTAGCCGGGATCGAAGACCTTCTTCTTGATGTCATCCGGCGTCAAATAACTTCCGATGTTATCGAGAACGGGCCCGCGCTTTTTCACCGAGCCTTTACCGCCGATCTTGTGACAGTTGTAGCACTCGTGAAGGTCATAGACCTCCATGCCGCGCGCAATAATGTCTACAGAGCCAGAAGCCGCCGGCGCAGACGCGGCGGAGGGGACAGTTGCTGCCTGGGGCGGCGAAAATCTGTTGAGCGCAGTCAAGAGCGTATCTGTTTTGGTTTGCAGCTCTTCGGTCTTCTTCAGAAGCGCTTCGAGCCGGGCGTGGCGTTGCTCCGGGGTCTCCATCTTCGGCTTGACGATCTTGTCGATTTTTTCCTTCTCCACAGCCGGATTATATTGAGGCAGGATCGAAGCGCCCAGAACATATGCCGCCGAAATCACCGCATAAAACACGAGCAGGGCGATGCCTGCCTTCCAGCCTCCGACTTTTTGAACAGGAGGAGCGTCGAGCAGCAGGAACACCATGAGACCCAGGAGGACATAGATTACGAACATGATCTGAAAGACGGGAGGGAAGTGCATGGCGCCTGTCAGGAACCAGACCAGCGGAATGAGGGCGCCACCAATGATCAACGTCAGCAGCATTTGCCGAAACACTCCAGCGACGATTTGGTCAACTTACCACGGCACGCGTAATCCGGCAATGGCTGCTATGCAGGCGCCGAACAGACTTGCCGGTTGCTTGCGGATAAACGTACTTCGGGGTCCATAACCTAGGAGGATTTGAGCGCTACGAGATGAAAAGTCAGTGCGCGGCGGTTTGAGTCTCCGGAGGCTGGGGCGGAATCATGCCGCTGACCGCCAGCAAGATCGCCGTCCTGGTGAGCGTTTTCGTCTTCTTCATGATGTTCTTGATATGTTCTTTGACAGTCTGCTCTGTGACGTGCATTTCGTTGGCGATTTCCTTGTTCGTCATGCCCTTCAGGAGATGTTGAACGACGTTCAGTTCGCGGTCGGTGAGTTGAAACCGTCTTTTTGCGCCCCGGAGCAGGCCCACCAGGGGGCGGCTGACTTCTTCCAGCAAAACGAGAATCTCGGAACGAGCAGGATCGTTTGCGTTCGGGAGACCGATCGCCAGGACAAGAATCTCTGTGCGACGGTCGGAAATAATGTGCTTGATCTGGAGTTCGTCCAAATCCGTGGTGTGGACTGTGGATTGCATCAAGCGGGCGACTTCCGCGCAGACCTGCAGTACCGCATGCGGGATAACTCCGGTCGCCACTGTACCTTGCTGCATCCGGTGGATCAGCTCACACAGCTTCCAAGATTGGTGGTCTCTGTACAATAATTTCAAGGAACTGGAGAGAATAAGAAACCCCGGACTGATGTGCTCGTCAGCCATGGCCTGATGTTCAGGATCGGGGGGCAATGGACGTGGTTTTTCCATATGCATTCTCGTTCGACGCGACATCTTCTTTACGGATTTTTCGGGGTGATTCTTGAGGAAAGGGGACGCTGAGGGGTGATTATGTCGCCAAGTGCGCCCGTTCGGCCGAGCTTGAGCCACAGCAGTCCGCTGACCGGCAGATAGAGCATGAGCCCGGTCCAGCCGATCAGGGGCTCCCCGATCCAAAAGCTCATCGTTAGATTGAAAATGACGACGCCGAAGTAGAGAACGGCGCCGAGCAACAGGGGGCCGGCCTTATTCGCATCAGGAGGAGGAGCGCCCAACCGGCGCTCCAGAAGCCTGAACAGACCCAAAGCAAGGAGGCCGACGAGCGTCCATCCAAGGTAATTGGCGATGGGCACGCCGAAGTGCGCGCCCGCCTCCGGGTAATAATAAATTTTGCCGAGGAACCAGCGGTCGCCGCGCAGGGCTACCGGATCGATAATGACGTCGACGAGGACGAAGAACAGAACGGAGAGTGTGAGCACGGACCACGACATCTGCAGCGCGGTGGAGGCAATGTATATTTGTGATCCTTGCCGGCGGCTCGGCGAGAGGAGAAGGAGGCTCAGACAGTAGCTGCCGAACAAGAGGAAGGCAAAAGACAGTGAGTCCATAAATGGGACATTGCTGAGGTATAGTTCCTGTCCGCGTGTTGAGTCGTTATAGAAGTACCACCCGAAGGGAATGCCGGTTCGCGTGGATGAAAACTCGCAGGTAAATGCCACCATCCAGGTGATAAGGAAAAAAATGGTTGTCCGCGTGCGGCCCATAAGGGAGACCGAAATCGCGAGCGCCAGCGTGAGTGGGACAAACACGTACGGGCGGAGCAGCACGGTCTTTCCGAGGGAGGTGAGGAACTCCATCATGTGGTCAGAACGCCTGAATCAGTCGCATCGCTTCGATTGCCCGGTCTCGCGGCCGGAGCATGAATTCGCGAGCCTTTTTGTCGTGTCGGCGGCGCGCCTGTTCGAAACTGTCATCCTTTCCCCAGGTGGGAAGCGGCGGGTTTTCAATGCGGACCCGATGCAAGCGGCCATCCCGGCAGAAGGTCGCAGTGAAGACGGGCACGTCCGCGCGCAGACCTACCGTCTTGGCATCCGAGGGGGTGTCCCAGGCACGAAGATCTTCCAGTTCGCTCCACAGGAGCGCATAGGCCGTCGAGTCTATGGTTAACTCTCGGGATTCGGGAAGCTTGCTCTCCTTCTCAGGCGTTTCCACGATCAAGGATTTGATCCCCGAAGACGTTTCCAGCAGCCATACACTGTTATAGATGCTGTATGTGCCGGCGAGGCCGATTTCCAGCGCCAGGAGACTTTTTATGCCACCCGCTTCGGCAAGTTGTCGCACCTTCTCTAACATCCCGACGCGCGTCGAATTCTCGCCCCAGGCATTAAGCTTATCCGACGCCGGATCGGTGATGCCGCGCCCAAGGCAAGACTGCGGCGCGCCCTCCGGATTAACAGGTGCGGCCGAGACGGCAGTTCCTAAAAGCGGTATTGCGCAACAAATTATTGCGACGACTAGCTTACGCATATTTATGATCTTTGAACCACTGCACGGCCTGTTCCAGTGCGCTTTCAACAGGCGTCTGCGATAATCCCAATTCACGGATCGCTTTGGCAGAATCGTAGTGCATCACGTACTTGGCCATTTTCACGCCTTCCAAGGGAATCCTAGGCGGGCGGTGCGTGACATAATCGGAAAGCCATTGATTGGCATAGGCCAAGGGCAGAATGCTTGCGCGGGGAAGTTTCACGCGTGGCGCGGCAATACCGGTCAGTCGACTCAATGTGGCAAAGACTTCATAAAGCGAAAGGTTCCGATTGCCCAGGATGTAGCGCTCGCCGAGGCGTCCTTTCTCCATTGCCAGGAGGTGACCCTGGGCCACGTCATCAACATCCACCAGATTCATTCCGGTTTCAATATAGGCCTTCATCCGGCGCTTCATAAAATCCACGATGATCTGTCCCGTAGGAGTCGGCTTGATATCGCGCGGACCGACGGGCGCGCTGGGATTGACGATGATGACGGGTAGTCCTTCGTGCGCCAATTTCAGCACCTCTTGTTCGGCCAGGAACTTCGAGCGCTTGTAATGCCCCGTCATCTGGTGCACTGAAACCGGCGTTTCCTCTGTTCCGAGGCCCCCGCCCGCCGGCAAACCGATGGCTCCAATTGTACTGGTGTAGACGATGCGCTCAACGCCGGCTTCGCGCGCTGCCTCCATAAGACGCCGAGTGCCGGCCACGTTGATGTCGTAGAAGATCTGAGGATCAGAGGCCCAGAGGGCATAGTGTGCCGCCACATGATAGAGCTGACGGCAACTGGACAGGGCCCGGCGAAGCGAAACGGGGTCCCGAAGATCTCCCGCCGATCGCTCAACGGGCAATCCCTGAAGATTTCCGACATCACTGGTCGGTCGAACAAGGACCCGGACATCCAGGCCGCGCGCAAGCAGGTGGCGAGTCACAGCGGCTCCAATGAATCCTGTCGATCCTGTCACCAGCACTTTCATAGGCATCTTCGAAAGATCGCTAGTGTTTTCTGGCGGTGATATAACGCGCGAGATCGCGGAGAGGGTCCGCCTTCGCGTCGAAGTTCTGCAGGTACTGGATAGCGGAAACCACACGTTCATCAGCCAGTTTCCGAGCGCCCTGCACTCCGAAGAAGGCGGGATAGGTCTTTTTGCCACGGGAAGCGTCCGTATGGGCGTCCTTTCCGAGTTCCTCTCGGGAGCCGACCACGTTCAGCACATCGTCGGCGATTTGAAACGCGAGGCCGATCTCCTCCGCATAGGCGGTCAAATCTTTCAATGCGGTGGGTGACGCTCCCGCCAGGATCCCGCCGATTCGAACCGCGGCTCTGATGAGCTTCCCGGTCTTCCAGCGATGGACACCTTCCAGAGTTGCGAAGTTAATATCCTTTCCCTCGGCTTCGATATCCGCGACTTGCCCGGCCACCATGCCTGCGTTGCCGGCGCCGGCGGCCAGTTCTTGGACCACCTGGATTTGTGCGACAGCGTCAACTCCGTCCAACGAATTTCTGCTGATAAGGTCGAAGGCCATGGTAAGGAGAGCATCACCCGCAAGGATGGCCATCGCCTCTCCGAACACCTTATGATTGGTGAGTTTGCCCCGGCGGTAATCGTCGTTATCCATGGCCGGCAGGTCGTCGTGGATCAGCGAATAGGTGTGGACAAGCTCCAACGCGGCCGCGCAAGGGAGAATCGCCGGCGAGGAAACACCGACCGCTTCGTAGGCGGCGATGGCGAGAATCGGCCGGACGCGCTTGCCGCCTGCAAATAAACTGTACCGCATCGATTTGTGAAGGGTCGCCGGTGGGCAATTTTCTGCAGGAATGACGGAGTCGAGGAAACGGTCGACATCCTGTCGTTTTTGCTCGAGATAGGTCTTGATGTCCATACGATTGCGCAGGTTAGCAAAGGGCGGAAAAGGGTGTCAACGCACCAAATTGTCCCTCTGGGCAGAGCGAGGCGTCTCTATGGGATGGCCGCGAAGTCGAGATCGAAGGAGAGTTCGCCGCCGCTCTGCGGAAATACCGCGAGCTGGGTTTTCGCCTGCGGATCAAAATCTTTGTAGGCGAAGAAAGCGACGACCTTGGCGCGATATGCAGGAGAGGACGGCCAGGCGCTGGACCGAGTGGCAGTGCCGTCAGACCGCACCTTCGCGGGAATGATCTTGCGGTCGCCTTGAAGCAACAAGACGTAACTGTCCACCGCGAAGTCGCGGCGTTCCCCAAACAGAATAATGCTGACCAGTAGGTGCGGGTCGCTGAGAGTTTCATCGCGTTCCAAGTCAGACGGTCGAAGGCCGCGAAGCCCGAAATGCGCAGACATCGCCGCAAGGGCATCGAGTTTCGTCATCAGGAAGCCGTGAGGCTTCATCTGGTTCCTGTCGGGACCGAACCACGTATATAGGTGATCGGGCGGAGTGCGCGCAGCAGCAGCGGCTTGTCCCCGTTCAAGAGCACTTGTGACTTGCTCGGAGCTTGGGTGCATGTCGATGGCATAAGTCAGGGGCGTCATAAGGCACCCGTCCAGGACAATGCACGCCGCGGAAAGCAGGACTTTAGATCGCATGAACCGGTATTAACCGGGCGAGTGATTTCTGTCAAGCGCCAGGCTTGCGGCAATGACGGTCGTTGTGTAGACTCACCTACCACGGGAAGGAGCGCGTCTTTTTAAACGTCGCGGTGGCCGAGACCACGCGACTACGGAAGCGCGCTTGGGGCCGCGGGAATAGGGCTGTGTCTTGGCGCAGCCGGGGCAGGAGGGTGCAATAAGGTGAAATGAGCTGGCGATGGCTATGGGAACAAGGGACGGAAGCGCTGACCTTGGAGATTCAGCCTGCTCTCTGCCCGGTCTGTCAGAAGGGGCTTTACCGGAACACCACGTTCTTGAGCGGCGGTTGGGGACGGTGCGCTGTCTGCACAGAAGTGGTGCATTACAGTTGCTTAGGTGGCGGGAAAATCTTTAAGCATCGGCCCCGGATATGCCGTGATTGCCAAGGGGGGCGGGTACGCGACGGCCAGAAGATGCCGTTTCCGCCGAAACCGTCTGCGCAGTCTGATGCCGCGGCTGTAGAATCTGCCGCTGCGGCGTCGGTTCTGAGTGATACGCCTGCATCAGATCGGCCTCCCGGTTCTCCCTCTTCGTCGTGAGAACACTCGAAACAACCGCAGCCTGGCGACGCATGGGAAACGTCTTCCTCGGCGTCTTCGTGCCGATCTACCACATCGTCGGAGGGTTCTTCATCGTCGAATTTTTCCTGAGCGCCGAGTATACATGGGGTTATACTCTTCGCACCTTCGTCTTATTCATGAGCAATCTGGTCCTTGCGTACGAATTTGTATACCGTGATCTCCAGGCCAGTCACCCCGAGTGGCCGAAGGAGACACTAAAAAAAAGCGTGATGAAGTATTCGGTAATTCCATTTTCGGCCGGCGTGGCCGCGGCGCTGATACTTCAAATCACGAGGTATTGGGCGCACTGACGGGCGGATATTTCGACGTGTGTTGAAAGACGCACTTCGGGCAAATGTAGTGGATATAGCGGCCATTGCCGACCAGCTTCTTTATCATCGCCAGTTGACACCAGGTGCACATGCGGTCAGGGATATCGCACGAAGGGCAGACGTCTGCGGTCTTCTCCTCAGTGGTCACGGCGACTGTCGAAGCGCCGCACTTTTCGCAGGTCATATGCCTCTCATCCTGAGGGTTTTACGCAGGCCAGGGAGCGTTGTCAAATGCTGAAGGGTTCTCCATGAGCGAGATGCGCCCCATTGCCGACCTCGCAGCGGAGCTAAGTCTCACCGAAAACGAATTGATTCCCTATGGACGTTACAAAGCGAAGATCGCCCTGTCGGTGCTCGACCGGCTAAAAACGCGCAAGCTCGGCAAGTATATCCTGGTTACCGCGATTAATCCGACCCCGTTTGGAGAGGGCAAAACCGTCACCTCCATTGGCTTGGCAATGGGATTGTGCCGGTTGGGTCACGGGGCGATTGTGACTTTGCGCCAACCCGCGTTGGGCCCGGTTTTCGGCATCAAGGGTGGTGCCTCCGGCGGAGGGCGTTCCAAGGTTGTTCCCTTGGAGGACATCAATCTGCATCTCACGGGGGACGCGCATGCGGTCGCCGCAGCGCATAATCTTCTGGCAAGCTGTATAGATAACCATTTGTTTCACGGCAATCCCCTGAACATTGACCCGGAGAGGGTCGCCTGGCCTCGGGTGCTGGCCGTGAACGACCGCGCTCTGCGCGAAGTGACCCTGTTGAGCGGGCGGCGCACCCAGTTCGTCATCACCGAAGCTTCGGAGGTGATGGCGATTTTGGCGCTTTCCATCGATCTTCACGATCTGCGGAAACGTCTCGGCCAGATCGTGATCGGTATGACCAAAGATGAACATCCAGTGACAGCTGAGCAACTGGGCTGCGCCGGGGCCATGGCCGTCCTGCTCAAGGATGCCCTGTGCCCGAACTTGGTTCAGACGGTTGAAGGGACGCCGGCGATCATCCATACCGGCCCCTTCGGCAATATTGCTCATGGTAACTGCTCGATCATGGCGGATGCCATGGCGCTGCGATTAGGCGACTATGTAGTCACAGAGGCCGGTTTCGGAAGCGAGCTCGGCGCAGAGAAGTTCTTCGACATTAAGTGCCGATTCTCAGGGTTCCGGCCCGCGGCGGCCGTGATCGTCGCGTCCTTACGCGCGCTGAAGTTACACGGCGGAGGCGGTACGGTGAAACCTGGCCAGCCGCTACCGGCTTCTTTGCTCGGTCCCAATCTTGATGCGTTGACGCGCGGGCTCGCCAACTTAGAGCAGCATCTGTCGAACATTCGCGCGTTCGGAGTACCGGCCGTGGTTGCTGTGAACGTGTTTCCCGAGGATACCGTGGAGGAACTGCGGTTTCTCCAGGCGAAGGCGCTGGAAATGGACGCGATGGCCGCAGCGTTGTCCTCGCCCTATCGCGACGGCGGAGCGGGGGCGCAGGAACTGGCATCCCTGGTCCTGGCAGCCTGTGAGCACCCTTCCGCCTGCCGCTTACTCTATGAGGAGAACGTCTCCATTGCGGAGAAGATTGAGACGATTGCGCGGTTCATGTACGGGGCGGGCGGCGTCGAGTTTGAACCTCGGGCACAGGGTCACATCCAGGTCGCGACCCGCTTAGGATTTGATACCTTTCCCATCTGCATGGCCAAGACCCCGTACTCGCTGTCGCCAGATCCAGCACTAAAGGGGCGACCTCGTGGATTCACGGTGAAGATCCAGGAGCTACGGACGCTGGCGGGCGCGGGCTTTCTTACCGCCGTCTGCGCAGGAATGCAATTAATGCCGGGATTGCCGACCAGGCCAGCTGCCGAACACATTGACGTGGATCTCGCTACCGGACAGATTGTCGGACTGTTCTAAGGAGAAAAGAAGGGGAGCGCGCTGAAAAGTTGCAACGTCACTATTTTAGTATTATGATCTGCTTCCATTCTCGATGAAGAATTGAGGTAACTGCCATCGAAACTCCCAGGTGCAAGCGATGCGGAGCCGATTTTGTCCGCTTATCGCGTCAATGGGGCCTGGTCGAGCGACTCTTAAGCCGTATTGAAACCTACCCGTTCCGCTGTCAAAGTTGCGCGCATCGTTTTTTCGTTCGGCAGGTGGGGCAAACCTATCGTCCCGAAAGTGACAAGCGAGAATATGCTCGAGTCAAGGCGGAATTTACGCTCACGTTCAAGGGTGCGCAGGTCGAAGGCAAGGGGCGGCTTGTCGATCTTTCGATCCGCGGGTGCTTAATGGAAACCGACCAGATCCCACGGCGAGGCGACATCCTCCAGCTGATACTGAAGATGCCCAATGCACGGTCCCCGGTGGATATTGAAGCCGCGGTGGTGCGCTTTACGCAAGGGATCCGCATCGGGATGGAGTTTCTACGCATCAATGAGAAATCAGACAAGGAGCTTCGGGAGTTCGTCGAGGAACGTCTCGCTCGACAGAAGGCGACTCAGGAAGTCTGATCCAAGACGTTTCTGAGCGTTCGCGCAAGCTCGTTGGGGACATAGGGTTTTTGAAGAAATGCCATGACTCCCAACCTCGGCAGGTCCAGCTTTTGCGCGGCGGCTGAGTAGCCGCTGGAGAGGATCACGCGGACGGCAGGATTCAGCCGGCGCAAGGTCGCGAGGACTTCTAATCCTGATTTTTTCGGCATGGTGAGATCAAGAATGACTGCGGCGATTCGCTGTTGCTCTTGTTGGTACACAGTGAGACCATGGACGCCGTCTACCGCTTCCAAGACCACATAGCCGAGCTGCTCTAAGACCCTTCTCGCCAGGTTTCGAATCTGCTCCTCGTCCTCGACCACGAGTACCGTTTCACCAGTTCCTTCCCGACTGCTTGGTTCATAACTCTCGACCACCAGCTCCGCAGCGACCGCCGCATCGGCCTTGTTCTCGATGTGCCGTGGAAGCTCGATCGTGAAGCAACTTCCTTGGTTGAGCTGGCTGTCCACCGTGATGGTGCCTTTGTTCTGGGTGACGATTCCGTACACCATCGCTAGCCCGAGCCCCAGTCCTTTGCCGACTTCTTTCGTGGTGAAAAAGGGTTCGAAGATCCGCCGGCAGGTGTCCGGTTCCATGCCCATGCCATTATCCGAGATACTAAGGCGGACAAAACAACCGGGAGACGCGCCGACCGCGGGATTATCGTGCACCTTCCTGGTCACGTTCTCGAGGGTAATCTGAAGTCGTCCTCCATCCGGCATGGCGTCACGGGCATTCACGCAGAGATTCATCAACGCCTGGAACATCTGTCCCGAATCGGCGTGCACCAGCCAGACGACTTGGGGGGAGGGCGTATCTATCACGATGCGAGGATCGATCGTGCGCTTTAGGATCTGCACCACTTCGGTCACTACCTCATGCAGATCAAAGGCTCTCGGTAGGTTGAAGGTACGCCGTCCCACGGCCAACAATTGGCGGGTCAAATCACTCGCCCGGAGAGCCCCCTGCTCCGCCGCCTGCAAAAGGGCGGCGGTTTTCGCATCCTGGTCCGACTGTATCCGGGCCAGCGAAAGGTTTCCCATGATCACCGTTAAGAGATTGTTGAAGTCATGCGCGATGCCTCCGGCGAGTTGTCCGAGGGCTTCCATCTTCTGGGACTGCAAGAGTTGCTGCTCCAATCGCGTACGCTCGGCAATCTCCAGTTCGAGTTTGGAGGTTCGATCTTGCATGCGATTTTCAAGTTCGAAACGCGCCTTCTCCAATGTGGTATCGCGTTGTTGAATTTGCCCCAGCATCGCGTTAAATTCGTCGGTAAGCTCACCGAGTTCATCACCGGCTTTCTTGTAGGCGCGCACCGTATAGTTTCTATCTTTGGAGACCAAACTTATGGTCCGTGCCAGTTGCAGAATGGGATTGAAGATCCGCCGTTGAAGCCTTGAAAATATCTTGAAGATGATCAGGGATGAGATCAACAGGACCACCAGCATGACCGTCAGAAATTGTTGGACGTGACGCAGGAGGCTCGACCGGTCGGAGCGGATATAAAGACTGCCGATGCGTTTTCTATCGACCCCTATCGGGGCCGTCAGTGTAAGAAAAAGAGTGTCCGTCTGTAGGCCGTCGGCGCGAGGCGATAGGGGTGTGGGAGTCTCATTTTGATTGCGAAGGTAACTGGCCAAAACCCTACCATCTTCAGTGTAAAGAGCCGCCGCGGCGATCGACGGCACCCTGGATAGGGTGTTTAAAAGGTCGGTTGCCAAAACCGAGTTCTTGGCGGACAGCGCATTTCTACTTTGTGCGTCAAGCAGCTGTGCCACGTTCGATAGGCTATAGGCCGAAGCCACGTCAGACGCTTCTGTTTCCATGTAGAGCAGCGCTCCGCAGGCAATGAGCAAAGCGATGCCGCTACACGTCACCGCGAACCACGTGAGCTTCCGTTTGACGACGATATCCGGGATGGTTGACATGGCGAAAGAAGTCCTGAGTAATCGGCTTCAAAAGTCGCGCGAGCGACCCGCTGAGCAGATCCACTAAAACCCTGGGTTATATCTTAAGTATCGGCTACTTACAGTTTAACCTTTAAAACCCTTGTACTTAAGCGTGCATTCTGATTGGGATACGTCGGAATCGACTGAAATTCAGCGGCTCTTCGCGCATGGGGATTTATACTGCGAGAGCGCCCGGCGGAAGTCAAGGGAAAGTAATGGCCATGCTGCGATTGTATGCGGCAGGGGGGAGTGATATAACCGCATCTGATGAATATTCCCAGGGTGGCCTTGATTACCGGTGGCGCGAAAGGCATCGGCCGCGCCATCGGACTAGACCTTGCAGCGGCGGGATGGGAGATCGCCTTCTGCTACCGCTCGTCCGAGCGCGAGGCGACGGACACGGCGGCATTGCTGCAAAAATCGGGGCGCCGTGTGCTAGTCCAGCAATGTGATGTTTCGATACCGGACCAGGCTTCGACGTTTGCCAAGAAGGTGGAAGGGGAATTTGGCTCGGTAGATGCCCTGATCAATGGTGCTGGTCCCTATCATCGCGTGAACATTCTAGAAGAGACTCCCACGGGCTGGCGGGATATGCTGGCGAACAATTTGGATTCGGTATTTTATATGACTAGAGCCATTGCGCCGGGCATGAAGGCCCGCAAATGGGGACGGATTATTAGTTTCTCCATGGCCAATGCGGACCAGATGATCGCCCAGCCTGATCTGACTCCGCATTACATTGCGAAGGCCGGGGTATTGATCCTCACCCGGACACTCGCGAAGGCCCTGGCCCCACATGGGATCACCGTGAACGCGATTTCCCCGGGTTTTATCAACTCCGGCAGCGCGCCGGAGTCGGAACTTGCAGGAATGGTGAAGAAAATTCCTGCTGGCTATATCGGCGAGGTAAAGGACGTGGTCGGGGCCGTCCGGTTCCTCCTCAGCGATGACGCGCGCTATGTGAACGGCACGAATATCCATCTTAGCGGCGGCTGGGGAATCTAAGCACGGTCATGACATCAGGATACCTGCGGCTTCTTGCGGTCCTGGGGGTCTGTCTTCTGAGCAGCCCCGTGGGGCTGTCCCGAGGCGAAGGGCAGTTGCCGGAGGGCCAGCTGCCTCCAGTCGTCGATCTCATCCAAGAGCTCAAGAGCAATCCACTACGACCGGAAGAGGATTTTCGGATCACGAGGCTGCTCGAAAATGCGGATCAAAGCGCCTTGCTGGTACAGGTGCGGAGCACTCTACCACCGCATTTTCACAACCACACCCGTGAAGTTGTATATTTTCTTCAAGGCGAAGGAGTGTTTCTGCTGGAAGCAGAGTCTATCTCTATCCGGGACGGCGCCGTGCTTCTTATCCAACCGGGGCAGGTTCATACGTTCACGAATCAAGGCCGGACACCGGCTGTCTTCTTTGTCGTGACGTCCCCGCGCTTTGATGAGAGAGATCGCATCATGATCCAAGGCGAACATGGAACCTTTCGCTAAGGCATAGTGAACAGGAGTTTAGAGAGCACCGACCTACATGCGGGCTCTGGTCAAATCGAAGCCAAGTCCAGGCTTGGAGCTTCAGAATGTTCCCGTGCCTCAAGCCGGGCCCGGGGAGGTAATTGTCCGGATCGCCGCCACCTCGCTGTGCGGCACCGATAATCACATTTATCGTTGGGATGAATGGGCGCAAGGACGAGTCCATCCGCCGAGAATCATCGGGCACGAGATGTGCGGCCATGTCGTTGATCTCGGGGCCGGGGTCACCTCTGTCAAGATGGGCGACTATGTCGCCGCCGAATCGCATCTGACGTGTGGTATTTGCTTTCAGTGCCGAACCGGCAACGCGCATGTTTGCAAGAACTATCGAATTCTGGGGATCGACCTTGACGGGTCGTATGCGGAGCATGTCCGGCTGCCGGAGCGCGTCCTCTGGAAAACATCCCCCGAGATTCCCCCGGAACTTGCTTGCTTGCAGGAGCCTTTGGGCAACGCTGTCCATGCCGCGCTCGTGGAGGAGATCACCGGGCAGTCAGTGCTGATTACGGGATGCGGTCCGACGGGGCTGTTTGCGGCGGCCGTGGCGCGCACGGCCGGGGCTGGTCTGATCATCGCGACGGATATCAGTGATTACCGGCTGGAGTTGGCCAAACGAGTCGGAGTCGACGCCGCGGTGAAGGCCGGCGCCGGCGAAGCCGATACGATCGAGCGCTTGACGGATGGACAAGGTGTGGACGTCGTCTTGGAGATGTCGGGAAATCCGGCGGCCATCCAGAGCGCATTTCGTTGGGTGAAGAACGGCGGGCGGGTCTCGCTCTTTGGGATTGTCGAAGAGCCACTGTCCTTCGACATGAATGAGATTATCTTTAAGGGCATTCGCGTATTCGGCATTACGGGGCGCAAATTGTTCAAGACCTGGTATCGCCTGGCAGGGCTGTTTAGAGCCGGACTCAATATCACCCCTGTGGTTACCCACACGCTGCCCATAGAACGTTTTGCCGAAGGCTTCGATCTGATCGCGAAGGGTCAATGCGGAAAGATCGTGCTGCTGCCGTAATCGGGAAATGAAGGTCGTCTTGGCGACCTTGGGGTGGGCGGGTGTAATGGGAAAACGGCGCGTCCATTTAAACGCCGCTTGGCCGAGACCTCGCGGCTACTGAAGCGCGCCCAGGGGAGAAGGGTCGGTCTTGGCCGACCCAGGGTGGGAGGGTGAAATACTGGGCGGGTGTAATTGGACGATGGCCTACGAGAACGTCAAGCCACTCATTGAGCGGGAACTTGCCGACATTCGCGCGGCGGGCCTCTACAAGACAGAACGGGTGCTGCTGAGCCCCCAAAGTGGCACCATCACCATTTCTCAGGGGCCGGTCATTAACCTGTGCGCGAACAATTACCTGGGGCTCGCCGATCATCCTGCGATCATTCGAGCCGCCGCTGAGGCTTTGGAAGCCCGCGGATACGGGATGGCATCGGTGCGCTTTATCTGTGGCACGCAAGACCTCCACAAAGAGTTGGAACGAGCAGTCACGGCATTTCTGGAGACGGAGGATACGGTCCTGTACAGTTCATGCTTCGACGCCAATACCGGGCTTTTTGAGACCTTGCTGGGGGAGGAGGATGCGGTCCTGAGCGACGGCCTCAATCACGCGAGTGTCATTGATGGCGTCCGGCTGTGTAAGGCGCATCGCTACCGCTACGCGCACAGCGATATGGCTGACTTGGAACGAGGACTTCGGCAGATGGCAGACCGGCGCATGCGACTCATTGCGACTGATGGGGTGTTCTCCATGGATGGAGATTTTGCCAGGTTGGATCACATAACTGGATTGGCCGAGCGCTACGGAGCCATGGTTATGGTCGATGACAGTCACGCGACAGGATTTGTCGGGCCGACAGGACGGGGAACTGCGGAGCGGTTTGGAGTCGCCGGGAAAATTGATCTCATCACCAGCACGCTGGGCAAAGCGGTCGGCGGTGGAACGGGTGGATTCACCAGCGGGCGGCGTGAGTTGGTCGAGCTGCTGCGCCAGCGCTCCCGGCCCTATTTATTTTCGAACGCGATCTCCCCGATGATCGCCGCCGGCGGGATCAAGGCGCTTGAGTTGATTCAACAAGGTGGCGATTTACGGAAGCGATTGGAGGACAATGCCGCGTTCCTCCGACAGGCGCTGGAAGGACAGGGCTTTCAGGTAAGACCTGGACAGCATCCCATCATGCCGGTGATGCTCGGAGAGGCCACGCTCGCCACGCGCATGGCGGATCGCCTATTGACCGAAGGGGTGTATGTAATCGGGTTCAGCTATCCTGTCGTCCCCAAAGGCGAGGCCCGCATCCGAGTACAGGTCTCAGCGGCCCATTCCAAAGATCAACTCAGCCGAGCAGCCAGCGGGTTTGAAAAGGTCGGCCGAGAGCTGGGGATTATTTCCTAGGAGGCTAAGTCTTGTCATTCGGAGCGCGAGCGAAAAATCTCTGAAAGCAGACCCTTCATAACACGACTACTTGATGAACCAGTTGTACAGGACAGCTCCGATCAGCCCGAAGCTCCATGCGCCGCCCACTAACGCCAGAAATTCGACGATCGCTCTGACGACGTGCAGCTCCGCGGGTAGCAGCATCGCGACATCCGCCCCGAAGAACTGCGCGTTAAAAATGAGCACAAACACCGCCGGGGCGAAAAGCCGCAAGACTATCAGAAGGATTCCGAGAAGGGCGGTGGTGAAGGCCAAGGCATTGGCGAATGCGAGGGGTCGTATCGGCATGGTGTCAGGTCGGTAGAAGACTGTTTATGCTAGGCGCTCCATGACTCAAATGCAAACGAAGGTTGACAGGATTCTTCTCGGACCCTATCTTCAGGCAGGTTTGATAGAGGAGAGAGCCGGATGAGTCAGGATTTTGGTCAGACGATTAAAGAGGGTTACAAGTTCCCCGGACCGGCGTTGGAACTGGGACGCGCGATCCGCGGCGGGAAGGTCTTTCCCGAACTTCCTGTCGCGGTACCCTTCGCGATGATCAATCGCCATGGTTTGGTGGCAGGGGCGACCGGCACCGGCAAGACCAAGACCCTTCAGCTCATGGCCGGAAAACTGTCAGACGCGGGGGTGCCGGTCTTTCTCGCGGACCTGAAAGGCGATCTGTCGGGAATCTCGAAGGCAGGCGTTGCCAACCAGACTGTCCAAGCACGCTGCAAAGACCTCGGAGTCTCGTTTGTGCCCAAGGGACATCCGGTGGAGTTCTTGAGCCTGACGGGGAAACACGGCACGCAGGTTCGGGCGACCGTCTCTTCATTCGGACCCCTGCTGCTTGCGAAGGTGCTGGATCTCAACGAGACGCAGCAAGGGGTAATCACCTTGCTGTTCAAATTCTGTGATGATCAGCATTTGCCGATCCTGGATTTGCCCGACCTGAAGGCGGTAATGAGCTATCTCCTCAGCCTCGATTCCAAACAGCTAGCCGGATACGGCGGGATGTCAAAAGCCGCCCTCGGCGTGCTCAATCGCAAACTCGTGGAGCTTGAGCAGCAGGGGGCGGACGTCCTCCTCGGCGAGCCCGAGTTCGACATCCACGATCTGCTGCGCGTCACACCGGATGGCAAGGGGATGATCAGCATTCTCTCGCTGACCGATATTCAGGACCGGCCGGCGCTGTTCTCCACGTTCATGATGTGGCTGTTGGGAGAGCTATTTCATCAACTACCGGAACGGGGCGACGTGGATAAACCGGTGCTGGTGTTCTTTTTTGATGAAGCGCATCTGTTATTTAAGGAAGCCTCCAAGGCTCTTCTTAATCAGATTGAGCAAGTGGTGAAACTCATCCGCTCAAAGGGCGTGGGAGTATATTTTGTCACCCAGACACCGAAGGATATCCCAGCCGATGTGCTCGCACAGCTGGGCAACCGTTTTGAGCACGCGTTGCGCGCCTTTACCCCCGATGACGCCAAGGCACTCAAGGCGACGGCCGGAACATTTCCCCGCACCCCGTTCTATGACATCGAAAAGGAACTCACGTCGCTTGGCATTGGGGAGGCACTCGTTACGGTCCTCGATGCGCAAGGTCGCCCCACTCCTGTGGTGGCGACACGGTTGCTGCCGCCGGATTCGATCATGGGCACCCTGGAACATAACGACTTGGAAGCGGCAGTACGGGCCGGATCCTTGCAAGGCAAATACGCCCGATCGATCGATAGGGAGTCGGCGCGGGAAATTCTTCAAAAGAAGATGACGACTCCTGTAACCGTCGGCTCAACTGCGCCCGCCGACGATCTTGGAGGGCCGGATTGGAAAGACTCGGCGGCGTCGATGGCGAAAGACATCCTCAAATCACCACTGACCCGTCAAATCGGCAAAGAAGTCGTCCGCGGCATCTTCGGGATGCTGAAGAAAAATCTGAAGTAACGATTCTGGAGTGGAAAGTTCCGATGAGGCGTCAGGGCTTCGCTTTTGTAAACCGCCAGTCCGGAAATTCCTCGATGATGGGATCGAGATTGAATGCAATGCTGATGCGGGGTTGTTCTCCTTTGTAAAGGCTGACAGAATGCGAGAGCCATCCCGGAAACAGCACGCATGTGCCGGCCTCTGGGGTGAACGAAATATTCTTTCCAGCATCGTGCAGCTCGGGTACGGTATACCGAAGAAACGGCGCGAGCATTGCCGGCAAGCATCCCCGAGGATCGAAGAGCTGGAGTTCCCCGCCGCAGCCGCCTTCTACAGAGATATCCCCCACGTCCACATAGTAAACCCCTGACCAGAAGGTGCCCGGATGCGGATGCACGGCGTTGCTGCCGCCCTTCCGCTGCACATTCGCCCACGTTTCGACAACCTGCCAACGCGGATGCGAACCCGTTAAGGCCGGCGCCCGCTCGGAGAACTCCGTCGCCTGGGTGGCGACCTCAATGACCGGGGAAAGCAGTTCCTCCATCACCTTGCCGGCCCATTCCATCATCGACATATCATGTGGAGAAGACCAGCCGACCACCTCATGGTCGGCTTCCGGAGGCCGGCTTGCCTCCCGCTCAAGGATTTTCTCCCGAAGCGCTTTGTTAATGCGGTCGTGATCCGGGATTGTAAACACCAGAAGCGGAGTCGAGAAGATCGGCCGGACGTTGATTTCCATTTCTCTGGACATCGTGACCTGTCTTGGGAGTCATCCTTGCCTGATGCGCGAACGGAGTTGCGGAGAATATCGTTGGTCGAGAGCGCTGTCAAGGCGACAGTCGGCAGGGGGTCGATAGGAGAACAACCTCCTCTGCTGCCTGCGAGTGGTTGTCGGGACAGCCCTCCGACTCAGAAACTAGCTGTCCCTTTGGCGGTTCAGGTCATTTTTCTCACTCTGTCGATGCGGTCAGGAGTGGCCGGGTGCGTGGCGAAAAAACCGCCTCCACTTGCCCCTTCTGCCTGCATGAGCCAGGTCAAGGTGTCGCCCATGATCCGTTTGCCGTCACGACCGCTGCGCTGAAGCAGCTCGGCGCCCTGCCGGTCTGCGGCGTACTCGGCGTCCCGGCCGTACGGCCGCGCGACCAGAAGATCGGCCGCTAGCGGGGTCAATTGAGCGCCGGGCACACCGAGGGCCTCAAGCAATACGGTCGCAAGGTTAGCGCCTGTACCAATGGTTTGGAGTTTCGTCACATGGCCGAGATCTGCGTGGGCGATTTCGTGCGCCAGGACCCCCGCAAGTTGCTCGTCGTTGGCTTTCTGGAGCAGTCCCGCCGTGACATAGAATTCCCCGCCACCGGCGTTCGCAGCATTGATATGCGGATCATCCATTACCGTGATCGTCACCTGATTGAGTGGAATCGGATGATCCATCTTCTGCAGCAGCGGGGTCATGACAGCCTTCAGTCGTTGTGCCTGCTGCGGATCTAATGGGCGGGAAGCAGGAGCTTGCTGACGATCGGCCGTTGGTTGGGGCGATGGTCCCGGCCCCTGAGAAGTCTCGATCGCGCAACCCGCGAGCGAGATCGCGACTCCTAGTGCGGCCGCGATCCGCCCGCAGGACCATAGACACGTGTTCCTCTGCATGCGCGAGTGCAAGAGCTCTATTTCTTATTCATGACGGTAAGATCGTTCTTAACCGACTTCACGCCCGAGACTTTCCATACGGTCCAAGAGGCCTTGGCGCTGGTTGTAAGGTCCGGGACTTCGCCGGTCAGGGACACGACCCCCGCATTGGTCTTGATATCGATTTTGGCCTTATTCAGGCGAGAGTCCTTTGCAATTTCGCGCTTGACGTGGTCTGTGATGGCGTCATCCTTTTCTTCTACTGCCTCGCGTTTCGCCGGCGGGACCACCTGAAGTTCATTTTTCACACTTTTTACACCGTCAATGAGTTTGGCGGTCTCCTCCGCTGCGCTCTTGGCCTCGTCGGTATCCACCTTGCCGCGCAGCATCACCACGCCGTTTTTAGTCTCGACGTTGATCTGCCGGCCTTTGATCCGGGCATCGGCGAACAGGGCGATCTTGGTCTTGGAGGTCAACCAAGAGTCAGTAATCGGTTCCTTCGTGGGGGTGGCCACATCGGCCGCCATCGTCACTGTGGCGGGAACACCCATGACGGCTCCCCCGATCAACAGGGTCAGGCTCAGCATAATTGCATCGCGAGTCTTCATGGCTCTCCTCCTTTGAATCGTTCGGTCCGGGAGCACACTTAAGTTAGTTTCCGGAAAATTGGGCCGCTGCTCAATCCTACGATGTGGGTATTTTCGACTCGAAAGAACACCTTTAACTATACCTCAACTATACCTCTCGGATAACGACAGATGGCCCAGGGGGTCCTGCACTTGAGATGCCGGTGACGCCTTGGCTATAATCACTCGCTTTTCTCTTTATGCCGATTCCAGCCAAGACCATTGTCGCGGGGTTGCAGCAAGGAGGGTTTGATTTCTTTACGGGGGTGCCGGATTCTACGCTAAGCGGCGTCATCGCCGCGTTAATAGAGCGACGTCTGTATGTTCCGGCAGTCCGGGAAGATGAAGCAGTCGCGATGGCAGCCGGCGCGTTTATGGGAGGAAGGACTCCCGTCGTTCTGATGCAGAACTCCGGCCTGGGAACATCGCTGAACGCGCTGATTTCGCTGAATCTCATTTATCTGCAACCCTGCCTGCTGATAATTTCCTGGCGCGGGCAGGATGGAAAGGACGCCCCGGAGCATGTGGTGATGGGACAGGTCTTGCCGCACCTGCTGGACCTGGTGCGCATCCCGCATCGCACCCTCACAGCTGATAATCATCAAGAGGACCTGAATTGGGCGGCGCAGATCCTTACGAAGCAACGAGTACCGGCGGCCTTATTAGTCGGCAAGGGCATCCTGTCGTGAGACCCGAAGAAGGGGTGCTGACCAGCCGAAGCCGGGCGATCGGCGCGGTGCTGGAGTTGCTGCACGATGAGCTGGTGGTCGTGTGCAACGGATTCCCGTCGCGGGAGGCGTATGCCCTGCGGGACCGACCGGAAAACTTTTACATGATCGGCTCCATGGGCGTGGCGCCAGCGATCGGGCTGGGGGTCGCTCTTGCCCAGCCCCAGCGGAAAGTCCTGATCCTTGATGGGGACGGCAATGTGTTGATGGGAATGGGGACGCTAGCGACCATCGGGGCGTTGAAACCTAGAAACATACTGCATATCGTATTCGATAACGAAGTGTACGGCAGCACCGGAAACCAGCCGACGATCTCACAGGTCGTGCGTTTAGACCAGGTCGCCAAGGCGGCCGGTTATCGGAATGTGGAGCGGGTACGAGAGTTGGACGATCTGGTCTATGAAGCGAAGGCAATGCTCAAACAAGAAGGGCCGTCCTTTCTTCTGGTCAAAGTCTCGGAGCTGGCGGAGGATGTGGGGCGGGTGGCCCTTGAGCCGCCTGCGATGACAGAGCGGTTCCGAAAGGCCGCAGTGGGAGGCACAGCGTGATTTTACTCAATCCTGGGCCGGTCAACGTTTCGGAGCGCGTCCGCCAAGCTCTGATGCGGCCAGATATTTGTCATCGAGAATCGGAATTCACGGATCTGCTGCAAGGCATTCGCGAGAAACTGATACGGGCCTTTGCGCCCAATTACAGTTCGGAATATGTGGCGCTGGTAATGACCGGCTCGGGAACAGCGGCCGTCGAGGCTGCAATCACCTCGTGCGTGGCGCCAGGCCGTCGCCTCATGGTCATCAAGAATGGCGTGTACTCCCAGCGGATCTCGCAGATGGCCGCCGCCCACAAGATTCAGGCGGCCGAGCTGGCCGGTGAATGGGACCAGCGCTTTAATGTGGAACCCGTGACAATAGCCCTGCGGCAGAATGCGGCGATCCAAGCAATTGCCGTCGTCCAGCACGAGACCTCCACCGGCATGGTGAACCCCGTAAAAGACATTGCGGCCATCGCCAAAAAGATGGGACGCTATCTCCTCGTCGACGGCGTCAGCAGCCTGGCCGGCGAAGAGATCGATTTTAATGCATACAACATCGGGTTGATCGCCGGCTCCTCGGGCAAGTGCATTCAAGGTTTTCCAGGCGTCGGCTTCGTGATCGTGAGACGCGATCTCATGGAACAAATGGTCAACTACGAGCGGCGTTCCGTCTACCTGCATCTGCCGGCCTATTATAAGGAACAGGAAGAGGGGTCCATCCCGTTCACGCCGGCGGTGCAGCTCTATTACGCGTTTGACGAAGCGCTCAACGAGCTTCTGGAGGAGAGCGTCGCAAACCGGATCGCGCGCTATCGGAAAGCGGCGCGCACGATTCGCAACTACATGCGGGCGATGCGAATGAGGTTTTATCTGCGGGAGCCGCTCTGGTCGAGCACCTTGACGGCGTTTAGGCTTCCCGAGGGCGTCTATTACGATCATCTCCACGATCTCTTGCGGGAGCGCGGCTATGTGATCTATGCCGGGCAGGCACAGCTTGCGGAGAGCCTCTTTCGGGTCGCGAACATGGGTGCCCTCACCGACGCTCAGATCGACGGCTTCCTCAAGGCCTTCGAAGCAGTCCTTCCCGAGGTCCAGAAATTGGGCGCCGAGCGCGCCGGAGAGATGGACCGGTTGCAACAGGATCGCACCGAACGGGAGGAACGGGAAAAGGCCGAAGCGGCAATGGCGGAAGCTGAGGCCGCCGGCGCCTTGAAAGCGCCGACCGGGACGGAGCCGAGCGCCAAGCCCGAACTGAAGACCCAAGCATGAGCGTCGATGCTGGCAGCTGTCAGGATGACGAACCTCATGCCAATCCTTGTTTATGAATCGCGCCTTAATCCTCACGACCACCGCCGTCTTTGACCGCAGGGCGGAACACCGACTGCCTAGACCGTTGACGATCGTCGGGGGCCTGTCGTTGTTTCAACGGACGATCCTGACGCTGCAACGAGGCGGCATCACTCGTTTCATGATCCTCGGCGGCGACCAAACTGAGGTGCTGCGCGACCAGCTACAAGGAGACCGCCGTGTTACGGCGGAGATGCGATGGCTTCCGGTGCGCGAATTTCCCCCGAGCGATTACCGCACCTGGGAGATCGTCTCCGGGATGATGGGCGGCGGTTATCTGGTGGCCGGCACCGGCGCGATTTTTTCCGCGGCTCTCATTGCACAGCTGAGAGAAACAGCCCAGGCAACGAGGGCCGTCCTTGTCGTACCCAATCAGGCCATGCTTGAGAAGGAGGTGTCAGGAATCGGAGCCGGGCCGAGTAGTCAAGCCAATGAAGATGGCGTGGTGATGGTGGAAACCCCGGTAACGGCAGTCCGAGAGGCGTCTTCGCTGGCGCTTGATCTCGTCGCGATCCCGGAGGGATTTACCGCGCCGGGCTGGGCCAATATCGACGATTGCCCGCATCCGTTGCGAGCTGCGCTGGAGCGGGGACTGCGCCTGGGCCAGGTCAAGGTGCTTCCGCTGGGCGAGCAGTGGTATGAGGAAGTGCGGGCGACCGGGTCGGAATCACTTGCCGATCCCCAGTCCGTGGCCCACGCGGAATGGACGTTGGCGCGGTCGCTGAAGGGCGGGCTCGAAGGCTTCATTGATCGCTATTTCAACCGCAAATGCTCCAGATGGCTGACCCACTGGTTCTTGCAAACGCCACTGACCCCCAATGCCATAACGCTATTGGCCACGGCCGTCGGTCTTGTAGGCGCCGGCGCTTTTGCTATCGGCGGCTATCTGACGGGGATCATCGGCGCACTGCTGTTTCAGCTTTCGGCGATCCTCGATTGCTGCGACGGAGAGGTGGCGCGCATCAAATTCATGGAGTCTCCATTCGGTGAGCAACTCGATATCATTCTCGACAATGTGGTCCACATCGCGTTGTTTGCCGGAATGGCGTGGGGCGTTTCCTTTGGGAAAGGAGGAGGTTGTCCTGGGGCGGGCGGCTGCGATCATACCTGGGGTTTCTGGGCACTGCTCTTCGGCGGGCTCGCGATCTTTGGCAATGTCGCCGCCTTTGCGGTGGTGCACGCGGCCATGCGAGTACGCAGAGACATGGATCAATCTCGGCGCGCCAGGATTGATTTCATTCTCAATCGGCTGGTAAGCCGGGACTTTTCCGTGATCATCTTCGCGTTCGCCCTCATCGGCCATCTCGAGTGGTTTCTCCTGCTGGCCGCCATCGGGTCCAATATTTTCTGGCCTCTCCTCGCGTGGCAACTTCGCTCGGCGAGTCCCGTCCGCCAACGATGACGCGGCTCACGGCCGTTCTTCTCCTGCTCGGCATAGCAGTGCTGGCCTGGTTGGTCCTCCACATCGGCCTTGCGACTCTCGGCGCTGAGCTACAAAAACTCGGAATCAATCTCGTGTGGGTATTGCTGCCGTCGGTCGCGATGTATCTGCTGGAAGCACTTGGCTGGCGCATGACGTTGGGCCGTCACGCACAAAAAATCCGATTTGACCGTCTGTTTCTGACCCGCATGGCGGGCGAAGCCATCAACTTCACGACTCCCGCCGCATACCTTGGCGGAGAGCCGATGAAGGCGTATTTGCTAAGCCGCTACCGTATCCCGCTGGTGGATGGTCTCGCCTCCGTGGTGACGGCGAAGACCATCATGACCTTGGCGGAAGTGCTTTTTATATTGATGGGCATTGGACTCGGGTTGGCTCTTCTCAACCGATCCAGCGATGTCATTGTGGCCGCCCTCGTCGGTCTCGTCATATTGGGATTCGGCGCCAGCCTCTTCCTGGCTCTCCAGCGGCGCGGTCTCTTCGTCGGACTGCTCCGACTGCTTGAGGGAATCGGCCTTCGGATTGAATGGCTCAAGACGAGGGAGGCCAAACTTCTGGCGCTCGATGAAGCGATCAGCCGATTCTATGCTCAGGACAAAGCAGGATTTGCCTATGCCTTTTTATTTTTCTTCTTGGGATGGGCGGTTGAATCCATAGAAGTCTATTTGATCCTGTATTTTCTGGGTCAGCCGATCGACATGATGACCGCCTTTGCGCTCGCCGCGCTCACGGTCTTTGTGAAGGGAGGGACAGCCTTCATTCCCGCCAGCCTTGGCGGGCAAGAGGCCGGCACTCTAGTCCTGCTTGTAGCGTTCGGGTATGCCGAGGGGGTCGGCATAGCCTTCGCGATCGTGCGCCGGCTTCGCGAAATCTTTTGGATCGCGTTTGGTCTGCTCGCGCTCACGGTGGAAAATCGTCGGGTCTATCAAGCCGATCCTTGCGGTCGCCCTCCCGGCTAGGTGACCATGGCACGCATTCACATTGGGCTGTCCGGCTATTCCTACAAACCATGGCAAGGCCCGGGCCGGTTCTATCCCGAAGGTCTGAAACAAGCGCAGTTTTTGAACTACTATGCCAGCAGGTACGATACCGTAGAATTGGACGGCACCTGGTATCGAATGCCGTCCGAGGAGATGGTTCGCGCCTGGCTGGCGCACACGCCGGAAGGCTTCCTCTTTGCACCGAAAGCGCACCGTCAAATCACCCATCTTCGCCGTCTCAAGCCCGAAGCGCTCGAATCCGTAAGCTTCATGATAGGCTGTTTCGCGCCGCTGTCGGCCAGCGGGCGTCTTGGCCCGATTCTTTTGCAACTGCCGCCCAACCTGGGGCGCGACGACGGCCGTCTTGAGGCTTTTCTCTCGGGACTTCCTCCAGGCTTGCGGTGGGCCATGGAATTCAGGCACCCCTCATGGAACGTTACGGAGATTGAGACACTCCTGCGTGCGCATCAGATCGCCTGGGTTGCCGCTGAGACGGATGACGTCCCTGCGGAGCGCCGCGATACTGCCGCGTTCCGCTATGCCCGGTTGCGACGCAGCGCATATGACGAGGCCGCTCTTCGTGCATGGGGGCGGTGGTTCCAGGAAGCGGCTCAGGCCGGCATGGACTCTTTCGTCTTTCTGAAGCATGAAGACGAGGGATCGCCCTGGATCTCCGCTGATCGACTCCTGGAATTGACGAAGAGCGAGGAGCAGAGGCTCTGATCTGCTTTACAGCGTTTCGCTGATGTTGTTAGCATCGCGGCATGGGAACGGTTCTAGGAACGCGCGCGCTGGTTTTTGTCGGCTGGACTGCGCTTGGAGGCCTGTGCGCCATTGCCTTCGGTCTGGTGACGGGCATTGCACGGCCTGATGAGAAGGTCAATGCGCTCTGGATGGTCGTTGCCGCGGCCTGCTTTTATGCGTTGGCCTACCGGTTCTACGGGCGCTTCCTGGCTCGCCGCGTCCTCGTACTCGATGACCGTCGACCCACTCCGGCCCACCGCCTTGGAGATGGCGCCAATTTTACGCCGACCAATCGATGGGTGCTCTTCGGCCATCATTTCGCCGCCATCGCCGGCGCGGGGCCCCTGCTCGGTCCCGTTTTAGCTGCGCAATTCGGCTTTCTTCCGGGGTTTTTGTGGTTGGTCATTGGTGCGGTGCTGGCCGGGGCCGTTCAAGATTTCGTGATCCTCGTTGCTTCCATGCGGCGCAATGGACGCTCGCTGCCGCAGATCGCGCGGGACGAGATCGGAACCATCACCGGCACGGCGACGGGTCTCGCGGTCCTGTTTATTGTGGTGGTGGCGCTGGCCGGTCTTGGGGTTGCTGTCGTCAACGCACTCTCCCACAATCCGTGGGGAACCTTTACCCTCGCCTTGACCATCCCCATCGCCTTGCTGATGGGGTGGTACCTTAAACAATGGCGTCCCGGCCGGGTCGGTGAAATGTCGCTTATCGGGGTGGTGTTGCTGTTGGCGGTGGTCGTCGCCGGGCGGGTCGTGGCGCAATCGTCGCTCGCGCCCTGGTTTGATTTTGACCACGACATGTTGGTCTGGTCGCTCGCGACCTATGGGTTCCTCGCGTCCGTACTGCCGGTGTGGATGCTGTTGGTCCCGCGGGATTATCTCTCCAGTTTTATGAAGGTGAGCGTCGTTATTCTTTTGGCTTTCGGCGTCATCCTCATTGCGCCGTCAATCGAAATGCCGCGGGTGACGGGATTCATTGCCGGTGGGGGACCGATCATCCCGGGACCGATCTTTCCCTTCGTCTTCATCACGATCGCCTGCGGGGCGATTTCAGGATTTCATTCATTGGTGGCGTCGGGCACCACGCCGAAGATGATTGACCTCGAATCGCATGCGATGGTCGGATACGGTGCGATGCTGATGGAGAGCTTTGTAGGCGTCGTCGCCTTGATCGCCGCGTCGATTCTCGTGCCGGGGGACTACTTCGCGATCAACACAAAGTTGTCCTCCGAGGCGTTGGCGGCACTGGGGTATCCAATTGCGCAGATTCAGGAGCTCTCGCGGCTCGTAGAGCAGGAGATCATGGGCAGGCCGGGCGGTGCGGTGTCTTTGGCCGTCGGAATGGCCAAGATTTTTTCGGCGCTGCCCGGGATGGCGGGACTCATGGCCTACTGGTACCAGTTCGCGCTGCTGTTCGAAGCGCTCTTTATCCTGACCACGATCGATGCCGGCACGCGGGTCGCACGCTATCTTGTCCAGGAACTGGGCGGAACCCTCTATCCGTCTCTCAAGGAGTTGACTTGGAGGCCGGGGGTTATCGGTGCAAGTCTTGCCGTCGTGGGAAGCTGGGGGTATCTGCTTGCGACAGGGACAGTGTCCACAATCTGGCCGATGTTCGGGGTGGCCAATCAGTTACTGGGTATGCTGGCGCTGTGCGTCGGTACCACCGTACTGATCAAGATGGATAAGGCGCAATTTCTCTGGGTCACCGTGGTGCCGATGGTATTCGTGGGCACTATCACCCTCACGGCCTCGTATGAGCTGGTGCTGTTCTTCGTCGGCAAGGCAAAGGCTGCAGGTGCCGGCGAGGGAATGCCCTATTACCTGGACGCCGCCCTGGTCGGCCTCGTCGTGGTACTTGCGCTTGTAGCCCTGGTCGACTCAATTGTGAAATGGTACGGGTTCTTGATCCAGAAGAAGCCAGTGACAACGAGCGAAGCAGTGCCGCGCGACGGCGGCATCAAGATACCGGCCGGGCCCTGCTGCTGAGGCTTTCAAAAATATCGAGATTAGAAAGGAGAGGCCCGGAAGATGGCGGAACAGAATTCGTTCGACGTGGTGTCGAAAGTGGATATGCAGGAAGTGAAGAACGCAGTCGATCAGACCTTAAAAGAGGTCTCGCAGCGGTTCGACTTCAAAGGCACGAAGACCGAGCTGATGTTGAAGGAAAAGGAAGGGGAGTTGGTCGTCGTGTCGGATGATGAGTACAAGTTGAAGAGCGTCGTGGATATTCTCAAGGCGAAGCTGATCAAGCGCAGTGTATCG
>Ga0207684_10000355_pt1 | contig 62655 bp, 51 predicted proteins | sample KBSK5501metaG_FD_184342 | JGI IMG/M metagenome (GOLD analysis project Ga0207684, IMG submission 184342) | Corn, switchgrass and miscanthus rhizosphere microbial communities from Kellogg Biological Station, Michigan, USA - KBS K5-50-1 metaG... | ecosystem: Host-associated > Plants > Roots >...
ACCTTTTTGGTGTTTTTTGTGCCTCTTAGTGGCGAAGCGAGCGTCGAGACAAGTCCCACCGTAACCACGATCCAGCCGGCGAGCGCGAGATAGATGAAGTAGCGCGGAATGACGAGTAACGGCGGAAAATCAATCGCTTTCGAAAGTTGAAACGTGCATACCGTGTACATTCCAAACGGAAACACCATGCCCCAGTATTGCGGGTCATATCGAAGTGGAAATCGCTTGTAGACGTGTCGCCAGAAGCCAAGTATCAAGAGTAAGGGAATCCACCACGTGCCCGCCGCCCAGAAGAACAAAGTGAATCCCTTGAGAAAAGGCAACACCTCATTCAGCAGCGTCCATTCCGGAGCCGCAATCATCAATCTGGATCCAGCGAGCGTTGTAATCGCAACAGCTCCCATGTTGATCCAGTAAGGCGGCGTGAGTGCCGCCATCGTAACGTTCACAAACGTGAAGCGATAAAAGATCAGTGTGATCAGTGGGAGATAAAGCATACAGCCGAGCAGAAACATGCAGAGCGCAAAGAACAACACTGGCACGCGGTAATCGCCGAAATGGTTTGCCAACAGCGTGCCGAGCACTGATATCGACTGTGTTGCGACTACTGCCAGCAACCAGCCGCCGTTCAGTCCAGCTTCGATCGAGGGTTTGTTTTCACGCACTGTCATGGCCGCGAAGAACGTGTACATAATGACTATCCACAACAGCACTCCAATCACCCACAACACCGCCGCGATCTCAAATCGATCCGCGACGATCAGGAGCTCACTGCCGAGTACGCTGGTGCCGGCGACGACGGTGAAGAATCCTGGTCCACGGACATGATCGTTGATGTCGTTTCTGACGCGCGGAAAGAAGAAGAACAAGCGCAACAGTAATAACAACCATAGAACCACATACGCCACGATATTAATCACCAGCAGCGCAACGGCAAGGCCGCTCATTCCCAGCAACTGACAAGCAACAGAGATGATTCCGGTGGCCATTACCAGCGCGAAGTATCCCGGGAATAGGTTAGCTGCGGCGCGCATGACTGCGCTGTTGGGTAGCGTGGTTGAATCAGTCATCGATTCTCGAGTTGCGAACGTAGCCACTGCTGGTTCGTTTGCGTGAGGTGGGTCGCCACCACTTGATAATTGAGAGAGTGATTAGGAAACAAACGCCGGAAGCCACGACGAGTGGCAGCAAGACTGAGTAATGCCGAGCAAGCGCGGCATCAACGGTCGCGGCAAGAATCCAAAGCTGCGCGATATTGATCATCACGAGCATGATCAAGCGCGCCTGCCACACGGCAGCCTGACCAGTTCTTGGTCCGCGGTGCGTTGTTGCCGGGTTCTGCCTTACGTCATTTCCGTCCAATGGCCCATACCTCTCCTTCTCGTAGCTCGATCGCAATCTCGTCCAGCGGACGTGGTGGTGGACCATAGAGAACGTTTCCCGTAGCCGCATCGAAGGCGCCCTCGTGGCAAGGACACTCGAGTCGCTGTTGATCTCGTGAGTAGTAGACGGGACAACTCAGGTGCGTGCATTTCTGCCCGTACGCATGGTAGGTGCCGTCGGCTGAGCGAATCAGAATTGCCGAATCTCGCTCACTCGGATAGTTAAAGTTCAAACTGCTATTCGGCGCGAGGAGTTCCGCGCCTGCGATGCGGGTGGCCACATATGATTCAGACTTTCGCGCGTCGAGCGCAGCTTTGGCCGCAAATCCGCCGGCTCCGACAAAGAGCGCCGCTGATGTCAGTCCGAGGAAGTTACAAAATTCCCGCCGAGTGACTTGCGCTTCTTCTTCGCGTTCGTAAGGAAACTCTGCCTGGGTTTGGTCAGCCATTGTCTTTTATGTGCCTCTTTGTGGCTCAAAACTCATTACTCTTATCTGACTGTTCAACCTGGGTATCAATCCACGATTCCTCAGTGGGCACGCTAACATCCGCGCGCGTCAGCATGCCTTCAAACACACCGCAGCCGTCAACCTTCACCTCATCCGCATCCGCCGGCAGCATGAGATAGACCTTCGTCTCAACTTTCTGGTTTCCAAACACGTGAACGTTCACCGGTTTGGTGCGGCGCAACGGCACGATCTGCTCGTACTTGCCGAAAGAGATCGCACCGGTCGGACAAACGCTCGCGCACATCGGTTTCAAACCTTCAGATGAACGGTCGTAGCACATGTCGCACTTCATCTGGAGGTGCATTTGAGAGTTGTACTTCGGCACTCCAAACGGACAAGCATTGACACAGTTGCGACAGTCAAGGCAGCGTGGTTTCAGTGCCGACATCACTACGCCGTCATCAGTCATCTTTATCGCGTCTGCCGGACAAACCAGTGCACACGTTGGTTCTTTACAGTGCATGCAGACTGTCGGCATCGTGGCGGTCGTCTCGGCGCGATCGATGTAGTCCACAAAGATCATCGGATAGCCTTTGTGCGTTGCGCATTCACGGCAAGCTGCGACACAGGCGCGGCAGCCAATGCAGCGTTGCGGATCAATGAACATCGTCTCTTCCATCGACTATCCTCTTCTCACTTCACTTGCCGATGCGCCTTTGCGTTGCTTTCCGAGAATCGGTAATTGGCGCGAATGAGTTTTCTCGATGCGAGCCGCGCAAGCCTTGAACTCGGGAATCTTTGAAATCGGATCGAGAACCGGGTTAGTCAGTTGATTCACTGCTAACTGCTCGCCCCAATGATATGGGATAAAGATTGTGTCAGGCCGGATGGTCCGCACCACCAGCACCGGAAACACACCTTCGCCGCGACGCGAGACTACGCGCACGCGTTCTCCGTCATTGATCTTCAACTTCAACGCTGTTTCGGGATGGACTTCCACGTACGGTTCGGGACATTGCTCAACGAGAAAACCGATGCGTCGCGTCTGGTTGCCGGAAAGGTATTGATAGACGACTCGGCCACTCGTCAGTATCAAAGGAAACTCCTCATCGGGTATTTCTTTTGGCGGATTGAATTCAATCGGATGAAAGCGGGCCTTGCCGTCGGCGTGATAAAAGCGATCCTCAAACAGCCGCGGCGTGCCTGGATGATCTTCAGACGGGCAGGGCCAGAAGATGCCGTTGTTCTGTTCGATCTTCTCCCACGTTATGCCGTAGTAATCGGCATTGCCACCGCGCGATGCCACGCGTAGTTCGTCAAATATCTCCCGCGGCGAGTTGAAAGAAAAATACTTGCCACGGCCCATGCGGCGAGCAATCTCCTGAACGATCCACCAATCAGCGCGCGCCTCACCCGGCGGATCGTTTGCTTTATTGATCTTCACCACACGTCCTTCGCTATTGCACGTCACGCCTTCATCTTCACTCCACGCCGATCCGGGTAATACGACGTCCGCATAACGCGCTCCTTCAGACATGAAGAAGTCGATGCACACATAAAAATCGAGATCTTCGAGCGAGCGGCGTATCTGATTTATGTCCGGCAAACTCACCATCACGTTGTTGCAGATCGATAGCAGCCCGCGAATCTCGCCTTCACCCATCTTCGTAAACATCTCGACGACTGAGACACCGGCTTGTGGCAACTCCTCTTCAGGTAAACCCCAGACTTTACAGACGTGCTTGCGATGTTCGGGATTCGTGATCGAGCGCTGGCCGGGAAGTTGATCGGCCTTCTGGCCGTGTTCGCGTCCGCCCTGGCCATTGCCCTGGCCCGTGATGGTTCCGTAACCTCGACCTGGCGCGCCGATTTTTCCAGTTGCGAGAACGAGATTGATATACGAGAGCACGTTGTTGACGCCGTTCGAATGGTGTTCGATTCCACGCGCGTGCATGACCACGGCCGTTTTGGCTCGGCCGTAAAGCCGCGCAGCCGCGACGATCTTTTCCGGTGGCACTCCGCAGATTTGCGCCGCATGCTCAGGCGTGTAGCGCAGCGCCAATTCCCGCGTGGATAGCCAGTCGTTAGTGCGGGAGTCGATGAAGTTCTGATCGATGAGGTTTTCTTCGATCAGTACGTGCAGCATTCCGTTAGCCAACGCGACGTCCGTTCCGGGTCGCAGTTGAAGATGTAAATCGCCTTGCCGTGCAGTCGGTGTTTCGCGTGGATCGACGATGATCCAACGGCCGCCGTTGTCGCGCTGTTGCCAGAGAAACTTGTTGAGAACTGGAAATGTTTCGGCGCAGTTCGAGCCGGCGATCAGCAGGACTTCCGCGAGTGGAATATCGCTCCAGGGATTCGCAGCACGATCGATACCGAAGGCCTTATTATTTGCTGCTGCGGCTGAAACCATGCACAACCGCCCGTTGTAATCCACGTAGCGTGTGCCGAGTCCGGCGCGAGCAAACTTGCCCATCAGGTAGGTCTTTTCAGTTGTCAGTGACGAACCGGAATAGACGCCGATCGAGTCTTTACCGTGAGCGGCTTGCAGCTCGTGAAACTTGCTTACAACGAGATCGAGTGCTGCATCCCAGGAAGCACGTTCGAAACGGCCGTTACGCTTGACCAACGGATGAAGTAAGCGATCCGGATGATGAACCTGGAGATACGCAGTTACACCTTTTGGACAGAGCCGTCCTTCGTTAACGGGAAAGTCGTAGCGCGGCTCTATACCCACGACGTGATTCTGTTCGACGAGAAGGTTCATTCCGCACTGCACTCCGCAGTATGGACAATGAGTGGGCACCACACGATCGATAACGCGATCTGCTCGCCAACCATCGTGCGGAGCATCGTGCAGGTGCGGCCCGAAAGCCTCAACAATTTCGTCAAGATGTTCTACTCGGCTCATAGTCAATTCTGCTGAGTATTTCGCGAACCCTGAAAGACCTTTTCATTGGCTTGCGGCAAGTTCGCATAAGCCAATCCACGCATGATTCGCTTGCAGCGCGGACAGAAGTCCTGGAGCGTGCGGCCATCGCCCATTGAATAATCGAAACCAAGTTTCTCAACCACTATCTTTAAATCGTCGAGCCACAGTTGGGCCACGAACTCTGCGCCGCAACGTGCGCATTTAGCCTGCGGCATTTCACGGGCACGCTCCTGATAAAGCTCCACGCCGATCGATGCCGGCCGTTGGACCACGTGAAATAGCTTGCCGAAAGGGAGGTAGAAGAGAGTCATGATTACAGTGGCCTGATGCGTCAGCGCGATGAAGTGGTACATGTAGCCGTGAAGCCACAAGCTCGAGGCGGTGAGCATGAGTCCGGTCACGGAGATGGCGATCAACAGCATGTGTGGAACAAAGTCGAGGGTGAATTGCTGCAACGCAATCGCGCCGCGATCGCGTAACCGGCGATGAATCGCAATCGCGCAGCCGGCGATGACCATCAGCGCAGTAAAGTCGAGAGCGTGAAACGTGATCCACGCGATCACGCTGCGGCCGTGCATCACGTTCAAGGGAAAGCCGAAAACATACGCGCGATAGCCAAGTTCGCCTTCTAGCCGGAAATGCACCCAACCAAAGACAAGTGGAAACGTGATCAGGGCCGAGATCACACAACCCCACATGATCAGGAAGTGCATGGCCCAACGCGAGAAGCCGCGTTTGAGAATGAATCGCTGTTGGATGAGATTGGTGATAACGGTCTTCACCGCGCTGGCCGTGTTTTGCAAGAACTTTTCGCGTTGCAAATAGAGTTTCCAACCGCGGTGCCAGTAAACACGTGTCGCTGGTCGCTGCAGCCAGAGCGCGTAGCGAAACACGATCGCGCCAAACGCGACTACACTTGCGATTGTGTAGCCGAAGAGTGCGGAATCGTAGTGCTCAAGATTGCGCGAGCCGACGATGATCAGCACTGTCAGCAAAAAGGAAGCCGCCAGCGCCAGCAACACGGGCTTTCGGTGTGACGACGAACTCTTCATAAACAGTCAACACCCTGGAGGTTGAGCAAGGAACATGCCTCGAAAAATCAGGCGTTTTTGCGGCTACTGGGCGGTTGATTGAGAGGTTTTCCCAGTCGATGGGGAGAAGTTCGCAGCCACAATGAGGCACATAAAAACGCAAATGCTCTTTGTGTTTATCTGTGCCTCTTTGCGGCTTACAAGCTTACTTCTTCGAGGAGCGTTTCTTCGATCCCTTCTTAGCTGGGACCTTCGCCCCCTCTTTTCGCGCTTCAGAGAGTCCGATTGCTATCGCTTGCTTCTTGCTCGTGACTTTCTTTCCCGAGCGTCCGCTTTTCAACGTGCCGTGCTTTCGCTCGTGCATCGCCTTCTCAACTTTTTTGCTTGCCTTCTTCCCGTATCGAGCCATATTGCATTACCCTCCCTTGTGATTTGTATGTGGGCCATTATATATGTCAAGCTCATTTCAAGTTAAGTTTTAAGAGGTGGGTTATGCAATACAAAGATGGCTTGGGTTGGCGAACGGTGTTCTTGGTCGGTATCGGTATTTTAGTGGTTGTAACTGTTTTCAGGATTTCTTCGGCGGCGGGAAATGGAGTTGATCCAGTTCCGCAGCAGGACGTCATTCGTTTAGAAAGTCGGCTCACTCAACTCGAGCAGCGCTTATACAGTATCGAGACGAGCGTACGCACTCTCGAACAGCAATCACGATTAGCAGGCGTGACTTCACGTAATATTAGCCCCGAGGATTTGCTTCGATTGCAGGCAGAGCTCCAGACGTTGGAGCGGCGGATCATTGACGACGAGTGTGGATTGGCGAAGCTGGACGAAAGAACCCTGACGCTTGCGATGCGCGACGCACTAAGAAAGTCGGGTAATAGTGACCCCTGTCGGAACAATTACGAGTCGCCGCTGCGATTACCCGATAATCGTCCGTAGTTATAGTCTTTGCGCCACAAAAAGGCACAAAATGCTTTAGTTAGACTTGATCGCCGTTGAAGCCTTTGGGCTCGCGATACCAGCGATGGCCGGCTGCGTATTCTCGATCCGTCGGTCGCAGACGATTTAGAGAACGTTTCGGATCGATGTGCGCGCATGCTACGTGAATGGCACTTATTACGGCCGTGGGCGCCACGTAAGAATTCAAGAACGATGGACTGACGACAGGTGTAACGAGGTGAGCATTGCAGTAACGCGCGATGGGCGACGTGTTGCTGTCAGTGATTCCGAAAGTTGGTACGCCTTGTTTCTTCGCGCGCAACACCGATTCGACCGTATCCCGCAGACACTGACCAAAACTGATAGCCACCAACAGATCTTTGGACGTCAACATCTCCACTTTGTATTGGAGACTGCCGCTGCTGCCGATCGGTGCTTCAGCGTCGAACCCGAGAGCTAACAATCCATACGCGAGGTAATACGAGAGAGACCTCGCGAAATCCAAACCCACAACCAGCACACGCCGCGAACGTTTGATCTGTCGTGCTAACTGTACGACCAATTTCCTATCCAGGTCCGATTTCAGAATACTCAAGTTCTGGATCGACTTATCGAGAGACTGATCGATGTGATCCTCGAGACTGCGCTTTTCTCGAGTCGCAGCTTTCAAAACTGTGTAAGGCGTGATCCGCGTCACGAAGTGTTGCCGCAGGTCTGCTGCGAAGTCAGCGAAACTTTCATACCCGAGTACTTGCGTGGTGCGCAGGATAGTTGTGGCGTCGATGTGATATCGCTTCGCCATCTCGCGCGAGGAGAGAAAATAGGTCTCGTCTGCTGAGTCGATAATGTGCCGGAGCAGACGCTGGCGCCGCGCGTTTAATTGTGACCGGGATTTAGCGAAGCGCGCTTCGAGCGGACTCAATGGAGCGCTGCCGTCAGTGCCGTCAGATCCCTGCGAACTTTGCTGAGGTTTCTTGCGCGAATTGGAACCCATCGTAATCTCCGGATGTCAGGTGGTGGCCTCGAGGCGCTCCAGGCTCTGCGTTTGTGAGTGAATGTAATCTATATCGACGTTAAAGCCGAGTCCGGCGCGGTTAGGTACCTCGACGGTGCCGTCATTCAGGACGTACACCTCTGGAGAAATAACGTCGCGTGAGAAGTAACGAGCGCTGGCGGAAATGTCGCCGGGCAGAGAAAAGCCCGAGAGACTTGCAAGACTGATGTTGTGCGCGCGTCCGATTCCCGACTCCAGCATTCCACCGCACCAGACCGGTGTTGCTCTTGCAAAACAAAGGTCATGAATCAACAGAGCTTGTGAGTATCCGCCGACGCGTCCGATTTTGATGTTAATGATGCGACAGCTTCCCAACTCGAGCGCCTGCTGCGCCCGTGCCGATCCCGTTATGCTTTCGTCAAGACAGATTGCGGTTTTCAGAACTGATTGCAGCTTGGCATGATCGACGAGATCGTCATGGTTGAGTGGCTGCTCGATCATCAACAGGTCAAAATCGTCTAACTGTTTGAGATGATCCTGATCGGTGATGGCGTAAGCGGAGTTGGCATCCACGGAAAGCATGATCTGCGGATGTCGGCGGCGCACTTCCCGCACGACTTCAATGTCCCAGCCTGGTTTGATCTTGAGCTTGATCCGTTGATAACCCTCAGCCAAATACTTTTCAACACGTTCAAGGAGCCTGCCGAGAGTCGGCTGTATGCCGAGGCTGACACCCGCCGGAATGCGCGAACGCGTGCCGCCGATCATTCTTGAAAGCGATTGATTGGTAACTTGCGCCAGTAGATCTACATACGCGAGCTCTAATCCCGCTTTGGCCATGTTGTGCCCGCGAAAGGACGCAAAGCGCGTTGCGAGATCGTTGAGGCTCGTCACAGGTTGGGCCAGCATCGCGGGCGCGAGATAGTCGCGAATTATGTGTTGCGCGGTGCCGACTGTTTCATAGCTGTAGCGAGGCTCTTCAGCGGCTACCACTTCTCCCCATCCCGTCAAACCTCCCGCATGAATGCTGATCAGGAAGATCAGTCGCGAATCAATGCTGCCGAAGCTGGTCTCGAATGGTTCATGCAATGGCAGCCGGATCGTTCGCGTTTCAATTCTCTCGATCGGTAGCGGGTTTGTGTTGGCGCCGTTCAACCACGGCGCCGCGGTAACGGATGCAGAGTGCATGGCGCGGCAAGATAACAAATCAGAACTCGCGTTGGCAAGGAAGTTTGCAGCATCTGTGGCACTATTGACATTCTGCAACACTTGCGGTAAAGAAGCGACTACTTTGTGACCAGCGACCCTCTGTGCCTCTGTCTATGTGGTTGGTTGGCCTGAGGTCAACACAGAGACACAGAGAGCACAGAGAGAAAACTATTAGTCTCGGAGGTGCAGCGATGAGGATCAGCCAGATGATTCTTGGTTTGGTTTGCGTGTGTCTGCTGTCGAGTTTGCCGGCATCGGGCCAGACTACGTCGAACATTGAAGGCACCGTAAAAGATCCCAAGGAAGCGGTCATTGCCGGCGCGGAGATCAAGCTTACCTCTATCTCGCTGGCGCTCGAGCGAACGACGACCAGTGATGAAGACGGTTTCTATCGCATCACGGCACTCCCGGCGGGGATTTATTCACTCACAGTCACAGCCAGAGGCTTTAGCAACAGCACCTTCGAAAATGTTGAGCTGACACTTAATCGCACGCTGACGCTGAACATCGAGCTCGAGGTTAGCGGAGTGAAGGAACAGGTCAGCGTGACGTCAGAAGCGCTAGTGATCGATTCGACCTCTGCGGCAACTGGCACGACAGTGACGCCACAACAGATTCGAGAGATGCCAGTGAATGGGCGCAACTACCTCGATCTGCTACAACTGGTGCCGGGCGCGGTCATCAACCGCCAGGCCAACGTTGGCAGCGATAATTCAACGCCCGTCCTCGGAGAGCGATCAGGCAACAACAACTTCATGATCGATGGCCAGCCAAACAAGAACACCGTTACCGGCGGTGCAGCAGCGCAGTTCAATCAAGAGACCATCGCGGAGTTTCAGGTCCTGACGACGGGATACAAAGCTGAGTTTGGACAGGCATCGGGAGCGATAGTCAACGTAATCACCAGAAGTGGTAACAACGAATATCACGGCGTCGGATCCTTGTTCTTTCGCAACGACGCATTCGACTCCTCCAATTCTTTGAACCCAAACGTCACGGACGCGCCCGAGTTGCGCCGTTATGATTACAGCCTGGCGCTCGGTGGTCCGATCATCAAGAACAAGGTTTTCTTCTTCGGTTCAGGCGAGCGCATTCACGAGAACCGTAGGCTCGACTTCACTTTTCCCAGCACGGGAAACGCTCAGGCCAATCAGATCCTTCGTAGCTTTGAAACACCATTCGATAATCCGTCGAGAACTCGCGACACGCGCGGTTTCTTCAAGTTGGACGAACAGTTTGGCCGCCATCAATTGTCGCAGGAAGTTAATTACACGAATGGCGTCGTTAAAGAGTTTCTACCGCTGTCGGCATCGAATAGTTTGCCGTCGAGACGAAACAACACGACGGCGCGCAGCCTTCTGCTGGGATTTAATGACGTGGTGTTGCTCGGCGAGCAAAGCAATCCGTGGGTGTTGACGCTGCGTGGTGGATATCGCGGCGACGTCTCCAGTACTGCGCCGGCTCATCCCGAAGCAGGTGTTGGTACAACATTCCAGATATTCAACTCGTTTACTACCGGTGGACTCGCGGGCAATCTCGGCTCCGTGGCATTCGGCAATAACACGTCGCCATCGATGCTGGATCAGAAGTACACCTCACTCGGCGCCAATCTCGCGAAGCTATTCGGCGATCATAATGTGAAGTTTGGTTGGAATTTTTTGCGGACCAGAGTTGACGGCATCGAAAGCCAAACACTAAATCTTCAGCTCTTTGCTACCGTCAACGACTTTCTCACTTATGGTCCAATCAACTCCGGATTTTTTACTGTTACTACTGCCGGTGGTCTGACGCCGGACGCAAATGAGATCCACCTGCGAAACAACTATCACGGACTGTTTCTCCAGGACGACTGGCGGTTTATAAAGAACCTGACCTTGAATCTGGGACTGCGCTGGGATTACGACTCGGAGTTTCTAACAAAGGAGAACATCTCACCGCGTGTCGGTTTTGTCTGGGCAGCGACTCCGAAGACCGTGATCCGCGGTCACGCCGGTCGTTTCTACGATCAATTTCGGCTCAACATCGCACGAGATGTTCCTTCGTTTGGAGGTGCCGATCGAAGAGTGGTCCAGCCGTTTTCATATCCGCGCGGATTCTATGGAGTGCCGACGATCGCGCCTGCTGCTATCGGCGCTTCGCTGTTCGCCGGCGGCTTATGCGTATCGCCAAATTTGACTGACGCTGAAATCACAGCGAGCGGAGCGAAATGTCCGGCGTTCGGCGGTGGCGCTGCAAATCAGTTCATTGGTCGGGACCGGCTCAATAGAGTTGTGGCGCCGGGACACGCTTTGATTCCGGCTGATGCCGTAATAAACATTTCGAACATCCAGCAACTGTCAGGACTCACTCCGCAGCAGTATGCCGATCTGGCAAGCGCCGCCGTCGGCAAAGCGGCTGGTTTCTTTTTCTGGGGACCATTCGGCGCGTTATCGCATGCCGCGATTCCGGCTCAGATTCTGCCGACCAGCGTCGATTCCACTTTCAAAACGCCGTTTACTAACAGCTTCAGCATCGGTGTGCAGCGCGAGATCGGTCGGGATCTTGTGGTCCAAGCCGACTACTATCATCGCAAGATGCACAACATACTCGGCGTCAGAGAATCGAATATATCGTTTGTCTCGCGCGCCGGGGCACGGACATTTCTGCCGCCGTTCTCGGCCGGAGCAATCAACACTTTCGGCCCGTGGTACAAAGGCGAGTATGATGCGTTCATCGCCAGCTTCAACAAACGACTCAGCCGGCGTTTCATCCTGAACGGAGACTATGCCTGGGCTAGAGAGACCGACAATCAGTTGGGCATCAACAGTCTTCCTTCGGATAGTTTTATCGGCATCGCGCCGGTAGTTTCGAGTACTGAGGCTGGAGTGCTGAGAACCAATGCCGGTGGTCCATACACACGGGCCAACGGAAGGTTCGTGGCACAGGCGAATACTTTTGTGTATGGTCCGGATTTGGATAAAGGACCATCCGACCTATCGGTGGATCACACGTTCCAACTCAATGGTTTACTGGAGCTTCCGTGGCAAGTTCAAATCAGTGGGATCTTTCGCGCGCAGAGTGGATTTCATTTCAGCCGTTCGAGTCCAACAGCCGATCCGGACGGTGATGGAACTCTCAACGGGATCGATGTAATTGCCGGCCGGAATGCTTTCACTTCCCCGTCTTATGTCGGTCTCGACATGCGTTTTGCGAAACGGTTCAATCTCGGCGAACGAGCGAAGCTGCATGTGCTGTTCGAATTTTTCAATCTGTTCAACCGGCAAAATCCCGCAGCCGTGGAAACAACCACCACGAATGCAAACCTCACTTTTGGTGCTTTGAAGCAAGTGCTTCCCGGACGGGAAGGACAGATCGGCGTGAGGTTTGAATTCTAAAACTCTGTGCAACCTCAGTGTTCTCTGTGTCTCTGTGGTGATCTTTACTCCGACAAGAACAACCACAGAGACACAAAGGACACAGAGGTTGCACAGAGAAGTCTTCAATCATTGATCCAACGAAAATGATCCCGATGAAAATTATCTTCGCCATTATCCTGTCGCTATCCTTTTCAACAATCGCGCTGGCCCAGGGCACGCGTCTGCTGCGACATCCGACAGTGAGCCGCGATTCCGTCGCTTTTGAATACGCGGGCGATCTTTGGATCGTCCCACGCAGCGGTGGACAGGCACGCAGATTGACATCAACTCCCGGCGCGGAAATCGATCCATATTTCTCGCCTGACGGTTCGCAGATCGCTTTCACTGCAACGGTCGCGGGCAACACTGACGTCTACGTAGTGCCAACTGCCGGCGGCGATCCTAAGCGGCTAACTTATCATCCAGGTTTGGATCGTGCTCGCGGTTGGACACCCGATGGCCGTCGTGTGATCTTCGCGTCGGTACGGACCAGCGTGCCGCAGCAATCTTACTTTCGTCTTTGGAGCGTCAGTGTTGACGGCGGCCTCCCCGAACCCTTGCCGATGCCGCGCGCTTTCAGTGCAGCTTACTCCGCCGACGGCCGGCGAATCGCTTACGAAGAGATCACTACTGCATTCGTGCCGGAATGGTATGAAACAAGTCTATGGCGACACTACCGCGGCGGTCGCACTCATCCGATTTGGGTAATGAACCTCGCCGACTACTCGGTCGAAAAACTGCCCTGGACCAACAGTAACGACGCGTTGCCGATGTGGATCGGAAACACAATCTATTTTCTTTCCGATCGTAATCACACGACGAATCTCTTCAGCTATCGACTCGACACGAAGCAGGTTGCGCAGCTCACGCGTCACGACGACTTCGACATCATGACTGCCTCCGCCGGTCCCGACGCGGTTGTGTACGAACAGGCCGGCTATATCTATCTCGTTGATGTTGACACCGGACGAGCCAGCAAACTCAACATCAACGTGACCGGCGATCTTCCGTGGGCGCGGCCACAGTTCAAGAAGGTCGCCGGCATGATTCGCAACTCGGCATTGTCGCCGACCGGAGTTCGCGCGGTGTTTGAAGCACGCGGCGAGATCTTCACTGTTCCGGCAGAGAAAGGTGACTATCGAAACCTGACGCAGAGCTCGGGCGCGCACGATCGTAGTCCGGCCTGGTCGCCTGACGGTGCTCAGCTCGCATGGCTGTCGGATGCGAGTGGCGAATACCAACTGATGATTGGCGATCCGCTCGGAGTAGTTGCACCGCGAGCGATCGCGTTGCCGTCAACTGCGTTCTTTTCATCGCCTGCATGGTCTCCCGACGGCACGCAGATTCTGCTTCAGGACAATCATCGAAATCTCTGGACCATCACTGTTGCGGATGGAAGAGCGACGAAGATCGACGTGGACGAATATCCCGATCCGATTCGTACGTTCGATGCAGTCTGGTCGCCGGACTCGAAGTGGATCAGTTATTCAAAGAACCTGCCCAGTCATCTCCGCGCGATCTTCATCTATTCGCTCGCCGACAAGAAGACGCATCAGGTCACTGATGGCTTGGCAGATTCGATCTCACCGGCGTGGGACCAAAGCGGCAAGTATCTCTACTTCATGGCCAGCACGAACTACGGTCCAAGCACCGGCTGGCTCGAGATGAGCTCGATCGATCGACCTGTGCGTCGCGCGATCTATCTCGCCGTGCTGAACGCAAGCGAACCATCGCCATTGCTGCCGGAAACCGGTGACGAGCCAAAGCCAACGCCGCCGCCCGAGCCGCGTCCTGAGCCCGTACAGCAACCCGCACCGGCAACAGTTCCAGTGGGGCCACGCACCGTAAACGTTCGGATCGATTTCGATCGCATCGGTCAACGCATACTCGCAGTCAGCATACCAGCGGGTGATTACAGCAATCTCATTGCCGGCGCCGCTGGAAGTTTTTATTACACCGAACCGATCATCACGACTGCTGTGACGCCTCTGCCGCCGCTGCGGCTTCAGCGCTATCAAATCCGCGACCGAGCTGTCGCGCCGTTTCTCGAAGGCATTCGATCGTATTCAGTCTCCGCCGACAAGAAGAAAGTTCTGTATCAAGCCGCAGCCGGAGGCGGTGCTTCGTGGGGAATAGTTGTAACGGATCGTCCGGTGAAAGTCGGCGATGGACCAATCAACGTTGCGCAGCTCGAGACGCGTGTCGAGCCGCGTGCCGAGTGGGAACAGATCTTTCGCGAGACGTGGCGGGTTCAGCGCGAATACTTCTACGACCCGAAGTTTCATGGCAACGACTGGCAAGCGATCTTCGATAAATATCGTCCGCTTCTTTCCTTTGTGGGCCATCGTGCGGATCTGGGATATCTCATCGCGATGGTTGGTGGTGAATTGACCGTGGGTCACTCCTATTTGGTCGGCAGCGGCGATGTGCCGAGTGAAGACCCGGTCTCTGTAGGTTTACTCGGAGCTGACTTCGCAATCGAGAATGGGCGTTACCGCATCAAGAAGATCTACACCGGCGAGAATTGGAATCCGGAGTTGCGGGCTCCGCTCAGCGCTCCGGGAATTCAGGTTGCTGAGGGAGATTACCTGCTCGAAGTGAACGGCCGGCCACTTGTTCCGCCTGCCAATATTTATAGCTTGTTTGAAGGAACCGCCGGTCGGCAAACGCTGATCGCTATAAGCAAGACGCCGTCGATGGAAGGTTCGCGCGTGATCACTGTTGTGCCTGTTCCGAACGAGGATGGTTTGCGCACGCGAGCGTGGATTGAAGACAATCGACGCCTGGTCGACAAACTTTCGAATGGTCGCCTGGCTTACGTGTGGCTGCCAAACACCACCGGTCCGGGCTACACAGCCTTCACTCGTTATTATTATGCGCAGCAGGACAAAGAAGGCGCGATCATCGACGAGCGTTACAATCACGGCGGGCAGGTCGCTGACTACATCGTCAACGAATTGGACCGCAAACTGATGGGCTATTTCGCGCAGCGCGATGGACAACCTACGACCTCGCCAATTGCAGGAATCTACGGACCGAAAGTGATGATCATCAACGAGTCGGCGGGTTCGGGTGGTGACGCGCTGCCTTACATCTTTCATTTACGAAAACTTGGACCACTGGTGGGGACGCGGACGTGGGGCGGTCTCGTCGGTACGCTCGGTGTGCCGCCGACCATCGATGGTGGCGGTATCACTGCACCTGGTTTGGCCTTCTACGATCTCTCAGGCAGGTGGGCGGTCGAGAACGAAGGCGTGGCACCGGACATTGAAGTGGAATACACTCCCGCGGATGTAGTTAAGGGACGCGATCCCCAACTGGAGCGTGCGGTACAGGAGGGCTTGAGGTTGCTCGAGCAAAATCCTATGCGACGAGTGCCGCGTCCAGCGCCCATTAATCGAATCGCAAAATAAAACTTCAGATGAATCCACACAGATACGTGCACACAAGCGCCTCCTTGGAGTGCGGTGCCTTGGCACCGCTTTGTTATCAACTCTTTGGAAGAACTACCAAAGCGGTGCCAAGGCACCGCACTCCAAGGAGGCGTCCATTTTTTATACTCGTAACTCTGCTAGCACTAGTTCTTTGTAGTCCCTCGCTTGTCACTGCTCAAAAGGTTGACGTCGAGCGCGTCGTCGCCGAGCTCGAGCCCGAAATTCAGCGCACGCTGCTGACGGGGAATATTCCGTCGGCCTCGATCGCTTTGACCGCAGGTGATCGAATTGTTTGGACCGGCGCTTATGGTTATTCGAATCTTTGGGCGCGCACTCCGGCCACTCCGAACACAGTCTATTTGATCGGCTCGACGTTCAAAGCAATGTCGACCGTCGCTCTGTTACAGCAGATGGAGCAGGGAAAGTTCAAGCTTGACGATCGCGTCAACGATTACCTGACCGATTTCAAGATCCAGGGTGAGGATCCGCAACATCCCGTCACCTTTCGTCATCTGCTCACGCACAGTTCGGGTTTGCCTGGAGATTTCGGCCCGTTTCCAGTTTGGGGCGACACTGTGCCGCCATCGCTGGATGAGTATTTGCGAAAATCGCTGAAAGTCACCAAGCCGCCGCTGACTTCGGTTACGTATTCGAATATGGCGTATGCGCTGATTGCCTATCTGGTGCAAAAGTTTTCCGGCGTGCCTTACAAGCAATACATTCAGGACCACATCTTCACTCCGTTGGAGATGACGAGCACTGCGTTTGAACCGAGGCCCGACATGGAAGAGCGTCTGTCGATTCCGTACGTGGTGGATGAGAAGACAAGTGCTCAGACTGCCACCGTCCGATTGAAGGCGTCAGTGTGGCCGGCTGGAATTGTTTATGGGACAGTTGGGAATCAGGCGAACTGGTTGATCGCGAATCTGAATGGTGGCGTTTACAAAGGCAAACGATTGATCGGCGAGCAAACCATCGAGCAAATGTTTACGCGTCAGTACGATCAGTTCAAAGGAACGATCGAAGGCATCTGGGGAAACGACACCGCGGGATTTGGGCTAACGTGGTGGACGCAGGTTCGCGATGGCGAGCGTTACATCGCGCACAGCGGCAGTGTACCTGGTTATACTGCTTTTCTGCTCGGCAATCGCGATCGCAAATTCGGTTTTGCAATTCTGACTAACGGCAATCGCTCGCATCCTCATCTTTTTAAGCTTGCCGACCGCGCGATCGATTTGATGAAGAAGTACAGCGGCAGTTAATAATAGGTCCTATAGGACCTATTCACGCTCATGAAAATCAACCTTCAAAGATTTCTCGCGCTCGTTCTTATCTGTGCGCTTCAGCTCACCGCGCTCGCACAAGTCCGTTCATTTCCTTCATTCGACATCATCATCCGCGGCGGCACGGTATACGACGGCACGGGCCGCGCCCCAATCAAAGCGGATGTCGGCATCAAAGGCGACCGTATTGCCGCGATCGGAAACCTGAGCAGCGTCACTGCACCGACGATCGTCGACGCCACTGGTCTTGCGGTCGCGCCTGGCTTTATCAACATGCTCGCGCATTCGGAGACGTCTTTGATTGTCGATCCGCGTTCGTTGAGTGAGATAAAACAGGGAGTCACCACTCAGATATTCGGCGAGAGCTCGATGGGACCGCTCAACAGTGAGATGAAGCGGCGCAGGCTAGAATCGCAGGGCGATATTAGAAACGATATCCCTTGGACAACGCTCGCGGAGTATCTCACTTACCTCGAAAAACGCGGCATCTCTCAGAACGTCGCCTCATTCATTGGTGCACCAACGATTCGCGAGTACGTCATCGGCCTTGACGACAAGCCACCCAGCCTTGCGCAACTCGATCAAATGCGCGAGCTGGTGCGGCGCGAGATGGAAGCTGGCGCGCTCGGTATCACAACCGCGCTGATCTACCCGCCCGCATTTTTCGCCAAGACGGAAGAATTGATCGAGCTGTGCAAAGTCGCCGCGAAGTATAAAGGCAAGTACACCGCGCACATGCGTAGCGAAGGCAATCAACTGATCGAAGCCGTCGAGGAAACGATCCGCATCAGTCGCGAAGCCGGTCTGCCCGCTGAGATTTATCACCTCAAAGCCTCGGGCGAGGCGAATTGGCCAAAGATGGACCAGGTAATCCGCATGATCAACGACGCACGTCGCAAAGGTGTGAAGATTACCGCCGACATGTACACCTATCCCGCCGGCGGCACTGGTCTCGACGCTTCAATGCCGCCGTGGGTTTTCGATGGCGGGCGTGAGGCCGCCTACAAGCGTCTGCAAGATCCCGCAACACGCAAGAAGATCGCGGATGCTGTCCGTACTCCGACCAACGAGTGGGAGAATCTTTATTTGTTGGCCGATTCTCCGGATCGAATACTGCTCGCAAGTTTCAGAACTGAAAAACTCAAGCCGCTCACTGGCAAGACTCTCGCCGAAGTCGCAAAGATGCGCAACGCCGATCCGGTCGAGACAATCATGGACCTGGTGCTGGAAGATCGATCGCGTGTTGGCACGATCTACTTCCTCATGAGCGAAGAGAACATCAAGAAGCAGATCCGCCAACCGTGGGTGTCGTTCGGTTCTGACGCTGCTTCGATCGCGCCTGAAGGAGCGTTTCTGCGTTCGTCAGCCCATCCACGCGCGTACGGTAATTTTGCGCGACTGCTCGGCAAATATGTTCGTGATGAAAAGGTAATCTCGCTCGCCGAGGCTGTACGGCGGCTAACAAGTTTACCGGCGACTAATCTCGGATTGGATCATCGTGGCTTCCTCAAGCCCGGCATGTTTGCCGACGTAGTGGTTTTTGATCCGCAGACGATCGCTGATCTGGCCACGTTTGAAAAACCGCACCAGCTCGCAGTTGGCATGCGGCACGTTTTTGTCAACGGCGTGCAGGTGCTGAAAGATGGCGAACATACCAACGCCAAACCAGGAAAGGCGCTGTGGGGACCGGGCAAGGTTAACTCTCGAACTGGTGTAACGTTATGGCCGTTGCCGGAGCCGGATCGTTGGACCGGCTTGATCGGCGAGTATGGGCCCGACGACAACATCCTGATCGTTCTTGAAAAAGATGGACGACTGTTTGCGCTGTTCAAGCGCACTGAATTCGAACCCTTGCAGGAAGTTTCGACTGACGTCTTCAAGTTTGCAGGAAGCGGATCACACGCCGGCAAGCACCTCGTCTTCACGCGTTCGAGGAACGGTCGAGCGTCACAAGTAAAGCTCGATGGCGTCGCGATAAAACGGCGTCAGGTTGGACCAGAAGATGGCGCCGTACAACTGCGCGTCGTGCCGGTGAGACCAGTCGACGAGTTGCTGAAAGAGGCTCTAGCTGCCGCGCCGCCAAAAGAGACGGGAGATTTTCGTCAGCCCGAGTTGGTTGACCTGACGCGCCTCGACCCGTCGATCAAGCTCGATATTCGTTACGCCACCACGAACAACTTTCTTGGCACCGTGTTCTATTCAGAGCCGCGGGCATTCATGCAGCGTCCTGCGGCTGAAGCTCTCGTGCGTGCGAACCGTAAACTGAAGGAGCGCGGCTACGGTTTGTTAATTCACGATGCGTATCGACCGTGGTACGTCACCAAAGTGTTTTGGGATGCGACGCCTGAAGACAAGAAAGTCTTCGTCGCCGATCCGGCGAAAGGGTCACGCCACAACCGCGGGTGCGCGGTCGATCTAACACTCTACGACTTGAAGACGGGCAAACCCGTCGAGATGGTCAGCACTTACGACGAAACGAGCGATCGCGCGTATCCAAACTATCCCGGCGGCACTTCGCTACAGCGTGCTCATCGAGAGTTGTTGCGCGAGACGATGGAGTCGGAAGGCTTCACTGTTTACGAAGCCGAGTGGTGGCACTTTGATTACAAAGATTGGCAGAAGTATCCAATCCTGAATATCCGCTTCGAATCTGTGTAATCTGCGTAATCTGCGGATAACTAAAAACAATGACCAGAATCATACTAATCCTGTTTCTCGTTTCGTTTTCTGTAAGCGCGCAAACGACCCAACCACCTGATCCACCAGACGGATTCGACAAACTCGAACAGATGATCCCGATGCGCGACGGCGTCAAGCTGCACACGATCATCTATTCACCAAAATCGCGCACTGCGCCGCTTCCGATTCTTTTCAATCGCACACCTTATGGCATCGACAACATCTATCGTGCTTTGCCAGGTTCTTTGAAAGAGCAGATCGACGAAGGCTATATCCTTGCGTTCCAGGATATTCGCGGTCGCTTCCACTCCGAGGGACAGTTTGTTATGCAGCACCCCCCTCGACCGTCGGGCGATCCCAAAGCTATCGACGAAGGCACCGATGCTTACGACACGATTGAGTGGATGATAAAGAATGTACCGAACAACAACGGTCGCGTTGGTATGTTTGGCACTTCCTATCCTGCCTGGCTCGCAGTCATGGCAGTGCTCGAACCGCATCCCGCTTTGAAAGCAGTCTGCGAGCTCGCCAGTCCGGCTGATATGTTTCTCGGCGACGACTTCCATCACAACGGCGCCTTCCGGCTCAGTTATGGCTTCGAGTATTCATTCGCACTTGAATCTTCAAACCTGACTTCAAATTTTCAATTCGATCGCTACGATACGTATCAGTGGTATCTCCGGCTTGGTGCGCTCTCAAACGCCAATGAAAAATACTTTCACGGAAAGCTGCCCACGTGGAATAACTTCGTTGGGCATCCAAACTACGATCAATTCTGGCAACAACAAGCGCTCGTCAATCAGCTAAAGAAAGTGACTGTGCCGATCATGCACGTCGCCGGATGGTGGGACCAGGAAGACTTTTACGGTCCGGTCAAAGCTTATGAAGTGTTGGAAAAGACGGACACAAACCGCGTCAACTATCTCGTTGCTGGTCCATGGAATCACGGCGGTTGGAATCAACCGCTCGGCAACAAATTAGGAAACATCGATTTTGGCAGTCCCGCGAGTCAGTATTTTCGCGGCGAGATTCTCCGTCCGTGGTTTGCGTATTATTTAAAGGACAAAGGCAAGCTCAATCAGCCCGAGGCTGTGACTTTCGAGACTGGTTCGAATTGCTGGACGTCTTTTGACGCGTGGCCGCCGCGATCGAATGTCAATCAGCGCAATCTTTACTTTCGCGAGGCAGGGCAACTTTCGTTTGATTCGCCTCAAGGAACACGAGCCGAGTTTGACAGTTACGTTTCCGATCCGGCGCATCCCGTGCCTTACCGCTCGCGGCCGATCGAGCCAACTTACAACCCGGGAAGTCAGGGAGGCTCGCGCTGGTCCACATGGCTCGTTGAAGATCAACGGTTTGTAGAAAACCGTCCGGACGTGCTGACCTGGGAGACCGAGCCGCTTACTGAAGACGTAGTCATCGCGGGCGACATCGTGGCCCATCTCTTCGCCTCGACTTCCGGCACAGACAGCGATTGGATCGTGAAGCTGATCGATGTCTATCCGGAAAGTTATCCGCAGGATCCAAAGATGTCGGGCTATCAACTGATGATCGCGGATGAGATCTTACGCGGCAGATTTCGGCGCTCGTTCACGGAACCTGAGCCGATTCCCGCAAATCAGGTCGTCGATTATGCAATCGATCTACGCACTAACAATCACGCATTTCTGAAGGGCCACCGGATCATGGTCCAGGTGCAGAGCACCTGGTTTCCTGTTTACGATCGGAATCCGCAGAAGTTTGTCCCGAACATCTTCATGGCGCGCGATGCGGATTACATCGCGGCGACGCAGCGAGTCTTTCGCTCGAGCCGTTATCCCTCGCACGTCACGCTTCCGATCCTGGGCCACAAAGAGGCACAAAAGAATTAGCCACAAAGAAGCACAAAGATCGTTAATTCATAAGTGCTTGTGTGCCTTTTTGTGCCTAATTTGTGCCTTCTTGTGGTGTCAGTTTTGCGGTCCAGGGACTCTGAGGATATCTTTGGCGCAGAATTGTTTCAGCTCGCTGCTTAGTCTTTTCATCAAATTCCCAACCGTCGCAGCCGTTTTTGTAAGACGCATTCGCCTGTGCGGCGATGTATAACGCTTCCGGAATACGGGCGTCGTCCGGCGATGTTTTGGCCCACTCGATAACTTGCTTACCGAGATAACTCTTGCCATTGCCAACCGCAGCAAGAGCGACGTGTTCTCGTTGAACTGCTTCCAATTGTTTGGCAGTCAAAAACGCCGGCCTGGGAACCACTTTCGGCACCTCATTCCCATCGTTGTTATATTCAGTCTCCGAAAGTGGGCACCACCATGTATCCTCGAAGTAATAATCCAGTTCTTCACTCGTAAAAAACACAGGTAGACCACTCGGCACAAACGGAGAGAGGTTAGGAAACTTCAACAACACGTACAACGCTTCCGTACGTCTTCCTTTAATGGTTTTCGACTTTAGATACGGTGCGAAAACACTGTTCATTTCGGGCGCGACTTTAAGAACTTCCGGCGCAATCTCCAGTGCTGCTTTATCGTTATTGAGCACGATCGCTCTTGTCCACGCGGCCAGGAACAGACTCCGCTGAAGATAATCGGGAACGTTTGGATTGCGAGCGGACTCGATCAGAAGTTGAACCGAAAAGTGCCGGTTGAAAATCTCTACCGTTTTCTCGTCAAAAACGACACGGTGGTCCCACGGCAACAAGTCTCTGTAATGCTCTTCGGTTTCGCGGTCATGTTCCTCTTTTGTTTTACCCATGTCGTCGGTATTCCATGGGCGGTCATCCCAGAAGTGTTGCGCCCTCTCGAACAGGTCACGGAATGTTCCCAGCGAACCATACTCATTAAACGCGATCGGCTTTCGTTGAGCTGACCTTAGAAACTCGTTCAAGCCTTCGGCCAACTGCATACGTTGTTCAAGAAACTGATTTTGCGCCGAAATTGGCAGCACACCCGATTGCCACGAAATAATGTCGTCCAGAAGTTTTCGCGCCTGGTCCGCGTGGCCCATGGCTATTTGTAAACGTGTGAGGTGGTAAGCGACAGTGGCGAACGCCGGATCGTCACGTCCAACTTTTTCCGCATCACGCATTAATTGTGGGAGCCTCGGCGAGGATTTCTGGGCCTTGATCAGAGCTGTAAGCAACCATGCCGGCGAGTGCGTCTGGCGCCACTGCGACAACGCATGGCGGTAGGCACGCGGGTCCTTCGTTTGAAGAGTCAAAATCCAGTCACTCAGATCATCCGAGCGCAGGAAATCCGGCACGAGATCGAATGTGAGCCTGGTGCAGTCGTAATCACAACCTTCATATTTCGACAAGCCCTCATTTTCCCATTTCCGATTAGGGCTCAGGCGCCACTTCCGGTTCTCCAATGCAGACGCATGAGCCTCCTTGATTTGTTTGGTTTCTTCGTCAGTGAGAGGTCTATCCAGGCTCTCGGTAAAGGCTGCAAGAATGTCTGCCTCAGCGACATCAGGTTTGAAGTCGAATCCAATTCTCGGCAAGTATTTGGCATTGCCGTCTGATCCTTTGGGGTAGATGTTAATTTCGATCAATTCACCGCGCTCGATTTGTTCGTATCTTTTCTTCCATTCTTTGTTAGGAAGAGACTCGTTTGGATTTTCTTTTTCCTCACTCGGATTCAATTTCTTCTTCCGCTCTTCTTCCGCCTTCAAAACTCGCGACTCAAATCTGTCGATTAGCCATACGTAATCGATCAGATCCTGTCGCAGATTCTCATCGTAGCCGCGCGCCAAAATACGACCGAGCTCCACTGTTCTTTCCTCAGGATGTATCTGGTATTTGACTAAGGCGAGAAGCTTTCCAGCAGCGCCAGCGAACTTGCCTCCACTCACGATCAGAGTTTGGAAATGGTTTTCAGCTTGCTCGTAAAGCTCGCTCTTTCTCTTTTGGTCGCTGGTCAAACTCGCTTGACGAATCAGAGTACGACCCACCAGATACGGCGCGATTTCCTGCCACGGTGAATCTGTATCGGTCGCAATCTTTTGGAAACGTGCCCGGGCTTCATCAAAATTCAGTGAATAGAAATAAGCAGCGCCGATCTGGTAATCGCGATCTTTGCGCAGCCATTTCGGGCTGTCCGCGCCGAGCTCGCTGGGGATGTTTGAGCCTCCGGAACAGTTTTGAAAAACTGTGTCCTGCGTTGCGAGCCAGGTTTTGACATTTTCATCATCGCCATAACTGGCAGCGCGATCCTTCAGAGTCTGAATCGCAACCTCAAACGCATTCTTGGTGCAGTTCGGAAAAAAGTCGTAGCCGCCATACTCGCGCTCGGTATAGATCTTCGGCAGCTCTTGCTGTTCTTCTTTTAAGAACTCTTTACGAGCACTGATCCATGCTTTAACTGCTTCTGATCCGTCGTCCTCGGGCGCTTTTCCTCTCAACGCCTCAAGCAAGGCGCTTTGCTCGTCGCTGGTGAAGGCGCCTCCGTTCAGATAACGATAGGCAATTACGAGCGTCTTGCGACCGAGAGCGGGTCGGATGATCCCGATCTTGCCGCTCGTGAATTCTGTAAACGGAAGATCGGGAGAATCTTCAAAGATAAATACTGGTTCAGTAAAGTATGGTCCGCATGCTGTTGCTACGGGTGCGGAATTGAGTAATACCAGTGCGGCTAATGCAACGGCGATCGTGCGATGTAAGGATCTCATTGTCGGAAAGTCGATACGTCCTTTTCGGTCCATGCACGTACATTGAAAATATATTGACGGCGTGAACGGTCAACGTTCATTGCTAAAGGTTCGTCGACTGCGAATCCATAGCTGCGACGGCAGATGGGTTCGCGAAAATCATTGCCGCTTGTCAGATACGACTTGATGGTCCTGTTGTCCGCGCCCATGCGGAAGATCATTGGCACTGCTTCGTCAACCGGCAAATCGTGAATCCACGGATCGCCGACGCAGAACGACGCGAGAGCAGTCATTGACAATGGCATGTTGTCAGGCAGTTGCTCACGCAGCTCTTGCAACAATGCGCGGTAAAACTTGCGCTCTGAAGTGGTGGCGTCAAAGTCGATCTGAACTGCCGAAACGTTTTTTAGCTCGAGTGTTTTCAGGATTAGTTCGATGAGTCGTGTTCTTTGATTCGAACTCAGTGCAGCGGGCGTGCCGGTCGTCTTCTGCGATTCGATGCGTGTAACGGCAATGAGCTTGATCTCGGGTCCGACCTTTAATGGTTGACGGCGCGGCCTGAATACGACTTCATCGTTTTTGAGAACTAGAGTTTGTGCGAGGAACGCGACCGCGAACTGCTGCGGATCGAGAAACTCTAGATCTTCACTTCGCTCCCACACCCAAAGAATGCGTGACGGAAATTTGTTGTCATCGATGCGATTGCGGGTTTGGATCTTTGCGTGATTGCAAGCGAGACCCGTCAAGATCAGAATCGTCAGCGTTACAGCGCGGAGTGTGCTCTTTGGGTTCATCGCTTCGGGGATTTTAGTTCAAAACTCCGGCGAGCACAGCGTAGCCGCCTCAGTTACGCCGCGTGGAAGCCACAAAGATGCGCAAAAGACCTGAGCCACAAAGATGCGCAAAAGATCTGAGCCACAAAGATGCACAAAAAGCACAAATGCTTCACTTGTGTGATTACGCGTTTGAAGCTAAACGCTTTCACCACATGACCGTGCCTATAGCTGTCGAAAGAGTTTTGTTATCAACTTCTAAGTCCTAACATGCCGCCACAAAACGTGCGGCACTTACTCACCGAAAACATACCCTGAACAGCGTCGAGCTTGCCAAAGATTGCCGGCCATCCAATCACAGCCACAAATTTCTGCCAAATCGGAATAGCGCCGCTTGTCAGTAACTCAAGAAACTGAACAAGATCCACTCAGGAGCTGACGAGTGACAACGAACACGATCAGGTTTCTCAGAATGGGCCGGAACGCGGCGCTGGTGGCGCTGTCGCCCGTTGATTATCTGTGGCGAATGCTGAATGGCAAAAGAGACTTGCCGCCATTGCACTTGCGCAGGTATGTCGGGCCGCTGAGAAGTTTCGAAACGTCGGGTGCGGAGTTTATGAGCTACCTGCGTCTGCTTGCCGAGCTGCGACCTGACCAGCGCATGCTGGATATCGGTTGTGGTTGTGGACAGATGGCCTTGCAGCTAAAAGACTATTTGGACGAAAGGGGAAGCTACGCCGGAGTCGATATACATCGCCCATCGATCAGATGGTGTCAGAAGAACATCGCTGGCCGCCATGAGAACTTTCAGTTCGCACATATTGATGTTCGCAACCTGGCCTACAATCCTGACGGAATGGAGCGCGCCGAGGCGTATCGATTTCCTTATGAAGACCGTTCATTCGATCTAATTCTGTTGAAATCGGTCTTCACTCACATGCGCCCGCCCGAAGTGAGTGGTTACCTCGGGGAAGTGGCGCGTTTGCTAAAGCTAAATGGTCGATGTCTGGCGACGTTCTTTCTTCTCAACGAGGAACAAGCCATGCTCGCGAGAGATGGAGCGAACGATCTGCGCTTCATGCATGGTGAAGGGAATTGGCGATACGTTTACGAACACAGTCCGGAGAGTGCGGTCGCGTACGACGAGAGTTTCGTGATGAAGTTGCTCGAAGAACACGGCCTGACACTCAAAGAGCGGATCTATGGACGTTGGTCCGGACGCAAGGAAGGCTTGTCATATCAGGACATTCTGCTGATAGAGAAGTAGCCACAAAAAAGCACAAAACGCACAATCATTCGCTGCTGCGGCTCATCCCGAACACACGATCGAAGAAGGCTACGACTGCCGAGTCGACCTTTACGAGGTTTGCGTGGCGCATGAAATGGTGCGTGTCGTCGGGTATGACTAACTCGTCGTACGTGACGCCCGCCTTGTCCAATCGTCGCACCAGATCTGTCGTTTGACTGAAACGCACGTTGCGATCGTCATCGCCATGGATCAGCAGCACCGGCGATTTCCAGGTTGCGATCGCAGAAACTGGGGACGACTGCCACGCCACGTCAAGCGCCTTCTGAAGATCGGGAGCCTTCTCGTAACGATTCTCCAGCAATGGACCAGCACGTTCGGCGGTCCAATTGTGCACGCCATGTATGTCAACTCCGGCGGCGAACAACTTCGAGTCGCGCGCCAGCGCGAGTGCCGTTAGAAAACCTCCATAAGATCCACCATAGATCCCGATCCGCTTTGCATCGACCTGCGGAAGCCGCTGCAAATACTCAGCGCCGGCTTTCACGTCCTGGTACTCAGATGCGCCTTCCACGCCAGCGTTTGGCGGTCGATGGAAATCGTGTCCGTAGCCAATTCCCAAACGGTAATTGACTGACAACACCACATAACCGCGACTCGCCAGGTATTGGTTCATCGCGTATGCGTTTGTGTAGTAATCAGAATAATGCCAGCCGAGCAGCATCTGCCGCGGTGGTCCACCGTGAACGTAAATGATTCCGGGCTTCTTCGCCGTGCGGCCTGCGGCTTCAAACAACTGACCATGAACCTCAACTCCATCGGGCGCCTTGTAGACAATCTTCTTCGGCGTGACCAGTTGAGCTGCCGGAAAATCACTTGGAAGACGATCTTCTGCGAGCGTGATTGGTTTACCACCGCTTGCCGGTATCACGGTTGGCAGGGGTGGACGTTGCGACGTTGCGCTGATGTAAGCAATGTATTTACCGTCGCCGGTGACGAATGGCGTCCACTCGAGTCCTTTGCCTGGAGTCATCACTACAGGATCCGCGCGATCGACAGGAACTTTCACAATGTGACGGCGATCGATGTCGTCGGCGTCAGTACCGGCGTTTCCAGCGAAGACCATGTAATGACGATCGTTGCTGATCGAGATGTACTCAGCCATGTAGTTGCCGGGCGTGAGCAACAACGGATCGCCGCCATTTTCTGAGATCGAATAAAGATGTGGCCAACCGTCGAGATAGGAAAGAAAGACGATGCGACCAGCCGCGGCCCAGTGCAGGTTTGTTCCACCTTCGGTACTCGGGGGCGAGCCACGCAACGTGAACGGACTCTTCCACAGTTGTTGTCCTTCACCCGTTGCTGCGTCGGCGGTCCAGATGGACCACGCCTGCGGACGCTGTTCGAGCACTGGTTCGGGCGCGCCGCCGTTTCCCGGTCGTCGTACAAATACAATTCGTTTTCCGTCAGGTGACCAGCGTGGACTCGAATCGCGCGAAGTCGAAGGCGCGAGATAAACAATCGGCGTCGAGTCGTTTGTGTAGATTCCGATGAACGAGTGATCGCCGCGATTAGAAACAAAGGCCAGCTTCGAGCCGTCGGGCGACCACTGCGGCGTACCGGCTTCGCCACGTGCGAAGAAGAGGCGCTTGGCTGGTGTCGCGCCATCAAGCGACGCCCACCAAATGGCGCGCTCTTTTGTAAAAACGACCCTGTCGCTTTTCGGCGAGATCACGGGGTCGTCGCCGTCGCTTAAAAGTTTTGGCTCGCCGCCGGCAAACGGAATGCTCCAGATCTGGACCTTCATCTGGCTCGGCGCGATCGCGGGATTGACGCCAACCGAGCTGTCGAAATTTGATCCGTGATCTCCGCCACGAACATAGATCACATACTTGCCGTCGGCCGAGAGCGAAAGACTCGTCAGCTCCTGTCCGTCGTCGATCTCATAGTTTGTGAGCCGGCGTGCTTTGAACTCGGGTCCTTCCGCGACCCAAACGTTGCGCTTGCCGCGCTCGTTAAATGCCCACGCGATCCGCGAGCCACTTGCCGCCGAGGTCAGTTCATTCGGAAAGGGATAACTTTTGATCTGTTCGAGAGTGAACGACTGCGACGCGGCTCGTTGCAGCGGAGCAACAGACGACACGGTTGCAACGATAGCCACAAACACAACCAGCATGTGGCGCATGCTCCGGCGCTCGACAGGCACTTGCATGACTATCCTCCTGAGTTGGGCGAGATCGACTTGATTTGTGCGAATCCAATCACACTCACGCTTTTACTGCAAGTGCTTTATGTGCCTTTTTGTGGCTCAAGAACTTTTTCATAGCGCCAAACCTCCAACGGAAACGTCCCGTTCGCAGTGTGCGCCAAGTAGTCGATGATTCCCGTTCGACGCCATCCGCATTTTTCATAAAACCTCGCAGCCCGTTCGTTGCCGATGGCGCATCCCAGCCACGCACTTTTGACGCCTCGTGACAAATTCTCGCCACCTGATCGATCTCAGTTTTTTCAGCATCCCTCTCACCTCCATCGCCGACCTCCAATCATCTGGTTCTGCGGTTTACTTGTACCAGATTTTACCGCCATACTTGCGGCCATGAACTCTCAATCCTCCGATCCTATTTGCGATTTCTACACTAGTCATCCGTATCCGCCACCGTTGGAGAATCTGGATCGCGCTCGTGATCTGTGGCAGGACGAGAATGTCCATCGTGCTGAGTTTCACCTGCACTGGCCTCATAAAGAATACCGTCCCGTTCTTGACGTGCTCGTCGCCGGATGTGGAACCTGGCAAGCCACCAAATTCGCGCTTTGTCATCCTGCTGCGCGCGTCATTGGCATCGATGTCAGTCAGACAAGTCTCGAGCACACTGAGAGACTCAAACAGAAGTATGACCTGACGAATCTCGAAACTCGGCAGTTACCAATCGAGAGCGTCGCCGATTTGGACCATCAGTTCGACATGATCATTTGCACTGGCGTGCTGCATCACCTCGTCGATCCTGAAGCGGGTTTGCGCGCGCTCAGATCTGTCTTGAAAGACGATGGCGTGATGTACCTGATGCTTTACGCGCCTTATGGTCGAACCGGCGTTTACATGTTTCAGGAATACTGCCGGCGACTCGGCATTGGGACCTCGCAACAGGAGATCAACGAGCTCACATCTGTGTTGAGGATGCTGCCGCAGCATCACCCGCTGTTGTCGATGGTGCGCGGGTCAAGAGACTCGCTGGATGCCGAGGCTTTGGTTGATGCGCTGCTGAATCCACGTGACCGAGCGTATTCAGTCCCGCAGTTGTTCGACTTCATCGAACGCAACGAATTGTTTCTGACGCGCTGGTACTGGCAGGCGCCTTACTCACCTCGATGCGGTTCGATCGCCGCAACGCCGCACGCGAATAAGTTGGCTGCACTTGCCGAACGCGAGCAGTATGCGGAGATGGAACTGTGGCGAGGGTTGATTACTAATCACGATTTCGTCGTTCATCGAAACCCGATAAACAAGGTCCGCTTTGATGATGATAGCTACTTGCGGTACGTGCCCATTCGTCGCGCTTGGACCATCTGCGTCGAGGAACGACTTCCTCCTGGTGCCGCGGGCGTATTGGTGAATCAAACGCATCTATTTAACGACTTGTTCCTAATCGTTGATGCGCAAGAGAAGCGGATGTTTGAGGCGATCGATGGACGTCGCAGTATTTCAGAGATCGTCGATCAAGTAAGCAACGACGGGCGCGCGCGCGCGTTTTTTGAGAAGCTCTGGTGGCACGACCAGGTGGTGTTCGACGCGTCGCAGGCTCAATGATTCTCTGTGTAATCTCTGTGTCCTCTGTGTCTCTGTGGTGATTCTTAGTAAAAATTCATAAACCACAGAGACACAGAGGACATCAGGATCAGTAGCCCTCTCCAAACCGGAGAGGGCTATTGTTTTTGTGCCCCTTTGTGGCTGACTGGCACTCCCCTTGCGAATTTGAGGTTATTGAGCTTCAAAGGCCTTTTCACGTGTATGGGTCTGGTGCAAAAGGCCAGGAAAGGAGGACTAAAATGGGCCTCGTTCTTTTGATAGTCCTGATTCTGTTGTTGATTGGTGCGGTACCAAGTTGGCCGTACAGCAGGAGTTGGGGATACTGGCCAAGCGGTGGAGTCGGATTGATTCTCGTGATCGTTCTTATTCTTTTGCTACTCGGAAGAATATAACGATCGAGCAAGAGTTTGAGACGGCTTCGACTTCGACTCTGCGCAACGGGTTAATTAGGATTTGCGTTAATCCACTGAGTGATAAATCGGATGTACTGCGGGATAGGCATCACCTTCAGGTCGTTGTTCGAGTACCCTTGCGCCTTCTGGCGTAAATAAAAATCGTAGCTGAACTCGATAAACCTATCCCAAATGACTGACGGGCTATCTATGTCTGTCAAGCCCACAGTTTCGATTAGCCAGTGCTGCAAAGCTCGAACTGTCCGTGCTGGATTATTATTGTGACTTTTTATATCTAGCGAACACTCATGGACAGAAGTTTATTACAAGACAGACGGGCGTTGCCGCAGTGGAATACGGCAACGCCGAAGGTGAAATGCAGGAGTTTATCCGGCTGCGAGCAATTCTGTGATTGCTCACGGCAGAATAGTAAACTGTTTGTTGGTTCTAAACCCGTCGCCGACGACGAATGATCGCTCCCACCGCGGCCAAGCCGGTGCCCAACAAGATCATGGTTGCAGGTTCAGGATTTTGCGTGACTTCCGGAACGTTTGGCCTGACGATTCCAAGCCGTGGCCCCGAGTGAAACGCAGCAATGCTAAATCCTAAATGCCTTCCATTGTTGGACGGAACGGCGTCGAACAGGTAACTCGTTTCATCCGCAGCGATCACCTCAGGAACGTGCAGGCTGCGTTGCTCGGTGCCGTTTAGGTTCGCGAATTTGTCGCTGTGAACAGCCTCAGCAAGCACTGATGAAGCGGCAAAACTGAGCGAGATAATAATCCCGAAGGCGACAGTAACTGCTCGTAAAGTACGCATAGTTCAAGCCTCGCTTGAGAGAAAATCTGCCGCACGGTTTTTAGGGACGGACCCTTATATCATGTCTTTCTGAATCTCACAAGCACAAATGTGCCAGTCGTAGTGATGCAGTTTGAATTAAGAGCAACTAACGCCGAAGGCGTTGGCTAATTTCAGCCCAGGGCTGGAGCGCAGCGACAACCCTGGGATTACAAGTCGATAGTTTTATTAAACCCTGCAAGGGTTCGGCTATTGGCGAACGCTTTCAGCGTTTTGCCCCCCGTTCTCATTGGTGCCCCAGGGTTGTCGCTGCGCTCCAACCGCTGGGCTGGAATTAGCGAACGCCTTCGGCGTAGGTATTCCAAAATCAAACTGCATCACTACCTGTGCCAGTGGACCGCACTGAAGTTAACCCGGCCGAGCGACAGGCAAAATGGAAAAGAGCGGTATTCCCAGGTGTCCTGAGAAGTCCGCTCTCATCCCTTGAGCAACAGCAGGCGAGCCCTTACCGCTTCGTGCGGCTACAACGGCAAGAGCCTTAACAGCCGTCACCTATCCCTAAAAAGTGTCAATGACCCGATATTTCAGCGGAATATTGAGCCGTACGAACGGAGTAGACGCTACTGGAACGCTCTTTGCGACCGAACAGGGCGGTATATAACAATGTTCGATCCCGCTACGCACACTGCGAACACTGCTTCCGGTAACCGGGAACCTGATGGCCGGATGCAGAGTACCGCCTTGGTCGTGGAGGACCATTTGGACTCGCTGGAACTGCTGTCGTTTGTCCTTAAAAACCTCGGTTACAACGTCCTTGAAGCCAGGAATGGAAAGGATGCACTGCGAATCGCGACCACCAGACAGTTTGACCTGCTCGTCACGGATCTGGGACTCCCTGAAATGGATGGTTTCGAATTGCTTCGAAGCGTGCGCGCTGTTAAGCGGAATCAGAACAATCTAAAGATCGTGATGTTGACTGCCTACGACCCGGCAGACTGTGCCGTTGGGGCCGTAGACGCCGGCTGTGATATTGTTCTCGCAAAACCTATTGATATTCAGAAGTTTAAGTGCGCGATAGGCTCACCGCGAGAAAATGCGGAAAGGGCGCAGCGACCGCGAGTCCGCGAAGGGAACGTTCAGCCGTATGGACCAATTCAGTATGGGAACCGACCCGATCGCCACAGAAACGCGACGATGTATTGACTTTTTCGCCACGGGTTTTAGGTACAAGCCATAAACCCTTTCTCTCTCCATTTTGTAAGCAACGTCCAAGACCGGGGGTCGATACGATGCGCCTCGCAAAAATTGCTGTCCCATTTTTAGTCCTTATTATCACTATTGTTTGTTCCGTCACTTCCGCCAAGGCGGATGCCGTGACGTTCACGATTGGAAATAATCCCCAGTCAGACGAAGAGAACATTCTTTTAAGTAACGGGCTATCGGGAACGACCGTCTTTGGGTTGACTAACCAGACCAATATTCAAGTTGCCTTCAGCTCGACGACAGATATTCTGGTCGAGCCCTCCAGCGGTCAGGCACGGGTTGAAGCGAACGATGGAGTTCTTAACAATATAACCATCTCTATTCCCGGCGGCACTTTTCACGACATCATCCTCAATCCATTCTTTGGCACTGGCACGGCAAACGTTTCGGTCTTGACTGCGAATAACCAGACCTTCTCGTTCTCCTACCAACTTAGTAACGGTCAAAACTTTCTGACCATTGTTGCTGACCCAGGAACCTCGATTGTGTCGGTCACGATTAATGCCTCCGGTGGATTTACTGACTTGCGTCAACCACGAATCTCCGGTGCCGCAGTGCCGGAACCGGCAACCATATTGCTATTTGGCTCGGGACTCCTCGGAATAGCGACGGCTGTTCGCAAGAGACGTAACCCTTCAAAGAAAAGCGACGCTACTGAAAGAAACCCCGACGCGTGGCATTAGTTTTTGAGCGAGCGCGCTGAATAGGATTCTCGGTTGAGCACTACTACAGCGGTTGACCTGCGCTCATACAGTTATGAGTGTTGTCAAACTAATACGACGCTCACTGGTTCTGGCTGTCCTCATCGTGCCAGCGTTGAGGATAGAGGCACAGGAGCGTCTGTGTGACCCAGCCTTTGAAGATTGCCGCACTCCTTTATGGAATCTCATAGACTCAGAAACGGTCGGCATTGATGTCGCCTTCTGGTTCATGCAAGATTCTTCTTACGCTACGAAAATCATAAACCGGTTCAAAGCCGGCGTCCCCGTCCGGGTATTAGTAGATCCTCGCGCCAATCCAACTTACGCCGGCAACGACGCAGTGCTCGAACAGTTGAAAGCGGTAGGTATTCCGATGAGGTACAAAGTCGGCGATGGAATACTGCATTGGAAGATGATGTTGTTTGCAGGTCAGGGCAAGCTGGAGTTTAGCGGTGCAAATTACTCTGGAAACTTCTTTGTCCCAGACGCACCGAACGCCAACTATTTCGACGAGGCAATATACTTCACGAACGATCCGTCTCTCATTCAGAGCTTTAAGACGAAGTATGACGACGTCTGGACCAACACCGTTCAGTATGCGAACTACGCAAACATCAATGGACCACTGACGCGGAAGTATCCGACGTTCCCAATCAATCCGGAGCTCAATTTCCCGCCTTCACTCGACTCGAGTCAGGATTTTCTGATTCGCACGCAACAAAACCTTAATGCCGAAACGCAAAAGATCGATGTGATCATGTATCGGATCACGAATCAGGGATACACGGATACAACTATCGCAGCGGTGAAGCGCGGAATTCCCGTGCGCCTGATCCACGAACCGGACGAGTACCGCAATCCTGCTCGCCAGTGGGACTCATGGAATGTGGATCGACTGTATATGGCAGGCGTGCAAATTAAGATGCGGAAGCATCTTGGCTTGAACCATCAGAAATCTGTTCTTCTTTACAGTCGTGGTGTGACGATATTCGGCTCTTCCAACTGGACTGGTCCGTCGTCAAACTCTCAGTTAGAGCACAACTATTTCACCACGAAGGCATGGTTTTTCCAGTGGTTCGTCAATCAGTTTGAGCATAAGTGGAACTCAACGACTGAAAACCAACCCTTCGTTCCGCTTCCGCCGGATCAGCCTTCGAATGTTTTGCCGATTGACGCATCAACCGGTCAGCCCACGACTGTAACTCTTCAATGGGAAGGAGGACCCTGGGCTCACAAATACGATATCTATTTCGGTACCTCCACTAATCCTCCGCTGCTTGTAGCAAACGCGAGTACAGTTCAAAGCGGAGCGCAGATCGGTCAGCCGCTCCTCAACACCGGATCCGTCGACGACGGTGTCACTGAATCCTACAAGCTCCAGACTGCGCTTCTTCCAGGCACGACTTACTATTGGCGCATCGTAAGCAAGACCATGGCCAACCAGACAGCGAATGGACCAACGTGGAGTTTCACGACTGCTGGTGCTCAGACCGTTCCGTCGGCTCCAGCTGGACTGACAGCCACCGCTGTCTCGGCTACGCGAATTGATCTTGCCTGGAATGACGTGCCGAACGAAACGAGTTATCGAGTGGAACGAAGCGCAAATGGATCTACCGGTTGGTCTGAAATCGCCGTCTTGAATCAGGATCAGTGTACGTACTCTGATACGCAGGTTAGTTCGCAACAGACTTACTTCTACAGAGTCAGGGCTCTAAACGGTGGCGGGTTTTCACCGTACAGCAATACGGCGAGTGCGACGACGCCGGTGGTCGCTCCTGTGCTTCTTATCGACAGTTCTACAAACCGCGGCCTCGTGTTGCACTCACCCCTATTCACTCGAGAGCCTTTTGATCTCACCTGTCCTTTTAATCCGATTTCGGATCAGCGCACGCGAGTTATGCTGTTTGCTTCCAGTTTTGATCCAACCGCAAATAACCCACTGTCCGTGACGGCAGTTAGCAGCCTGGGTGTAACGTATCCATTACCGATCGAATTTGTTGGGAAGTTACCGGGATTGGACTCAGTTACAACTATCATCGTCATACTGCCTCAGGATTCCACCTTGCATGGAGACCTTTCGATTACTGTCACCGTCGCGGGCGTTCGGAGTAATGCCGTTCTATTCGCGATTCGGTGACGCGGCGGCTGAAACCTTCACCTACTCCACGATAGTTGCTACGAGATGTTCCAGCGCTGCTTTGGGATCGTCACACCTGCCGGTATGGACTGGAGAAGTTTGAATAACTGTGCTGCGCGGTGCGACGAGCCAGTGGAAACGTTGACGCTGCGGTAGCTGACCGATCGATCCGGCTTTCTCGCCACCGCGACAGATAGTTGGAATAGTGGCCAAATGGTTTCGCACCAGATCCAGATCAACGTTTGGATCGAGCGCGAGAAGTCGCGACTCATTTAACTTGATGCGTGCTTCCAAAAAAGACAGATCGGGACATGAGACTATTACGCCGGCATTGATAAACTCCTCGCGGTCCACTTTTGGTACGACTCGAACCACAGCATAGTCATACCTGAATTTATCGGGCACGAATTGCCTCCTCAACGAAGTGGCGAGGCTCGTCGAGACGCCTCGTTAAGTATTGGACGTAAGCTCGTCTGTTTTCCGCAATCGTACTAAATGCAGAGTTTTCCTTCATCCAGTCGTCCGGAACGAGGTCGACGATTCCGTTGATTACCTCCTCAGTGATCAGTGCTGTCATTGACTCGTCGGCGGTTTCGAGCGTGTTGGCGAATGGAAGCAGGATATGTTCCTTGATCAGAGGGAACGGATCCTTGCTGCGCTGGTCCATGTCGGTCCAGGCATGATGAAAGTACAGGGAGGCACCGTGATCGATCAACCAGAGTCTGCGATGCCACATTAACAGATTTGCATTTCGAGGGGTGCGATCGACGTTAGTGACGCAGGCGTCGAACCAGACGATGCGTGAAGCCAGGTCAGCATCCGGTTTGTCGGCAACGGGATCGAACATGACTGAGCCTGGAAGATAGTCGAGTCCGAGATTCAGGCCGCCGCTGGCGCGGATGAGGTCTTGTATCTCGGGATCGGGTTCTGTTTTCGCGATCTCAGGATCGAGGGAAACGAAGACGAGTTCGGGGACCAACAAGCCGGCTGCCCTGGCAATCTCGCCTGCGATTAGTTCCGCGATGAGGGCTTTGACTCCTTGACCCGCTCCGCGGAATTTAAGGACGTACATTCCATCGTCATCCGCCTCGACGATCGCGGGAAGCGATCCCCCTTCACGCAGAGGCGTAACATACCTTGCAGCATTTACAGTTCGCATTCGGGTGGCTATTGTAATCGGACCGCGTTTCGAGGGCTAAAGCATGTAGACCACCACGCCCGCGAGCCCGCGAATGCGGGCGAAAGTATAGAGCCTGGGGTGGAGCGAGGCTTGCGAGCGAAACCCTAGGTCAATATGTATTAAGAAGAATTTCAGCCCGCGGAGCGGGCGATAGAGCGGAATCCCATAACCGCTGTCGCCCGCTTTGCGGGCTCACAATTCTTAATAAACCAATGGTCCCAGGGTTGCGCTCGCAAAGCCTCGCTCCACCCCAGGCTTTATGCCGCCGCCCGCTTCGCGGGCTGAGATTTTCTAAGGCCTTTGAATCTGATTCTTCCAGAATCGAAGCATGTTCTCTGTGGTTGTCAGGGTGCGCGTTTTCATTCGATCGACGTACAACGTCCCGTTCAAATGGTCTATCTCGTGCTGAAGAATACGCGCGTACCAACCCTGCGTATCGATCGTTACTGGTTCGCCACGCTCATTCAAACATTCAACACGAACATTCAGCGCACGATCCACAACCGCCAGGTAGCCTTCGACGCTAAGGCAGCCTTCGAAGAATTCTGCGGACGACTCATCCACGAATGAGATCTTCGGATTGATGATTACGTGAAACGGAATCGCGGATCTCTGGCGTTCTGCAAGTTGATCCGCAGAGAGATCGCTTATGTATTCCGCTCGATCCTCAATTACTGCCAGTTGAATAGACTCGCCGATCTGAGGCGCGGCGAGCCCAACTCCGGGCGCCTCGCGCATTGCGTCTCGCATCAATTCGATTAACTGTTGTATCGACTGACTGCTGATCTCTTCTCTGGTTAGTGGGCGACTTCGCTTTCTCAAGATCGGATCACCAGCCTGAACAATCTTTAACTTCATTACCTGACTCCTCGCTCGCAGTCAAAAGTCAGATGGACTGGCCGCACCACTGGTTGACGTAATCCCCCAGTTCTGTATAATTGGTACATATTGTACGAAACGTACAAAACATACGTTTCGTAATGACTCCAGGAGCACGCAGTATGGCAACCAACGTTTCAACCAGCAAAGCCAGAGTCGACTTTGCTGAAATGATCAACCAAGTGGCTTATGGTGGCGAGCGAATTGTGCTTGACCGGCACGGAAAACCGATAGCCGCGATAATCCCTATTGACGACCTCACCTTTCTGGAAGAAATTGAAAATCGCATGGACATTGACGCGGCAAAACGCGCACTGGCCGAGTCTGACGAACGCATTCCTTATGAAAGGATAAGGCAAGAGCTTGGGCTTAAGTAATGGCTTATACAATTTACCTCACGAAACCCGCTGCCAAAGACCTCGCAGCGCTTCCTAAAAAAATCCTCCAAACCATAGACAGCACGATCCAATCCCTGGCAGATAACCCCCATCCACATGGCTCAATAAAACTACGGGGCGCCGAAGATCTATACCGTATTCGCAAAGGCGACTTTCGGATTATCTACAAAATCGAGGATGAGGCTCTGATTGTGACCATCGTCCGAGTTGGAAACCGGAAGGACGTTTATCGCGACATCTAAGCCGCGACGTTTGAAAACTCCGGTGCGATGTTCAAGCTCATCATCGACGGCGCGATTTAATCACTTCTCCGATTAAGTCAAGCTTGGTGGTGTCGCGCTCGAGATGAGGGTAGCGTTCGCCGCCGTGGTAATTCAGTTTGTACGCACTGGTGAAGCTGCCGTTATCGACGACCAACTCGATCGGTACGCTCGTCGATGCGGCAATTGCCTGATGAAGCACGTCACTAGACCATGGGCGCCCGTTCACGCTAATGATTTTCATACCAGGAGCGAGTCCTGCTCGCGCAGCCTCCAGATTCGGATTCACGTCCATCACTGTGCCATCTTCCTTCAGCATTGCGCCAATTGAATAAAACAGGTCGATGCTCTTGCGCGCATGATCGCCAATCCGGATTTGGGTATTTGGTTTGTCGGTGTATACAAGTCTCCAGCCACCGTTTGTAATCCCGCCGAACGGCGGGTGAGGCGCGACCTGGTAGATTCGCTCATTCAGGAAACCACGCCAATCATATGGCATGACCTCGTTGAGCGTGTTGACGACGTCATCAAATGTGTAAGGTCGAACTGCGGGAGGCGTATCTTGCCCACCGTGAAAGCGTCGACAAAAATCATCGAGCGAGAGCTTGCCTCCACTTTTTTGCCTGATGAGCATATCTGCCTCGAGCCAGATCAGCGATCCTTCATCGTAGTAGTCAACGCGCCGGCGATAATTCATCCATGCTCTTGGTGAGGGATACGTAAATTGTACCGCAATCGCTGTATCGACGAGCGGCCGCCACTGACGACCCGACTGATTCTCAAACTCCGCAGCCGCAGCAGCCACGGTCTCACGAAAATCTTCAGCACTCCACAATCCGCTTCGCGCCGGCAAGACATGGCCCAGGTATTGAGTTAGTCCTTCGTAAACCCAGAGCAGGTCGCCTTTCTGCGGTTGCTCGAAATCAGGTGTAGCCAGACCAGCCGGACGACGATACTTCCCGTTCCAGGAATGCGCGTACTCATGGCCCATCAAGTCTGCGAAGTCCAGCAACTCCAGCTCGTCAGACAAGCCCTTCTCACCAACTCCGTCTTCACTCGACTCATGATGCTCGAGACCTTCGCTACCGCCATGGTCGCTCAAAGTGAGGAGAAATCTGTAGCTCCTGTAATGCCTCGCGCCAAACAACGCATACGCTTCCTGGACCATGTTCTTCAGGCCGGCTAATGTCTCCGGTTTCATCTCGAGCGAAGCCGGCGTGTCGCCCGCGGCGTCAACTTCATGAATGATCCCACTAGACGTCAGAGCGAACTTACGAAAATTTACGCCGATTATTGCCGGTGAATCGACGAGCTCTGTGAGCGAAACTTCCTTGAACACCAGTTCATCCCTACTCTCACTCAACACCGGAAGCGCGCTCGCAAACTTCCATCCTGCCGGCAACTTAAGAGAAGCGTTAACCTGCACCGAATCGCTATTCATTCCGCGTGGGTAGAGCAGTAGCCGGTTCCACTTAATGCGGGCGAGCTTTGCGCTCATCGTCGTCTCTGGTTGCGAAACATCGTCGAACGACACCTCCAACTCGCTTACCCCCGCAGGAATTTCACAATGAAAGGCAAACATCTCGACGTCGTCGCGTCGCCAGGGAATCGGTTTACCGTTGGCGGTTAGTTTGAGGCCAACGAGATCGTTGAGTGGACCAGTAGGCGCGTGTTCACCGGGAATCCACTTCGGATAGAACAATGTTAACGGTCCCTGCCTTACTGGGATTGCAAGTCTGGTGTGCAGTACGTTGCGTGAAGCCTGGGTTGCATCGACGGTCAGTTTGATCGTGGTCTGCGCCGCTGCGCTTGAGACGGTTGCGAGCAACAGGAGCGCGATGAAGACGAGCTTGCGGGTTGATGTTTGAATTTTCATAAGGTCACGATTTTGAGGTGACCAGGCGGGCGACGCAAGCTTGCGGGCATATATATCATTTGGGCCGGACCTCGCTTGACGCCAAGCCAGGAAGGTTATAGAGTGCCGCCATCGCGCTAAAAAGTAGTGACAAGAGCGCGTCTTGATCTTTGGAAATCAAGCATTAGATCGCTATTTCAACCTGGTATCCGAAAGGACCCACGTTGACCGTCACAGGTGCCCAAGAGGGTGACAAGGGAAGCGGGTGTAAAGCCCGCACGGTTCCCGCCACTGTGTACCGGCGAATGCGTAGCTTCCATTAAGAGGGTCACTGATCTCGCAGGAGATTGGGAAGGCCAGGAGGTCGCGCGCTTGAGCCGGAAGTCAGGAAACCTTGCCTGCTGTTTGATGGAAGCGACCACTTACGCTCCGGGAAAGGGCGAGTGGCGTCAAGCGCTGCAATCAGTGTTAGGGCTCCGACCATCGTTGGTAGCCAATCCTACCTGATCATGCGAACAGTGAATTTTTAGGACGCCCTCGATCTTCTGCATAGGAGATCGAGGGCGTTTTTATTTTTACTGTCCTATTTACGCCCGTACCCATTCCGTCAGTTCCCGTTTCCTTAACGAATTATCCTGCGGACCACTCTTTCCGAAGAGGAGGAGAAGGAGACACTTTCATGAAGGGTACTAACGTCAGAAGTTTGATTGTGATTGTATTCGCACTCGCTTGCGTGCTCGCGCATTCAGCAACTGCGTTGGCACAAGTGAGTAGCAATACGAGCATCACGGGTCACGTAAAAGATCCGCAAGGGGCGAGTCTGCCGGGCGCCACCGTAACACTCTACGCGCGTGATCGCAGTTTCAGTCTTACCACTATCACGGATTCAACCGGTACTTACAGCTTCGAGAGGCTTGCGCCTGGAGAGTACCTGGTGGAAGCGGAGGCGGAAGGCTTTGCCTCAGCAAGTGCGCGGTCAGTTGTGGTCCAGCGAGGCCAGGCGACGACCCGCGATATTTCCCTGGAACTATCAGGCGTGCGGAGCACCGTGGTGATCACCGCCTCCGATACTCCGCAATCAGTCGATGAGGTCTCGAAAGCCATAACGGTCATGGACAGTGAAGAGATCGACGAACGCGACGAGGCGGCGATTGCCGAATCATTGCGATCGGTGGCGGGTTTGCGAGTGCAGCAGCTTGGTGGCCCTGGTTCATTCACGTCGATCAAAACACGTGGTCTGCGTAACGAAGACACAGCAGTGTTGATTGACGGTCTGCGGTTTCGCGATGCCGCCGCCACGCAGGGTGATGCGTCGGGTTTCCTGGAAGACTTGATCGTCACTGATGTAAGCCGCGTTGAAGTTCTGCGCGGTTCGGGCTCATCGCTGTACGGCTCTAATGCTATCGGTGGTGTAATCAATCTTGTAACTGACGATGGTGGTGGGCCATTCCGTGGCAGCATTCTCGCCGAAGGTGGTGGGCTCGGAGTGTTTCGCGGTCGAGGGCAAGTGGCCGGGGGCTCGCACGGTAACACGACTGTTTACAGCGCCGGTTTTTCACACCTGAACGTCACACGTGGAGTTGATGGTGACGATGAAGCCCGCAACACCAGCGGACAGGGACGTATTCTCTTTCGGCTGACGCCCAGCGCGACGCTCTCAGGCCGCATCTACGCTGCCAACTCGCGGTTACAACTGAACAACAGTCCGCAAGGCATTGGTATCTTGCCTGCGACGGGCGTCATCGAAGCCATCCCACTCTCCCTCACTGAACAGCGCCGCTTTGAGGCTGGCGTACCGACCTCACAACTGAATGTTGGCAACGCCACTTTCATCCCGGCGGCGAACGATCCCGATAACGTGCGCAAAGCAAGTTTCTTCTCCGGCGCGCTCGTTTTCACACAGCGGCCAACTGAGAAATTCGGCTACACCATTAGTTATCAAGGTCTGGCCACCAACCGGAGCAGCACCAATGGACCATTGGGGGTCGGCTTCCAACCGTTTGGCGGCACTGAGCGATCGGAATTCGACGGTCGCGTTCATACGCTCAACGCTCGTTTCGATGCGCGTGCGGGACGCTCAAACTTCATCACCGGTGGTTACGAGTTCGAAAGCGAGAACTTCAAGAATCCAACATTTCCTGTCGACCCGGCGGGCAATTCGAACGTCGATGTCACGCAGAGAAGCCACGCGCTTTTTGTCCAGGACCAATTGCGGTTCATGGATGACCGGCTGCAAATCTCGGGAGCGTTTCGCGCTCAGTTTTTCCGGCTCCAACAACCACTGTTTACGCCCGCAGCTTCTTCGCCGTACAGCGGCCTTACTTTTCTGTCGCCGCCGTCGGCCTATACCGGTGATGGTTCCGTGGCCTACATGTTTCGTTCGTCGGGCACCAAGTTGCGCGGCCACATTGGTAACGGCTATCGGGCGCCATCGCTTTTTGAACGCTTTGGCACCTTCTTCGACAGTTTCTTTGGTTACTCCGTCTTTGGCGATCCACGTTTGAAACCGGATCGTTCAATTGCCTTTGATGCGGGACTTGATCAAACGCTCTATGGGAACCGATTACGGGCCTCGGCAACTTACTTCTACACAGAGCTTCAGAAAGTGATCATCTTCGACTTTTCAGGCCTGATTAATCCAGCAACCGATCCTTTCGGTCGCTTCGGCGGGTATGTGAATACCAATGGTGGTATCGCTCGCGGCGTAGAGCTAAGCATTGAGGCAACACCAACGCGCACAATGAATCTTTCAGCCGCTTATACGTATACGAAAGCGCTCCAGCGTAACCCTCAAGTTCCCGGCACTCTTCGTTCGCTCGTGGTCCCCGACCATCAAATTTCGTTGGTTGCGACGCAGCGCTTCGGTCGCCGCTTCCTGGTTAACTTTGATCTCGCGACATCGAGCAATTACCTTGGCGCGGTCTTTGACCCGGTGACATTTCGGAGTCGTGGTTATCGCTTCCGAGGAATAGCCAAAGCCGATCTGGGTGCCAGCTACACCTTACCGTTGCGAAGCGAATCGCGCTCTCTTCGTTTCTTTGGTTATCTCGACAATCTATTCGATCGTGAGTATTTCGAGAGCGGCTTTCGCACCCCGGGACGAACTGGTCGCGCTGGCGCGATGTTTGTTTTTTGAGGAATAGATGAAACGAAGATGACGGATCGAAGAATCAGCGCTGTTGGTTTCGTTGCACTGCTAATCGTATTGAATTTGTTGTTTGTCGCTTGTGGTAGCAGGCAAGTTCAGCGGCCGAAAACGACTGGCGAGGCACAACCGCAACGCATCGTTTCGCTCAGCCCTAACGTGACTGAGATTCTTTACGGCATTGGAGCATGGACACAGGTCATTGCCGTCTCACAATTCTGTTCGTACCCGGAAGACGTGAAGAATAAGCCTCGGGTTAACGGTTGGGATAAAACCAATCTGGAACAGGTGATGGCGCTAAAGCCGGACTTTGTAATCGGAGTTGATGCGCAAGAGCCGTTTCTCCACGATAAGTTGACTGGGCTTGGTGTGCGCACTCTGTTTGTGAAGAGCGAAACGCTGACTGACGTTTTGGCATCAATCGGCGAGATCGGCCGCGCGACGGGCCATGAACCAGAGGCGACAGATCTTTCTGCCAGGACGCAAGGTGAGATCGATGCGGTGCGAAATGCTGTCTCCGATCGCCCGCACCCTCGCGTGCTATGCGTAGTCGACCGCGTCCCCGGTACTATCCGCGACCTGTACACGGCGACGCGCGGAAGCTATCTCGACGAACTCATCACTATCGCGGGAGGCGAGTCGATCGCTCCAGAAGCTGAACATGGCTACGGCAAGATCAACAAGGAAGCAGTCTTAACTCTAAATCCTGAAGTAATCATTGACATGGTCCAAGGCTCGAAGGGGAATTTCGGCGAGAATCCGGTAGCCGTATGGAATGAACTCGGGGAAGTACGCGCAGTGCGCGATAAGCGTATCTATTCGATGACCGATCCGTTTCTGATTCATCCCAGCCAGTTCGTCGGACATACGGCCCAAGTGTTCGCGCGGGCACTCCACCCGGAAAGTTTTGCTGATGCAAAGTGATACTCCCACGGTCATACAAGCGTGCAACGTTTGTTTTGCCTACTCATCCTTAGCAGCAGCACTCATAGATGTTTCGCTGGCGCTTCCTCGAGGTGCGATGGCAGCGCTCATCGGCGCGAACGGATCTGGCAAGTCAACGTTGATTCGGTTACTAGCGGGATTGCTCGCACCCGCCAGCGGCGAGGTGGTTTTTAATGGTGCTCCACTCTCAAGTCTTCACCTGCGAGAGCGGGCCAAGCGAATCGCATATGTGCCGCAATCAACTTCTACCGTTTTCCCATTCACCGCGCTGGAGGTGGTCTTAACGGGCCGCAGTCCGTATGGCGGTAGGTTTCGTTTCGAGAGCTCACACGATGAAGAGATTGCCTTCGCCGCACTGGATGCGCTTGACGTCGGACATCTCTCAACGCGCCACATCACTGAATTGTCTGTTGGCGAACGCCAACTGGTCACAGTCGCGCGCGCCCTGGCACAGGAACCAGAAGTAATGCTTTTGGACGAACCTGCAAGCGCACTGGATTTAAAACATCGGACACAACTGACGGGGTCGCTGCGCCGATTGAGAGATGAGCGGGGCATCACGGTGCTCTTGATCACACATGACTTGATGCTGCTCGATTCCGCTGCCGATCTGATCTTTGCGATGAAATGCGGCCAGGTTGTCGCGCATGGCCCGCCGGGCGTAGTTCTTAACGACACTGTTCTCGGCGACGTTTACGATACGCATGTGCGGACGCTGCGTACTAACGGGCGCACTTTCGTCTGGTCTGAATTGTGATGCTCTCGACGCGCTTTGCGCGAAGCCTGCGGAGCACGAAAAGTCCGTTTTTAGCCTGCGGATTACGAAATGTCTGCTTTTAGCCTGCGGAGCAGGCGTAAGCATAAAGCCTGGGGTGGAGCGAGGCTTTGCGAGCGAAACCCCAGGTTAATGGATCAGAAAAATTTCAAGCCCGCGAATGCGGGCGACAGGACAAATGCGGCGGGAAAATGCCGACAGATTTGTAACGCACCGACTGTCGCCCATTTCATGGGCTCGAAATTCCGTTGCTCCTGGTTCCTGGGGTTTCGCTCGCAAAGCCTCGCTCCACCCCAGGCTTTATGCTCACGCCTGCTCCGCAGGCTAAAACCAAGCGCCTGCTCCGCAGGCTAAACGCAGACTTTCGTGGCAAAGCCCCTTTACGCAACAAAAGGTCTAAGCGATCCGAGGTCATGGAGATAAACGGAGCGGAGGCACATGTGATAGTCGACAACCGGCGTATGGTCCACCGCGCGCCTGTGGGAGGCCGGCTGCGGCTTGCGCTTGCAGCATTAATGGTAGTTCTTGTCATCGCGTTCCTGATTGGTCTATCTGTCGGATACCAGCCACTCGATCTGGCGGCGATCAAGAGTGATCCAATCGCGAGCGCCGTCTTCTTCCGTTTACGTTTACCGCGCGTCTTAATGGCCGGTCTGGTCGGCGCGTCACTGGCAATGGTCGGAGCTGCACTCCAGGCTCTCTTTCGCAATCCACTCGCCGATCCTTTCACGCTCGGTGTCTCGGGTGGGGCATCGTTGGGAGCCAGCATTGCCATTGCCTTCGGGCTCGGATTGAACTTAGCAGGTGTGCCCCTGATTTTTGTCGCGGCTTTTGCTGGCGGGGCAATGTCGGTACTTCTGGTTTACCGGCTCGCGCGATCGGGAGGCGGCATCATGTTGCCCGGCGCACTGCTGCTCGCAGGTGTCGTGCTGAATCTATGCGCTTCGGCTGGGGTTCTCGTAATTCAATATCTCACTTCGTATGGACGCGCTTTGCAGATTCTCCGGTGGTTGATCGGAAGTCTTGACGTGGTTGGCTTCGACCTGCTTTGGAAGATGCTTATCTTCCTTTTTCCAGCCTGGCTCGTACTCGTAGCTCAGGCGCGTGACCTTCATCTTCTGGCGACCGGTGAAGAGCCGGCAGCGAGCCTGGGCGTCAATGTGCGGCGAACGGAAAGAATGGTCTTCCTCGCCGCTTCCTTGATCGTTGGCGTAACGGTATCGGTCGGCGGAGCGATCGGCTTCGTTGGCCTCATTGTTCCACATGCGGCTCGACTCCTTTTCGGCCAGGACGTGCGGGTGTTGCTGCCGGCGTCGTTTCTTTTGGGTGCGGCCTTCCTGATCCTTGCAGACACGCTTGCTCGCGTGGCGATCTCGCCAGGTGAATTGCCTGTCGGTGCGATCACTGCACTACTGGGTGGCCCAGTATTCCTCTTGTTGCTTAGAAGACAGCAACGCTATTCGGCAATGTAACGTCGTCAGAAGAGTTGGGAGGATGTAGTATTAGAACAAAAGCATTGATGGTGTTGGGAACAGGTTCCGACGCGGGCAAGTCGCTAACAGCGGCCGCGCTGTGTCGCATCCTGAGAAATGATGGCTTTGACGTCGCGCCCTTCAAGGCCCAAAACATGGCGCTCAATTCGTTCGCCACGCGTGAAGGTCATGAGATCGGAAGAGCACAAGCGATGCAGGCTGAAGCAGCGGGCGTCGAACCGCACGTTGACATGAATCCAATTCTGCTCAAACCCACTTCCGATGTTGGGTCTCAAGTCATCATTAACGGCAAGGTCTTAGGGAACTATCGCGGAGTTGATTACTACCGCTTGAAACCGCAACTGCTCGAGACTGTTAGAGCAGCATATTTACGTTTGGCCGCGAAGCACGAGGTTATCGTGATCGAAGGCGCGGGTTCGCCGGTCGAAATGAACTTGAAGGACCGCGACGTAGTCAATATGAAGATGGCAGAGATCGCAGACGCGACATGCCTCCTGGTTACCGACATTGATCGCGGCGGCGTGTTCGCCTCGCTCGTCGGGACGTACGCTCTGCTTGAGCCGGAAGAACGAGCCCGCTTTTGTGGATTTCTCATCAATAAGTTTCGTGGCGATGTGGCTCTTTTCACGTCAGGCATTCAATACCTCGAGGAGCGCTTGTCGCAGCCGTGCCTGGGTGTCATTCCGTACCTGCACGATCACGGCATTGACGATGAAGATAGTGTTTCGCTTGAACGCCGCGCGATAAGGCCTCCGTTCGACCGCAGAGATTGTTTGTGCGTGTGCGTGGTCGGTCTGCCGTACCTTTCCAACTTCACAGACTTTACCGCGCTGGAAAACGTGCCAGGCGTAGTCGTCTATTACACGCGGCGACCCGAAGAGGCTTGCGCCGCTGATGTTCTGATTCTGCCAGGCAGTAAAAACACCATTTCTGATCTGCTCTGGCTCAGGAAGAACGGTTGGGAGCCGGCGATTGAATCGCACGCCGCCGCCGGCAAGCCGCTCATAGGAATCTGCGGAGGCTTCCAGATGCTGGGACGCGAGATACGCGATCCGCATTGCACGGAAAGTGACATTCAATTTGTGCCGGGCTTTAACCTCCTGGATCTCACGACCGTGCTCGAGCGCGAGAAGGTCACGCGACAAGCTACGGCGCGGCTCGCCCAACCGCAATGCTTTTCCACCAACGCAGGTGATCTGACCAATCCTGTATTCAGTGGTTATGAGATTCATTTAGGAAAAACGTTTTTAGGGAACGGAACTCAACCACTCTTTCAATTGCAGCGCTTAGGTGACGATGAAAGCCATTATGACGGCGCGATTAGTTCTAACGGTCGTGTGCTTGGCACTTACTTGCACGGACTCTTCGACTCGGGCGAAGGCCTCGAGCTACTCATCAACCACTGGCGGAAGATTTGCGGCAAGCGGTCGGCATCTCGCGGCATTGATCCCGTAGCCGAAAGGGAGAGACGGTACGACGCGCTGGCGGACCACTACCGGAGCAATCTGAAAATGGACGTGATTTACGGTTCGCTCGATGCACAAATGCTTTGAAGTCATGAGACGCACTTGGATCGGGTCAGTACCGCAACGCGGTAGCGGCGGGTCAGTCTGGCGTATTTCTTAGGGTATTTGCACCACCACGTCCAACCCGCCGCTACCGCGTTGCGGTACTGACCCGATCCAAGAAGCAATTTCTGACTTTTGAGGCAAAGCCATGCACAACGATGATCTCTTGCACGTCGTAGTTTCTCTGATTGAAAAGTGGCTCAAAGAAAGTAAGTGGAGCTAAGAGAATGAGTGCTCCAGTGATTCTGCTTCTCGGCGGTGCGCGAGCCGGTAAGAGTGCGCACGCGTTGCAACTTGCCGCAGCGCATGTCCATGGCTCTGAAACGAAGGTTTCCTTCATCGCAACGGCGCAAGGTCTGGATGAAGAAATGAAAGAGCGGATAGCCCGACACCAGGCGGAGAGACCCGGAGATTGGCGAACTATTGAAGAGCCTTACTGGATCGATCAAGCACTACAAAAAACGGGTGAGACGGACATCGTGATTGTCGACTGCCTGACATTATTCGTTTCCAATTGGCTGCTGCGATACGACGATGAACATGACTGCACGCAGGTCGTGCGTCGCATCACTCGCAACTTGTTGGACCTGGCGCGATCGCGGCAGCAAACCATTATTTGTGTCTCCAATGAGGCGGGACTGGGTGTCGTGCCGCCAACGCAGCTCGGACGAGTCTTCCGAGACTTGCTCGGCTGGGTTAATCAGGAATTTGCTGTAGCAGCCGACGAAGTTTATCTGCTGGTCGCTGGAATACCGTTGCAGTTAAAACCAACTGCGTGAAGCGTTACTCCCTTAAGTCCACAATGAACAATTCATCTTCGCTCATCAAACAAACCTGCGATCAGATTGAACCGGTCGATCAATCGTGGCTGAACGCAGCCCGCGAGCGACAACTGACACTGACTAAACCACCTGGAAGCCTGGGACGTCTGGAAGAGATGGGTAACCGTTTGGCGGCGATCCAGCGGACCATCACGCCATCCGTAACTTGCAAGCGCATCTACGTTGTCGCGGGAGATCACGGTGTCACGGCTGAAGGCATCAGTGCCTACCCGCGCGAAGTCACGGCGCAGATGGTCGACAACTTTCTGCGTGGTGGCGCTGCGATCAACGTGTTAGGACGTGCCTGCGGAGTCGAAGTGAAAGTAGTTGATGCCGGCGTCGATGCCGACCTTACAGATCGAGAAGGGTTGATTCATGCGAAGGTAATCCGAGGCACCTCTAACATCGCGGTAGGACCAGCAATGACGTACGTAGAAGCCGAAGCGTGCGTCGCAGCCGGTATCGAAATGGCGCGCGTCGCCGCCAGTGATGGAATTCACCTGCTGGGCATTGGTGAGATGGGAATAGGAAACACCACAGCGGCGAGTGCAATCACCGCCGTTCTACTCAGATGTGATCCTGAAATCGTAACGGGCAGGGGAACAGGCATAAATGATCGAGAGCTCGCGCACAAGATCTCGGTCATTCGTCGGGCTATCGAGGTGAATGAGCCGGCTGCCGGCGATGCCATACAGGTACTTGCCAAAGTCGGCGGCGCGGAAATCGGAGTGATGACTGGAATTGTGCTCGGTGCGGCGGCGAATCATTTACCAGTTGTCGCTGATGGTTTCATCAGCACGACGGCGGCTGCACTCGCTCTCACATTACAACCAAACGTGGGCGACTATTTATTCAATGGACATAGATCGGCCGAGCGCGGACACGCTGCGCTGATCGATTTCATCGGCGAGCAACCAGTGTTGGATCTCTCCATGAGGCTTGGCGAGGGCACGGGCTCGGCCCTGGCGATGCAGATCATTGAGGCCGCGGCAAAGTTGCTTAGTGAGATGGCAACTTTCGCAGATGCCAGCGTCAGCAACAAAAAGTAAACAGTGGAGATGATTCGCCGCTTTTTTATCGCTGTTCAGTTCTTGACTCGACTGCCCGTTCCGAGAAGTCGCAACAGTGCTGAATCAGAATTAGGCAAAGCGGCGGCATTCTTTCCCCTGGTCGGGTTGATCGTAGGCGTGGAAGCAGCTCTGGTCTTTGTGCTTTTGCAACACTTGTTGCCCGTACCGGCTTCCGTCCTATGCGCGCTGGCCTTCGCGGCGTTCATTACGAACGGATTTCATGAGGACGGTTTGGCAGATACGTTTGATGGGTTTGGCGGAGGCTGGACCAGGGACCGTGTACTTGAAATCATGCGCGATAGTCGCATCGGAACCTACGGCACATTGGCGCTGATCTTTGTTGTTCTTGGAAAGCTCAACTTTCTTTCGGTGCTGCCGCACAGCCAGATCTGGCGCTGGTTGATTGTCGCGCACACTGGGGCCCGTTGGACAATTCTGCCATTATGCGTCTGGTTGCCGTACGCGCGTGCCGAAGGGCAGGGAAAACTCGTAGCGAAACAGGTGGGCGCTCTGGAAATTGTAACTGGCACCGCAACCCTGCTGGTGGCTTTTCTGTTACTCCCCTGGCGCGCCGCACTTGCGACGTTGTTCGTGACAAGTTTTGTGACTCTCCTGAGCGGCTTATATTTTCGCGCTCGCCTCCAGGGCATTACCGGTGATTGCCTGGGCGCGACAAACCAACTCACGGAAGTTGGTTTATATCTCACTGCCGCCGTTTTGCTGCGATTTAACTTTCTTCAATGACTGAAACAAATATCTGTCTTTCACAACTCCGATGTGATGCTGCACGTGCCCAACCAGGAAATACCCTATTGCTCGTGCCGTCATCGGATGCGTAACGACATTGCACCATTGTTTACTCTGCTCGTCGGTAATGTTTTCAAACAAATACTCGCTGGTCCTACGAACAACCTTAAACTCTGAAATCAGATCGACCATGGTTCGATCGCTCACATCAACGTGTCGGGCATAAAGTTCTTCGTCCATCCGATAAAATGGAGTCTCAACATCGCCCCTGGCGGCTGCCAGCGCACGACACGCAAAAACCCGTTCCGTATCGATGATGTGCATGAGCACCTCTTTGACGGACCATTTCGTTCTTTCGTATCTATAGTCATGCTGCTCTGCCCCTATGCTTTCAAAAAAGGTAACAGTCTCAGTTTCATTTCGACGCAACAACTCTAAGTAGTTACCAACGGGCACAAGATCAAAGTACTTCTGATAGTTCGGGTGATACTCGTTTGCTTCCGGCTTATCCATAGTTCTTAGTTTATCTGGCTTTGGACGAAAAGTCCGTTTAGCCTGCGGAGCAGACGCAAGCATGTTTTAGCCTGCGGAGCAGGCGGAAGCATAAAGCCTGGGGTGAAGCGAGGCTTTGCGAGCGAAACCCCAGGTATCTAAGCACGACAGATTTTCAAGCCCGCGAATGCGGGCGACAGAACAATGTGGCGAAAAATGCCAACAAGATTTGCGGCGCACGAACTGCCGCCCATTTCATGGGCTCGAAATTCCATTGCTTTTGGTTCCTGGGGTTTCGCTCGCAAAGCCTCGCTTCACCCCAGGCTTTATGCTTCCGCCTGCTCCGCAGGCTCAGAGTTTTTGTGCAAAGCCGAGTCGTGATGTGCAAAGCCGAGTCGTGATGAGCAAAGGCGATCGCACACGTGAGCGTACCTAAAACCACGAACCCGACACGCCATAACTTGTACTGCTCATTCAAACCGAGGCTCGGCTCCAGTACCAATGGAAAGGCAACGAGTGCTATCAAGCTGCCGGCATTGCTGGCTGCAAACAGAAAATACGGATCAACTGCCCAGTAGTGTTGTAGCCTTGAAAACCAACTTTGCAGTAAAGGATTGCTCGCGGAAATAATGAAGAATGGCAGCCCGATTGAAAATAGAAGAGTTTCAAGAACGCCCAGTGTAGGGTTTCGCTGTTGTAAGCCGGTTAAACCCGGTGCGTAAACCGGAGACAAGAAGAGGTAGATCGCAATCGACAATATGAGAAGTACGTGCACTGCCGCTTGTGCTCGCAGGCTGAGCCATCTGCTTGATGCGAGGGCATAAACGTATCCGATAAGCAGCATGCTCTGAAAAAAAAGTAGACACGTATTCCAAACTGCCGGAGTCCCTCCCCAAAGTGGTAACAGAGTTTTGGCAATCAGCGGTTGAATCCAAAACAGTAAGCCTGCGCTAGTACAAAGTGTGACGGAAAACAGTAATGGCGGCAGGTAAGTATAGGTTGATGTGTGTCGGGCCATTATTTACGACGGGTTTGTGCTTTATGTGCCTTTTTGTGGCTTCCTTTATTTTGAGGCAAAGCCACGGCCGTCCAGCCACGGAGTTACGCGTGGCCACCAGCGCGGCACGCCGGCACAGTACTCCGCATACGGCTGCCCGAACACACGCTGCAGATGTGGCTCCTCGTAATAACGCACAAAGAGATGATAGCTCAGCGCTAACAGAAGGGAATATCCGAAGAGGCTTGCGGCACCAGTCCAGAGACCAACGCCCGAGACAATCAGAACGGCACTCACATACATAGGATTTCGTACGTAACGATAAAGTCCTTGGACGACCAGCGCACGTGGTGGATCGTAGGGCGCCGCCGTTCCCCGGCCTCGCACCACGAAAGCCCAGTTACACCACAACAGCGCGAGACCCCCGATCGCCAGCGGCGCGATGCCTAGCCAATGCCAGACACCCATCGGAAGGCGTGGGCCAACGCGAGCCAGCAGCCATGGGATGGCACCGATAACGGTAAGCTGCACCGCAACTACGAAGAACAACGCGCGAAACCAGATCATTAGTCTTTAACTCGACATGTATCAGCGTTCGCTCTCAGGGAGGCGACGGAGGCTGACCACCAAAGCTACAATTCCCAAAGCCAGTCCGACTCCTTTGATCACAGCTACCCATATTGAAGAGATAGGAGCGGGATCGCTCAGACCAAGTCGGTACCGGTGCACTTGTTCGAAAAAGCTGCCGTAAGCCATGCCGCACATGAACGCCCAACCCGCCACCAAGAAACGCTGGCCACTGCGAGCATCTTTGCCGACGCGCCATGCGCCGTAGAGTAGCAAGGCCCCAAGAATATAATCATCGAACAAGGCCGGCGGATTCTCCCGCCACGTACTCCATCGGCGAACGGTTTCGGCTAGTGGAGTAAGGATGCCCAGAACAATGGCGAGGTAGCGGCTAAACGAAATCGTCATTTGCGTTGAAAAAAGAGGTGCGCGATCGAAAGACATGCGCTGGCAATCGCCACGCAGTAAAGTCGATGCGTCAGGATCGTTCCAAGCTTGTTTCCCGCGCCCGTCAAATCAGCATAGTTCCAAAGTTGATAAAGCATCGGATTATAAAGCCAGTGGTTATAACCCTGTCCATACAGATAAAACAGTCCGGCGCCACCCGTCGTAGTCCGCTTGCGTACCGCGTGGCAAAGATCTTCGCCAAAGACCTCATTCAGGACTGAAATAGCTTCTGGTCAATGAACGTGTACAGCCTTGACACGCGACCATCACGCTCTTCGAGGAAGTCCGTTCCGGTGTAGTGGAACGGTTGACCTGGCATCCCGCTTCCCCACCGGCACGTCGCTACATTGTGCATGGTCTGGATCTCACCCGTGACCGTGTAGCGGTATTCTGGGAAGAGTTTGCGAATCTCTGTAGCCGCTTCATTGATACCCTCGCGGCCCACAATCCGACCGCCGGGATGAATCCAAAGGCAATCTTCGGTGTAAGACTCCGCGAGCAATGCCGCACGCTTCAGGGGATCGAGCTCTATAAATATCTCATTGAAGTTGCGCATAAGCAGCTCAGAAGAAGTTGCATTCATCAATGGATCCTCCTTAATTCGTCATCGAGACCTCAAGTACGTTGCGCAAATATTCCGGAGAAGTACCGGCGCTTACCGTAAAAGACAACCAACCACAGGACCGTTACCACTGCTGCCAATCCCGCTCCGCTGTGATTCAGGAAGACGTGATAACAAATGATGTTCACGATTACCGGTCCAAGCAGCACCAGCGCCAGCGGTACGAACCGGTTCACGAGCAGCAACGCGCCGCCCAGGATCTGCAGGGCAGCGACCACCCAAAAATAGTGAGAGAGGAACAGCGCGCCGATGAACTGTCCGGCCAGTCCCGTAGGCATCGGCCCCATGCTCAGAAAATTCAAAAAGCCATTGAGACCAAACACGACAGAGATCAGCCCGAGCAATAGCCGCGCGATCAAGATTACGATTTTCATTTCGCATTCCTTTCGATAGCTTCAAAACCTTACCAATTTCAGTGTAATGCGCCGTCAGTGTCCTTACATTCGATCATTCAAGAGTTAATCGCGCCCATCCGGCCCCGACGATAATCGTCAAACGCTTTATGGATTTCCGCCTCTGTGTTCATCACGAACGGTCCGTAGCGCGCGATTGGTTCATTCAACGGCACACCGGCGATGAGCAACACTTCGAGCGTAGTGTTCGCGTCTGTCGGATTCTCGATTCTCACTTTGTCGCCGTCCGGAGCGAACATCACCATCTGCCCGTCACCAGCGCGCTCACCTTCTGATCCAAACATTCCTGCTCCATCAACAACATAAGCAAAGGCGTTGTAGTCGCGCGGCACTTGTTGCGTCGCCACTCCTCCCGGCTCGAGCCGATAATGCAAGTAGATGATCGGCGTGCGCGTCTCAATGACAGCCTGCTCGCCCATCGCTTCGCCGGCGATCACGCTGACACTTACCAAGCCGTCGGCTGAAGTTGCTTTAGGGATTCTCGCGCTTGGAATTTCCTGATAGCGCGGTTTGATCATCTTGTCCCGCTGAGGGAGGTTCACCCAGAGTTGAAATCCGTGCATGCGCCCACCTGTCCGCATAAACTCAGCCGAAGGCATCTCAGCATGAACCACACCCGCACCGGCGGTCATCCACTGAACATCTCCTGACCGAAGCCGTCCGGCGTGCCCACTGGAATCCTTGTGTTCCATGTCGCCTGACAGCATATAGGTCACCGTCTCGAATCCGCGGTGCGGATGGTCGGGTGCGCCTTTTGCCTCACCGGGCGCAACATCCATAGGCCCCATTTCATCAAGCAACAGGAACGGATCAAAGTCCGAAAATGATGCTTTCGGGAATGGGCGGCGGACCAGAAATCCACCGCCTTCTAAGGTCTCAATGCTGTTCACGATTCCAGCGACGGTGCGTCCTTCATTCGTTTTCGTTTCTTCAGTTTCCAATGCTTCGTTTGCCATCGACATATAAATCTCACCTCTTTCAAATTCTTTGTCATCGCCGAATCACGCAGCATCGTTTTGATTATGAGCGTACTCGGCAGCCTGGTAACCAATCTTCTTCAGCAGGCGAATCAGAATCTCGCGTTCCTTGGGGATCAGCGACGCCGACACAAGTCGTTCAAGATCTTTCGCGTGCTGCGTATAGGCGCGCGTAATCAGTTTCCTACCGTCCTTTGTTAGGTGAACTATCCGCGCCCGCCGGTCAGTACCGTGAGCGCGTCGCTCGACTAGCCCCTTTTTCTCCAAACGGTCAACTGCCACAGTGATCGAGCCGCTCGTCAGCAAGACTTTTTTGCCGATTTCATTCACCGGAAGCGGCCCTTTGTGCAGCAGGGCTTCGAGTACGGCGAAATCGCTGCCGCCAATTTCCAGGTCCGTGATGCTCTTCTCGGCATAGGCTTGCACGGCTCGGGCCGCTTTCCACAGCACGAGGAACACATGCACGCCGCTTCCACCGGACAATGATTCGAGTTTGGCCATTAGTATCCTCGCAGCCCTCTCCACCTCCTTATTAACTTGATATCAAGATACTTGAGATGCAGGGAAATGTCAAGTTGAGAGCGCGCTCTCTGAGAAGCAGAAGGGGGACTCCATTCTCCATGCCGCTTATTTTCCGATTGGCTCGGTTCGGAGACTGTGGCTAGTCCTGTTGCCGCCGCCCTTTCGGCCTTAATATCCTGAACAACACATTTGCCGAGTGCGTTAAGTCTGTAGTCGGAAGCCGCAGAGATGATTACTCTACTCAAACTAGAGCTCGAAAAGCTGTTTCGCGCCAGAAGCTTCTATCTCTCATTTATTGCTCTAATCGCGTTTGTTGCGCTGATGCTTTGGGGTTTCTACACCTATGCCGCCCGCAAAACAGGGGGTGAAGCCGTTGAGCAGTTCAAATATACATACGAATCGAAACAATACTTCAACGGATTGACTTTCGCCCTCTACTCGCTGCTTTTTTCTTTTACCTTGTTGCTCCCCATTTTCGTGTCCATGAGCGCAGGCTCGCAAATCGCAAGTGAGGCACGCGCCGGCACTCTGCGGATGATCTGTACGCGTCCAATCTCGCGGGCGTCGCTGATCCTGTCGAAGTTTCTGGTGAGCGCATTCCACGCTGGGCTTCTGTTGACGTTCTTCATTGGCTTGAATCTGGTGATTGGTTTGATTTTCGTCGGTTGGGGCAACCTGGAGCTCTATCCTGGCCCACTTAATCTCGTAGATGTCCCGGGAAAGATCATGCGCGATGAGGCGTTGATGCGGTTTGGCTACGCCGCGCTGTCAGGTACCTGGGCGCTTCTCGTTGTCGCTGCGCTCGCCCTTCTTTGTTCAGTGATCTTCGACTCCCCGGTACAAGCCACCGTCATGACCATCGCGGCCTATTTGACTCTCTACATCATTGGACGAGTGGAGTTCTTCGAGCACTTGCGGCCTTACTTTTTTACCACCGACATGGACTTCTGGCGCGATGTGTTCAAGCCGGATATTCCGTGGCAGAGTCTATGGCATTACGCATGTGTCTGCGGCGCTTACACAACCGGCTTATTGTTGGCCACCGTGCTTATCTTCGAGCGGAAGGATATTGTTACCTGATATGTGGGTCAAACTCATCCTACTGCTTCTGTTTTGTTTGATGATTCTGGGCGCCGTTCACTTCGCACCGCCGCGTGAATCTGGGGAGCCAAGCTCATCGGCCAAGGTTGTTCATTCGCTTCGTTTGCTCACCTGGAACATTGGTTATGCCGAACTTGAAGACGACACACGCGCGCATGACAAAGATTTGACGGCAGTTGCGGAGGTAATCTTACGGCAAGATCCTGATGCAGTAGCACTCCAGGAATTGACAGGAAACGCGCAATTAAACATTTTGCTCAGCCTCTTGCATGGGAAATATCGTGGCGCAGTTGCGCAGCAAGGAAAAACAGATCGATTCGAGGCAGTTTTGGTTAAAGATACCGGTGCGACATTTATTCCGGTGGCGGTTGGCGGTCGATACGCTCTCGGAGCTTCATTCAAACCGCGGGAGGCCACACGGCAAGTGCTGCTTTTGAGCGCCCACGCTGATGCGTTCAACGCTGCTCGCCGAAGGACCTACACTGAAGCATTGATAGATTGGGCCCAGGCTCGAGCGCAATCATCTGAGGTTTTCATTGCCGGCGACTTCAACTTTGAACTCAAAGCTGCCAACGAGACGAATCTTTATACTGACAACTTGAAACACGATAGCGAATCGTACAGCCATATCCTGCGCTACTTTCGCGATCTGGGACGCGCAGCCGGCGATACGGCAATCAACGATCGCCGCATCGATTACATCTTTGGTCCGCCTGCACTCGCACAAATCGGACGAGTCGAAGTATTGCGTGATGCCGCCGTTGGCCGCATGGACCATTGGCCGTTGTTAGTGGAAGTAGGCCTTTGATATCGTGAACGCTATATAGCTATCAAATGTCAGACGTAGCACTACAGACCGAAGATTTGACGAAGCGTTTTGGCGCGCGCACGGCAGTCGATCGGCTGACAATATGTGTCGAAAGAGGTGACATCTACGGATTTCTCGGTCCCAACGGAGCGGGCAAATCAACCACACTGAGGATGTTATTGGGTCTGGTAAGGCCTACATCTGGCGTGATCAAATTTCCCGTGCGCGCTTCGAGTTGGGAGTACCTGCGGGCGCGCTCGCGCGTGGGAGCAATCATTGAGACACCGGCGTTCTACGAAAATTTTTCAGGGCGTCGGAATTTGCAATTGCTTGCTTCGTTGTCGGGTGGCGTGCAAAGGAAGCGCGTCGAAGAGGTACTCGAAATCGTAGACTTGCGCGACCGCGCGCAAGATCCAGTTAAGGTTTATTCATACGGAATGCGGCAGCGTCTCGGAATTGCACAGGCGCTTCTACCAACCCCGGAGCTCATTATTCTCGACGAGCCTACCAATGGTCTCGATCCTCAAGGAATACACGAGACGCGAAAGTTGATTCGACGTCTTCGGGATGAATTCAGGTTGACTGTATTGCTCTCCAGTCATCTACTCACGGAGATTGAACAACTTTGCAACCGGGTTGGGATCATTCAGGAAGGACATCTGCTTTATGAAGGTGGGCCAGAGGCACTTGTAGCACCCAGCAGCTTATACAAAGTTCGAGTCGACGACTTGTCTGGCGCCTTTGATTTACTGACCAGAGAACCTGGTGTTACGGTTAGCCGAAATGGCGCTTCGTTTTTGCGGATTGAAGGAGACGCTGAGAGCATTGCTGCCGTGAACGTCCTGTTGGTCGGTAATGGAATCAAAGTGTATGAGTTAAGCCCGGCTCAGGAAAGCTTGGAAGACGCATTCCTACGTCTAACCAAGACGGTTGCTGCGGCGCCAAGCGAGTAAAATGGAACGTGTGATGCAGTTTGAACTTAACGCCGCAGGCATTCGCTAATTCGCAATTACGCCGCAGGCATTCGCTAATTCGCAATTACGCCGCAGGCGTTCGCTAATTCGCAATTACGCCGCAGGCATTCGCTAATTCGCAATTACGCCGCAGGCATTCGCTAATTCGCAATTACGCCGCAGGCGTTCGCTAATTCGCAATTACGCCGCAGGCGTTCGCTAATTCGCAATTACGCCGCAGGCGTTCGCTAATTCCAGCCCAGGGCTGGAGCGCAGCGACAACCCTGGGTCACAAACCGAAGACGATATTCCAACCCTGAAAGGGTTAGTGGGCGGCGAACCCTTTCAGGGTTATTTAGGAATTTATTTATTAATACCCCAGGTTGTCGCTAACGCTCCAACCTGGGGCTGAAATTAGCCAACGCCTTCGGCGTATATTCCAATTTCAAGCAGTACGACCGAAATTAGCCAACGCCTGCGGCGTATATTATTTCAAGCAGTACGACCGAAATTAGCCAACGCCTGCGGCGTATATTCCAATTTCAAGCAGTACGACCGAATGGAAAAGGACGGGTAGCCATGAATAACTCATTCCACGATAAAGATTCGATTGAAGCGCAGCACGAGCGCACGCAAGTTGCCCTGACTATTCTGCGTCTTGGATTGGGGAGCCTTTTTATTTGGGTGTTTTTTGAGAATCTCGGAAAGGGTCTTTATAGTCCTTCCGGTTATTCCGGGTTGATTAACTACTACATCGAAAAAGGCCACGCCCCCCAACTGCTGAAGAGCATCATGGCAATCATGGCAAATCACGCTAACGTTGCTGGTCCAATGCAGGGTCTAACTGAAATCACGTTCGGAGTGCTTTTGCTGATCGGTTTCTTGACGAGACCAGTCGCACTCGGAGCTTTCCTCTTTCTGACCACGCTCTGGATCGCTGAGTGGGGCACCGCCTGGATCTGGGAATTATTGATACCTATGATCGTCGCGCTGGCACTGGCGATCGGAGCGGCCGGTCGCAAATGGGGAATCGACGGATTGATGGCGCGCAGGCATCCGCGATCTCTGCTTTGGTAAAGAATGTTTCGCTCAATATCGTTGTATCGAAATGCGCGCCAGGGTTATGAGAATGCGAGTCGCAGCTAACACCGAGCCGCGCAGTGTTCCGGCGATTTTTGAATGACCTCCCGCCCGTCGTCGATAGTCCACAGGCGCTTCCATCGTGGGCACACGCGCCCGAGCCGCACGCATTTGCATCTCCAGTGGCCATCCATATGTTTCTTCGCGCAGTCCTAGTCTGTCTAATGTGTCGCGACGAATTGCGCGGAAAGGTCCCATGTCGGTGGAGCGAACGCCGTATAAAATCCGGAGAATGAACCCGATCATGTACCCGGCCAGGACCTGATGAAAGTTCATGCTCCCGCGTTCACGATGACCCCGCGTGCGCGATCCAATTACAAAATCGGCTCTTCCTTCGGCGATCGGTGTGACGAGTCGGTCCATCATCTCCGGACAATCGCTACCATCGCCATCGAGAAATACAACAATCTCACACTGCGGCGAGATTGAGCGCAGTCCGGCACGAAATGCGCGCCCGTATCCAGCAATGGGCTCACTAACAATGCGAGCGCCAGCGGCGCTCGCAACTTCCGCCGTTCGATCCTTGCTGCCGTTATCAACCACCACGATCTCGTCGGCCAGATTCTTCGGGACGGAGTCGATCACTCTTGCAATAGCTGCCTCTTCATTCAAAGCGGCGATGATGACTGAAACGTAAGGTTTTGGTTTCTGTTTACTCATGGAGCAAGGGAGCCATGGACTTCCGGTGCAACCAGATCTCTATTAGTCCGATAATCAAAAAAGGTGCAAAGATGAGAGTCTTTAACACTAAGACGCGGCCGGGAGTGTCGTTGAGCCAGGTCAGATAGAGCAGGAAACTCGCGAAGGTTAGATAAAAGACCGCAATCGAGGGAGTGAAGCACAAGAAAACTATCAGCCAGCAGAAATACCAGGAAAAATGTGGAGCAAGCAGAAGCATAAACACAGAAGCGATAATCAAGCCGTTTCGTAAATAGTGAGTGTCGTCGCTTCGTTGATCTTGCATCAGCCACACAGAAAGAATGCCGAGCACTAAGATCACAAAAACGAGATAAGTTGAGGTTGGCAGATTGGCGTTCAAGAATCGACGCGCAAGTGCGAGAAGAAAAAACTGTTCTCCACTTACCATGCCTCGTTCACTAGCATAACCCGGTAAAGAGCCAAGCACTGCTATTGGGCCAACACTCAGGTATGGCAAATATGCGATCAGCACAGTAGCAACAAATGCCAGCGGCAGCTTCCAGCTCCTGCGTATGTAGAGTGCCGGGAATAGCACGGCCGGAAAGAGTTTGACGCACGTCGCACACGCGATCAAAACGCCAGTTAAAGTCTCGGCGTGCTTGCGGCGCGCCAGCAGTGCCAGCGCAATAAAGGCCATCGCCAGCGCATCAACGTGTCCGCTGCCCGCAAGCTCCCAGACCGCCAGAGGATGCCAGGCATAGATCAAAACTCGTTGCCTTGCGAATCCAAATGAAATAAGCAACTGAAGGAGCGCCCAAACTGCGATCGCTTCAAACCCGACCATGGTAACTTTCATCCACGTTACGGATTCGCTAAGTCGAGTGACCAACAAAAAGGTAGCCTCTGCGACGGGTGGGTAGATGGTGCGCGCAGAATCACGTCTGTTGATGTACGGATAGATCTTTTCGTCGCGGAGGTGCGCCAGTGATTCGTCGGCCGGAATGTATCGATAGGGATTTATACCTGCGAACTGCACGCGGCCGTCCCAGATGTAGCGATAAATATCGTCGGATAGATAAGGCGGAAAAAAAATAATGCTCAAACGGAAAAGAGCGGCGAAGACTAATCCAAGCACCAATAGTGGACGCGAGTCTCTGCTGCGTAAACTGAGCCACGCGACAGCAAGGTAGATCGGTATCTGAATGACGATGAGCTTGAGAAACCAGGCAATGTCAGCAACACCTTTGGAGTGCACCGCCATGCGATACAACAACAGCATTGCGACCCCAAGTACGGTCACCGCAATTAAGGTCCAATTGCCACTTACAAACTTCTTCAAAGCCGCGGGCGGTTGTTCGCTCATATCGGCAGTTGGCTTGAAAGTTTAGGACAAATTCGTTGCAGTCCCTCGCTTTTAATTATCGCTTCCAGGAAGGCACGCGTGTGAGGCGCGGGATATGCTCCATCCAAAGACGGCGTAAAGAACAGATCTTCGCAGAGTCGATTGAGTGTTTCTGCATCGTCAACATCGTACCAGGGAGGCAGCAATTCAACCGGTAGATCGATTTCTATTGCGCGTTGTCTGGTTCGAGCGAGAACGTCCGAGGTGCTCCAGGCAATTTCGTTAAAAAGATTCCGGTGCGCATGCTTCAAGCCAATTAGATAGTAGCCACCGTCTTCCGCGGCTCCAAGCACCACCCGATCACCGTCGGTCGCAAGTGACTCAATGGCACGAATCAGGATCGATCCTGGTAGAGTGGGACTATCTGAATTGATGAGACAGACGGCACCGTAACCTTGCTTCAAGAGATCGTCGGTGGCATTGCAAAGACGCTCGCCCAGAGAGGTACCTCGCTGAGCCAGCAACGTGAATGGTTCAGGTAGGACACCATCAAATGCCGACTGTGATTCAGCCGGCGTATAGACTACCAGGCCGGCTGCTGCCTCTGTTTCACTAACGCTATTTATATTTGCCGCCATGTCGCGGAGAAAGCACACATTAAGAGCTGCGGCTTCGTCTGGCGTCAAAGGCGGAACGAGCCGTGTTTTCACCTCACCCGCAAGGGGCGCCTTGGCCATAAGTCCGAGCGCACAAGCCGTCATAGAGTAATTTAGCCACAGATTACACGTGATAGAAAATCCGGATTTTATCCGTATAATCCCTGGCTACGAAATCATTCTGACAGGTGCGTAGTGATGCAGTTTGAATTAAGAGCAACTAACGCCGAAGGCGTTGGCTAATTGCAGCCCAGGGCTGGAGCGCAGCGACAACCCTGGGATTACAATGTCAAAGATTTTTTTGAACCCTGCAAGGGTTCAGCTATTGGCGAACGCTTTCAGCGTTTTGCCCCCCGTTCTCATTGG